>Ga0210385_10000140_pt1 | contig 78507 bp, 78 predicted proteins | sample IncBWH26OmetaG_FD_160107 | JGI IMG/M metagenome (GOLD analysis project Ga0210385, IMG submission 160107) | Forest soil microbial communities from Barre Woods Harvard Forest LTER site, Petersham, Massachusetts, United States - Inc-BW-H-26-O ... | reverse complement strand
ACTTCATCCGCGGCTTCACGCACGTTGATGCGGCGCGCGCGGTGAAAGGCGCTGGCCGCATGCTCGGTGACGTCAGCGCCCACGATAGACAGTTTGCGCGGCTCCCAATCCGCCGCCAGTACCGCCCGCGGCAGGCCCGAGGCGGCGCGGTTGAACAGGAACCGCAGCAGCCCATTGCGCCGCGTCGCCGCGTTCGACAATGCCAGCGTCACGGCGACGGTACGGCGCGAGACCTTGACCTGGGACCCTTGAGTGAAACCCGGATGGGCGGCAATGCGTTTGAGCGTCAGCACCGCAAGCCCGATGGCCCACAGACAGAAGCGTCTGATGCCGGTCTCGCGCGCCGGAATCAGCAAGGTGAATTCGAGCGCGCTGCGCAGGTGGGCGTGCGCGAGCCCGACCAGCTCGTGCATGCCGGCGGCAAAGCCGGTGCCCGGACTGGTAGCGGTCAGATGCGACAGGTCAACGCCGTGGCGTGAGAAAACCTCCCGCGGCAGCCAGCAGGCGCCGCGGCTGCGGTCCTCCCAGACATCCTTGAGGATGTTGGTCATCTGCAAACCCTGCGCGAAGGAGGGCGCCAGCCGCGTCAATGCGTCCCGATGCCGTTCGATGTCGGGCGAGTGGCTGCAGAAGAGTTCGGTCAGCATCTCACCGACGACGCCGGCCACGTAGTAGCAATAGCTGTCCAGATCGGCCACGGTATCCAGACCGCGCACGCTCGCGGTGCGCTGGAACTGGTGCATGCCATGGCACATCGTATCCACACAGCGCCGGATGGCCGCCTGCTGCCGCATGGGGAGCTGGCGGGTGACACGAATGACGCGCGCCAGATTCAGGATCAGCTCGCGTTCGGCCGGAATGGTCCACTGCGACAACTTGTCAGCCAGATCGGTCCCCAGCGCCTGGGCGTCGGCCAGGCCCGCGACGGCGTCCGAGAACCGCTCCATGTACAGCAGCGTATCGGGCGGTGCGATGTGCGGCTCATCCTCGATCGTGTCGGCGACGCGACACAACAGATAGGCGTTGGTGACCGAGCGGCTCAGGTCCGGCGGCAGCTGCGGAATGGTCAACGCGAACGTGCGCGAAACAGCGGGGAGAATCTGCTCCTGGTAAGCCTCATCGGAATGGCCCGGATGTGTGGGTTTTATCTGTCGGGCCATTATTGAAAGCTATGCAGTGGTGCGTAGGGCCGCCCGCGGCGGCCGGCTGTCGGGTGCCTGCCCGCTAGGCTACTGGTTTCATGTAGCTTTGCCAAACCGCCGCCCCGTAATGGGGCAAGCGCCAAGCCGGACTACGGCCCGGTGGTCGGAGGCCGGGCCTCCAGGCGGTCAATTTCTCGCGGCCATCCCCGACGCAGAACGCTGCCGCGCTGCGCCCGTTGACCCCGGTACTCCTTGAGCTCGGCCCATTCCAGGCTCTTGAACTTATCGCCGGACCAGAGCAACAGGTCCCCCCCCTTGGGGATGACCGTGATACCGGCGACGAACTCCTCGCGCGCGGCCTGCTTCTTGCCACTTATGTCGTAGAGCTTGTTGCCCTTGCCGCGTGGCATCTCCGGCACGTCAGCTACCGGAAAGACCAGCAGCTTGCCCTCGCTGCTCACGACCGCCACCAGGGCGTCCGACCCGGGTACCAGCGCGGGCGGCAGTACCAGGGCGGCCTCGGGCACGTTGAGCACCGTTTTGCCGGCACGCCGATCCGTGACCAGATCCTTGAATCGGGCCGTGAAACCATAGCCGGCGTCACTCGCGATCAACCACAAATCCTCGGCCTCCCCCAGCATGACCCCGGCAAAGCGTGCCCCGTCAGGTGGGTTCAGGCGGCCGGAGAGCGGCTCGCCCTGCCCGCGGGCCGAGGGCAGCGAGTGCGCGGGCAGTGTGTAGGTGCGGCCGGTACTGTCGATGAACACCGCATTCTGCAGGCTGCGGCCCTTGGCGGCACTCTGAAAGGCGTCGCCGGCCTTGTAGGACAGGGTCAGCGGATCGATGTCGTGTCCCTTCGCCGAGCGCGCGAAGCCCCCGGTGGACAACACCACCGTCACCGGCTCATTGGCGATCAGCGTGGTCTCATCGATGGCCTGCGCCGCTTCGCGCTCGACGATGCGGGTGCGGCGGTCATCGCCATGCTTCTCGGCATCGGCGCGGATCTCACTGGCGATGAGCTTGCGCAGCCTGGCCTTGCTGGCCAGCAGCGCTTCGAGGCCGGCGCGCTCTTCGGCGAGCGACTTCTGCTCGTCGCGAATCTTCATCTCTTCGAGCTTCGCGAGGTGGCGCAGGCGGGTATTGAGGATCTCCTCGGTCTGCTCCTCGGAGAGTTTGAAGCGCTTCATCAGCACCGGCTTCGGCTCATCCTCGCGGCGGATGATGCGGATCACCTCGTCAAGGTTCAGGAATGCGATCAGCAGTCCATCGAGGATATGCAGCCGCCGGTTGACCTTGTCGAGGCGGAACTGCAGGCGCCGCGTCACGGTCGCGGTGCGGAACTCGAGCCAGCCGGTCAGCACCTCGCGCAGTCCCATCACGCGCGGGCGGCCATCGAGCGCGATGATGTTCAGATTGACGCGGTAGTTGCGCTCCAGATCGGTGGTCGCGAACAGGTGCTTCATCAGCTCATCGAGATCGATCCGGTTCGAGCGCGGCACGATCACCAGGCGGGTCGCGTTCTCGTGATCGGACTCATCGCGCAGGTCCTCGACCATCGGCAATTTCTTCGCCCGCATCTGCTCGGCGATCTGCTCGATCACCTTGGTCGGCGAGACCTGCCAGGGGAAGGCGTTGACGACGATATTGCCGTCCTCGGTCACGTAGGTGGCGCGGGCCTTGAAACTGCCAACCCCCTTCTCGTAGAACTCCTTCAGATCGGTGCGCGGGGAGATGATCTCTGCGCCGGTCGGCAGGTCCGGGCCCTTGATGAATTTCATCAGCTGGGCGGTCGTGGCCTCGGGCTCCTCCAGCAGGTGGATGCAGGCGTTGGCGACCTCGCGCAGGTTATGCGGCGGGATGTCCGTGGCCATCCCCACGGCGATTCCGGTCGTGCCGTTCAGCAGCAGATTCGGCAAACGCGCCGGCAGGATCGCCGGCTCCTCGCGCGAGCCATCGTAATTCGGTACCCAATCGACGGTACCGTCGGACAGCTCACTGAGCAGCACCTCGGCGTAGCGGGTGAGCTTGGCCTCGGTATAGCGCATGGCGGCGAAGGACTTCGGATCATCCTGCGAGCCCCAGTTGCCCTGGCCATCGACCAGCGGATAGCGGTAAGAGAAGGGCTGCGCCATGAGCACCATGGCCTCGTAGCAGGCGCTGTCACCGTGCGGGTGAAATTTGCCGAGCACATCGCCGATCGTCAGGGCCGCTTTCTTGTGCCGGTTTGGCGCCGCGAGCCCGAGCTCGCCCATCGCATAGATGATGCGGCGCTGGACCGGCTTGAGCCCATCCCCGAGCGCCGGCAGCGCCCGATCGAGTATCACGTACATCGAGTAGTCGAGGTAGGCTTTCTCGGTGAAGGTGCGCAGCGGCTGCCGCTCGACCCCTTCGAAATTCAGTTCCTGCTCCTGCATCGCTTAAACCTGAACCTCGGCCAGATTGCCGTTGGTCTCCAGCCATTCACGGCGATCACCGGCCCGCTTCTTCGCCAGCAGCATGTCCATCAGCTGATCGGTCTTGTCGTTCGCATCCACCGTCAGCTGCACCAGCCGGCGCGTGCGCGGGTCGATGGTCGTCTCGCGCAGCTGCGCCGGATTCATTTCCCCGAGGCCCTTGAAGCGCGTGACCGAAGGCTTGATGCGCGCGTTCTCCTTGGCGACCCGCGCGATCACCTGGTCGCGTTCGGCATCATCCAGGGCATAGTAGATCTGCTTGCCCGCATCGATGCGGTACAGCGGCGGCATCGCGACATAGATGTGGCCGCCGGTCACCAGCGGTCGAAAGTGCCGCAGGAACAGCGCACACAGCAGCGTCGCGATGTGCAGTCCGTCCGAATCGGCGTCGGCGAGAATGCAGATCTTGTGATAGCGCAGTTCGCTGACATCCGCCGAACCGGGCTCGACGCCCAGCGCGACGCTGATGTCGTGCACTTCCTGCGAGGAGGCGATGGAGTTGGACTCGAGCTCCCAGGTGTTCAGGATCTTGCCGCGCAGCGGCATGATGGCCTGAAATTCGCGCTCCCGCGCCTGCTTGGCGCTGCCACCGGCGGAGTCCCCTTCCACCAGGAACAGCTCCGAACGCCGCGGCTCCTGGCTGGTGCAGTCGGCGAGTTTCCCCGGCAGGGCCGGACCGCCGGAGACGCGCTTACGCACCACGCGCTGCGCGGCCCGCGCCCGCTCCTGCGCATTGGCGATGGCGAACTGGGCGATCTTCTCGCCCGCATCGGCATGGCCATTGAGCCACAGGGCCATGGAGTCACGGACGAAGCCTTCGACCACGGCAGCGGCATCCCGCGAGGCCAACCGTTCCTTCATCTGCCCGGCAAACTGAGGTTCCCGGATCTTCAGCGACAGCACGTAGCAGCACTTGTCCCAGACGTCCTCGGGGGTGAGCTTGATACCGCGTGGCACGAGGTTGCGGAACTCGCAAAATTCGCGCACCGCCTGTGCGAGGCCCGAACGCAGTCCGTTCACATGCGTGCCGCCCTCGGCGGTCGGGATCAGGTTGACGTAGCTCTCGCCGAACACCGCTGGAATATTCGGCGCCCACAGCAGCGCGTAGCCGACCGCATCGGTCTCGCTCTCGCGGGCGGCCGTGATTGGCTCTGCCGGGAGGCGCTCCGCGGACTCCAGTTCCTCCACCAGGTAGGCACCCAGGTCGCCACTGTAGAACCACTCGTCCTTTTCGCCGGTGGCCTCATTGGTGAAGGTGATGCGCAGGCCGGCGCACAGCACCGCCTTCGCCTTGAGCATGTGCCGCAGCTGCGGCACCGAGAACTTCTCGGAGTCGAAGAATTTCGGGTCCGGCCAGAACCGCACGGAGGTCCCGGTATTGCGCTGCCCGACGGTACCGACGACGGCGAGCTTGGCGTGCAGCTTGCCGTCCTTGAAGGAGATCCGATATTCCTTGCCGCCGCGACGGATGGTGCAGTCGAGGCGGCTGGACAGGGCGTTGACCACCGAGACGCCGACACCATGCAGACCACCCGAGAACTTGTAGGCGGCCTTCTCGGAGAACTTACCACCGGCGTGCAGGCGCGTGAGAATCAGCTCAACGCCGCTGACTTTTTCCTGGGGATGAATGTCCACCGGCATGCCGCGGGCATCGTCGGTGACCGAGAGCGAGCCATCCTTGAACAGGGTGACATCGATCTGAGTGCAGTAACCGCTGATCGCCTCATCGACGCTGTTGTCGACGACTTCATGGGCGAGGTGGTTGGGCCGCTGGGTGTGGGTGTACATGCCCGGGCGGCGACGCACGGGCTCCAAACCGGAGAGGACCTCGATATCGGAGGCGGTGTAGCTTTGGCTCATCAGGTCGCGCGATCTTAGCAGACGGACACGGTAATGCCCGCTTACCTTAGTCGAGGTCACCCAGGAGCGATGCGCGCAGGCGCTCCGCGACCGGCTCAATGGAATGCCGATAGCGCTCGTGATCGACACCGGCCCACAGGGCCGCGCCGCTCTTGAGGGCGGCGCGCATCGGGGGCTTGAGCTCGAAGCGCAGAAAATGCACCGCCGAGGTCTTCTCCTCGTTCTCGCGGGGCAGATCTTCATCAGCGACCGCGAATACTTTCTCGAAGCCTGCAACCTGCATCCAGCAGTGCGTCTCGACGCCCCGCAGGAGCCCGAGCTGCGTACGCCTCACTTCGACGTCCGGAAATTCCAGAAGCAATGTCGCCTTCCAGTTGCTGCCATCCGGGATCAGCGGGTTATAGGATTCCAGCTCCTCCCGAATGCCCTCGGGCTCGAATATCCTCTCGGCCCGCAGCATCTCCTGGATCTGGTACTGGATGGTGAGACGATCCTCGAAACTCCAGGTCATGCTCGGCCCCACGGCGAGGCGCCGGTGAGTCTTGTGCTCCATGACCTGCGCGCGAAATTCGCTGCGCCGGCGGGCGTACTGTTCGAGGCTGAAGAGTTGCTCAACGGTCAGCTTTTCCATGCCGGCGTCCTTTCAAATTCCGTAGGCGAGCCGCAGCAGCTTCAGCGGATGTTCGGGCCCGCGACCACCGGTGCTGCTCGACGTGGCGGTGCCTTCCGGCAGCAGGCTCTCGATCTGATGGCCCGCCATGGGACAGTCGCTCGTGTAATGGTCGGGCGCGGCATTCTGCACGCGGCTCGCCACGGGTCGGCCGATCCTGACCGAGGCCGCGCGAAATTCCTGTTTCACGGCATAGGTGCCGTCGTGCCCGGAACAGCGTTCGATGACGTCGACCGTGGTATCCGGCACCAGTCGCAGCACATCGCGGGTCTTCAGGCCGATGTTCTGCACGCGCAGGTGGCAGGGAACATGGTAGCTGACCTTGCCGAGGGAGGTCTTGAACTCGGTTTTGAGTGCGCCGTTCCTGTGCCGCAGCATCAGGTACTCGAACGGGTCATAGATGCGCGCGGCCACTGCCTTCACGTCCGGATCATCGGGGAACATCAGCGGCAGCTCCTGCTTGAACATCAGCACGCAGCTGGGAATCGGCGCCACGATGTCATAGCCGGCGGCGATGACCGCCAGCAGCTGCGGAATGTTTTCCTCTTTGTACGCCGCGACGGTCTTCAGGTCCCCGAGCTCCAGCCGCGGCATGCCGCAGCAGCGCTCCTTCGGGACCAGTCGCACGGGAATGTCGTTGTGGTTGAACACCGCGACCAGGTCGGTCGCGAGTTCCGGCTCGTTGCGATTGCCGTAGCAGGTCGCGAACAATGCGACGCGACCGCGCAGTTCCTCGCGCGCAGCGGGCGCCGGGGCTGCGACTGCCGGCCCCAGCGGACCATTGAGCCCGGCGAGCCGGCTGCGGGCCGTGCGGGAATGAAACTGCGGCAACGGCGCATCGTGCGCCACACCCAGGGTCTTCTCGAGCACCATCCGGGCGGGCTTGAAGCGATTGACCGCATTGACGACTTCGGCGACCACCGGGATGCCGGCGATGCGCCCGACCGCTTCGGTCGAGGCCAGCACCCGATCGCGCACGCTGAAGCCCTCCTGCCCGGCATGCGTGGCCTTCGCGCGCAGCATCAGGTGTGGAAAATCGATGGCCCAGGGATGGGGCGGCACATAGGGGCACTTGGTCATGAAGCACATGTCACACAGGTAACAGTGGTCCATGACCTCCCAGTAGACCTTCTTGTCGACCGCCGCGAGCTCACCTTCGGTGGTGGCATCGATGGCATCGAACAGGGTCGGGAAGGACTGGCACAGGCTGAAACAGCGTCGACAGCCGTGGCAGATGTCGAAGACGCGGTCGAGTTCCTTCGTCAGCGCGGCTTCGTTGTAGAAATCGGGGTTGCGCCAGTCAATCGCGTGACGGGTGGGCGCCTCGAGGCTGCCCTCGCGGCCGCCAGTGGGAGCATTGCTCATCTAGATCCTTGTGCCGCGATGGCGGGTGTGGGAACCACGAGCGGCCGGTTCCCGCACCCTCCGACTCAATCCGACTAAATCGAATCCAGCGCCTTCTGGAAACGATTGGCGTGCGAGCGCTCGGCCTTCGCGAGGGTCTCGAACCAGTCCGCGATTTCGGCGAAGCCTTCCTCGCGGGCCGATTTCGCCATACCCGGATACATATCCGAATACTCGTGCGTCTCACCGGCGATGGCGGCCTTCAGGTTCAGCTTGGTCTCCCCGATCGGCAGTCCCGTGGCCGGATCGCCGACGGCCTCAAGGTACTCGAGGTGCCCGTGGGCATGGCCGGTCTCACCCTCCGCCGTCGAGCGGAATACGGCCGACACGTCGTTGTAGCCTTCAACGTCCGCCTTTGATGCGAAGTACAGGTAGCGGCGATTCGCCTGGGATTCCCCGGCGAATGCATCTTTCAGATTGGTCTCGGTCTTGCTGCCCTTGAGGTTCACGGTGGATCTCCTGCGAAGCTGGTGCGAAGAATGCTTGGGAAGGGACAAATTAGACTATGTCTAATTCGCTAACTTTATTCGCGCGGATGGACAGCGTCAACGGCTTTGACCCTTCGGCCCGGCACTGTATAAGGTGCCATCCTATCGAGTATGACAGTCGAGAATCGTGTGACCCGAACCGCCCCGCCCAGCCACGCTCCGGACAAGCCCGGGGCAGAGCCTCCGGTGGACTTCGAACAGTCCCTGGCCGAACTTGAGGCCCTGGTTGAGCGTCTAGAACACGGTGATCTGCCGCTGGACGATGCCTTGAGATCCTTCGAGCGTGGTGTTGCTCTGACGCGACAATGCCAGAGTGCCCTGAAGGCGGCCCAGCAGAAGGTGGAAATTCTCTTGAAGAACAGCGTGAGTGCCGACCCCGAACCCTTCACCGATAGTTCCGAACCGGCTCTGGCGTCAGCCGAGTAGCCCGAAAATCTGAGCGCCTGGCATGCCCGGCCCGGTATCCTGAGAACCGGTGCTTACCTTAACTATGTTGCACTGGTTAGACTTAGACACCGTGCCTGATGTGCACGTGGCGCTACAGAGGTCGTAAAGTTCACCCCATGCCGAAGCCCACGCCCGAAGGCAACTACCCCCTGCTGAGCGGCATTCAGTCTCCCGCTGACCTGCGCCGATTGCCGGCCGCCAAGCTGCCCGAGCTCGCCGCGCAGCTGCGCGAGTTCCTGATCCACAGTGTCAGCACCCGTGGCGGACATTTCGCGGCGGGTCTGGGGACCGTCGAGCTGACGATCGCTCTGCACTACGTCTACGAAACGCCCATCGATCAGCTGGTCTGGGACGTGGGCCACCAGGCCTACCCGCACAAGGTCCTCACCGGACGGCGCGATCGGCTGCACACCATCAAGCAGCGCGGGGGCCTTGCGCCCTTCCCCACGCCGGCCGAGAGCGAGTACGACACTTTCACCGTGGGACATTCGAGCACCTCGGTGAGTGCCGCCCTGGGAATGGCCATCGCGGCCGCCCGCCAGGGCAGCGACCGGCGGGCGGTCGCCATCATCGGCGACGGCGCCATGACCGCCGGTATGGCTTTTGAAGCTCTTTGTCATGCCGGGTCGCTACCAAATGACCTTTTGGTGGTACTCAATGACAATGAAATGTCGATTTCGGAGAATGTCGGTGCACTGTCCAACTACCTGGCCCGGGTGCTCTCCGGCCGGTTCTATTCGCACCTGCGTGAGAGCGGCAAGAAGGTGCTGAGGCCCATGCCCACGGTCTGGGAACTGGCGCGACGCTCCGAAGAGCACATGAAGGGCATGGTCCTGCCCGGGACGATGTTCGAGGAGATGGGTTTCAACTACATCGGGCCGGTCGACGGCCACGATCTGAAGGCCCTGGTCACCACCCTCAAGAACATCAAGCAGCTCAAGGGGCCGCAGTTCCTGCATGTGGTCACCCGCAAGGGCAAGGGCTACGCGCCGGCCGAGGCCGATCCGATCAAGTGGCACGGACCCGGTCCGTTCGATCCGCTCAGTGGCACGATCTTCAAGGAAAAGAGCCAGGGACCCACTTACTCCCAGGTGTTCGGCCAGTGGCTGTGCGATATCGCCGAGATCGATCCGAAGATCGTCGCCATCACGCCGGCGATGCGTGAGGGCTCGGGCCTGGTCGAATACTCGAAGCGCTTCCCCGATCGGTACTTCGACGTGGCGATCGCGGAGCAGCACGCAGTCACGCTGGCGGCCGGGCTCGCGGTGGCGGGTTTGAAGCCCGTGGTGGCGATCTACTCGACCTTCCTGCAGCGCGGGTATGACCAGCTGATTCATGACGTTGCGCTGCAGAACCTGCCCGTGACCTTCGCCATCGACCGCGCCGGCATGGTCGGCAGCGATGGGGCGACCCATCAGGGCAGTTTTGACCTTTCTTTCATGCGCTGCATCCCCAACATGGTGATCATGGCGCCCGCCGATGAAGATGAATGCCGGCAGATGCTCTACACGGCCACCACCGTGCGGGGACCCGCGGCGGTGCGCTATCCGCGCGGCGCCGGACCGGGCGCCGCGCCGGTCACCCAGATGACCGCGCTGCCCATCGGTCGCGCCGAAGTGCGCCGCCAGGGCCGTTCGGGTCTGGCGCTGTTCGCGGTCGGATCGCTGGTCGGGCCGGCGCAAAAGATTGCGGAACGGCTGGATGCGACGCTGGTGAATCTGCGGTTCATCAAACCACTGGATGAGGACCTGGTGCTCGAGATCGCCGCGCGCCACAGCGGTGTCGTGACGCTCGAGGAGAACGTCGTCGCCGGGGGCGCCGGCAGCGCCATCGGCGAGCTGCTCGCCAGAGAGGACATTCAGGTCGCCCTGCTGCACATCGGCATACCTGACAAGTTCATCGAGCATGGTTCACGCGAGGACTGCCTGAGCCTGGCCGGGCTCGACGCGGCATCGCTGAACGTCACCATCGAGCGCTGGTGGGCACGCCACTCGGCCACCCGCGCCCGCTCGGTCGGCGCCCTGTAGCTCAAGCATCATGGATACGATTGCCAAGAAGGTGCCCGAGACCGTGAGTGTGGAGGATGTGCAGGGGCGCGCGGACACCCGCCGCATTCCGATCAACCGGGTCGGCATCAAGGACATCACGCACCCGGTGCGGGTGAAGGACCGCGCGAGCGGTGAGCAGCACACGATCGCCACCTTCAACATGTACGTGAACCTGCCCCATGACTTCAAGGGCACGCACATGTCGCGCTTCGTCAGCATATTGAACCAGCACGAGCGGGAGATTTCGGTGGAGTCCTTCCAGCAGATGCTGGAAGAGATGACGGTGCGGCTGGAGGCGAACGCCGGTCACATCGAGATGTCGTTTCCGTTCTTCGTCACCAAGCGGGCGCCGGTCTCAGGCGTTGCCAGCGTCATGGACTATCGGGCGAGCCTGCTCGGCGAACGGCGTGACGGCAAGACCTGCATCTGGATCAGGGTCGTGGTGCCCGTGACCAGCCTGTGCCCCTGCTCGCGGGATATCTCCAAGTACGGTGCGCACAATCAGCGCTCGCACGTGACCATCACCGCGAAGCTGCGCCAGCACATCTGGATCGAGGAGCTCATCGGCATCGCGGAATCCGAGGCCTCGAGCGAGCTTTACGGCATTCTCAAACGCACCGATGAAAAGTTCGTCACCGAACGTGCCTACGAGAATCCGAAATTCGTGGAGGACATCGTGCGCGATGTCGCCGCCCGTCTGAATGCGGAGGACCGGGTCTCCGCGTACGAAGTGTCGGCGGAGAACTTCGAGTCCATCCACAATCACTCCGCCTACGCGCTGATCGAGCGCGACAAGGACGCACCGGGCGCTTAGGCCGGCGCGAGCCGCGGAAAGGTCGCGGTCGTTGAGTCCATGTCACTGGCCTGCAGCCGCGTGATCATGGTGCGCAGGAACACCCGATTGAAGCGCAGCTGACAGGATGCCGAGACCTGCTCCAGCAGCGTCGAGCTGACCTTCAGCACCGTCACGCCTTCGAGCGCACGGATGGTCGCGGTACGTTTAGCGCCCGGCACGTAGCTCGCCTCGCCAAAACACTCGCCGGTCTCGATGGCGCCGAGGCGCACGGTGTGGCGCTCCACCGTGCAGGTGCCGGAGACGATCACATAGAAGCGGTCGTCCATTTCGCCTTCCTTGACGATCTCCTCGCCAAGGCCGTAGGTCTGCCAGTGACTGGCGCGCAGCACTTCCCAGATCTCGGCGTGTGAGAATTCGTGGAAGAATTTCAGCCGCCGCAGTACCCCGAACTGCTCCTGCCGGTCGATGCGCGCGTTCTGTTCCCGCAGCTTCTGGTGGACGCGGGTCAGTTCGGCCGCAAAGTCGAGGCCGCTCTTGTAGCGCTTGGCCGGCTCCTTCTGCAACGCCATCGCCACCACGTTCTCGAGGTCCTCGGGAATGTCGGCGCGCATGGTGTGGATGGGCGGTGCCGTCGCGTACACGATCTGATGCAGCAGCTTCTGCAGATTGCCGGCCCGGAAGGGCCGCGATCCGGTCAGCAGCTCATACATCACCGCGCCCAGTGAGTACAGGTCCGAACGGTTGCTGAGCTCCAGGCTCTGGACCTGTTCGGGAGACATGTAGGAGGGGCTGCCGGCGATCCCTTCGATCCGCGAGATGTCCGAGTCGGACACCAGCGCGATACCGAAATCGATAATGCGGACGTCGCTGTCCTGCGTGAGCATGATGTTCGAAGGTTTCACGTCGCGATGGATGACGCCGCGTGAATGGGCGTAGTGCAGCGCCTTGGCGCACTTGAAGATGATCTCCACCGCATCATCGATGCGCAGCAGGTTGTCGGCGCGACAATAGGCCGCGAGCGTGCGCGCGCCGTGCACATGCTCGCTGACGATGTAGCAGTAACCGTTTTCCTCGCCGGCATCGTAGATCGGCAGGATGTTCGGATGTTGCAGCATTCCGACCAGGTGCGCTTCGGAGAGGAACATCTTGCGGGCGATGCGCGCCCGATCCTCATCGCCGCCGGTGTCGATGTTGTAGACCTTGATCGCCACGTCGCGCCCGTAGTAGGCATCGTGCGACAGGTAGACGGTACCCGTGCTGCCGCGACCAACCTCCTTGATGATCACGTACTTGCCGATCTTCTCGGGCGTTGCACGGGGGCGGTTGGCGGGTGAATTCTGGGGCACCGTCGATCCTGGATATTAGCGGTATGCCGCGCGAGGATAAGGAACGCCAAGCCCGGCCGCTGTGATCCACCCCACACACACACGGAGCAGCGCGCCTCAAGGCTCAGTCTGTGGCTTTGTCAGTTAACCGAAATGGTCAAATCCGCGATGCGAGACTTGCATCACAGAAGCGCCGCGCTGCAGGACAGCGCCGCGATCTTGCGTCAGGGTCCCGATTCGGCTGCAGCTGAATTCAGCGCCCGGACAGCGCGCGGCGAACGCCTCGAGGTTCGCCGCCGGCACGGTGAAGCACAATTCGTAGTCCTCGCCACCGGTCAGCGCGAGTTCGCGCGCGCGCTCCTCGCCGACGGCGGCCCGCAGTGCCGACGAGACCGGAAGCGCGGCGTAATCCAGCACGACTCCGCAGCCGCTGGCCTCGGCCAGCCGGGCGCAGTCGCCCAGCAGGCCATCGGAGACGTCGATGCAGGCACTGGCGAGTCCGCGCAGCGCCAACCCCAGTGCGACGCGCGGGGTCGGATAGCGAAACCGGTCGCGCAACCACTGCGCCTGCTCAGCGGCGGCGACCGTCAGCCGCGACTGTTCCAGCAGCAAACCGGCCGCCGAATCCCCGGTCGTGCCACTGACGAAGAGCGCATCCCCGGGCCGCCCGCCGCTGCGGGTGAGCGCGGCGCCGCGCGGCACGAAGCCCAGGATCTGCACCGTCACGCACAGCTTCCCGCCGGTGGTGTCGCCGCCCACCAGCGCCACGCCATGCTGGCGCGCCAGCGCATCCAGGCCCGCGCTGAACTCTGCCAGCCACGACTCATCGGCGCGGGGCATGGCCAGCGCCAGCAGCGCCCACGCCGGCTGCGCGCCCATGGCCGCAAGGTCCGAAAGGTTCACGGCCAGTGCGCGATGGCCGATGGAGCGCGCCGCTGAGCCGGTGGGAAAGTGCACGTCTTCCACCAGCGAATCGATGGCGGCGACGAGCTGTGAATCCGGCGGACAGTCGAGCACCGCGGCATCATCGCCGACGCCCAGCACCACATCCGCCCGCGCCGCACCGCGCTGGCTGAAGAAGCGGGTGATGAGATCAAATTCCGACAGTGGCATGGGCTGCCGTGATTGAGCGTGTCAGTGTTCGTGGGTACGAAGGGTGCGGGCGGCGCGATCCAGCACGGCATTGACGAACTTGTGACCGTCCGTGGCGCCGAAGCGGCGCGTCAGGTTCACCGCCTCATTCAGCACCACCCGGAACGGCACGTCGGGTCGTGAGCTCAGCTCGAACACTGACAGCAACAGGACGGCGTGTTCCACCGGGTCGAGCTGCACGGCCGGACGATCGGTCCATTGCGCCAGGTCGATGTCCAACTTGGCCCGGGCACCACAGACCCCTTCGATCAGCTCGCGGAAGTATGCGGCGTCGGCCTTGGGCATGTCTTCGGCGCTGGCGAATTCGGTGAGCAGGTCCTGCCAGGGCCCGTCGTTGATCTGCCAGCGATAGATCGCCTGCATGGCCAGCCGCCGCGCCACCGAGCGGGCATTGGTGGCCCGTCGGTCAATGTGCGTGTCCATGAGCGCTAGACCCGCTGTTCCAGGCGCTGGAACAGCCCGATCATTTCGAGCGCGGTCTCGAGCGCCTCGCCCCCCTTGTTCATGCCGTTGACCGCCGCACGCTCCAGCGCCTGTTCGGTGGTCTCCACCGTCAGCACGCCGAACACGACCGGCACACCGGTCTCCAGGCCTGCAAAGGTGAGGCCACGGGCGCATTCACCGGCGACGTATTCGAAGTGCGGCGTGTCGCCGCGAATCACGCAGCCGAGCGCGACCACCGCCTCGAATCGACCGCTGAGGGCGAGCTTGCGCACCGTCACCGGCAGTTCGAAGGCACCCGGCACGCGCGCGATCAGCAGATCATCCACGGCACCACCGTGCGAGCGCCAGGCGCTGAGCGCGCCATCCAGCAGGCTCGCGACGATGAAGTTATTGAATCGCGCGGCCGCGATCGCCACGCGTCGACCGCGGGCGGTGATTTCCCCTTCCACGTGATGCGCAGGCGGGGGCGTCGGCGCCGTGGTGCTGGCCATTTAGGAGTCCGCCCCGACGTAGGATTCCACGGTCAGGCCAAATGCCGACAGGCCGTGCATCTGCTTGGGCTGTGACATCACGCGCATGCGGCAGACGCCCAAGTCTTTGAGGATCTGCGCGCCGACGCCGAACGTCCGCAGTACCTTGGCCTGCGCGTTCAGACTCGGCTGCGCGCCCGGCTCGGCGGCCGCGCCACTCGGACGTTGCAGAGTCTGCAGTGCCGCCGCCAGATCATAGGCGGCATCCGCCTCACGCAGCATCACGACCACGCCATTGGGCGCAGCGGCCACCCGCTCCAGCGCCCGTCGCAGCGTCCAGGTACGACCGTCTCCGGTGATCCCCAGGGCATCGCGCAGGGTATCGGCCACATGCACCCGCACCAGCGGCGCATCGGGACCATCCAGTCGACCGCGCACCAGCGCCAGATGCACCGCATGGCTGCTGCGATCCTCGTAGGCGCACAGACGGAATTCACCGAACTCGGTCTGCACCGCCTGATCGGCGACCCGGTCCACCGAGCGCTCGTTGCGCAGCCGGTAGCGGATCAGGTCTGCAATCGTACCGATGGCCAGGTTGTGCCGACGTGCAAACACTTCGCATTCGGCCCGCCGCGCCATCGAGCCGTCATCGTTCATGAGTTCACACAGGACCCCCGCTGGCTTCAGGCCCGCCAGCACGCACAGGTCCACGGCGGCCTCGGTGTGGCCCGCGCGCACCAGCACGCCGCCGCGGCGCGGGCGCAGCGGAAAGATATGGCCGGGACGCGCGAAGTCCGTGGCGGCGGTGTCGGGATTCGCCAGCGCCGTGATGGTCGCCGCACGATCCGCGGCCGACACTCCGGTGCTGGTGCCGTGCCGGTAGTCCACCGACACCGTGAAGGCGGTGCGGTAGCTGTCGTTATTGGTACCGACCATCTGCGGCAGCTCCAGGCGCAGCAGTCGCTCCTCCTCCATGGGCACGCACACGATGCCGCTGGAGTGGCGGATCATGAAGGCCATCGATTCCGGGGTCGCATGCTCGGCAGCCATGATCAGGTCGCCCTCGTTCTCGCGATCCTCATCATCGAGGATCAGCACCATGCGCCCGGCCTTGAGCTCCGCGAGGATGGTGGGGACGCTGCTGAATTCGCCGGAGCCGGCGGCATCGGCGGCCTCGGGGGTGTCCGTGCCGGCGCGTGGCGCAAGCGTCAAGATATTGCTCATAGTGGGCTATCGTACCCGGAAAGGCCCGAGGCCAGAATGCCGCACTGCAATATTAATGTATGGCGCACTCGTACGGCTTGGAATGTCGCGCCTCGAAGGGTGCCCTGGAAACAGTCATAGGTTCCCGGCCTCGTTTCCCACCGCATGCATCAGCTGCACTGACACCTGAGTACCATCGCTGCGGGTGAATGGTTCAGGTTCGCAACAGGCCGGATCGAATTGCGCCGACCGTTGCCTTTGAAGTAAATCGTGTTCGTTTGGGACGCCACCCAGGCATTGCGATTGTCGGGCGCGCCGGACAGATCTCCGATTGTCGTCCCGCGGTACGATCGGATCAGGTTGATGAGCAACGCTGTACGGTAGTCCCGTCTTGGCCCGCGCGGGGTTACGGTTCTGCTGCCTGACACGTTACCAGTCGTTCGACATAACGTGCGACTTGGTCGATTTCCAGATTCACGGCGGCTCCGGGTAACAGGCCGCCCAATGTGGTCACTTCAAGCGTATGGGGAATGAGGTTGACGCCGAAGCGCGGGCCCTCCACATCGTTGACGGTGAGGCTGACCCCATTGACCGTAATCGATCCTTTGCGTGCAATGAATCGCGCCAACTCGGCCGGCGCCTCGATCACGACCCGCGTGGAGCGGGCATCGGCTGACTGGGACACCACGGTGCCCAGGCCATCGACATGTCCTGATACGAGATGCCCGCCCAGAGGATCTCCCGCTCGCAGCGCCGGCTCGAGATTGACCGCTGCACCCACTGCGAGGCCGCCCAAGGTTGTCAGGCCGAGGGTCTCGCGCGACAGATCCGCTTCGAAGACGTCCCCGGCCAGGGAAATGGCCGTCACACAGCAGCCCTGCACGCAGATACTGTCGCCGACCGCGATCCGGGACAGATCCATTGCCGCGACTCGAATCGCCAGCCGTACATCACCGCCGCGTTCCCCCAGGGAGGCAACCCTGCCTACGTCCTGCACTATCCCCGTGAACATGGATTCCTCAGTTAAGAATTTGCGATGCGCAGGCGGATGCGCTGATCCGTGCCTACCGTCACGGTCTCGAGGATTTCAAAGCGCTGCGCCTGCTCGAGCGACAGCGGCTCCGGCAGCGTCAGCAAGCCGCGGGCGCGATTGCCGAGCACCACCGGGGCTACGTACAGCAGGAGCTCATCAACACACTGCTGCTGCACCAGGGCACCAGCCAACGTCGCGCCGGCCTCCACCAGCAGTTCATTGATGCCGCTCCTGCCCAGAATCCTCAACATCCGCGCCAGATCGACCGACGCGCCGGCGCCGGTCTGCTCGACCCGCGCGCCCTTGGCTTCCAACGCCGCGATCCGCTTCGGGTCGTGACTTGCGGTAAAGATCAATACTCCCCGATCACCGGCACCTTCGAACACCCGAGCATCCGGCGGCGTGCGCAGGCCACTGTCGAGGATGACCCGCAGCGGCTGCCGGGCGGCCGCTCCCGGTAGGCGCACCGAGAGCCTGGGATCATCGGCCAGCACGGTACCGACGCCGGTGAGAATGGCGGAGCTGCGGGCGCGCCAGCGCTGCACGTCCTCGCGCGCGGCCTCACCGGTGATCCACTGACTGCGACCGTCGCTCAGGGCCGTGCGGCCATCCAGGCTCATCGCCAGTTTCAATCGGACCAGTGGCAGGCCCCGGCGCATGCGCTTGATGAAGCCGGCGTTGAGCTCACTCGCCTCGGCCTCCAGCAGCCCCGATTGCACCTGCAGACCGGCTTCGCGCAGTCGCTGTGCGCCGCCGCCGTTGACCAGCGGATTGGGGTCACCGATCGCGTAGACCACCCGTGCCACGCCGGCTTTGATCAGCGCCTCGCTGCACGGCGGCGTGCGGCCGTGATGATTGCAGGGTTCGAGCGTCACATAGGCGGTGGCACCGGTTGCAGGCGCCTGCAGATTGGCCAGCGCCGCGGCCTCGGCATGCGGGCCGCCGGCCCGTTGATGCCAGCCTTCGGCGAGCACGGTGCCATCGCGCACCAGCACGCATCCGACCCGGGGATTCGGATGCGCCGTGGCGAGCCCCTGCTCCGCCAGCGCCAGGGCGCGCGCCATGAAGCTGCGGTCCTGCAGGTCGAACGTACTCACTTGCGGGCCTTGGGCGGAGTTTCGCTCGTCAGCAGCGGCAGCTGATCCACGGCCGCGATGTCGCGCCCGCTGTCGCGGCGATTGCGACGGTGGCGCAGCCGGTCGATCTCATCGCGAAAGGCCTCCAGGTCCTGGAAGCTGCGATAAACGGAGGCGAAACGCACGTAGGCGACTTCATCCAGATGGCGCAGTTCATCCATGACCAGTTCGCCGATCGCGCGCGACTGCACTTCCCGCTCGCCCAGGCTGCGCAGCTTGTGGCCGATGCGGCTCAACGCTTCCTCAACGGCTTCCAGGGCCACGGGACGCTTTTCCAGCGCCTTGGTCATGCCCGCGCGCAGCTTGGCCTCATCGAACGGTTCACGCGTGCGATCACTCTTGACCACCATCGGCATGATGAGTTCGGCGGCCTCGAAGGTCGTGAAGCGCTCACCGCAGGACAGACACTCACGCCGGCGACGGATCTGGCGGCCTTCACCGGCCAGACGCGAGTCGATGACCTTGGTTTCGATGTGATTGCAGAAGGGACAGTACATGGTGCGTCCCTGCGAGCTCCATCACGCGCCGTACACCGGGAATGCGCGGCACAGCTCCACGACCTTGCCACGCGTCCTCTCGACGACCGCCGCATCGCCGTTCGCATCCAGCACATCGGCGATGAGATCCGCGACCAGCGTGATCTGCGGCTCCTTGAAGCCACGGGTGGTGGAGGCGGGCGTGCCGATGCGCAGGCCGCTGGTGATCGTCGGCGGACGCGGATCATTGGGCACCGCGTTCTTGTTCACGGTGATGAAGGCATGTCCCAAGGCGGCGTCGGCGTCCTTACCGGTGATATCGCGATTGATCAGGCTCATCAGGAACAGATGATTGTCGGTGCCACCCGAGACGATCTTGAAGCCGCGCTGCGCCAAGCGCGCGCACATCGCGCGCGCGTTCGCCAGCACCTGCGCCTGGTAGTTCTTGAACTCCGGCTGCAGTGCTTCCAGGAATGCCACCGCCTTGGCTGCGATCACGTGCATCAGCGGTCCACCCTGGGTGCCCGGGAACACCATGGAATTGAGCTTCTTCGCAATGTCCGGGTTCTCACGCGCCAGGATCAACCCGCCGCGCGGTCCACGCAGGGTCTTGTGCGTCGTGGTCGTCACCACGTCCGCGTGCGGCAGTGGATTCGGGTAATGGCCGGTGGACACCAGACCCGCAACATGTGCCATGTCGACGAAGAACAGCGCGCCGACACTCTTCGCGATCGCCGCGAAGCGCTCCCAATCGATGATGCGCGAATAGGCGGAAAAGCCGGCGACGACCATGGCCGGCCGTTCGGTTTCCGCCAGGCGCTGTACCTCGTCATAGTCGATTTCACCGCTCTCCCCGCGCACGCCGTATTGCACCGAACGATACAGCTTGCCCGAGAAGTTGACCTTGGCCCCATGGGTGAGATGACCACCGTGATCCAGGCTCATGCCCAGAATGGTGCTCCCCGGCGGCACCAGCGCCAGATAAACGGCCGCATTGGCCTGCGATCCGGAGTGCGGCTGCACATTGACGTAGGCGGCACCGAACAGCTTCTTGGCCCGATCGATGGCCAGCTGCTCGGCGATATCCACGTACTCACAGCCGCCGTAGTAGCGTTTGCCCGGATATCCTTCGGCATACTTGTTGGTCAGCACCGAGCCCTGGGCTTCCAGGACCCGGGGACTGGTGTAGTTCTCCGAGGCGATGAGCTCGATATGGTCTTCCTGGCGCTGCTGTTCGCCACTGATGGCGCGCGCGAGTTCCGGGTCAAAGCCGGCAATGGTCATCGTCTTCTTAAACATTCACGGTGCCTTCGAATAGGTATTTAGGGCCTGCAGGGCAGCCCTACATTGTACCCGTCAGGCCAGACCGGCGACCACTTCGGACCAGGCCTTTCCGAGGTTGCTGCGGTTATAGCCGCCACCGCCCAGTGCCAGCACCCGCCCATGGCCCAGACGGCCGGCCAACTGTGATAGGTCCTGCGCGGCCCGCCCGTGCATGGCGGGACTGAAGCGCAAATGGGTGATGGGATCGCCCTCGACACTGTCCGCACCGCATTGGAGCAGCAGGAACTGCGGCTCGAAGCGCTCCACATGCTCCAGAACCCGAGCCCAGGCACTCTGGAAGGCGCGGTCACCGGAGCCGGCGATCAGCGGCAGATTCAGCTTGGTGCCCGCGGCCGCGGCGCGCCCCGTATCGGCGGCCTTACCGGTGCCGGGATAGAGGCTTTCGCCATCCTCATGAATGTCGGCAAAGATTACGGCGGGGTCATCCTCAAAGCCGAAATAGACCCCATCCCCGTGATGCGCGTCGATGTCGACGTAGCCGATGCGCGTCAAACCGTGCCGGCGCCGCAGCAGCTCGATGACTACGCCACAATCATTGAAGACACAAAAGCCCGCGGCATGGTCCCGGCCGGCGTGATGCAGGCCCGCGATGGGGACAAAGGCGGCGCGCGCCGCGCCGCTCATGATGGCGTCGCTGGCGGTGATACTGGCGCCGACCACGGTCGCCGCTGCCTCGTAGACGCCCCGGAAGGCGGGCGTATCGCCACCATCCAGGAACCCCTGGCCCGTCTGGGATCGTTCGCGCACAAAATCCACATACCGGGGCGTGTGGAACGCCAGCAGCTCATCGTAGGTTGCTTCCCGCGGTTCCAGCACCTGCACCTGGTGCTGCAGGCCGCGCGCTTCAAACTCGCGCACGAAGGCCGCATGGCGGTCCGGACCAAAGGGATGGCCGTCCGGAAACCCGTAGCGGGCCAGCCGCTCACCGATCACTACTGCAACCGGGTTGTTCATCTGTGCATTGAGCCTAGCAGACATACGGCCAGCTCGCGTTCGCGATAAACTTGAGCTTTCAGCCAGCCAACACATTATGGCCCAATACATCTACACCATGAATCGGGTATCCAAGGTGGTACCCCCGAAGCGCACCATCCTGCGCGACATCAGCCTGTCGTTTTTCCCCGGGGCGAAGATCGGTGTTCTCGGGCTGAATGGTTCGGGCAAATCGACGCTGCTCAAGATCATGGCGGGCATCGACCAAAACATTGACGGTGAGGCACGGCCGCAGAGCGGCATCCGTGTCGGGTATCTGTCGCAGGAGCCCGAGCTCGACCCGACCAAGACCGTCCGCAATGTTGTCATGGAGGGGGTCGGCGAGGCGTTCCGCCAGGTGGCGCGCTTCAACGAAATCAGCGACCAATTCGCCGAACCCCTGTCCGACGATGACATGAGCGCGCTGCTGGAAGAACAGGCGAAGCTGCAGGACGCCATCGACGCGGTCGGCGGCTGGGAGCTGGAGCGCAAGCTGGATATCGCCGCCGACGCCCTGCGCCTGCCGCCTTGGGAGGCGCTGGTGGATAGGCTCTCCGGCGGCGAGAAGCGCCGCATCGCGCTGTGTCGGCTGCTGTTGTCGGCACCGGACATGTTGCTGCTCGATGAACCCACGAACCATCTGGACGCCGAGTCGATCGGATGGCTCGAACGCTACCTGGAGGAATACCCCAGCACGGTCATCGCGGTGACCCACGATCGTTACTTTCTGGACAACGTGGCCGAGTGGATTCTCGAGCTCGACCGCGGACATGGCATTCCGTGGCATGGCAATTATTCCTCGTGGCTGGAGCAGAAGGAAAAGCGGCTCGCCGTCGAAGAGCGCGAGCGCGATGCACTGCGCAAGACCCTCGAACGGGAACTGGAGTGGGTGCGTCAGAATCCGAAGGCGCGGCAGGCCAAGAGCAAGGCCCGCATGCAGCGCTACGAGGAACTCGCCTCGCGTGAATTCCAGGAACGCAATGAGACCAATGAAATCTACATCCCGCCGGGCGAACGCCTGGGGGAGCTGGTCATCGAGGTCAAGGGGCTGCGCAAGGCCTACGGCGAGCGGTTGTTGATCGACAGTCTGGCGTTCAATCTGCCGGCGGGCGGCATCGTCGGCATCATCGGGCCGAACGGCGCCGGCAAGACCACCTTGTTTCGGATGCTGACCGGGAGCGAAAAGCCGGACGCCGGCGAAATCCGTATCGGGCCGTCGGTGAAGCTGGCGTACGTCGATCAGTCGCGCCAGGCGCTGGATGACAAGAAGACCGTGTGGCAGGAAATCTCCGCTGGACTCGACATCATCAAGGTCGGCAACTACGAGACGCCCTCGCGCGGCTATGTGGGCCGGTTCAACTTCCGTGGCGCCCAGCAGCAGCAGCTGATCGGCGAGCTCTCCGGCGGCGAGCGCAACCGCGTGCATCTGGCCAAGGTCCTCAAGAGCGGCGGCAACGTGCTGCTGCTCGATGAGCCAACCAACGACCTGGACGTTGAGACCTTGCGCGCGCTGGAGGAAGCGCTGCTGAGCTTCCCGGGCTGCGCCGTCGTGATCTCGCACGATCGCTGGTTCCTGGATCGGATCGCGACCCACATTCTCGCGTTTGAAGGCAACTCCGAAGTGGTCTTCTTTGAGGGCAACTACCAGGAGTACACCGAGGACTACCGGCGGCGGCGCGGCGAGGATGCCGCGCAACCCCATCGCATCCGCTACAAGCCCCTCGCCCGGTAGCACCGCCGGTGTCTGCGAAGCCCTCCGCCAAGCAAGGAGCTTCCCCCAACGATGGATCGCGCCGGTGGGTGGGACCTGCCGCCGCGCTGGTCGTGTTCTCGGTCATGGCGTGGCTGCTGCACCGGGAACTCGAGCAGATCCATGTGCACGACATCCTCGCGCACCTGGAGGGGATTCCCAGCGAGACATTGCTGATCGGACTGCTGCTCACCGGCGGCAGCTACTTCGCGCTGTGCCTCTACGATTACATGGCGCTGCGTTACCTGCACAAGAAGGTGCCGGTGAGCCGGGTGATCGTGGCGAGCTTCATCGCCAATGCCTTTGGCCATAACCTCGGATTCGCGGCGTTCACGGGCGGCGCGTTCCGACTGCGGCTGTACGCCTCCTCGCGCCTGACGGCCATTGACGTCGCCACGGTCACCGGCTTCACCAGCATCACCACTGCACTCGGGCTCGCGGTGCTGGCGGGTGTGTCCTTCCTCTTCTTTCCGGAACAGGCGGCCAGCGCGCTGCGCAGCCATGCGGGCTGGCTGCTGCTGGTCGGCGTGGCGCTGCTGGGCATGGTGGGCGCCTATTTCATCTGGACCCTCGCGCGCCGCGCGCGCCTGGAATTCCGGGGTTGGCTGCTGCGACCGCCCGGCGTGCTGATCGGCGCGACCCAGGTCATCGCCGGCACCCTCGATCTGGGCATGTCCTGTGCGGTGCTGTGGCTGATGCTGCCGGCTACGGCCCATGTGGACTTCATCGCCTTTGCCGGCGCCTACGCGGTCGGCGTGACCGCCGGCATCATCAGCCACGTTCCCGGTGGCCTGGGCGTGTTCGAAACCGTCCTGGTGCTGGCGATGCCGGGAATTCCGGCCGATGCGCTGCTCGGTTCGCTGCTGGCCTATCGCGCCGTGTTCTACCTGGCACCGCTGGGTGTGGCCACCGTAATGTTCGCAGCCGAGGAGTTCGGCGCGCAGCGCGCGCGCCTGGCGCAGGCCCGGGCCCGTGCTTCGGCCTTCATTGGCCCGGTGGTCCCCTCGGTGGTCGGCGCCCTCACCTTCATCGCCGGCACCGAGCTGCTGTTTTCAGGTGCCACGAGGCACATCAATGGTGACCTTGCCTCGCTGATGCGGCTGCTGCCGTTGCCGCTGGTGGAGTTCTCGCATCTCGCCGGCAGCGCCATCGGCCTCGCGCTGCTGATCCTGGCGCGCGCGCTGTTTCGCCGCATTCAGGTTGCCTACCACATCAGCTTCTGGCTGCTGCTCGCCGGCGGCGTCTTCACGCTGCTCAAGGGAGGCATCTTCAAGGAGGCGGTGTTCCTGTGGGTGGTGCTCGGCATGCTGGTGCTCGGCCGCACCTCCTTCTACCGTCGGGCGTCACTGCTGCAGCAGCGCTTCACGCCAACCTGGGCAGCCAGCATCGTCGGTGTGATCGTCGCCAGCGTCTGGGTCGGCCTGCTGGTCAACCGCCATGTCGAGTACTCGAATGACCTGTGGTGGACGTTCGCCTTCGATGCCAATGCGCCGCGCATGTTGCGCGCCTCGCTGCTGGTGTGCGTGCTGACCGCCGGGGTACTGCTGGTCACGCTGCTGCGTCCCGCGCGACCGGTACCTGAGCTGAAGGACAAACCGGAGCTCGACGACATCAAGCGGGTGCTCGGCGAATCTCCTTCGACCCTTTCAAATGCCGTGCTGACGGGCGACAAGCACGTGCTGTTCAGCGAAAGTGGCCGCTCCTTCATCATGTACCAGGTGCAGGGACGCAGCTGGATTGCGCTGGGTGATCCGGTCGGGCCGCGCAACGAGGCGGAAGAGCTGGTGTGGCGGTTCCGTGAGCTCTCGGATGAGCACGGCGGTCGGGTGGTCTTCTACCAATCGAGCGTCGAGTGCCTGCCGCTGTACGTCGATCTGGGGCTCGCGGCGATGAAGATCGGTGAGGAGGCCCGGGTGCCGCTCACGAACTTTTCGCTCGAAGGCAGCATCCGCGCCGAGCTGCGCACGGCGCGGCGTCGCGGCGAGCGCGACCGTGCCACATTCGAAGTCCTGCAACCGGGTGAGGTGCCGGCGATCCTGCCCGCGCTGCGCGCCATCTCGGCCTCGTGGCTCAAGGACAAGGCGACCGCCGAGAAGGGCTTTTCGGTGGGCTCATTTTCCGAGCGCTACCTGCGCAACTTCCCGATCGCCGTGGTGCGCCGGGATGGTGAGCCGGTCGCCTTCGCCAATCTGTGGCAGTCGGCCGCAAAAGAGGAAGTGGCCGTCGATCTGATGCGCTTCGGCCCGGATGCGCCGCCTGGCGCCATGGATTTCCTGTTCGTGGAATTGATGCTGTGGGCCCGCCAGCAGGGATTCAGCTGGTTCAGCCTGGGCGTGGCCCCGCTCGCGGGCCTGGAGCGGCACCCCCTGGCACCCGCCTGGCATCGAATCGGCAATTTCATCTTCCGGCACGGCGAGCACTTCTATAACTTCGAAGGCCTGCGCCGCTATAAGGCGAAGTTCCATCCCACCTGGGAACCGAAGTACCTGGTGGCCCCCGGTGGCGTCGGTCTGCCGCTGATCCTGGTGGATGTCTCGGTGCTGATCGCGGGGGGTCTCAAGGAACTCTTTGTAAAATAGCCCGGATTTACATAAGACACCGCCCCCGCGTCAATTCCAAGCACCTGTTGCGCTTCGGCAATTGGGTTAATATTGGACAGTCAAGGATGCGCCACCAGATCCGAATCAACCAAGGCGCACAGGACTATGTCCGCTTATATCGACGCCACAGGCCGGCTGATTCACGAGCAGGAGCGCAATATCGTCCTGCAGTGCCCGCACTGCGATGTGACCTCCCACATCGCCATCAGCGCCGTTCCCGACTTCGCCGAACTGCAGCAGTACAAGCCCCGCGCCGTGGGCGTCGTGGGCCGCTGCGACGCCTGCAACTCGGCGATCTTCCTGCGCTTTCCGGTACGCATGTATCGCAGCAACCGCATCGAGCTTTCCTCGCAGTTCACCGAGATCGAACGGCCGCGTGAAAAGTTCACTTTTACGCATCTGCCGCCGCATATCGAACAACTGTTCCGCGAGTCGTTGCTGTGTTTCTCAAGCGGCGCCTTCAACGCCTTCGCATCCATGTGCCGGCGCACCGCACGCGCCGCATTCGAGGATCAGGGCGAATCCGGCAAACTGCGCCTGTTTGATCAGCTCAACGACGTGCGCGCGCTGGTCGGAATCGATCCGGAAACCTTTCAGTTGCTAAAGGCCGTGATCTTCGGCACTCCGGCGGACTCACGTCCGGAGCCGCCGATTCTCGATGCCAACAGCGCGGCGGTGGTGCTCGAGGTGATGAAGGACCTGCTGTACGAGGCCTATGTGCGCCGCGGCCGTCTGCAGCAGGCGCTGCTGATGCGCAAGTTCCTGGCTGAAGAGACCGCCGACATTCCCGTGCCGCTGCGCGACGCCCTGCAGCGGCCAGGCTGAGTCCGCGCCCACCTCAAGTTGCCCTTGGCGGCGCCGTTAACGGGTTACCTCCCGCACGGATTGTCGCCATTCATGTCAGTTGCCTATCCCAACCCGTCCTGCCCGCTGCAGCTGCGCCAGGCCGCGGCCGATGCCGCACAGGCCGGCGCCGATGTCATGGTGGCCGTCCTGGATGGCGCCATCGCCGCCCTGGAGATGGGCCGCGAATCGTTGATCGAGGGCCAATGGCAGCACGCCGCGCGGCAGATCCTGGCCACCTGTCAGCTGCTGCAGGCCCTGCGCGACAATGTCGATGTGCTCGCCGGAGATCCGCTCGCGGCCAATCTCGCCGAGCTGTACGATTACGCTGGCCAGAAGGTGAGCCTCGCGGCGGCCGCCAAATGCCGGGCGCCGCTCGATGAGGTCTGGCACCTGCTCAAGGAAGTGCGAGCCGCATGGTTTGCGCTGCCGGCGGCGGCCCGTATGAAGCGCGGCAGCCCGTCAACCGCTCTGCAGATCTGGAGCCCCGGCCGATGTTCGATGGTTCCGATACAGTAGTTCTCTACGACGAACTGGCCTACGAGGAGGTTCTCCCCGTCATTTGGGTTCCCCTGGCGGGTCGGATGGAGGCGGCGGTCGCGGCCGGTTTCACCGAACGCAATGTCCGGCTGCTGCAGGCACTCGCGGCGATCGAAGACCATGGCGTTTCCGACAAGCCCGATGAATCAGCGCCCGATCTGACGCGCCTTGACTTCAAGATCAATCTGCTGCTGGACCTGGTGGGCCAGCTGCTCGTGGCCAATCGCCCGCGACCCGCTGCGGTGCCGATCCGTTTCAACTCCCAGGGCGCGGTCTGGCACGCGAGCACCCCGCTGCCGCCGGCAGGCAAGCCGGGCATCGTCGAGATTCACCTGCGCGACTTCCTGGCCGAGCCGCTGCGGCTGCCCGGTTCGCTCACCGCCGTGAGCCCCGAGGGGGAGGTGACGGCGCGCTTCACCCCGGTCGGTGAACCACTGGCTGACCTGCTCGAGCGGCTGATATTCCGCCACCACCGTCGCCAGGTCGCCGGTATCCGCCAGCCCCGACGCGACTGAGCGTGCAAAGGCCACGGCAGGGTCGTGGCGGATACGCTAGGCTGCCGCCCGGCGGCCGCGCCACATCACGTTTCGCCCCCGATCAAGTGTGATTGGAGTCACGGCTTGCGTGCGACGCACACTCACAGGCAGAGCGGGTTCTTTATATTGCTGGCTGAACCTGCACATATTCTTGGGGAGATTTGATGGCGGCGCCCGAAATGGTCGTTATCCCGGGATTCCACCGGGACGAGGGTCTTGAACCCACGACGACGTCGCGCCCCGAAGAGCGCGTCCGGGTGCGGCTGCCGACCGGGACCTCCTTCGCCATCCGCGATGTGATCTCCCTGATCCGCCAGGTCGCCGAACACGACTCCACCGTCCTCATCCTCGGCGAGTCCGGCACCGGCAAGGAAGTCGCCGCCCGCGCCATCCACGATCTCAGTCCCCGTCGCCAGCGGCCGTTTGTGGCCGTCAATTGTGGCGCGATTCCGGCGGAGCTGCTGGAATCGGAACTCTTCGGCCACGAAAAAGGCGCCTTCACCGGGGCCGTCGCCACCCGCAAGGGCCGCTTTGAGATCGCCGAAGGGGGGACGCTGTTCCTCGATGAAATCGGTGATATGAGCCCGACCATGCAGGTCAAGCTGCTGCGGGTGCTGCAGGAGCGCATTTTCGAGCGGGTCGGCAATCACGTGCAGGTCCGTTGCAATGTGCGCATCATCGCCGCGACCCACCGCAATCTCGAAGACTCGATCGTGCAGGGAACATTCCGCGAGGATCTGTATCACCGCCTCAATGTGTTCCCGATCGAAATGCCCGCACTGCGCACGCGTATCGAGGATCTGCCGCTGCTGGTTCGCGATTTCGTCGCCCACAACATGTCCGAGGGCCGCGGCCAGGTGCAATTGTCGCCGCTGTCGCTGGCCGCACTGTCCTTGCATCGCTGGACCGGCAACGTTCGCGAGCTCGCGAACCTGATCGAGCGGCTCTCCATCGTCTGTGCCGGCCGGGTTGCGCATGTCGGTGACCTGCCGGCCAAGTACCGCCCGTCGGACTGGACCGCCGTCACCGAGGCGCCGCAGATTCCCGCCGCCGAGCAGCACTCGCATGTCCCCACTTCGCCGGATTTCCTGTTTGGTGACGAGGGGCTCCCGGAATTGCTCAGCGCCGGCGCGCTGGTGGAACCCGCCGCACCCCCGCACGCCCCGCTGGATGCGGCGACGCTGCCGGCGGAAGGCATCGATCTGCGCGCGCATCTGACCCAGATCGAACGGCGACTCATTGAACAGGCGCTCGAACGATCCAGGGGCACGGTCGCGCACGCGGCGCGCCTGCTCGGACTGCGCCGCACCACCCTCGTTGAGAAGCTGCGCAAGCTCGGCCTGGTGAGCGCCGAGCTCGCCAATTCCGATCTCGCCACCTTGGATCCGGCGACGGAAGATTGACGGCTGGCGGCAGATTCCTGCCGCTGCGTGTGACCGCCATCACGGATTGATGGCAATTTGCCGCCGGGCACGCCTCTTGCACCGCTCTCTCCGCAACAGCATTTCTGTTCGGGGTTTGAATGGTCCAGGATTCCACCAATACGGCTTCAAGCAACGCGCGGCGCGCCCTCGAGCCGCAGCCGGTTGCGAGCGCCGCCTCATCGCAGCGACTGCTGGAGCTGGCGCGACGTGTCGCGGCCAGCGACTGCACGGTGCTCATCGTCGGCGAATCCGGCACCGGCAAGGAAGTGCTCGCGCGCTTCGTGCACCGCATGTCGGCGCGCAGCACTGGCCCATTCATCGCCGTCAACTGTGCGGCCATCCCGGAGAATATGCTCGAGGCCATTCTCTTTGGCTACGAGCGCGGCGCCTTCACCGGCGCGCACACCACCCACCCCGGTAAGTTTGAACAGGCGCAGGGCGGCACGCTGCTGCTGGATGAGATCACCGAAATGCCGCTGGGCCTGCAGGCCAAGCTGCTGCGGGTGCTGCAGGAACGCGAGGTCGAGCGGCTCGGCGGACGCACCGCCATCCCGCTCGAGCTGCGGGTGCTGGCCACCACCAATCGTCGCTTGCGCGAAGAAGTTGCCTCCGGCCGCTTCCGCGAGGACCTCTATTATCGACTCAATGTGTTTCCGCTGGGACTCGCGCCGCTGCGCCAGCGGCGCGACGACATCCTGCCGCTCGCAATGCAGCTGCTGGGACTGCGCTCGCGTCCCGGTGAGCCCATACCGGCGCTCAGTGCGGACGCGGCCCAGTTGTTGCTCACCTACGCCTGGCCGGGCAATGTGCGCGAGCTCGACAACCTGCTGCAGCGCGCGCTGATCCTGGTCAACGGGGCCGTCATTGGCCCGGAACACATACAATTTGAGCCGGCGCCCGAAGTGCCGGCGCACCTGCCGCCGGCGGTTGCCGTAGCCGTCGCCGCCGTGACGCCCCTGCCTGCGAGTTCGGCGGCCGAGGAGACCCGCGATGTCGCCGCCTGCGCCTCGCCGGCCGATCAGGATCCGGGCACGCACGCCAAGCTCGCCGCGACCCACGGTTCGCTGGCCGACTCGCTCGGGCAGACCGAGCGCAACGTGATCCTTGATGCCCTGCGCAGTGGCAGCAGCACCCGTCGCGAGATCGCCGAGCGTCTCGGCATCTCACCGCGAACCCTGCGTTACAAGCTCGCACGGCTGCGTGCCGCGGGCATCGATGTCCCTGCGGTTTGAGATACAGGAGCGATCATGAGCCAGATATCCATTGACCAGGTGCTGTCCCAGATCCGCAGCATCGCGGCGCAGACTCAGTCCCCGGGCATCAGGCCTGCCGGGCTGGCCAGCGATGCCGCGGCGGCCTCGGGAACCGCGGCGCCGAGCGCCACGGGGAACAGCTTTGCGACCCTGATGCGCAGTGGTCTCGAGCAGGCCAATCAGACCGAGCTGCGGGCCAGTGATCTCGCCGACAAGTTCGAGCGCGGGGTGCCGGGCGTCGACCTGCCCACGGTCATGCTCGAAGCCAACAAGGCCAACCTGACCTTCCGCGCCGTGACCGAGGTACGCAACCGGCTGATCACCGCGTACACGGACATCATGAACATGCAGATGTAAGCGGCACCGATCCACGATTCATGTCTAACGAAACTAATTTCTCCCGGAGCTGACTGTGAGTACGGCGACGACTGCCGAAGTGGTTTACCCGCGCTGGACCGCGGGCCTGCGCCCCCTGCTGCTGCTGGTGGGCATCGCCGCCGCGGTTGCCGCCGGCGTCACCGTGGTGTTGTGGTCACGTGGACCCAACTACAGCATGCTGTATGCAAACCTCGCGACCGAGGATCAGGCGCAGATCAGTCAGGCGCTGGATTCGGCGAGCATTCCCTATCGGCTCGAGCCGGGCTCCAACGCCATCATGGTGCCCTCCGAGCGGCTCAGCGAGGCGCGCCTGAAGCTTGCGGGCCAGGGCCTGCCGGACAATGACAACGGCTTTTCGATGATGACCAAGGACCCGGGCCTCGGGGTGAGTCAGTTCGTCGAGAACGCCCGCTACCAGCACGCCATGGAAACCGAACTTGCGCATACCATCGCGAGCCTGCGACCGGTGGACGGGGCGCGGGTGCATCTGGCCGTGCCGCGCCAGTCCGCCTTCGTGCGCGATCAGCGCGACGGCAGTGCCTCGGTCTTCGTACAGTTGAAGGCGGGTCGCCGGCTCGAACAGGAGCAGGTTCAGGCCATCGTCAACCTGGTCGCCTCCAGCGTGCCGGATCTGCACGCCAACCAGGTCACGGTGATCGATCAGCAGGGACACCTGCTGACGACGCCGCCGGGCAGCGATGACTCCTCCTTGCGCGAAGAGCGCTTCCAGGTGGTCCAGCGAATGGAGGATGACTACGAGCAGCGCATCGAGTCGATCGTCACGCCGATCGTCGGCGTCGGCAGGGTGCGGGCTCAGGTCGTCGCGCAGGTCGACAGCTCCACCACCGAACAGGCAACCGAGGACTACAAGCCCGGCAGCCAGATCGTGCGCAGCGAACAGGAATCCCAGAACAGCAGTCGCGATGCCACTCAGGGCGGTGGCGTCCCCGGGGCGCTGACCAATCAGCCGCCTGCGACCGGCGTGGCACAGGCGCCGCCGCCGAACAAGCCGGCAGCAGCGCCGCCGGCCGCACCGGCGGCCGCGGCCGCAGCAACCCAGGCCACGGCGGATGCAGCCGCCAGCGCCACCAGTGCGCCCGACAATGTCTCTACGCAAAGCACCAAGAACTATGAGATCGACCGCACCGTGGCCTACACCCGCCAGCCGGCCGGACAATTGAAGCGGCTCACGGTCGCGGTGGTGGTGGATGACATGCCGGTCATCGGCAAGGACGGCAAGCCGGCCAAGGGCCGACCGCTGACCGATCCCGAGCTCGCCCACATCACCACGCTGGTGAAGGATGCGGTCGGCTTTGACCAGAACCGCGGTGACAGCGTCAATGTCGTGAATGCCTCATTCCGCAACGATGCCCCGCCGGTGGATACCACGCTGGAGAAGGTCCCGATGTGGGAAACCCCGTTGTTCCGCGACATGGCCAAACTCGCCGCCGGTGTGATCGTGCTGCTGGTGCTGTCGCTCGCGGTGCTGCGGCCGATGATCAAGGCCCTGATGCCCTCGGCCCAGAGTCGCGGCCTGCTCGCGGGCCCGGGCGATACGGTCACGATCAGCAGCGCAGGCGGTGCCGCCGCGCTTGGCAGCGGCGTGCCGCATCATCATGGCCAGGGCGCGGAGCCCGGCGGCGGTGCTGCCCACGCCCCGCCACCCGCCCCGGCAGTGCCCTATGATCAGCAGATCACCAATGCCCGCGCGCTCGTGAACCAGGACCCGAAGCGCGTCGCGCAGGTGGTCCGCAACTGGGTGTCGGTCGATGAGTGACGCTCCGCCCGGCGGCACTGACGACCGCAGCGGCACCGAGCGCGCCGCGATTCTGCTGCTGACGCTCGGTGAGCACGAAGCCGCGCAGGTGCTCAAGCACATGGGCGCGCGTGAAGTGCAGAAAATCGGCGCCGCGATGGCGCAGCTGCAGAACGTCTCGCGCGAGGAAGTCAGCGGTGTGCTGTCCTCGTTCTCTGATGGCGTGGGGCGCCAGACCTCCGTGGGCGTCGGCGTCGATGAATTCCTGCGCAACGTCATGACCAATGCGCTGGGCGAGGAAAAGGCCGCCAACGTCATCGAGCGCATCAACGTCGGCCTGCCGAACAAGGGACTGGAGACATTGAAGTGGATGGATTCGCGCAGTGTCGCCGAAGTCATCCGCAACGAACACCCCCAGATCATCGCCATCGTCCTGGCCTATCTCGAGCCGGACATGGCCGCGGAAGTCATGGCGCAGCTGCCGGCCCACCTGCACGCCGATGTCATGCTGCGCATCGCGACGCTGGATGGCGTGCAGCCCGCGGCGCTCTCGGAACTGGATGAAGTCATCGAGAAGAGCTTCGCCAGCACCTCGAGCCGCACCTCGGAGCTCGGTGGGGAAAAGGCCGCCGCGAACATCATCAACGCGCTGGATGCGTCGATCGAGTCGAGCGTGATGGAACACATCAACAACGCCGATTCGGCCCTCGGTGCCCGCATTCAGGACCTGGTGTTCGTATTCGACAATCTGATCGATGTCGATGACCGGGGCCTGCAGGAGATCCTGCGTCAGGTTCAGGGCGATCAGCTGCTGCTGGCGCTGAAGGGCTGCGATGAGCCCCTGAAACAGAAGATCTTCAAGAACATGTCGCAGCGCGCGGCCGAAATGCTGCGTGATGATCTGGAAGCGAAGGGCCCGGTGCGGCTCGCCTACGTGGAGGCGGCGCAGAAGGAGATCCTGGCCGTAGCCCGCAAGCTGGCCGAGGAAGGCACCATCGCGCTGGGCGGCAAGGGAGAGGCGTTTGTCTGAGAGCAACCGTCCGCACTCGGCGGTCGCCGAACGCTGGTCACTGCCCACGGTCGATGGACCGATCGTCGGCATGCGCCGCGACTCGGCGGCGCGGGCCCGCGATGCCGACGCCGCACGCGCCAGCGATGCCGCACGCCAGGCGGAAATGAATCGCGGCTACGAGGCGGGCGTTGCCGCGGGACGCGCGGAGCTGAAGAAGCAGACCGATGCGCTCGCCGCAACCGCTGCACGCCTGGATGAGATCCTGAATCGCCTGTGTCGCCCGCTTCCGGAGCTCGAGGCGCAAGTCGAGCAGCAGCTGATGCTGCTGGCATTGGCGGTCGGCAAACAGCTCGCCCGCCGCGAGCTCAGAACCGATCCCGGACAGATTACGGCCTTGATCCGCGAAGCCGTCGGCCGGCTGCCGGCGGCGGCGCGTGAGGTGCGGGTCCATCTGCATCCCGAGGACGCCGCGGCGATCGCCGAACGCCTGGCCGCGGCGGGCCAGGAACGCGCCTGGACCGTGGTCGAGGATCCGACGCTGACCCGTGGCGGTTGCCTGGTGCGCTCGGAGAATTCGCAGATCGATGCGCGGCTCGAGAGTCGCGTCAACGCCATGGTCAGCAGCATGCTGGGCGAGGAACGGGCCAGCGCGCGCCTGCGCGAGGCCGATGGCGAAGCAGCGGTTGAACCATGAGTACCCCAACGGCCTCCTCGACCAACGAGCGATTGCGTGAATCCCTGGCCCGCTGTGTACGTCAGGTCGAGCGTCTGCCGCCGGCGCCGGTGCAGGGGAGTCTCACCCGCATGGTGGGTCTGGCGCTCGAAGCGGTGGGTTGCCAGGCCTCGATCGGCGACAGCTGCGATGTCATGACGACCGATGGCACCGCCATCGAGGCCGAAGTGGTCGGCTTCTCGGGCGAGCGTCTCTACCTCATGCCCACCGGCGATCCGCACGGCCTGGGGCCCAATGCGCGGGTCATCCCGCGGCAGCGCGCGGGCACCGTCACGGTGGGCCCACAGCTTCTCGGGCGCATCATCGATGGGGCGGCGCAGCCGCTCGATGGCCTGGGCCCTTTGAATTGCGACGCGACCGTGCGCCTTACCGGCGTGCCGATGAATCCGCTCGCCAGGCAACCCATCTCGCAGTCACTGGACGTGGGCGTACGTACCATCAACAGCCTGCTGACGGTGGGACGCGGCCAGCGCATCGGCCTGTTCGCCGGCAGCGGCGTCGGCAAGAGCGTGCTGCTGGGCATGATGTCCCGCTATACCAGCGCCGATGTGATCGTCGTCGGTCTGATCGGCGAGCGCGGCCGTGAAGTGAAGGAGTTCGTCGACCGTATCCTCGGGCCGCAGGACCGCCAGCGCGCGGTGGTGGTGGCCGCACCTGCGGATACGCCGCCGCTGATGCGCCTGCATGGCGCGTGGCTCGCCACCGCCGTCGCCGAATATTTCCGGGACCGTGGCAAGAGCGTGCTGCTGATCATGGATTCGCTGACGCGCTTCGCCCAGGCACAGCGTGAGATCGGTCTGGCCATCGGTGAAGCCCCGGCCACCAAGGGCTATCCACCCTCGGTGTTCGCGCGGCTGCCACAGCTGGTCGAGCGGGCCGGGAACGGCATGCAGGGCAGCGGCTCGATCACCGCGTTCTATACCGTGCTCGCCGAAGGCGATGATCAGAATGATCCGATCGCGGATGCGGCGCGCGCCATTCTCGACGGCCACATCGTGCTGTCGCGGCGGATCGCGGAAGGTGGCCGCTACCCCGCCATTGACGTCGAAGCCTCCGTCAGCCGGGCGATGCACGAGATCGTGCCGACCGAACATCTGGAGCTGGCGCGGCGCTTCCGACAGCAGCTGGCGACCTATGAACAGAATCGCGACCTGATTGCCATCGGCGCCTACCAGCGTGGCAGTGATCCGCGAATCGATGCCGCGATCGCCATCTGGCCGAAACTCGAGCGCTTCCTGCAGCAGGATATGCGCACCCGCGTGGACTTCGCAGGCAGCCTGGCGGCGCTGCAGACGGTCATGACCGAGGGCCCCGGCGCGGCGTCGGCTGCCCGGGCGGATGGTGACGCATGAGTCCAAAACAAAGATTCGAACTGGTGCAGCGCGTCACGGACGAAAAGGAGCGCCAGCACGCCCAACGCCTGGCGCAAAGCCGCACGCGCGTGGCCCAGTGCGAGGCGAAACTCAAGGAATTGCAGGGTTACGAGGCGGGCTACCTCAAGGACTTCGGCAAGCGCGCCGCCTCCGGCATCGGTGGCGCGGGCATTCGTGAGTTCCAGGCCTTTCTGGCCAAGCTCGCCGAAGCGATCCGCCAGCAGGAGGAACTGCTGCAGAAGGCGCAGGCCGACAGCGCGGCAGAACGCGGCAAATGGCAGGGCGCTGCGCAGCGCTCACAGATCATGGACAAGGTCGTGGAACGGCACGCGATCAAAGAGACCAAGGCTCGGGAACAGCGCGATCAGCGTGAGTCAGACGACCACGGTCAACGTAAGGCAAGAGGGAGGCTCGACTCGCGTGGCAATTAATACCAGTGCATTGACGCTCGGCAGTTCAATACCGGCGAAGAGCAGTTTTCAGGGTCACTCGAGCGGGTCATCCGCCAACCCGGTGAGCGATGAGCAGAACCCGACGGCGGAGGACTCCGCCAACACCGCAGGCACGGCCGCGGCATCCACGCTGGCGGCGAACGGCTCCGCCGGCGCTCAAAAGTCGACCGGCCCCTCGGCGCAGACGCGCGGTAACGCGCGTTCACGGACCAATTCGGCCGCAGCCACCGGCACCCAGTTCACCACCGATGCCCAGGCGAGCGCGCAGACCTCGAGTGCCGATTTCCTCAGCGCCATGGCGAGCGCCCTGGGACGCAGTGCAACCACCGCGCCCGAACCGGCCGCACCGAGCAGGGCCACAGCCGAGACGGACGACTCCGAGACCGGCCCGAGCACCAGCCAGCAGCCTGCGGGAACTGCAACCGATGCCGTCGCCTGGATTGCCCAGGTACTGCTGCCCGCCACATCAGGCGCGCAGGCCCCCCCGGGCGCCACCGCGGCGGCCGCTCCAAAGGGCGCCGATGACGCACTGGGCGCCGTCGGCACAGGGGCCCGCGCCGCAGCCGCGGCGGCTGCCGCGAATGCCACCACCCTCTCACAACTGTCGGACGACCCGGATTCGGCCGCAGCAGACCCGCAGGCCAGCGGCTTTGCCACCCAGCTTGCGGCGCAGAACGCCGTCGCCGCCGGACAGTCCCGATCGCGCGCCAACAGCAATGCGTTGCCAGCGTCGCAGACGGCACCGGTGAGCGAGCCTCAGACCTCAACCACCGCAACGCCGACCCCGACCAGCGCCGACAATGTCAACGCGCTGGCCGATGTGCAGAAGTTCATCTCGGGCCTGACTGATGCGACCAAGAGCGATGCGGACGCGGATCTCAGCGTCGCATCCCCGCTGCCGCACCCGGCCGCGACCAGCGGCAGCGCTGACGCAGGCGATGCGGCCGCGGTGTTGCAGGCCGCCGGACTGACTCGTTCGAGCAGTGGCCTCGGCAACACGACCCTGACCATTCATGCGCCGGTCGGCGCGGCGGCATTTGCCGACGAGGTGACGACGCAGGTCACCGCGCTCGCGCAATCCGGTGTCACGCAGGCCCAGCTGCAACTGAATCCCGCCGACATGGGTCCGGTGCAGGTGCACATCACTCTGCAGGCAGGTCAGGCGAGCGTCTGGTTCGGTGCCAATCACGCCGACACCCGTGCGGCGCTCGAACAGTCCCTGCCGCGCCTGCGCGAGCTGTTCGCCGGTGCCGGCATGCCGCTGACCGACTCGGGAGTCTTCCGCGAGCCACCGCGGCAACAGCAGACGCAGCCCGTGCCGACCACGAGCGCCGCGGCGTCGGCGAACGCCGATGCGGCGACCGCCCCAACTGTGACCCAGGTCTCAAACATTCGCCTCTCGCTGCTCGATACCTACGCCTGATCGCAGCGCGAGCCGCGCGCCGGAATTCTGGCGCAGGCGTTCGATTGAGACACCGGTCACACTTACCGTTGCTGGGCAAATCCCTTAATTCATAGGCACTTAGGCACACTCGGCCAGCTGTGGCATACACGTTGCACTACCTGACACAAGAGATTCTCTTGTCCTTGGCTTCAGGAAGTTCAAACAATGGCCGCACAGCCCTCCGCTCCCGCCGCCGCAGCCGCCGCTACTCCGGTAGCAGCGACCCCTGCGCGCAAGAAACCCTGGCTCCTCATCGGCATTGCCGGCGCCGTGCTGCTGGCCTGCGGGGGCACCGGGGCCTGGTTGCTGCTCGCGCACAACGCGCCCAAGACCGCGGCGAATGCGCCGCCTCCGCCGCCTGCCGGTCCGCCACTGTATGTGCCCCTGGATCCGCCATTCGTCGCCAACTTTCAGGGCGACCAGCAGGTGCGCTTCCTGCAGATCACCGCGCAGCTCATGACGCATGACCCCAAGACGGTCGAGGCGCTGAAAGCCTCCGACCCCATCATCCGCAATGACCTGCTGCTGCTGTTCAGCAACCAGAAGGCCAGCGACCTCGGCACCAACGAGGGCAAGGAAAAGCTGCGCGCCTCGGCACTCGAAGCGGTGCGCAAGGTGCTGGCAGCGAACGGCGGCAAGCCGGAAAAGGTCGACGCCGTGCTCTTCACCACTTTCGTGATGCAGTAAGACTCAAGGGATTGCCATTGTGATCGCCGAAGGCGCCGAAAAGATCCTCAACCAGGACGAGGTTGACGCGCTCATCAACGGTATCGACATGGGTGCCGTGAGCACCGATCCGGTCGGATTGCCCGGTGAGGTGCGCAATTACGATTTCATCAACGACCTGCACGTGGCGCGCGGCCGGATGCCGGCGCTCGAGATGATCAACGAACGCTTCGCGCGCATCTTTCACCAGACGCTGTACCACCTGCTGCGCCGCAGCCCCGAGATCTCGGTGTCGCAGGTCACCATGAAGAAGTTCAACGACTACGTGAACACCCTGCACATGCCCACGAATCTGAACATCGTGCGCATCAATCCGCTGCGCGGCCTGGCGCTGGTGGTGCTGGATCCGAAGCTGGTATTCACGGCGGTGGACAACCTGTTCGGCGGCGTGGGCCGCCACGCCAAGGTCGAGGGACGCGATTTCACCGCCACCGAGCAGCGCATCATCCAGCTGCTGCTGCGTCACGCCTTCAACAACCTGAAGGAGGCGTGGTCCAAGGTCATGACGCTCGACTTCGAGCACGTCCACTCCGAGATCAATCCACACTTCGCGAAGATCGTAAATCCCACGGAAATCGTCGTGATCTCGAGCTTCCGCGTCGAGCTGCACGGCGGCGGCGGGGATCTGCACGTCACCATGCCGTACTCGATGCTCGAGCCGCTGCGGGAGCTGCTGGATGCCGGCGGCGCCGGCGATTCCACCGAACGCGACGTGCGCTGGAGCAGCGCGCTGCGCGATGAAGTCGACGATGCCGAGATCGAGCTCAACGCCGTGCTCGGCGAGGCGACCGTCACCCTCGCCGACCTGCTCAATCTGAAGTCGGGCGATGTGATCCCCTGCGACTTCAATGGCTCCATCACCCTGAACGCCGAATCGGTGCCGCTGTTCCGCGGCAACTTCGGGGTCTCCCGCGGCCAGCAGGCCGTCAAGATCAATCAGCGCCTGAACCGGCCGAAACTGCCGGCCGCGGCCAATCCTTTCCTGAAGAAGTCCTAGAGGAATCATCCATGGCAGCGCAACCTGAAGCACAGACCGCCGAGTTCGACAATCTGCAGCCCGACTCGGCCCCGGACGCCAAGAGCGACATCAACATGGACGTGATCCTGGATGTGCCAGTCACGCTGTCCATGGAAGTGGGTCGCACGCGGGTCCCGATCCGCAATCTCCTGCAACTGAACCAGGGCTCGGTCGTAGAGCTCGAACGCGTCGCCGGCGAGCCGCTCGACGTGTTCGTCAATGGCACCCTCATCGCCCACGGCGAGGTGGTCGTGGTGAATGAGAAGTTCGGCATCCGCCTGACCGATGTCATCAGCCCAGCCGAGCGCATACGGAAGCTGCGTTGAGCTCCGCCCCGACAGACTCGCTCGCTCACGTGTTTGCGGCACCGGGCGCTGCCGCCAGTGCGCCCGTGTCCGGCGTGGTCGGCCTCGGCCAGGTCACGCTCGCGCTGTGCATCGTGCTCGGCGCCATCTTTCTGTGCGCCTGGTTCGCGCGGCGCATGCGCAATATCAGCAGCGGCCGTGTCGGCGCACTCAATGTCGTCGCCGAGTTGCGTCTGGGCCCCAAGGAGCGCGCGGTGCTGCTGCAGGTAGGGGCGACCCAGCTGCTGGTCGGGGTCGCCCCGGGACAGATCAACGCTCTGCATGTACTGGCCGAACCCCTTGCGCCACCGGCCCCCGCCGTGCCGGCCCTCGAGGGAGTCTCGTTCAAATCGCTGCTGCGCAGGAGTCTGGGCAAGTGATCCGGCGCAAACACAATATCCGGGGGCTGCTGCCGGCGCTTGCGGCCCTGCTCGCCGTTGCGGTACCGCACGTGTGCGCGGCCGACATCGGCCTGCCCGCCCTCACCGTGACCGGTGGTGGCGGCGGCGGCCAGACCTACACCCTGACGCTGCAGGTACTGGTGCTGATGACGGCCCTGTCGCTGCTGCCGGCAATTCTCCTGATGATGACCGCGTTCACCCGCATCGTCATCGTGCTGGGTCTGCTGCGCCAGGCCATCGGCGCCGGCCAGACCCCGCCGAACCAGGTGCTGGTCGGTCTGGCGCTGTTCCTGACGCTGTTCGTGATGGCGCCGGTGGTCGATCGCATCAATGATCAGGCCGTGAAACCCTACATGGCCGGCAGCATCGACTCCACCACGGCGCTGACCAATGCGGTGGGGCCGCTCAAGACCTTCATGCTGCACCAGACCCGCGAGAGCGATATCGCGACCTTCGTACGGATCTCCGGCGGCAAGGGCTTCGCGAGCCCGAGTGATGTGCCGCTGAGCCTGTTGGTTCCGGCCTTCGTGACCAGCGAGCTGAAAACCTCCTTCATGATCGGCTTTCTGATCTTCATTCCGTTCGTGATCATCGATCTGGTGGTGGCCACCGTGCTGATGTCGATGGGCATGATGATGGTCTCGCCGGTACTGATCTCCCTGCCCTTCAAACTCATGCTTTTCGTGCTGGTCGACGGCTGGTCGCTGGTCATGGGAACACTTGCCGCGAGCTTCTACACATGACACCCGAAATGGTAATGACCATTGCTGAGCGCGCCCTCGTCATCACCTTGCTGCTGGCGGCGCCGCTGCTGCTGGCCGGCCTGGTAACCGGCCTGGTGGTCGGCGCGTTCCAGGCCGCGACCCAGATCAACGAAATGACGCTGTCGTTCATTCCGAAGCTGGCGGCGATCTCGACCACCCTGGTCATCGCGGGCCCGTGGATGATCAAGGTGTTCCTCAGCTACACCCGTGAGCTGTTCGCCAGCATCCCCGGCCTGGTCAACTGATTGTCACCCCGCCGATGATCACGCTCACCACCGGACAACTGGAAACCTGGCTCGGCCAGCTGCTGTGGCCGTTCGTGCGCGTCGGGTCGTGCCTGATGGTCGCGCCGGTGTTCTCCAGCCAGTCGGTGCCGGCGCGGATTCGAATCGTGCTGGCGGGTGCCATCGCCATGATTCTGGCGCCGATGATCAGTATTCCGCCGCAGCTGTCGGCCTTCTCGCTCGAGGGGCTGGTGGTGACGGCGCAGCAGGTCGTCATCGGCATCGCGCTGGGGTTTTGCCTGCAGCTGGTGTTCGATGGCATAACGCTCGGCGGACAGCTGATCGCCAACAGCATGGGACTCTCGTACGCCATGTCGGTCGATCCGATCCGCGGCGTCGGCACCACGGCGCTGGGGGAGCTCTACACCATATTCGTGACCCTGGTGTTCCTGGCCCTCGACGGCCACTTGCGGCTGATCGAAGTGCTGGCCGACGGCTTTCGCACTCTGCCGATCGGCGGCACCGGTTTTGATGCCGCGAGCCTGTGGCAGGTCGTGATCTGGGGCGGCACGCTCTTCAGCGGCGCTCTGTCGATCGCGCTGCCGGGAATCACCGCGCTGCTGATCGTGAATCTCGCCTTTGGCATGGTCAGTCGCGCCGCGCCATCGCTGAATCTGATGTCAGTCGGTTTCCCGGTGATCCTGGTGTTCGGGCTTCTGGTGCTGGTCGTGAGCGTGCCGCAGCTGCTGTCCGCGTTTGAGCGGCTCCTGGGCGAATCCTTCATGCTGCTGCAGTCGCTGTCCGGCGGGCGGATCTGACCATGGCAGAGAATGAAAGCGGCCAGGACCGTACCGAACAACCTACTCAAAAGCGCCTCGATGAGGCGCGCCAGAGTGGCCAGGTGCCGCGCTCGCGTGATCTGTCCACGGCAGCGGTGGTGCTGGCCGCGGGACTCGCGCTGCGCTTCGCCGGGGCCGGGATGGCCAGCGGCTACGTCGGACTCATGAAGTCAGGGCTCACGCTGTCCCGCGACCAGGCCCTCGATGAGAACCAGCTGCTGCCGGCCGCAGTGGCGCTCGGCTGGCAGGCGCTGGTGGCGACCGCGCCGATCATGGGATTGACACTCGCGGCGGCGCTGCTCAGCCCGCTGGCCATTGGTGGCTGGAACATGAGTTTCTCGGTGATGACACCGAATTTCACTCGCCTGGATCCGTTTGCAGGCTTCCAGCGCATGTTCGCCATGCGCGGCGCCGCCGAATTGGGCAAGGCCTACGCCAAATTCCTGCTGGTCGGCGTCATCGCGATCTTTTTTCTGCGGACCAAGACATCCGAACTGCTCGCCTTGGGCAATGAACCGCTGAACGCGGCCATCACCCACTCGGTAACGCTCGCAAGTCAGGCTCTGCTTGCGCTCTCCGGCGCACTGGTGATTCTGGCGGGAATCGACGTGCCGCTGCAGCTGCGGCAATACATGAACCAGCTGCGCATGTCGCGCCAGGAAGTGCGCCAGGAGCATCGCGAAAGCGACGGCGCCCCGGAAGTCAAGGGCCGCATCAGGCGCCTGCAGCAGGATCTGGCCCGGCGTCGCATGCTGCAGGAAGTTCCGAAGGCCGATGTGGTCATCACCAACCCGACGCACTACTCGGTGGCGCTGCGCTATGACGAGCAGCGCATGCGCGCGCCGATCGTCGTCGCCAAGGGCGTCGATGAGGTCGCGGCCAACATCCGCAGGATCGCGACCGAGAACCAGGTGCCCATATTCGAGGCACCGCCGCTGGCCCGGGTGCTGTTCCGCGACGTCGACCTGAACGCCGAGGTCCCCGCGACGCTGTACGTGGCGGTCGCCCAGGTTCTCACCTACGTATTCCAGCTGCGCACCGCGACCGGACCGGGCGCCGCGCGGCCGGCCCGTCCCATCATCGACCCGACGATCGAGTCCACCAGGCACTAACCCATGGCTGACGCCGCACCCACGAGCAATTCCACGCTGAAGAGTCTGCTGCGCGCCGGCATCGGCGTGCCGGTGGGCGTGCTGGCGGTACTGGCGATGGTGGTGCTGCCGCTGCCACCGTTCGCGCTCGACGTGCTGTTCACCTTCAACATCGCGCTGTCCATCGTGATCGTGATGACAGTCTTCCACGTCGCACGACCCATCGAATTTGGCGTCTTTCCGACCGTGATGCTGATGGCGACATTGCTGCGGCTGGCCCTGAACGTCGCCTCGACCCGCGTCGTGCTGCTGCATGGCTATTCCGGACCGTCGGCCGCGGGCCGCGTAATCCAGGCCTTCGGTGAATTCGTGATCGGTGGCAACTTCGCCGTCGGTATCGTGGTCTTCATCATCCTCACCATCATCAACTTCGTCGTGGTGACCAAGGGCTCGGGGCGCATTTCCGAAGTCAGTGCCCGCTTCACCCTGGACGCGATGCCCGGCAAGCAGATGGCCATCGATGCGGACCTCAACGCAGGACTGATCACACAGGATGATGCGCGCCAGCGCCGCATCGAGGTCCGCCAGGAGGCGGACTTCTACGGCTCGATGGATGGTGCGAGCAAGTTCGTCCGTGGCGATGCGGTCGCCGGCATCATGATCCTCTTCATCAACATCATGGGCGGCCTGGCGATCGGCACCATCGGCCACGGCATGGGATTCGCCGACGCAGCGCGCACCTACACATTGCTGACCATCGGCGACGGCCTGGTCACCCAGATCCCGGCCCTGCTGCTTTCCACCGCGGTCGCGATCATCGTCACCCGCATGTCCGGCAAGCAGGACATGGGCGGTGAGGTGAAGAAGCAGCTGTTCGGCAATCCACGCGCCCTGAGCATCGCCGCAGGCCTGCTGGGCGTCATGGGCCTCGTGCCCGGCATGCCCAACATCGCCTTCCTCGGGATGGCCGCGTTGTGCGGCGGTGGCGCCTACTCGATCCGCAAACGCCGCGAGGCCGCGGCTGCCAAGCCCGTGGCGCCACCGGCGCCGCCACCCGCACCTGAAGCCAAGGAGCTGTCCTGGGATGATGTGCGGCCGGTCGACGTGCTGGGACTGGAAGTCGGCTACCGCCTGGTGCCGCTGGTCAACAAGACGCAAAGCGGCGATCTGCTCGGCCGCATCCGCGGCGTGCGTCGCAAACTTTCCCAGGAACTGGGCTTCCTGGTGCCCGCGGTCCACATCCGCGACAACCTCGATCTGGCGCCGAACACCTACCGCATCAACCTGGGCGGCGTGCCGGTGGGCGAAAGCCTCATCTATCCGGAGCGCGACATGGCCATCAACCCCGGGCGCGTGTTCGGACAGGTGAAGGGCATCGCCACGCGATCCGGCTTTCGGCATGGAAGCGGTGTGGATCGAACCCGCCGACCGGGATCACGCCCAGAGCATGGGTTACACCGTGGTCGATGCGGGCACGGTGATCGCGACCCACCTGAGCCACATCATTCAGTCCCATGCCCATGAGCTGCTGGGACATGAGGAAGTCAGCCAGCTGCTGGCGAATGTCGCCAAAACCGCCCCGAAGCTGGTCGAGGATCTGGTACCGCGGGTACTGCCGATGGCGGTGCTGGTCCGCGTCCTGCAATCGCTGCTGTCGGAGCGGGTGCCGCTGCGCAATATGCGCGCCATCGTCGAGACCCTGGCCGAACAGGCCCCGCGCTCCCAGGATCCGGCCGTGCTGCAAGCCGCGGTACGGGTCGCACTCGGGCGGCAGATTGTGCAGGACATCGCAGGAATGGCAGGCGAATTGCCGGTCATGACGCTGGACCCGGATTTGGAACGATTACTGCAAGGATCCATTGGCAGCGCCAATTCCCCGGCGACGGGTCTGGAACCCAGCCTGGCGGAGCGGCTGCAGAGCAAGCTTGCGGAGAGCGCGCAGCGACAGGAACTGGTAGGCGAGCCGGCGGTGCTGCTGGTGCCACCGCCGCTGCGGCAGACGCTGGCGCGGTTCATTCGCGCCAGCGTGCCGAACATGCATGTTCTGGCCTGGAGCGAGATTCCGGACAACCGCAAGGTCCGCCTGGTATCGGCGGTCGGTCGATGACGAGTAAGCACGAGGCAGTTGGAGAATTGAGATGAAGATCACACGCCACACAGGACCGGACATCAGGCACGCGTTGCGCGCCGTCCGTGACAGCCTGGGTGCGGATGCGGTAATCCTGGCCACCCGGCGTACCGCCAATGGGGTGGAAATCACCGCCGCCATGGATTTCGACGCCGACAACGTGCAGGACGTCACCTCCGCCGCCAAGACTGCCAACTTCGCTTCCCTGCCGCTGCCGCCCGTGCCCCCGGTGCCGCCCATCATGATGCCGGCGCCGACCTTGGCGGTTGCTCCCGAGCCGGTTCAGATGGTCGCGCCGCCGCCGGCACCCGCGCCTGCCAAGAACATGCACCTGATCGCCGCAGCCGACGGAGCGCCGGCGAGTTCGATTTCGAGCGCGATCGCAGCCGCCTGGTCGGCGCCGGTCGCAACCGAAACGCCGTCCGGCACCTACGTCATTCCCACGCTGGATGCGGCCGGCGATGTGATGAGTTCGGAGCTGAAGACCCTGCGCCGGATGCTGGAGACACAGCTGGCGCAACTGGCCTGGAAGGATCTTGCGCACCGCGCGCCGCTGCACACCGACATGCTGCGTGAGCTGACCGAAATCGGTGTCGAACAGAGTCTGGCGGCCGAAATCGTCGGCGCGCTGCCCAAGAACTGTGAACCCAATGTCGCACGCCGGCAGCTGGGCACGACCCTGGGTCAGCGGCTTGCGGTGACGGGCGATCAGTGGCTCGAGAACGGCGGCCGCATCGCGTTGGTGGGGCCCACGGGAGTCGGCAAGACCACGGTCCTGGCGAAACTCGCCGTGCGTTGGGTACTGCGGCATGGTTCGCGTGACCTGGCATTGGTCGCGGGCGACTCGGTGCGCATCGGCGCGCAGGATCAGGTACGGGCACTCGGCCAGCTGCTCGGCGTCCCGGTATTTGCGCTGGACAGTCTGGAGGAGTTGCCGGGTGTACTCGCGCGTCTGGGCCGTTTCCGCATGGTGCTGGTGGATACCCCGGGCGCCGGGCAGCGCGACGCGAGCCTCGCTCAGCGCCTGACACAGCTGGCGCGAGCCGGCGGTGATCTGCAATCCACGCTGGTGCTGGCCGCCAGCACGCAGTCCGGTGCGATCGAGGAGGCCGTGCGCCGCTTCAAGCCGGCCCGCCCGACGAGCTGCGTGCTGACCAAGATGGATGAGGCCGTCACCTTGGGTGGTGCGCTGTCGGTGCTGGTGCGGGCGCGGCTGCCGATCGCCTATGTCAGCGACGGCCAGCGCGTCCCGGAGGACCTGCGACCGGCGCGGCCCGAGGAACTGGTCTCGGCCGCGGTACAGCTGGCGCAGACCAACGGCGCGGCAGCCGATGAAGATTTGTTGAAGCGCCGTTTTGGAGATGTCGCACATGCGCTCGCGTGAAGGGAACCTCATGGATCGCTCAAAGCTGGACAGCCTCGCCCGCCCCGTGCAGGTGATCGCGATCACCGGCGGCAAAGGCGGAGTCGGCAAGACCAGCGTCGCCGTCAACCTGGCCGCCTCGCTCAGCGCGCTGGGCAAGCGGGTGGTGCTCCTGGACGGGGACCTGGGCCTCGCCAACGTGGACGTGTTCCTGGGGCTCTCGCCCCGGTTCACCCTGGCCCATGTGCTCAACGGTGAACGGACCCTGGATGAGATCCTGGTGACCGCGCCGCAGGGCTTCCAGGTGGTGCCGGCGGCCTCCGGGGCCGCGAATCTGGCGAATCTCGATGCCCGGGCCCATCTCGGACTGGTTCAGGCGTTCAGCGCGCTGGCGACTCAGGTGGACGTGCTGATCGTGGATACTGCGGCGGGACTGGGCCATGGTGTGACGCAGTTCTCGCAGGCTGCACAGCAGGTGGTGGTTACTATCTGCGATGAGCCCGCCTCCCTGACCGATGCCTACGCACTGGTGAAAGTTCTGAGTCGACATCACGGCGTCAGCCACTTCCGGGTGCTGACGAACATGGTCCGCGCCCCCGGGGCCGGCCAGGATCTGTTTCGCCGCTTCGAGCGGGTCACCACCCGTTTCCTCGAAGTGGTGTTGGATTTTGTCGGCGAGATACCCGATGACGAGTACCTGCGACGCGCCGTACGCGCCCAGCGCACCGTAACCGACGCCTATCCGGCCAGCGCCTCGGCGCAGGCGTTCCGCAAATTTGCGACCAAGACGGGGGCGTGGCCGATTCCGGCCAGTCCGCGCGGCAACCTGGAATTCTTCGTTGAACGGCTGGTGCAGCCGCGCCCGGTGAGGCTGGAGGCGGTTCAATGAGCGCGGTCGGCGCCTATACCCAACAACGCGGGAGTGCTGATGCCGATCAACTGGTGACGCGCCATGCGGAACTCGTCAAACGCATCGCTTACCATCTGGCCGGTCGCCTGCCACCTTCGGTGGAGGTCAACGACCTGATCCAGGCAGGAATGCTTGGACTGCTGGAGGCCGCGGCGAACTATACGGAGAACCGCGGCGCGAGCTTTGAAACGTTTGCGGGCATCCGGATACGCGGTGCGATGATCGATGCGCTGCGCAAACTCGACTGGGCGCCGCGTTCGGTACACCGCAAGGCCCGGGCCGCCGCGGCCGCGGTGCGCGACATCGAGCGCGAGACCGGCCGCGACGCCAAGGATGCCGAGGTGGCCGCCCGCATGGGCTGCTCACTCGATGACTACTACGCCATCGTGCAGGACGCGGCGAGCTGTCGGCTCACCAGCCTCGATGACCTGACGATCGCCACCGCGGCCGCCGCGGAGACCATCGATCCATTCCAGGAGACGGCGGACGAGGATTTTCGCGGCGCCCTGGTCGAAGCCATCGAGGGCCTGCCGGAACGCGAGAAGCTGGTGATGTCGCTGTATTACTCGGACGAACTGAACCTCAAGGAGATCGGCGCGGTGCTCAAGGTGACCGAGTCGCGGGTTTGCCAGCTGCATGGACAGGCACTGATTCGCCTGCGGGCGCGGCTCGCCTCCTGGAAGGAATCTCAGGAGCCGGCTCGGCCGTGACCGGGAGGATGCTGCCGTGAACCCCGACATGAAATTCCTGGTTGTCGACGACTTCGCAACCATCCGTCGCATCGTCAAAGGGGTGATCAACGAACTCGGCTACAGCAATGTGACCGAAGCGGATGACGGCTCCACCGCACTGCCGCTGCTGCGAGATGGCAACTTCGATTTCCTGATCACGGACTGGAACATGCCCGGCATGCCGGGCCTGGAGCTCCTCAAAGCCGTGCGCGCGAATCCGAAGCTCGCGAAACTGCCGGTGCTGATGCTGACGGCCGAGGCCCAGCGTGAACAGATCATCGCGGCAGCGCAGGCCGGCGTGAACGGCTACATCCTCAAGCCCTTCACCGCCGAAGTGCTCAAGAAGAAGCTGATCAAGATTTTGAATGCGGTGCCAAGCGATGCCATCGCCAGTTGAGCGTCGAACGGGAGAAGGTCCACGGATGTCCTGAGCATCATCGGCCTGTTGCTGGCGCTGTGCGCGATTCTGGTGGGAGCCATGCTGAAGGGCGCCGGCCTGATGGCGCTCGTCTCCACGGCCGGCTTCACGGTCGTGGTCGTGGGCACGATCGGTGCAATCTGCGTGCAAACCCCGCTGCCGGTGATGCGTCACGCACTGAAGATCCTGCCCTGGGTGATGCGCCCACCGGCACTGCAGCCGGAGTTGCTGTTGAAGAAGATGCTCGACTGGAGCAACACCGTGCGCCGCCAGGGCCTGCTGGCCCTGGAACCGGCGATGCGCCGCGAGCGTGACCCGTTCGTCCGCAAGGCCCTGCAGCTGGTGGTCGATGGCAGCGAACCCGATGCGATCCGCGGCGCGATGGAAGTTGAACTGAGCACCCGCGAGCACACCGACACCCTGGGTGCCCGGGTATTCGAGGGCATGGGCGTGTACTCCCCGACCCTCGGCATCATCGGTGCCGTTCTCGGTCTGATGGCGGTGCTGCAGAATCTGTCCGATCCTTCCCGGCTCGGGCACGGCATCGCCGCCGCCTTCACCGCAACCGTGTACGGCATCGGACTCGCCAACCTGTTTTTCCTGCCCATCGCGGCCAAGTTGAAACTCACCATTCATGCGCAGTCGCAGGTTCGCGAGATGATCATCGAGGGCATGCTGTGCATCGCCCAGGGCGAGAATCCGCGCATCATCGAAACCAAACTGCGCGGCTACCTGCAGCAGGCCTGAGCGATGGCGCGCAAGCGGAAGCGACTGGTGGAGGAGGAAACCAAGCACGCCGCCTGGGCGATTCCCTATGGCGATCTGGTCACGCTGCTGTTCGCGTTCTTCGTCGTCTTGTATGCCGTCTCCTCGGTCAACGAGGGCAAGTACCGCGCGCTGTCGAACACCCTGTTCACCGAGTTCAACGGCCAGAAGCCCCCGGGCTCCGCGCCGGGTTCGGCTCCCGGGGCGCTGCTGACCGCGCATGCCTTCCCCATTCCGGCCGCCAGTTCCTCCGCACCACCCGACTCCCCCGCCATCTTCGCCGACACCGCTACGGTGACGCGCAAACAGGCCGAGGAAATCGCCCGCTCGCAGGCCGAATCCCAGGCCCTCGACAAGGTCGCAGACGATGTGAGCACGGCCATGTCCGACCTGGTCAAGTCGAATCTGGTGGTCGTGCGACGCAAGGGGACCACGATCGAGGTGGAGATCCGCACCGACATTCTGTTTCCGAGCGGCAGCGCGACGCTGTCACCTACCGCCGTGGGCGTCATCCGCAAACTGTCGCAAACGCTTGCTTCGCTGCCCAATCCGGTGCGGGTTGAGGGCCACACCGACAGTCAGCCGATTGAAACCAGCGCGTTTCCCTCCAATTGGGAGCTCTCCTCGGCCCGCGCCGCCAGCGTGGTCCACGTGATTGCCAACAGTGGCATCGACCCCTCGCGGCTATCGGTCATCGGCCGGGCGCAGTACAGCCCGCTGCAGTCGAATGCCACCGCCGCCGGCCGCAACGCCAACCGCCGGGTGCTGATTGCGATCCTGCCCCCGGGGAATCCCGATCCCGGCGCCACTCCCGCGCCCTCCGCGCAGCCGGGTCCCGCGACGCCGGCGACCGTGCCCGCCATCCCGGCCACCGCGGGGGCCCTGCCATAGCGGCCTGCGTGGCACGCTTCCTGCACCTTCTTCCAGCAAGTTCGCAACTCGCCGGAATTCCGCCACGAGACGATGTGAACTGCGTCACAGGAAGATCGCCATGATTCAAACCGCGACTCACCCGGCTACCGCCGCACTCACCACGGCCCCGGGCTTCGGTTCGGCGCTCGCATCTATACCGGACTCCGTTGCGGTGGTGCTGACCGGTGCCGCCATCATCGTGGCGACACTGCTGATCGCAGTCGCCGTCACCGCACTCCTCAAGCGCTCTGCGACCCGGCAATTCAGCCTGCTCGCACAGCAGCTCGAACAGCTGCAGGGCGCGGTGGCCACGGCCGATGCGCGGGTGGCCGCACTCGCCGCGGCTCTGGATGAGCAGTCCCGCACCGCTCAGAGCGCCGGCTCCACCAGCTACAACGTGGCGATTCGACTAGCGCGAAGCGGCGCATCGCGCCAGGAACTGATGAGCACTTGTGGCGTGACGCAGCAGGAAGCCGACCTGGTGCTGCGCCTGCATGCGGGCGATCCGGCGGTGCGTTCGGCCGCCTGAGGGCGACCGCTTCCGGCTCAAGCCGGAGGTCTTGGGGCCGATATCAGGGAATGCCCCTCCCTCGCAAAAAGGCGCGTCGTCCCCGCAAGCCCGCTGCGCCGACTTCCCGGTCGGAAGTCATTGCGCTGCCCGCCGATTGCACCTTGCGTAATATCGGCGCGCTGCGCGACCGGCTGTGCGAAGTCGCGGCCGATGTGACCAACATCACACTCGATCTGCGGCGCGTGGAACGATTTGACACCGCGACCCTGCAGCTGGTTGCGGCATTCGCGCGGGACCATGCGGCGCGTGGTACCAATCTTTTGACCTGTGGCAATCGGCCGGCCTGGGATGAGGCTGCAGGACTGCTGGGTCTGACCGCGACCCTCGCCGGACGGGCTTGAGCGATGGCCATCGATCTGACCCAATTCCACGACGCATTTTTCGATGAGAGCTTCGAGGCGTTGGACTCGATGGAGTCGGCGCTGCTCAAGCTGGACACCGGCAGTCCCGACCCGGAGGCCATCAATACCGTCTTTCGGGTCGCGCATTCGATCAAGGGTGGCAGTGCCACCTTCGGCTTCGGCGAAATAGCATCATTCACCCACAGCCTGGAAACCCTGCTCGATGAGTTGCGCGGCCGGCGCATTTCGGTCACGCAGCGGATTTTGGACCTGCTGCTGAAGTCGGTGGACGTCATGCGCGCCATGCTGGGGGCGGCCAAGGCGAAGCGACCGATCGATGCGCAGAGCGTGGCGGATCTGCAATTCGACATCGAACTGATCATCGTGCAGCGGGATACCGGCACTGCCGCCTCGCCCTCGCCGGTCAGCGCTGCGACCGAAGCGAGCGGCGCCGCTGCGGCAGTCCCGGCTGAGGCAGCGCCGCTCGTTGAGTGGCTCATCGAGTTGCGACCGGGCGCGCAGTTCTTTGAACGCGGCACCGATCCGGTGCGGATTTTCCGCGAGCTTGGGGTGCTCGGCAATCTGATGGTCACGGCGCATCTCGATGCCCTGCCGTCCTATCAGGACATCGAGCCGGGCCGCTGCTACCTGAGCTGGTCGCTGTCACTGCTCAGTGACGCGCCGGAGGCGGCGATCCGCGAAATCTTCGAATGGGTGAACGCCGACTGCGAACTGACCGTCACCGCCGCTCACATCGTCGCGGCGCTGCCCAAGCCGGCGGGCGCGAAGTCGGCCAGCGCCGCGGACGCCGACCGTGCGGCAATCGTCAGTGGCGCGCCCGCCCCGCCCACCGTGCCGAAGAGCAGCCCCGCCGATGCCGGACCACCGGCTCAGTCGACGCAGAGCGGACCTGCCACGGAGTCCGGATCGATCCGTGTCGGCGTCGAAAAGGTCGACGAGCTGATCAACACCGTGGGCGAACTGGTCATCACCCACGCCATGCTGAGCCAGATCAGTCGCGATGTGCCCGGTCCGGCCGGCGAAGCGCTGCGCACCAGTCTGCAGCAGCTGGAACGGAACATGCGCGAGCTGCAGGAGAGCGTCATGCGGGTACGCATGCTGCCCATCAGCGTGGTCTTCAGCCGCTTTCCGCGGATGGTGCGCGACCTGGCACAACGGCTCGAAAAGCAGATCGAGTTGAAGATCGCGGGTGAGACCACCGAACTGGACAAGACCGTGCTTGAAAAGATCGGCGACCCGCTGGTACACCTGGTCCGCAACAGCATCGACCACGGCATCGAAGGCGGCGTGGCGCGCGCGGCGGCCGGCAAGAGGAGCGTCGGCACCATCGCGCTCAAGGCCAGTCACCGCGGTGGCACCATCCTCATCGAAGTCACCGACGATGGCGGCGGTCTGGATTGTGAGCGGATCCTGGCCAAGGCGCGCGGCTCGGGCCTGGTCGGCGCCAACGACAAGCTCAGCCAGGAACAGATCCAGGAACTGATCTTCCTGCCGGGATTCAGCACCACCGAGATCACCACCGATGTGTCCGGACGCGGGGTTGGGCTGGATGTGGTCCGCCGCAACGTGGCCGATCTGGGCGGCAAGATCGAAGTCGAGAGTGAACGCGGTCGCGGCTCGCGCTTCCTGATCACCCTGCCGCTCACGCTTGCCATCGTTGACGGACTGTTGGTGGCAGTGGGGGGCCAGACCTACATCCTGCCAATGATGTCGACCATCGAATCGCTGCGCCTGGCTCCGAGCCAGGTGACCAACATCGCCGACGGTCGCGAAGTATTCCGCTTCCGCGACGAATACCTGCCCGTCGTGCGCCTGGGCCGTTTCTTTGGTCTCACCTCACAGGCGCGCGCACTGCACGACGGTCTGGTGGTGGTGGTCGAGGGCGCCGGCCGTCGCGTCGGACTGTTCGTCGATGATCTGCTGGGCCAGCAGCAGGTCGTGATCAAGTCGCTGCAGGCCAACTACGGTCCGGTTGCCGGCATCTCGGCTGCCACCATTCTGGGAGATGGCTCGGTCGCGCTGATCCTCGACGTGCCCGATCTGATCCGCAGTGCCACCACCACCCGTGAAGCGGCCTAGCCGCGACAAGTCAGGAGATTCCACGCATGAACCCGCCGTCAACCGACCCGACTGCCGCCGCCACGGTTCGCCAGGTCCTGACGTTTGTCATCGGCGAGGCCACCTACGGCATCGACATCCCCTGCGTCCAGGAGATTCGCGGCTGGTCACCGGTTACGCCGCTGCCGCAGTCCCCCGCCGACGTGCTGGGTGTGCTGAATCTGCGCGGCGCCATCGTGCCGGTGCTGGACCTGCGGCTGAAATTCGGCAGCGCCAACGTGCAGTACACGCCGGTCACCGTGATCATCGTCGTCTCGGTGATGGCGGCGAAGGGGCAGCGGGAATTCGGCATGGTCGTGGACGGCGTCTCGGACGTGATCGACATTGCGGCGCAGGATGTGAAGCAAGCTCCGGACATGGGCGGCAGCACCAGCGGCGCCTACATTCGCGGCCTGCTCCCGATCGCCGGCCGCATGGTGGTACTGCTGGACATCGAACTGCTGCTCGGAGCGGAGTTCTCGGCTACCGCCACCGCCACCGCCACGGCCAACGCCGCTATTCAGGCTGCCTGAGAAAATAGGATCCATGAACCTGCTTCGAACAATGCACCTGCGGCAGAAGTTCGCGCTGCTGATCGCCGCGATGGCACTGCCGGCAGTGCTGGTGACGGCGTTTTACCTGTCGCAGTCCAATCAGGCCGTGCAATCGGCCCGCAACGAGCTGGAAGGCGCCCGCTACATGCAGTCGGCCGGTTCGCTACTGGCGCGCGTCACCCGTCACCGCACGGTGAGCAACGCGCTGCTGAACGGCGACACCACGGGCCGGGCCGAACTCGGGCGTCTTGAAGACTTCATACAAAAACAGATGGATCAGCTGAATGGCCTGGATGCCGAACTGGGCGGGCGATTCGGGACCACGGGCTCATGGCGTGGGCTCACCGAGCAGTGGGCCCGGATCAAGTCCAGCGCCGGCAGCCAGACGGCGGAAGGGAACCTGGCGCAGCATGATGCACTGATCCAGGGCATCACCAAGCTCATGGCGCGCGTTTCGAAGGCTTCGGACATGGATCTGGATCCGGATGCGTTTACCGATGATCTGATCATCGCCGCAACGCGTCACGTGGCCCAGGCCGTCATCGCGTTCTCGAACGTGACCGAACATTCGATGGAAGTCGCGGTCAAGGGCTATTTGGGTGGCGATGACCGCACCGCCATCCAGATCTACCTGGGGGAGGTCCAGCAGAACCTCGACGCGATCTCGCAGCAGCTGGCGACACAGCCGGACATGCAGCCGGTGGTGCAGTCGGCCGAAGTGCAGTTGGCGGGCTATCGCCGCATGGTCGCGGGACGAATACTGAGCGCGGAAAAGATCAACGTCACGGCCTCGGAAGTGTATACGGCGGGGAACCCGGTGGTGCGGGCGCTGCAGATCCTCTCAGATTCAAGCTACGCGCGGATGGAGGCCGCACTGACACAGCGCGCCTCGCTCGAGGCGACCCGGCGCGACGTCACGATCGCCGTGGCAACCGTGGCGCTGCTGATCGCGCTGCTGATCAGCGGGACCATCGCCAACGGTCTGCGTGCCTCCCTGGGACGTGCCGTGGAGGTGTTCCAGAACATCGCCGACGGCCGCTACGACAACGACATTCCCGATGGCGGCGCCGATGAGGCCGGCCAGGTTCTGGCGGGACTGCGGATCATGCAGGACAAGCTGCGCCTGCAGATCGCGACCGAACGCGCGGTGGCGGCCGAGAACGCCCGCATCCGCCAGGCGCTGGATCGGGTTTCCACGGCCGTGATTCTGGCGGATGCCTCGCAGACGACACTCTACGTCAATGACATCGGGGCCGCGATGTTCGCGAGAACCGAGCAGGAGATCAGCCGCACGCTGACCGGATTCTCCGCCTCGCGGCTGCTGGGCGCGAGTCTCGACGTGCTCTCGCCCGAGCCCGCCGAACAGCGCCGCCTGCTGCAGCAGATGACCGGCAGTCAGGCCCAGGAGGTGAAGTTCGGCGACTGCACCTTCCGCATCGTGATGAGCGCGATCCTGGCGCGCGATGGTCAACGCATCGGCACCGTGATGGAGTGGACCGAACGCACGCCGGAGGTCGCGGTCGAGAGTCAGATGCAGACCATGCTGCAGGCCGTGCTCGCCGGCGACCTCACCCAGCGTCTGTCACTGGACGGCAAGAGCGGCTTCTTCGAAGGACTCTCCCGTTCAGTCAATCAGCTGGCCGACAACATGGCCGAGATCGTCGCCACCGTGAAACTCGCGGCCCGCGACGTCTACAGCGGCGCCGAGGGCATCTCGCACGGCAACGCGAATCTCTCCCAGCGCACCCTCGAGCAGTCCGCCTCCCTCGAGACCACGGCAGCCTCGATCGAGCGCATTACCGCGACAGTGCATCAGAACGCCGAAAGTGCCGGACGCGCCAGCATCCTCGCCACCTCCGCCAGCGACCAGGCCGAGAACGGCGGCGGCGTGGTCACGCAGGCGGTGCGCGCGATGGCGGAAATCAACGATGCCTCCCGGCGCATCGCCGACATCATCGGAGTGATCGATGAAATCGCGTTTCAAACCAACCTGCTGGCACTGAACGCCGCGGTCGAGGCGGCGCGCGCCGGTGAGCACGGCCGCGGCTTCGCGGTCGTCGCCAGCGAAGTACGCAATCTCGCGGGCCGCTCGGCGACCGCGGCCCGCGAGATCAAGGCGCTGATCCAGGATTCGGTCCGCAAGGTCAATGACGGATCGGAACTGGTGACGCGCTCGGGCGAGACCCTGGGCCAGATCGTCGCCTCGATCAAGACCGTTTCCGCACTGGTTGCGGAAATCGCCGGCGCCTCCCGGGAACAGTCCCAGGGCATCGAGCAGATCAATCGAGCCGTGCTGCAGATGGACCAGTTCACCCAGACCAACGGCAGCCTCGTGGCCCAGGCCGCCGCGGCCTCGCAGACGATGGCGCAAAGGGCGGGCGAGCTGAAGGCCATCATAGAACGCTACCAGCTGAACGATTCGGTCAATCCGGCGGCGGATTCGGCCCCCAAGGTGTCGGGCTCCGCACAGGCTGCGACGCCAGTCACTGACGACAACCCCGCGACGGCGCGAACATTGGAGCGCCGGCGCACCACTCGTCCGTGGACTGCGGGCGGCGCCGCGCGCGCCACGGTGGCCAAGACGGCCCCGCCCAGTGCACGTTTAGCCAAGGTCGCGGACGACGATACCGATTGGAAGGAGTTTTGACATGGCAAAGATACTCAGCGTGGATGACTCACCCGTGATGCGTCAGATGGTCAAGGCGACCCTGCTGGACGCCGGTCACGAGGTGTCGCAGGCCCCGAACGGCGAGGAAGGGCTGAAGATCGCGGCCTCGCAACCGTTCGACATGGTGATCACGGACGTCAACATGCCGATCATGGACGGCCTGACCCTGATTCGAAACCTGCGGCAACTGCCGGCTTACGTTTCGGTTCCGATGATCGCGCTGACCACGGAGGCGACTGCGGATGTCAAGCGCACCGGGCGCGATGCCGGTGCCACCGCCTGGGTTGTCAAACCATTCAGTCCGCAGCGGCTGATCGACGCCGTCGCGCAGCTGTTGAAGTGAGATAGGGCATCGGAGATGTCCAAGGCCACGACCACGCGCATCTGGGTGTCGGCGCTGCTGCTCGCAGCGCTGCTCTACTCGCTGTCGGCCGAGGCTGACTGCGTGTTGCCCGCGCCGCCCAGCCATATTCCGGACGGCAGTTCGGCCAGCCCGCAGGAAATGCTCGCGGCCGTGCGCACCTTCAAGCAGTACAACGACGATGTCGATGAGTACACCAAGTGCCTCGACTTCCAGCGGCGGCGCAATCTCATCACCGTCGACATGCTGGAAACGAGCCGCAGCAGCGCTTTGAATACGCTCGCGACCATCGTCGGTCGCTTCAACGAGCAGGTGCGCCGTTTCAAGGCACGGACCACCTGAGGAACGGCGACATGCCCAGCCCCGACATGCGCGAGGAGACCGCCAACCATGGTGCCCTGGAAGGTACCGCGCGGCTGCGCGAGTTCGCCTTCGACGATATGGACTTCGAGGCCATCAGTGCCCAGATGAAGTCGTTGACCGGCATCAACCTGACGCCGCAGAAACGCGAGCTGGTGTATGGCCGTTTGGCGGTGCGACTGCGCGCGCTGGGGATCCGGACGTTTCGCGAGTACCGGCGGATCGTGGCCGCGGATGCGCAGGAACAGGTCCGCATGTGCAACGCGATTACCACCAACCTGACGGCGTTTTTCCGCGAGCCGCATCATTTCGAGCATCTGCGCGATCAGGTGCTGCCGGCTTTTCGCGAGCAGGCCGGAGAACGGCGACTGCGGATCTGGTCGGCCGGCTGCTCCAGCGGCGAGGAGCCCTATTCCATCGCCATGACCGTGCTCGAGATCATGCCCGAGGCACTTCATCGCAACGTGCGGATCCTGGCCACTGATCTGGACTCGGACGTGCTGTCGGTCGCGGCCGGCGGTGAGTACTCGGCCGAACGGGTAAAGGGGCTCTCGGACGGCCGGCTGCGACGCTTTTTCACGGAGCACAAGGAGCGCGGCACCAGCCGCTTCGTCGTGCGTCCCGAGGTGCGCGCCCTGGTGACGTTCAAACAGCTGAATCTGATGAAACCGCTGCCAATGTCCGGTCCGCTGAATGTCATCTTCTGCCGCAACACCGTCATCTACTTCGACAAGGACACGCAGCGGGACCTGTTCGCCAGGATCGCGCCGCTGCAGCGGCCGGGGGATCTGCTCTACCTGGGCCACTCGGAGAGCCTGCTCAGTGTGAGCAACGATTACGAATCCATCGGCCGAACCACCTACCTGCGGCGCTGATCATGACGGCCAAGCACCAGTCAACCACGACACCGCATGGACCGCGAGGGCCCGAAGGGCTGCCCGGATTCACCGAGGCCCCACGCTTCTGGGAACAGGAGACCGCGCGCTGGACCGTGAAGCTGTTGCCGGGCGAGTGCTACGTCACGCGTCATGATGAGGCTATCGTCACCGTTCTGGGCTCGTGTATTTCCGCCTGCATCCGCGATCCGGACACGGGACTGGGCGGCATGAATCATTTCATGCTGCCGGAACGCGATGAACGCTTCGGCAGCAACCCGAGCTCAGGTTTCAACCAGATCAACCGCTACGGCTGCTTCGCCATGGAGTCGCTCATCAATCACCTGGCCCGACACGGTGCGCAGCGCCCGCGTCTGGAATTGAAGGTGTTCGGCGGCGGTCGCATCCTCAAGCCGATGATCGACATCGGCGCGCGCAACATTGAGTTCATCCACTCCTGGGCGCGCACCGAGGGCATGCGCCTTGCCGCTCAGGATCTCGGCGGTACGCAGCCGCGCAAGCTGGTGTACTTCCCCGCCACCGGACGCGCGCGGGTCCTGAAACTGCCGCCGATAGAGAACCGCAGCATCGCCGACCGCGAACTGTTCTACCTGAAGCATCTGAGCGAGAAACCCAGCGAAGATCAGGTGGAGATCTTCACGTGAGCGGTGCCGGCGACAGCGGCACTCGGGTTCGGGTCCTCATCATCGACGACTCGGCCTACGCGCGCCAGATCATCACCGAGATCCTGCGTGCCGATCCGCAGATCGAGGTCGTCGGCTGTGCCAGCGACGCGCACGTCGCGCGTGGGATGATCCGGCGACTCAATCCGGACGTGCTGACGCTGGACGTCGAGATGCCGCGAATGGACGGCCTGACGTTCCTGCGCAATCTGATGCGACTGCGACCGATGCCCGTCGTGATGGTGTCATCGCTGACCGAGCGCGGTGCCGAAGTGACCCTGGAGGCGCTCGCCGTCGGCGCGGTCGATTTTCTCCCCAAGCCGCACATCGACCTCGGTGCCACGCTGCGCGACTATGCGCCGGAACTGGTATCGAAGGTCAAGACCGCTGCCCGCATCGGCGTGCGCGCCATGACCTCCGAGGCACGCGCACGCGCCTCGCAGGCGCAGCGCGTTGGAGTGCCCAAATCCAACCGCCCGCCGCTCCCGGTCAGTACCACCAACGTCATTGTGGCGATCGGCGCTTCCACCGGCGGCACGGAGGCCATCCGGGAACTGCTGAGCGGGCTGCCTGCCGACGCACCGGGTATCGTCATCACCCAGCACATTCCCAAAGCCTTCAGTGCCGCCTTTGCACGACGTTTGAGTGAAAGCACCGCGCTGCGGGTGCAGGAGGCCACGGACGGCCAGCAGATATTGCCTGGGCATGCATTCGTGGCACCGGGCGACTGTCACCTGCGGGTCGAGCGCTATGGCGCGCGCTATGTATGCCGCCTGGATCACGGTGTCGCGGTGAACCGCCACCGCCCGTCGGTGGACGTCCTGTTTCATTCGGCCGCGCAGGCCGCCGCCGACCGCTCCATTGGAGTGCTCCTGACCGGCATGGGACGCGACGGCGCCCTGGGGCTGCTGCAGATGCGCCAGTCCGGCAGCCAGACGATCGCGCAGGATGAGGCCAGCAGCGTCGTGTGGGGGATGCCGGGAGAGGCTGTGGCCATCGGGGCCGCGCAGCTGGTTCTGCCGCTGTCGGCGATTGCCACCCGGCTGATGAACCTCGTAGCTGCGATGGACATCACGCGGCCCAGCCGCACGGCCTGATATTGTCTGTTTGAATATCGCCAGGACTGCCATATGACCGCACCGCAGGCTCAATCCGGAACGGGAAACGCGAACAAAGCTGCCTTTGAGTTCGTGCAGTTCCTGGCCCAGGAATTGTCCACCGGCAAGGTGGAATTGCCGAGTTTTCCGGACATCGCCATCAAGGTCCGCAAAGTGCTGGCCGATGACGATGTGAACCTCGAGATGGTGGTCCGCGTGGTGGGCTCGGAGCCGACCCTGGCTGCCCGTCTGCTGCAGATTGCCAATTCGGCGGCGGTGAACCGCAGCGGCAAGCAGGTCACGGACCTGCGCAGTGCGGTGCAGCGCATGGGCCTGAACATGGTTCGAAGTGCGGCGATCGCCTTCGCCATGGCGCAGATGAAGAAAGCCAGCGACCTCAAGGGACTCGAGGCGCCGCTGGGAGTGCTGTGGAAGCGCTGCACGGCCGTTGCCGCCATGTCGCACGTGGTGGCGCGGCGGCTGACCAAACTGAACCCGGACACCGCGCTGTTGGCGGGCCTGCTGCACGGCGTCGGCGAGCTCTACATCCTGACCCGCGCCCACAAGCATCAGGGCCTGTTTGCGGACAAGCCGGCCTTCGACACCATCGTTCGCGACTGGCATGTGAGTGTCGCCCAGGCGCTGCTCGAGAACTGGGAGATGTCAGAGGAGATCGTCAAGGCCGTCAGTGAATTCGAGGATCTGGACCGACGCCATACCGGCGCCGCGGATATGTCGGACGTGCTGACCGTGGCGCATCTGATGGTCAGCTATCAGGACTACCCGGAATCGATCGAACTGAATATGCAGGGTGTCTCGGCGCGTCAGCGCATGGCCCTGGATGGCCCGGCGTATGCCACGATCCTTCTCGAATCGAAAGACGAGATCAAGGAACTGCAAGAGGCACTCGGTGCCTAGCAGCAACCAAAACCCTGAGTACGCAGTCATGTCCGAGTTTGAAATAGACATAGCCGCTGATACCAGCAAGGACGCCTTTCAGTTCGTGCAGGCATTGGCCGCAGAGCTGTCGCTCGGCGCCGTGGATATCCCGGGGTTCCCCTCGATCGTCATCAAGGTCCGCCAGGTGCTGGCCGATGAGAGCGCCTCGGCCGATAAGGTCGCGCGCGTTGTCGGCGCCGACCCGGTACTGGCCGCGCGGCTGCTGAACCTCGCCAATTCGGTGGCATTGCTGGGCACGGCGCGACCGGCGACCGACCTGCGCACCGCCGTGAGCCGGGTCGGACTCAATGCGGTGCGGACCACGACCCACGCCCACGCGATGCGGATCCTCGGCCAGAGCGAGGCCCTGCGGGGGCTCGAGGCGCCGCTGGAGGTGCTCGCTCGCCAGACCGGTCAGGTGGCCAGTCTCTGTCACGTCATCGCGGGCAAGTACAGCCGCGTACCCCCCGACGTCGCCATGCTGGCGGGTCTGTTGCACAGCTCGGGCCGGCTGTATCTGCTGGCGCGGGCCGGCAAACACCGCGGCCTGTTCGCCGATGCGAACGCCTTCCGCACGGTCGAGCGCGACTGGCACCTGAGCGTCGCGGTCGCCCTGCTGGAAAACTGGAAAGTGCCCGATGAGATCGTGCATGCGATCGCCGAAAGCGAAGATCAGGCACGCGAGCCGCGTGGCGCCGCCTCCCTCACCGACGTGGTCATGCTCGGGGTGACCATTGCGCGTCACTCCGGCCAACCCCAGGTGCTCGAGGCGCAGCTGCGCGAGGTCAAATGCCTCGCGCGCTTCGGTCTCGATGCCAAGGCCGTGGCGGAGATGCTCGAGGCTTCCAAGAATGATCTGGCGCAGCTCGAGGCGGCCCTGACCTGAGGGGACTGGGGAAGCACCGGACGGGGGATGCGCCAGGCGGCAGCCCGGCAAGGGATGACTACTCGGCGGACTCTTCCGGCAGCAACCGCTCGAACTGCAGCAGCTGATTGGCGATCCGCTGCGGCGATATTTCATAGGTTCCCGCTGCCAGCGAATCGCTGATTTCGGCAACCCGGCCGGCGTTGACCACCGGCACATCACTCAGGGCCTGTTCGGCCGTCACCAGGTAGCTGGCGGTATCCGTGATCTGGACGCTATCGGTAGCGGTGGTGCCGCCGGGCGCCGCGCTGGCGTTCGCCACCGCGCGCTGCTGGCCAGCATTGCTGGCCGCCGCGGTTGCGGATGCGGGCTGGCCGTTGGTGACACCACTGATCTTGCCGGACACGTTTTGACTCCTCGGTTACAGGCGTTAACGGCCGCAACGCGGGCAACTTTAGGATTGTTTTGGAGTCTTGGATTATGTTCTGCGGCCCGTCAGACCTGCCGGAACAATGCCTGACGTGACGCCGCTACGGAACAGGTGCCGCGCGGCCCGTAGGTCACGGTCTCCCGCCGGCCGTCGATGAGCACGCCCAGTCGCGCCTGCACATTCTGCAGCCGAGCCCCTGCCAATGCACCGTTACGATCATTCATGCCGCGGCATTTACTGGCGGCGGTGGTGCAGGCCGCCCAGGCGCCGGCCAGGGTTCCCCGCGGATCGCACCACTTGAGCAGCGCTTCGAGCCCCTTCAGGTCGTGGGGTCGGCCCAGGGTGCGGCACAGTGCACGCCGCTCGTCATCCACTTTGAGGATTCGTGCCACACACTGGTGGCGTTCGCGCATGGCCAGCGTCAGGGATTCCGCATCGCTCGCCTGCAGGTGCGTGTACTCACGCTCGAGCAGCGTCGCCAGTTCACCCAAAGCCGTCGTTTCCTCATGGATGAGACGGGCCATCTGTGCGCGGCAGGTCGCTGCGTCCATGGTCACTCCAGCTGGGCGGTCTTGGTGAAGGCTTGCAGCGAATTCGCCTGGACGCCCGCGGCAGAGCCCGAACCCGCCGCCTGCGCGTCAAACTTCTGCGCCGCCAACAGGCCATCGGCGATGCGGCCGGAATTGATCTGATACGAGCCATCGTTCAGAGCCTGGCTGCTGGCAGCCACGCGGCTCTGGTTGATTTCAGGAACGGTGGCCAGTTGCTGTTCGACGCTGGACAGCAACTGTGCGGCCGAAGTGATCTCGACCTCGGCCGCGCTGTTGCTCGCGCCGGGCTGTGTCTGGGTCTGTGCCTGCGTGGCCGGACCGCTCGTCGCCAGGGTCTTGTCGGTGGCTCCGGATCCGACACCGGCCGGGCCGGTCGGCAGGCCACGATGGATGATGGTCACGCTGCATGCTCCTTCGCTTGCGCTCCGCAGTATCTGCCGAGCGGGGGAAAACTGAAGTACTGAGTTCGCATTTTACAAGGCTACCCGGACAACGTCCGCCGACTCCACGACCCCTTCCACCACCGTCATGGAGCTGAGGTTCTGAACTTCGATGCGCGCACCGGCGGGCGCATCCATCATTGCACGACCGCTCGCCCGGATCTCGATGGCCGGGCCGCCGGCCACCAGGGTGACCTGCTGGCCGCGATGAATGACGGTATCGGCCGTGAACATGTCGACGCTCAACGCCGTGCCGAGGGCCAGCGGCCGCCGCACGGTACGCCCGGCCAGCTCCGGCACGGATGCCAGGTAGGGGGTGGCCGTCCCCGCCGTACGGCGCGTTTCAACCGACACATCGTCGGCCGTCAAACGCGCATCGCGCGCCACCGCATGCCGCAGCACCAGCACCGAAATCCGGCTCTCGATGACCACCGGCACATAGATAGTCCAGTGGGTCGGACCGGCGCAGGTCACGTTCACCGTGGCGCGGGCGCCCAGATTCGTTCCGGGCGGCAGTTGTGCGCTCAGCGGCGATCCGCACTGCGCCAGGCGCAAGCGCCGATCGATCGGCAGCACGGTGATCGAGGTCTCCGCGGAGCCCACGGGCATCAGTGACTGCACATAGGAATGTGCCGTCGCCTCGATGGTACCCACGGCTTCCTCGGTACCGGCGCCCGAACCGAGCGTCGGCAGCATCACCGTCAGCAGTGCCGCCGCTGCGGCGAGGATGCCGCGTCGATTGTCCGTCGTTTTGCGTTTCATGAGATTGACAGTGCAAGCGGCGCGCCAACTGCAGGTGTGAAATTCGCGCGGGTGGCAGCGGACGGTACTTTGCCGGTCATCCGCGGCAAGTCTTTGCCGCCGCTGTGACTCACATCACGCTTATGCGGCTCAAAACCGGGGCAATCCGGCCCAATGGCCTTCTGGCATGCGTATTGCTGTTCATCCCGCAGGACATTTTTTTGACGGACCGGATTACGCGCCATGCCTGTTGGACTGGATTCATACCTCGGCGTTCACGCTGATGCACTGAAGGTGCAGAGCCAGCGCATGGACGTGCTGGCGAACAATCTCGCCAACGTCGACACGCCCGGCTACAAGGCCCGCGACATCGACTTTCGCACGGCGCTGGCCGCCGCGGGCTCACCTGAAGGCGGTGTGACCCTGACCACCACTGATGCGAAGCATATTGACATCAACCCGACCAGCGATGGTGGCGCAGCTCTCAAATATCGCGTGCCGTTGGCCCCATCACTGGATGGCAATACCGTCGACTCGCAGCAGGAGCAGGCCGCGTTTGCTGAAAACACCGTGCATTACCAGGCCACGCTGACCTTTCTGTCCATGCGTCTGCGCAATCTCATGACGGCGATCACCGGCCAGTAACGCCGGCAGCAGCGAGGAACTCAAGCATGTCATCCTTCAAGATCTTCGACATTGCCGGCTCCGGCCTGAGCGCCCAGTCGGTACGCCTGAACACCGTGGCGAGCAATCTCGCCAACGCGGATAGCGTCAGCGGCGACCCGTCGACGGTCTACAAGGCGCGGCACCCGGTGTTCCAGGCCGTGCAACAGCAACTGCAGGGCGCGGCGGGCCTGGAGACCCAAAGCGAAGCCGCGGTCAAGGTCGCTGGCATCGTTGAAAGCAAGGCGCCGGCGCAGATGCGCTACGACCCCGGCAATCCGCTGGCGAATGCCCAGGGCAATGTTTACGCACCCAACGTCAACGTCATCGAAGAGATGACGGACATGATTTCCGCATCGCGCGCCTACCAGGACAACGTGGAGGTCATGAACACCTCCAAGGACCTGATGCTCGCGACCCTGAAGCTCGGCCAGTCCTGATAGCCAGCGCAACACGGCCACCACACTCTCAAGAGGCGCCTGATGTCTACTAGTGCAAGTTCAATCGCCAGTCTGCTGAACTCGACGGCGAATACTTCGTCGTCGACCGGCGCGACCAGCACCGCCATCCCGGCGAACATGCAGATCAATGAAACCGACTTCCTGCAGCTCATCTCGACCCAGCTGCAGAATCAGGATCCCCTGCAGCCGACCGACCCGAGTCAGTTCCTCGGGCAGTTGGAAGGACTGAGCGAGGTCTCGAGCCTGCAGAGCATGCAGTCGGCGATGGCCGCCAACCAGGTCACGAGCGGCGCCAGCCTCCTCGGCCAGTCGGTGCTGGCGCCGGGAACCACGGCCACGTTGGCCTCGGGCGGCGCCATCGCAGGAGCGGTGAACGCGCCGTCCGGTGCGACCAGCCTCACCGTATCGATCGCCAACTCCAGTGGTGCGACCGTCACCTCGTTCAATGTCACCCCGGCCGGTTCCGGCATGACCGATTTCTCCTGGAATGGCACCACCAGCAGCGGCACCACGGCCGCGGCCGGCCAGTACACCGTCAGCGTCAATGCCACGGTCAACGGCGCCTCCCAGACGGTCTCGCCGATGGTCGTCAGCCAGGTACAAAGCGTCACCATCGATCCGAGTACCAACCAGCTGGATCTGAATACCACCAGCGGCACCGTGCCACTGAGTTCAGTCGTCACCATTCTGTAACGCGCAACCCACGCAAGCACCAGGAACATCAAGCCATGTCATTCAATGTCGCCCTCACAGGCCTCAACGCCGCCAACCAGGACCTCTCGGTGACGGCCAACAATCTCGCCAACGTCAGCACCGTGGGTTTCAAAGGCTCACGCGCCGAGTTTTCCGATCTGTTCTCCGCCACCCAAAGTGGCGTGAGCTCCACGGCCGTGGGCAACGGTGTCGCGGTATCTGAAGTCGCCCAGCAGTTTTCGCAGGGTGATGTCGAGACCACGGGCAACAACCTGGACCTCGCCATCAGCGGCAACGGCTTCTTCACCACCAGCAACAACGGTGCCCTGCAGTACACCCGCGATGGTGAGTTTCAGGTCAACAGTGCCGGTGATGTGGTCACCGCCAGCGGTGCCAATCTGCAGGTCTACCCGCCGCTCGCCACCGGCGGCTACAACACCGGTGGTCTGTCCAATCTGTCGCTGAGCTCCGGCGAAAGCGCGCCCAACTCGACCACCACGGCGTCCCTCACCGCGAACCTGCCGGCGGATGCGACCGTCCCGACGGACTACGCGACCACCGGGGTCGTCTCCCCGACCGATGCCAACAGCTACAACAACACCACTTCGATGACGGTGTATGACTCCCTGGGCGCCGCCCATACCGCCTCGCTCTACTTCACCAAGACGGGCACCAACGCCTGGCTCGCCAGCCTGTACGTCGACGGCAACGCCGTCGGTTCGCAGGCGCTGACGTACAGCACCAGCGGTGCGCTGCAGACCCCGCCGGGGGGCACCTCCGCGTTTGACTACACGGCGGCCGATGGCCTCGCGACCGGCGCCAACGATATCAACATGACGTTCAACTTCAGCAACGTCACGCAGTTCGGCAACAACTTCGGCGTCACGGCGGTGCAGCAGAATGGCTATACCACGGGACTTCTCACCGGCATCAGCATCGATGACACCGGCGTCGTTCAGGCGCAGTACACCAACGGCAATTCGGTGAATCTGGGTCAGGTGGCGCTGGCGAACTTTGCCAACCCGCAGGGCCTCGAACAGCTGGGCAATGCGAGCTGGGCCCCGACCAATTCCTCCGGCGAGGCCGTGCAGGGCGTGGCCGGCGGCTCGGGCTTCGGCAACATCTCCTCCGGCTCCCTGGAAGAGTCGAACGTGGATACCACGACGGCGCTGGTCGACATGATCACCGCGCAGCGGGACTTCCAGGCCAACGCGCAGATGATTCAAACCGAAGACCAGATCACCCAGACCATCATTGGCATCCGCCAATAGGTCCACGGCGCACTGACCTCCAAGGCCTGATCACCCATCATGGATAAACTGCTCTACGTTGCGATGTCCGGCGCGAAGGAAACGCTGCGCGCTCAGGCGGCGAACAGCCACAACCTCGCCAACGCCAACACCACCGGGTTCAAGGCGGACCTGAGTGCGTTCCAGAGTCGTGCCGTGACCGGGCCGGGCTATGCCTCGCGGGTCTATGCCACCGACAGCTCGGTCGGCTGGGACAGCTCGGTGGGCGCGCAGATGACCACCGGCAATCCCTTTGATGTGGCAGTGCAGGGCGCGGGCTTCATCGCCGTTCAGGACAGCAATGGCAACGAGGCCTATACCCGCGCCGGCGATCTGCACGTGGACCCCAATGGTCAGCTGATGACCGCGGCGGGCCTGCAGGTGCTGGGCGATAACGGCCCGGTCAGCGTGCCGCCCTTCTCGTCCGCGAGCGTCGCGCCCAATGGCACCATCTCCGTGGTGCCGCTGGGTCAGACGCCGCAGACCATCTCCAACATCGGACGGATCAAGCTCGTCAATCCGCCGAGCGACACCGTCTCGCGCGGCTCCGATGGACTGTTCCGTACCAATGATGGCCAGCCCGCGGAAAGTGACGCCAACACCACCGTGGCCTCGGGCGTCCTGGAAGGCAGCAACGTCGACCTGGCCGGTTCGATGGCCAACATGATCGAACTATCGCGAAATTTCGACCTGCAGATCAAAGCTCTGCACGCCGCCGAAGACAATGCCGGCGCGTCAGCGAAATTGCTCCAATCGAGCTGACCCCAAGCTCAACAGTTATAGGTAACGCACTATGGAACCTGCACTCTGGGCGGCCAAAACCGGCCTCGACGCACAGCAGACACAGATGACGGTGACGGCTAACAACCTCGCCAACGTCAATACCAACGGCTTCAAGAAGAGCCGTGCGGTATTCAATGACCTGCTGTACCAGAACGTTACCCAGGTGGGTGGCTCGACCTCGGACACCACCCTGTATCCCTCAGGGCTGCAGCTCGGCACCGGCGTGCGGGTCGTGGCCACTGAGCCGAGCTTCACGCAGGGCAGCCTCGACAACACCGGCAACTCCCTGGATCTGGCAATTCAGGGGCGCGGGTTTTTCCAGATTCTCCAGCCCAATGGAACGATCGCCTATACGCGCGATGGCAGTTTCCAGTTGAACGCCCAGGGCCAGGTGGTCAACGCCAGCGGCTATCAGCTGCAGCCCGCGATCACGATCCCGCAAGGTGCGCAGAGCATCACGATCGCCCCCAATGGGGTGGTCACGGTGCAGCTGCCAAACCAGGCCGCGCCGACCCAGGTCGGCACGCTGCAGCTTGCGGACTTCATCAATCCCGCGGGCCTGCAGGATGCCGGCGGCAATCTCTCACTCGAGTCCGCCGCCAGCGGCGCCCCGACCAGCGGATCTCCCGGCCTCACCGGTCTGGGAACGGTCGTTCAAGGTTCGGTCGAAAGCTCCAACGTCAACGTCGTGGAAGAAATGGTCAACATGATTGAGACACAGCGCGCCTACGAGATGAACTCCAAGGCGGTCGAGACCACCGACCAGATGCTGCAGTACGCCACGCAGAACATGTAAACGGAATCCAATGCGAAATATCTACACCTTGCTCAGCTCGGTCGCGCTCCTGGGGTTGGGCGCGTGCCAGACGCCCCATCCACCCAAGGATGACGATGGTATGAGCTGGGCCGCGGAACCCGCTCCCAAGCCCACCAACGGCTCGATCTATCAGAGCGGCCGGGAAGTCGCGCTGTTCGAGAACCCGATCGCGCACCACGTTGGCGACATCGTCACGATCGTGCTCAACGAGTCCACGCAGGCGCAGAAGAGCTCCAGCACCAACACCAACAAGGCGACCTCGGTGGCGCTGCCCGGCATGACCCTCCTGGGTAAGGCACTCACCGTGCATGGTGTTCCGATCACGAGCAACAGCATCGCTGATACGACCAAGTTCGCCGGCGAAGGCGACAGTGCGCAGAGCAACAGCCTGCAGGGCTACGTTACCGTCACCGTGCAGAAGGTACTGCCTAACGGCAATCTGTACGTCAAGGGTCAGAAGTGGATCGGCATCAACCAGGGACAGGAATACGTGACCATGTCGGGGGTCATCCGACCCATCGATCTCGCCTCCGACAACTCCATACCCTCCTCTCAGGTTGCCAACGCGAAGATCTCCTATGGTGGCAAAGGCGCGCTGGCCGACGCCAATGCCCAGGGCTGGCTGTCGCGATTCTTCAATTCACCCTGGTCACCATTCTGATGTTTGAACATATCCGCAACTGCCGCCTCTCCCCCGCGCTCCTCACGGTCCTACTGCTGAATGTCATGCTGGGGGGACTCGCCACGCCGGCGCGTGCCGATCGCCTCAAGGACATAGCCACGGTCTCCGGCGTGCGCTCCAACCAGCTCTTCGGCTATGGCCTGGTAGTCGGACTGGACGGCACCGGTGACCAGACCACGCAGGCGCCCTTCACCATTCAGAGCATCGCCAATATGCTGGCCAAGTTCGGCGTTGCCATTCCCGCGGGATCCAATCCGCAGCTGAAGAACGTTGCCGCGGTGACCGTGACCGCCGAACTGCCGCCATTCTCCAAGCCCGGTCAGACCATCGATGTCACAGTGGCTTCCATCGCCAACGCCGCAAGCCTGCGTGGCGGACAACTGCTGATGACGCCGATGCGTGGCCTGGACGGGGAGGTTTACGCATTCGCCCAGGGCAGCCTCGTCGTCAGCGGCTTCGGCGTGAACGGCAAGGACGGTTCGCGCATCTCGTTGAATGTTCCGAGCAGCGGCCGCATTCCCAATGGCGCCAATGTCGAGCGCGAAGTGCCAACCAAGTTCGCCCAGGACAGCTTCCTCATCCTGAACCTGAACACACCCGACTTCACGACGGCCGCCCGCGTCGCCTCCGGTATCAACAAGGTACTGGGGGCCGGTACCGCTGAGGCCATCGATCCGGTGTCCATCAAGGTCGCGGCGCCCAGCAGCCCCGATCAGCGCATCGGCTATCTCGCCACCCTCGAGGCGATCGAGGTGGATCCCGGTGAGGCGCCGGCGCGGGTCATCATCAATTCGCGCACCGGCACAGTGGTCATCAGCTCGCATGTGCAGGTGACGGCGGCCGCGGTGGCGCATGGCTCGCTGTCGGTCACCATCACCGAACGCCAGGACGTGAGCCAGCCGAATTCCTTTACCAAGGGCACGACCGCTACGGTCACGCCCCACAGCGACATCAACGTACAGCAGGCCGATGCCCGTATGTTCGTATTCCAGGCCGGCGTGAACCTCGATGAAATCGTGCGCGCGGTCAATCGTGTCGGCGCCGCGCCGGGCGACCTGGTCGCCATTCTCGAGGCCCTGCGACAGGCGGGCGCTCTGCGCGCCGAACTGGTCGTGATCTGACCCCGAGCCGCCATCATGTCCATATCACCCCTCGCTACTGATGCCTCTGCCGCCGCGGCCAACGCCGAGACCTACACGGATTTCTCCGGGTTGAAGGCCTTGAAGCTGGCTGCGGCCAAGAACGACCCCTCGGCGGTCCGCAAAGTGGCGCAGCAGTTCGAGGCCATGTTCACGCGCATGATGCTCAAGAGCATGCGTGATGCGGTCGGCACCGATCCGATCTTCGGCAGCGAGGAGGAAAAGACCTACCAGGGCATGTATGACGATCAGCTGTCCCTGCAGTTGTCCAAGGGACGCGGCCTGGGCCTGGCGGACATGCTGGTGAAGCAGCTGCAGCGCCTCAGCGGCGCCGCCGCCGGTGCGGGCGCCGCGAGCAACCCCCCCACCCCTGCCCCCAGTGTGACAAGCGGCAGCGCGCCCAGCCCCACGGGCAAGTCGACATTGCCCGCGGCCTCCACGGCGACCCAGCAGAATTTCATCCAGGGGTTGTGGCCCCAGGCGCAGCAAGCGGGCCAGCAGCTCGGCGTCGCGCCCAGCAATCTCATCGCCCAGGCAGCGCTGGAGACCAACTGGGGTCGCAATCTTCCCCATGACGGCACCGGCCATACGAGCAACAACCTGTTTGGCGTCAAAGCCACGGGCTCCTGGGAGGGCGCGAGCGTCCAGGCGCAGACCACCGAAGTGACGGCGCAAGGCTCGAGCAGTGAATTGGCGCCGTTTCGTTCCTATGCGGATGCGACGCAGAGCTTTCAGGATTATGTCTCAATCCTGCGCAACAACCCGCGCTACGCCGCCGCCTTGAACACCGGAGCGGACGCCCGCGCCTTCGCAACCGGCCTGCAACGCGGTGGTTACGCAACCGACCCGGATTATGCCCGCAAGGTAAGCGCCGTCGCGAGCAACATCTCCGGCCACCTGGCCATGACGCTTCGTGGTCTCACAGGACTCAAGTCTGGCGCCGATGTGCCGACAACTGTGACTACGAGCACGCTGTAAGGGCTAATTTCGAATGGCTGACGTACTTTCAACCAGCGTCTCCGGTCTGCTCGCGTTTCAGCAGGCGCTGGCCGTGACCAGCAATAACGTCTCCAACGTCTCAACGCCGGGCTACAGCGAAGAGAGCATCGAGCTCACGCCGCAGGTGGGACAGTCCACCACCATCGGCAATTTTGGCACCGGGGTGCAGGTTGCGGGCGTGACCCGCAATTACAGCGAGCTGCTCGCCGGCCAGATGCGAACCTCGCAGAGCAGCTATTCCAGCTTCAATACCTTCGCGACCAGTGCGGCCACGGTCGACAACATGTTGAGCGATACGACCACCGGGCTGAGCGCACAGCTTCAGACCTTCAGCAACTCCCTGCAGACGCTGGCCAATTCCCCGACCCTGCCAGCCAGCGGCACCGCGGTATTGAGTGCCGCCACCTCACTGGCGCAGTCGGTACAAGGCTACGCCAGCCAGTTGCAGACGACTGAGCAGGACGTTCAAGGACAGATCAGCAGCAATATCCAGGAAATCAATTCCCTGGCGGGCAGCATCGCCGACGTCAACAGCCAGATCAGCGCGCAGTCGAACACGGGGCAGCAGCCGAACAGCTTGCTCGATCAGCGCGATGAACTCATCGATCAGTTGAGCCAGTACGTATCGGTCAGCACCGACACCCAAAGCAACGGCTCGATGAATGTCTTCATCGGCAATGGCCAGTCCCTGGTCAGTGGTGGCACGGCGCAGACGCTGTCGGCGATCCCGAATCAGTATAGTCCGACCCAGTACGATGTCGCCCTGCAGACCGCCGGGACCTCGACACCGGTGGACATCACCAGTGCCATTACCGGCGGCTCGCTCGGTGGACTGCTGTCCGTAAGCAGCCAGGTCATCAATCCCGCGCTGAACTCACTCGGTCAGATCAGTATCGGCATCGCCAACGTCGTCAATCAGCAGCAGGCCGCGGGCCTGACGCAGGCCGGGACTCAGGGCCAGCCGCTGTTCGCGGTGGGTGCGGTGCAGGTGAGCCCTTCGTCGAACAACACCGGTTCGGCGCAGCTCACGGCAACCGTCACCAACGTCGCGGGGCTGACGACCGATGACTACAAGTTGACGGACAACAACGGCACCTGGCAGCTGTATGACCAGACCGCCCAGCAGCCGGTCACTCTCTCCGGCAGCGGGACCGCGCTGGACCCATTCACGGCCGCCGGAATATCCATCGTGGTCAATGGCACGGCCAACAGCGGTGACAGCTACCTGGTGCAGCCCACGGCCAACGCGGCCGCAGGCTTCAGCGTCCTTCTGACCAGTCCCTCGCAGATCGCCTCGGCCGCCGCGGTCCAGACGGCCGCCGCGACCACCAATACCGGCAGCGGCACAATTGCCGCCGCGACCGTGACGGATCCCACGAATGCGGACCTGCTGACCGCGACCAGCATCGTGTTCAGCTCGCCCAACCAGTACCAGATCGACGGCACCGGGCCGACCTACGCCTATACGCCCGGCGCGGCCATCACCGCCAACGGCTGGACGACCTCGATCAGCGGCACGCCGGCGACGGGCGACACCTTCACCGTCAGCAGCAACGCGGGCAACGTCGGCGATAACACCAACCTGTTCGCCATGATCGATGGACTGAAGGCCAATTCACTCAACGGCGGCACGCTCTCCCTGACCGGAGCGGCCACTTCGCTGGTGAGCCAGGTCGGTGCCCAGACCCAACAGGCCCAGGCCAACGCCCAGGCGCAGCAGGCGGTGAACACCTCGGCAACGACTGCGGTGAACAACCTCTCTGGCGTCAACCTCGATGAGGAAGCCGCCAACATGGTCAAGTATCAGCAGGCCTATCAGGCCTGCGCACAGATGATCCAGGCCTCCACCACGATGTTCAACACCCTGATCACAGCCATAAGCACCGCCTGAAGCCATGCCAATTTCAACCTTAGGTTTTCAAGAAAACGCCTCCCAGCAGATGCAAGCGCTGGAGACCGCGATTTCCCAGACCCAAACAGAACTGTCGACCGGCCTGCAGCTGCAAAATGCGGCGGACAATCCCGCGGCCATGGCGCAAGTCACCCAGCTGAATGCGCAGATCTCGGCTTCCCAGCAGTACCAGACGAACGGCAGCTCCTTGAGCTCCAATCTGCAGATCGAGGAGCAGTCGCTCTCCGACGCCACCAGCACCATGCAAAGCGCGCGCGACCTCGCGGTCGAGGCCAACAACGCCTCCCTGACCGCAACCCAGCGCCAGGACATCTCGACCCAGCTGCAGCAGCTGCTGCAGCAGATGGTGAGCACGGCCAACAGCACGGATTCGAACGGTAACTATCTGTTTTCCGGCGAGACCCCCACCACCCAGCCTTTCAGCCAGTCCGGCTCGCAAGTCACCTACAACGGCTCGGCCAGCGTCAGCCAGGTGCAGATCAGCTCCAATCAGCTGATCTCCAGCGGTGATGCCGGTGCCAATGTCTTCATGAACATCCCGGGCGGCAATGGCACCTTCACCACAGCGGTGGGCGCGAACAATAGCGGCGGGGCCACGATCGATTCCGGCACGGTGGTCAATTCATCGCAGTGGGTGCCCGACACCTACACCATCACCTTCACGGATCCTACGGATTACACCGTCACCAACAGCGAAGGTGCGACGGTGAGCAGCGGCACCTACAGCAGTCCGGGCGCGATCACGTTCAATGGCATCAGCACGACGGTGAGTGGCACTCCGGCGGCGGGTGATACTTTCACCGTGGCGCCAGCGGGCACTGTCAGCGCGTTCGCCACGATTTCGAACCTGATCGCGACACTGAACAATCCCGCCCTGAGCTCCGCACAGATCTCAACCCAGGTCGGTACCGCGCTCGAGCAGATGGATGCGGCGGTCAGCAATTTCAGCAACGTATCGGCCTCGGTCGGTGCGCGCCTCAATGCGATCACCGCCGCCAATACCACCGCCACGGCCTCGCAGACCGCCATGACGGCGTCGGTGTCTAGCTTGCAGAATGTCGACTACGCCGCCGCGACCACGCAGTTGTCGACGCAGGAACTCGCCCTGCAGGCAGCCCAGGAGTCGTATGCGTCGATTGCCAAGATGTCGCTGTTCAACTATCTGCAGTGATCTCTGCGGGGAAACGTGACGCAGTTCATGCCCCGGACCCCCTCGGCTTCTCAAGTTCCGGCCCCTGGCACCGATAACCAATTCAGACAAGCACGCGGCCAAGGGGCCGAAACAGCAGCGCGACGGACTGGTGTCCGGCGCCTGAGTTAAACTTCAGGAGTCTCCGACAATGTCACTAGTCCTCAACACCAACATGGCCTCGCTGGTTGCGCAGAACAGCTTGACATCGTCAGGCATGCAGCTGCAGACCTCCCTTCAGCAGTTGTCCTCGGGTTTGCGCGTCAACACGGCAGCGGATGACGCCGCCGGCTACGCCATTGCCCAGGGCATGACCTCACAGATCGACGGCCTCACTCAGGCCGCGCAGAACGCGAACGACGGCGTGTCGCTGACCCAGACCGCCTCGGGCGCGCTCTCGGAAGTGACCACCGACCTGCAGACGATGCGCGACCTCGCCGTCGAATCGCTCAACGCCACCAACAGCGCGGGCGATCGCAGCGACCTGAACGCGCAGTTCCAGCAGCTGGCCGCCGACATCAACAGCGTCGCTTCGCAGACGCAGTTCAACGGCGTGAATCTGCTCGATGGCTCCTTCCAGGGCGCGACCTTCCAGGTCGGCGCCAACGCCGGCCAGACGATTACGGTAGGCAACGTCGCCAGCGCTGCGACCAGCAACCTCGGCCAGCTGTACAGCGACGGTGGCGGCGCCTATGGTTACGCCGGGCTGCCCGCCGATGGCGCAACCAGCTCATCGGGCACCATCTCGGTTGCAGTTAACGGCAAGACCTTTACGACCAATCCGGTGACGATCACTGGTGTGCAGTCGACCGATATGGCGGCAGTTGCCGCCGCGGTGAACCAGCTGTCTGCCCAAGACGGCGGCATCATTGCCACGGTGACGGCTGGCGCGACAGGCGGCATCACGCTGAGCTCCACGAACTCAGCCATCGGCACTGCGGCGGGAGTACCGACGGTGACTGCCGGCACGTTCACGGACTCCACGGGTGCCACCGATGCGGGCATCACCGCGGGCGCCACCGGAGCCACGACCTTGGGCTTCAGTGCCGGCGCCACGGCCGGGACCGCCACGGCCTTCACGGCGGTATCCTTGGCCAACGGCGGCTTCCTGAACTCCAGCAGCGTGTCGACGGTTGATGATTCCAACCTGGCGCTGACGCAGATCGACGCTGCCCTGCAGCAGCTTGCCACCACGGGTGCCGATCTGGGCGCCTACCAGAACCGGTTCCAGGCTGCCATCACGGGCCTGAACACCGATTCCACGAACCTGACGGCTGCCAAGAGCGCAATCGTGGATACGGACTACGCCGCGGCAACGTCGAGCCTCTCAAAGGCGCAGATCCTGCAGCAGGCCAGCACCGCAATGGTCGCCCAGGCCAACACCATTCCGCAGAACATTCTGACACTGTTGCAGAAGCTGCCGTAAGGGTGCCTCGAGTAAGGTTGTAAGACTCTCGCAAAAGACCGGGTGGGTGCCGCAAGGCACCCACCCTTCTCCGTTCCTGCAGTCGTTCACATTTTTTATTGTCAGATTCACGTAGGGTAGTCTGCGATGACCACCTCCAGCACCAACACCGCGACCAGCACTGGGCCGGTATCCATCGCCAGCAGTTCCAGTGCGGGCGCTGCCGGCGGATCGGTCATCAACGTAAGCTCCCTGGTCTCGCAGCTGGTGGCGGCGACGCAGGATCCCCAGCAGGCTCTGATCAACAATCAGACCCAGGCAGAAACGACACAGATCTCGGCGCTCGGCACCCTGAAGAGCGCCCTGTCGACGTTTCAGTCATCCTTGAGCACGCTGGATACGCCTTCGGCCTTCGATTCGCAGACGGCCAGCACCACCAATTCCACAGCCGTGACGGCCACGGCCACCTCCGACGCGCCGGTGGGAACGTACAGCGTTTCGGTGACGGCGCTCGCCCAGGCGCAGCAGATTCTCTCAAACGCGTTTACCGGCGATGGCAGCGCCGCCATTGGTACCGGCAGCCTGCAATTGAGCCTCGGCAGCACCAGTTTCACGCTCAACATCAACAGCAGTAATGACTCACTGAATGGGATCGCCGCCGCGATCAACTCGGCCAACGGCAACCCGGGAATCACCGCGACCGTGGTGCAGGGCACGGACGGTGCGCACCTGCTGCTCTCCTCGACGCAGACCGGCGCGGCCAACACCATCACCGTCAGCGAGACGGACTCCGGGGGCGCCCTCTCGGCCCTGACCTACCCGGATCCCAACCCGAATCCCAACCCGGACGGTTCGGATTCGGATCTGCATTACACCGTGGAGACGGCGGCTCAGGATGCGAGCTACAGCATCGCCGGCGTTGCGGCCACGAGCTCGAGCAATACCATCACCTCGGCGATCAGCGGCGTAACGCTGACCCTGAGCGGCCTGACGACTGCGAACACCCCGGCTGCGGTGACGGTCAGCACTGATGCCTCGACCATCGAAACCAACGTCAGTGCTTTTGTCACCGCCTACAACACCCTGGTCGGTTCATTCCAGAGCCTTGGCGGCTATGATTCCGCGACCAGCACTGCCGGGCCGATGATGGGCAACGCCCTGCTCTCAAGCATCGAGAACCAGGTGCAGAACACGCTTTACAGCGTGGTGGATACCGGATCCGCGACCTACAACACGCTCGCGAGCGTGGGCATCACCACCAACAGTGATGGCACTTTGAGCCTGAACAGCACGACGCTGTCGAACGCGCTGTCGACCAATTTCAGCGCCGTCAGCCAGCTCTTCAGCGGTTCCGGCGGCGTCGCGACCAATCTCAACTCCTTGATCACCGAGAACCTGTCCAGTACCGGCGCAATTGCCGCCAACAGTCAGTCTCTGACCACTGAAGAGAATGCGCTCACTGCCCAGACCACGCAGCTCAACGCCCAGATGGCGGCCCTCTCGGCCAGCCTGACTCAACAGTATTCGGCGCTCAATGCCCTGCTCTCCTCGCTGCAGACCACCTCATCGTATCTGACCCAGGCCTTTGCCTCCTTGCCGCAGGTCCAGGGAACATCTAACGCTTAAGCTCAAATTCGCACCTCAAGTTCAGCACCGGGGCGCCGTTACCGGGAACAGTGAACTTGATGGAGCAGGGCATTTTGAGCAGCTTCGCGGCAAAATCGAAACTCGCGGCCTATCACAGCGTATCGGTACACGGCGGCCTCGCGAGCGCCGATCCGCACAGTCTCGTGCAGATGCTCATGGACGGGTGCGCCGAGCGCCTGGCTACGGCCGCTGGCTGCATCGAACGCCGCGACTTGGTGCGCAAGGCCAAGCTGCTGCACAGCTGCGTCACCATTATCGCCGAGCTGCGCGGCTGCCTTAATAGGGCTGAAGGTGGTCCGCTGGCCGAAAACCTCAGCAATCTCTACGACTATATGGTGCGTCAGCTGCTGATGGCCAACGTCAAAAGCGACGCCGGCCCGGTCAAGGAAGTACTGGGTCTGCTCAACGAGATCCGCGGTGCCTGGTGCGCCATCGGGCCGCAGGCGCGCTCGGCCGCGGGTGTGCCGCAGCTCCCAAGCGGCGCATCGTTCGCGGCCCGCTAGCCCCACGACGCAATCCGCGGCAATCACTGTCGACTGTGTCACACGGCGACGGCGCACGATTGGAGCCGATCGCTGATTTGTTCATGTGGCGCAGGACGCTGTGCCCAACCCCTGTGATCCCCTTCACCCTTTTCAGGTTTACGCCGGGATCGGTCGCGGATTACCTCAAGAATTCCCGCTCTGGTGCCGATTAGGAACCCAGGCGAGGCGCGCCAAGGATCCGGGCCTCGGATTTGACGTATTGGCGAATGCGCATTGGCCGCCTCGAATTGTGTAAAGGGAAATCATGACTTCCATCATCTCGTCGATGACAGTAGCCCAGGTTCAGGCGCTCACGGGTTCGCAGATAGCGGCGCTGGCCACGAGCGACGCCAATGCACTCAGCAACGCGCAGGTCGGAGGGTTGCTCACGACGCAGATTCCCTACCTCTCCGCAGCGGACATCGTCGAGATCAGCACCGCGGCCATCACTGCGTTCAACAGCTCCCAGATCCCGTACCTCACCACCAAGGATGTCGCCGCCCTCACTGCCGCCCAGGTCAGTGTTTTGACGACCGCGCAGGTCCAGGCGTTGAGCACGGCGCAGGTCAATGCTCTGACCACCACCGAAGTGGCTACGTTTGCTCCCATGCTCACCGGCGGTCAGCTCGGACTGATCGGCTCCGCCCAGGCCTCGGGCCTCACCGCCACCGCCTTGGGTAACGTGAGCACCTCGAACCTGCCGAGCCTCTCCAACGCCGCACTCGGTGCGTTCACCTCGGTGCAGGTCGCCGCCCTGGGTACCAACATCACCTCCACGCAGATCACGGCACTGTCCGCCGCCGGCATCACCGGAGTGTCCACCACCAGCCTGAACGGGTTGAGCACCGCGGACATCCAGGCGATCTCCACCAAGGATATCGCCGCCCTCACCGCCACCCAGGTGGGTGGGCTTGTGACTGCGCAGGTGCAGAACCTCACCTCGGTGCAGGTCAATGCCCTGACCACCACTCAGCTGTCAACGGTGGCGCCGCTGCTCACCGGCGGTCAGCTCGGACTGATCGGCTCCGCCCAGGCCTCGGGCCTCACCGCCACCGCCTTGGGTAACGTGAGCACCTCGAACCTGCCGAGCCTCTCCAACGCCGCACTCGGTGCGTTCAC
>Ga0210385_10000139_pt1 | contig 78522 bp, 59 predicted proteins | sample IncBWH26OmetaG_FD_160107 | JGI IMG/M metagenome (GOLD analysis project Ga0210385, IMG submission 160107) | Forest soil microbial communities from Barre Woods Harvard Forest LTER site, Petersham, Massachusetts, United States - Inc-BW-H-26-O ... | reverse complement strand
AACAAAGACTAGGCCCATTCGAAGATGCGATCGAGCGGGATTAATAGAGCCCAGGAAACAACGACGGCAAGCAGTACGGGGATTCCGGTGATCATCTGGATCGCCGGGGCAGAACCGGGCCAAAGTTCCAAAGCGAGGAAGTGGATACCAAACATCAACACAATTCCGCAAGCAAGGAGGATGGTGAAGAGAGCGAGCGCATTGATGAAGAGAGGGGCGTCGGCGTTCCCTTTCACCGCAAAGAAATGCGGGAGCCGAACCTTCCGTGAAAGGTCTTTGAAGAAGGGACCGAATGCATACGAAAGCACGATGACCGGCTCGAGCCAATTTGACTTTGAACCGGGCCACAAATACTCACTCAAGTCTTGTCCGAGAAATGCTGCTGCAATGGACAGAAATACGAGAGAGACGATTGGCAAAAGAACCCCTCGGCGCAGGCGGCCATTCCTTACCGGAGTGCGAGGGACCTTGGTCTGCTTGAGCTTCACTTCCCAGATTTGGAGGAACAGTCCAAGAAAAACGAGGCCCAACATGGCCAGGAATTCGGCAATCGAAATCCGCGCATCGTGGAAGCGAAGAGCAAGGCTGGGTTGTGAATGGAGGGAAGAGACACCGTGGTAATAAGGCCAAAGAAGGAGAAGAAAGCCTGCCAAGCAAAACGCCTGAGCAAATCGGATTCTGTGGATACGCTCCTCGATCGGTAATTTTGCGTCGGTGTTCAGGTCGAGGGTAATCAAGGTCAAGGCCTAGGGGTCAAAGAGCGGTCACTGAGTTAGGTAAGGATAGCTCGATTTTGGATACGAAGCTAGTGACAAGGTGAGATGAAGACGAACCCAGGGAAGCGGTCAGAGGAAACCGCTTCCCTATCCGGCAGAAGGACCGGGGAATGCATATGAGCAACACGGCTGTACTGATTACCGATATGAGCATCCTGGTGGGGATCTTCCTGCTGGGACTGTTGGCGAAGTTATTTCCCCGGCGGGGCCGGAACGCCGGCCACAAGCAGTAAAACCATCAACCACTCAACCTCCCGGGGGAAGGGACCGGGATTGCCATGAAGGAAACGATTGTGATTGCGGGACTCGCAGCATTAGCGCTGATTGTGCTTCTGGGGATTTTGGCCAGGATGTATCGCAAGGCAGGGCCGAATGAAGCCTTGATTGTGTATGGATTCCGGGGACCGCGTGTAATCAAGGGTCACGGTACGGTGATCTTTCCCATGGTGGAGAACTGCCGCGAACTGAGCCTGGAGCTGATGAGCTTCGACGTGGCTCCGCAGCAGGATCTCTACACCAAGCAGGGCGTTGCGGTGACGGTGGAAGCCGTTGCGCAGATCAAGGTACGGAGCGACCAGGCCTCGATTTTGACGGCGGCCGAGCAGTTCCTGACCAAGGCGCCGCAGCAGCGCGAAGGGCTGATCCGCCTGGTGATGGAAGGCCACCTGCGCGGCATCATCGGCCAGTTGACGGTGGAGCAAATCGTCAAGGAGCCGGAGATGGTGGGCGAGCGCATGCGGTCGACGTGCGCCGAAGACATGAGCAAGATGGGCCTGGAAGTCATTTCGTTCACCATCAAGGAGGTGCGCGACAAGAACGAGTACATCGCGAACATGGGCCGTCCGGATGTGGCGCGCATCAAGCGCGATGCCGATGTGGCCACTGCGGAAGCGGAACGCGATACCGCCATTCAACGCGCGAATGCACTGCGTGCGGCGGCAATTGCCAAGGCGCAGGCAGACCAGGACAGGGTGATTGCCGAGACGGCTTCGCAGACGCGGCAAGCCGAAGCGCAGAGAGACCTGGACATCAAGAAGGCGGAGTACTCGGAACAGAGCCGCAGGCAGCAGGCGTCGGCCGATAAGGCCTATGAGTTGCAGACCAACGTGATGCTGCAGCAAGTGACGGCTGAGCAGGTGAAGGTGCAGCAGGTGGAGAAGGAAGGCCAGATCAAGGTGCAGGAAGCAGAAATTCTGCGCCACGAGAAGGAACTGATCGCGACCGTGTTGAAAGAAGCGGAGATCAATCGCCAGAGGATTGAGACGCTCGCGGCAGCAGAAAAAGCGCGCCTGACGGCAGAAGCGGAAGGCCGTGCATCGGCGATCCGGACACAGGGTGAAGCTGAAGCCAGCATCATCTTCCAGAAAGGCGAGGCCGAAGCGAAGGCCATGAACGTGAAGGCCGAGGCTTACCAGGAATGGAACCAGGCCGCGGTGGTCGACAAACTGCTGACCAACATGGCCGATGTGGTACGCGCGATGTCCGAACCGTTATCCAAAGTGGACAAGATCACGATCGTGTCCACGGGCAACGACGGCGCCGCCGGTGTGAACAAGATTACCGGCGACATGACCAAGATCGCGGCGCAGGTTCCGGCATTGTTTGAGGCGCTGAGCGGCATGGACATCAAGCAATTGATGGCCAACGTGCAGGGCATGAAGCAGAAGCCGGAGAACGGCGCGGCGAAGGAAAAGTAAGCTGCGCCCCGGAGATTCCATCCGGAAGTGATTTGCGGAACCTCATCCTGCTGCGCACCTGAGCAGGATGAGGCAGCCGCAGAGCAGGATTTGCTGAAAGGAAGAGGGCATGCAACGGAAAATATCCATCGCTATTTTGGCTTTGGTGTTGTGCGCGGTCGTGTTTGCACAAGACCAGGCAGAGAAACAGAAGACCGCACAACAAAACGCGCAAAGCTGGCTTGCACTGGTCGACGGCGGCAGCTACGGGCAGAGTTGGCAAGAAGCTTCGTCTTTCTTCCAATCGAAGATCTCGAGGACCGATTGGGAAAAGGCTTTGCAGCAAGTGCGTTCGCCGCTGGGGGCGGCCAGCAACCGCACTGCGATTGGATCGAGCTATCAGACGGATGTGCCCAATGCGCCCAAGGGAGAATACGTGGTGCTGCAATACAAGACCGACTTTGCGGGCATGGGAGCGGGTGTCGAGACCATCAGCCTGATGTTGGACCACGATGGGAAATGGCGCATCGCGGGGTATTTCGTGAAACCGGCACAGTAGGCGGCACGGGTCTCTGGTTGCTGAACGGAGCGAGAGTTCGGAAGGAAAAACGGATATGAAAACAGTGGGAGGAGCTGGCGTGAGCGGGTTAGCTAGATTTTCGGGTGCATTAATCTTGGTTGGCGCACTGGCAATTGGATTGGCGATGTGGGGCGTGCCTGTCTATGACCGTTACCAGACGCGGGCCAATGAGGCGAACAAGATTCAGGTGAATGAGCTGCAGATCCGGCAGACGGAACAGCTGGTGCAGGTGGAGAAGCAGAAAGCCCAGATCCGCATCGTGGATGCCGAGGGGATTGCCGAGTCGCAGCGAATTATCAATGCGACGCTGACGGACCGCTATTTGCAGCATGAGGCGATCCAGGCGCAACTGCAGATGGCGAACAGTCCGAATCACACGACGATTTACATTCCGAGCGGGAACAACGGGATTCCACTGGTGAAGACGGTGGATGACACTTCCGCTCCAACCGAGAAAAGCAAGTAAGCGAAGGAGGATGGTATGTCGCTATTGGATAGAGTGAGCACGTTGCTTCGCGCGAACCTGAACGACCTGGTGGAGAAGGCGGAAGATCCGGAGCGGATGCTGAAGCAAATCGTTCTGGACATGGAAAACCAGCTGCTGCAGGTGAAGACGCAGGTGGCGATTGCGATTGCCGACCAGCACTTGCTGGAAAAGAAACGTGTAGAACACGAGCAGGAATCGGCTGAATGGAAGCGCAAGGCCGAGCTTGCCGTGCAGAAAAGCCAGGACGATCTGGCACGTGGAGCGCTGGAGCGCGTGTTGAGCCAGGAGCAGCTTGCGAAAGGGTTCGCCCTGCAGGCCGAGGAACAGAAGCACGAAGCAGACGACCTGCGCAACGCACTGCGCAAGCTGGAGCAAAAGCTGAGCGAGACACGGGCACACTGCGAAATGCTTGTGGCCGAACATCGCAGGGCGAAGGTCGTGGGCCGCGCAACCAAGGCACGCCAGGTGGTAGGCACCGATCAGGAGCAGGCTCTGAACCGGATGAAGAGCAAAGTTCGGGTACAGTCGGCGGAAAACGCGGCAGCGACCGAGATTCTTTCGCCAGAGACTCTTGAGGACAAGTTCAAGGCTTTGGAGAGCGAGGACAAGGTCGAGATGATGCTGAACGAAATCAAGGGGCGGCAGGCCGTGCAGTAACTGGACAAAAGAGCGAGTGCCGGCCGGTCCTGGCTCCGGGTTTTGTATCCGAAGAGGGTGGTACTTCGTCTAACGAAGAGGTGACGACACAAGCAAGGGAAGCTGTTGCACGCCGCAAGTGGAGAACGCGGACAAGTGTTTCCGAATCGGACGGATTCGGAGCCACGGGAAAGGCCAAAGCCGCACTCCAAATCTGACGACAGGTGGATCGATGCATCTCCTCCCCCGCTTTTCCCCTGCCAGCGTCCTCGCGCTTGCATGCATTCTGACTGCCGGCGAAATTGGCTGGTGCCAGGACGCGAGCAACTCAAAGTGGCCGGCCGCAGAGCCGCGTCAATCTGGAACGACTACGGCGAACGGGGCGGAAGCCTACGTCCCCGACGCGCCTGAGCCAACGGCCAAAGACGCTTCGGAGACGGGCGTGCTGAGCGGAACGGTCACTGACAGTTACGGAGACATTGTTCCGGGTGCAACGGTCGCAGTGGATGACGGCATACCTTCGGATCGCCGGACTACAGGCGCGGGAGACAACGGGCAATTTCAATTTGGCGGTCTGGCTCCGGGAAACGCGTATCGCGTAACGGTCAGCGCTCCGGGATTTGTGAGCTGGACATCGAGCAAGGTTTCGATCGCAGCAGGCCACTACCAGGAAGTGACGGGCATTCGGCTTGCGCTGGCAAAGGCTGTATCGTCGGTGACTGTTTTTTCATCGACGGAGCAGATTGCGACCCAGCAGGTTCACATCGAAGAGCAGCAGCGTGTGCTTGGGTTCATCCCGAACTTTTACGTGGTGTACGACGCGAAGAACGCCGTTCCCATGACGACGAAGCTGAAGTTCGAAATGGCGGTACGCGTCTCAATCGATCCGATTACGTTCCTAGGTACTGGATTTCTGGCGGGGATCAACCAGGCAGCCGATACGCCGGATTATCCCGAAGGCGCAAAGGGGTACGGCGAGCGATTTGGGGCAGTGTATACCGACGGACTAACGGACACGATGTTTGGCGGCGCGATTCTACCGTCGCTGCTTCACCAAGATCCGCGGTACTTTTACCAAGGCACGGGCAGCATTCGTTCGCGAATCCTCCACGCGCTGGCCAATCCGTTTGTTTGCAGGGGAGATGATGGCGAACGGCAGCCAAATTACTCGAGCATTGGAGGCGATCTGATCGCGAGCTCGCTCTCGAACCTGTATTATCCGGCGCGTGACCGTGGGGCGGCATTTGTGTTTGAAGGCGTGGCCAGCAGCACAGCACAGCGCGCGGTCAGCAGTATTTTCCAGGAATTCGTGGTTCGCAAATTTACTCCTCGTGCAAAGCGCCAGAATTGACGATGGAATGAGCAGTGAGATTGCGCTGGTTATGATTTAACCTTGTTGTTCCAGGGATTTTGAAGATTGCAGGTTGTGGTCATCTCAGAGCCGAGCGGCAAAGGCGGCCAAGTTCAAGGTACGTCATTCAAAGGGAAAAGAGCCCAGCAAGAGCGGGTGGGTGCATGGATGTTCTTGCCAAAGCGATGGATGCTGGGTTGGGCTCTTGCGTTGGGTTGGCTGGTGCGAGCGGGACTGTGCGAACCGCGGACCGACTGGAATCTGCCGATGACGGCCAGTTCTGCATCAGAACATGTGTTGACCACACTGCCTGACGCGCCGGAACCGCAACAATCCGCTCCGTTGTCGAATGCTGACGCGACGGCGGCATCTACCGCGAAAGACAAGCCTACTCCAAAGCAACAGCCCAAGCGCATTCTGGGCGTGATTCCGAATTACAGGGCAGTGAGTGAAGGAGCTGTCCCGCCGCCGCCAACGCCGAAGCAGGCATTCAAGCTTGCGACACAGACCAGTTTTGACTATTCAGCATTCGCCTTTGTCGGGATCACTTCGTTGCTTGCGGAAGGCACCGCATCGCACTCGGATCTCGGGAAGGGTGTCGGCGGATTCTGGGCCTACTATTGGCGCGGCTTCCTTGACAAAACCGATGGTAACTACCTGGTGATTGCCGCTTTACCCTCTGTATTTCACGAGGACGAGCGCTATTACACGCGGGGCGAGGGCAGTGTTGTGGGCCGCGGATTCTATGCGGCCTCGCGAGTTTTGATCACCCCGGACTATCATGGGAGTCAGACATTCAATGCATCTGAAGTGGTGGGGCGCGGCATTGCGCAGGCCGTGTCGATTGCGTATTACCCCAAGAACGATCGGACGATCGGCGCACTCTCAGAAAAATACGGCTACTCGATAGGCCGCGATGCAGCGACGGAAGTCTTTCGCGAGTTCTGGCCCGACATAGCTACTCATGTTCTGCACCGCCATCCTTGAATAGAGAAAGCAGAGAACGGTCCTTTATGAATTGGAAGCTGACGGAGAATCAACAGCGCATTGCGATGTTCGCTGCCGGTCTGGTGCTGTTGGTCTCAACGGCGACATGTGCTGCGCAGATGCAGGATGCTGCATCGAGTGGCAGCGGGGCCGCTGTGGCATCGGCTGCGGATCTGCCGGAAGCGCCAATTCCGCTGGTTGGGGTGGTCAAGGACGATCCGCAAACACAACAGCCTTCGAGCAGCCAGCAGCAGGCTCCACAATCAAGCTCGAGCGCGCAGGGAACGGCCAGCCAGACAGACGCCGACAAGAGCGCGCATGACAAAGCCGAGGAGCAACTAAAACAGCAGGAAAAGCAGCGCGTGATGGGCGTAATGGCAACGTTCAACACCACCTCGAATCGCGATGCGCTGCCGTTGTCGCCGGGGCAGAAGTTCCGGTTGTTTTTCAAGAGCGAAACCGATCCGTGGCCATTTCTGCTTTCGTCTGTGGTTGCCGGCATTGGCCAGGCGGACGATAGTTATCCCGAATGGGGCCAGGGCATGCAGGGCTACGCGAAACGATTTGGCGCGGCCTACTCGGATGCTTTCATCGGCAATTTTTTCGGCAATGCGATCTTCCCGATCGTTTTGAAAGAAGACCCGCGCTATTTCCAAAAAGGAACGGGCAAGCCCTGGAAGCGCTTTTTGTGGGCGGCTTCGAGCACGGTGTGGTGCCGGCGCGACAACGGCAAATGGGGACCCAACTATGCCAACGTAGGCGGCAACTTGGTTGGAGCGGCGATTGCGCGCGCCTATTACCCGGCGTCCGATCGAACAGTGTCGGATACGATCACCGACGGCTTGACGGTATCAGCCGAAGGAGTGGTGGGCGCCGAGGTCATTGAGTTTTGGCCGGACCTGGTGCGCCGCCACAAGCGCAAGCAAGCGGAGAAGCAGGCGCGCGAAGAGGCAGAGCAGGTGGCAAAGGAATCGAAGAAGCCTGCGGATGCTCCAGCAGGCCCACCCGCCACGCCGCAGCCTTGATTTCCAGTCGAGCAAAACGTAGTCCTGGATTCGTTTTCCCTTGGGACCGCTGCACATCCCGTGTGGAGGCGGTTTGCGTTGCGCCGGGGATAAGGGCGATACTGCGAAGCGCTGAGTAAATCGATTCATTCAAGGCGCATCCGATGAGAATAGCCGTGTTCGCGTTCAAGCAAATCTGCCGCGCTTTCATTCCAGCGCTGATTGTCTTCTCTGCCATGGCGAGCGCAAGAGCGGTGAGCGCCCAAGGTGGGAACGGTTCCGGCGCGTTTGCTTCCGGCAAGTATCGCAACCTGTTTGCCGAAGATGGGCACGCGTCCCTCGAGATCAAAGCAAAAGTTGACGCCGCTTACCAGCAACTCTTCCATGGCGACCCGCAGACGCAGGCGATTGCTTTTAAGGCGGGGAGCAACGCGGACGGGCCATTGATGTATGTGACCGATTGGGCCAACCACGATGTGCGAACAGAAGGCATGTCGTACGGGATGATGATCACGGTGCAACTGGGCAAGAAGTCCGAGTTCGATGCGATCTGGAACTGGGCAAAGACCTACATGTACATCAACGATTCGAAGCATCCTTCTTATGGATACTTCTCCTGGTCGTGCAAGACGGATGGAACGGCGAATGAAGAAACGCCGGCGCCGGATGGCGAAGAGTATTTTGTCATGGCGCTGCTGTTCGCGGGGAATCGCTGGCCAGGCGGCAAAGGCATCTACGACTATCACGCGGAAGCCGAAAGGCTGCTGACGGCGATGCGCCATCGAGCTGTGATCAGCGGGACAACGAAATTCGGGCCGCGGACGGTGGGGCCGGAGGCCAGCGAACAATCCGCAATGATTTTGTTTGTGCCGGGAGTGATGCCGCAACCCTTCACGGATCCTTCCTATCATCTGCCGGCGTTTTATGAGCTGTGGTCGCGCTGGGGGCCGGAAGAAGATCGCGCGTTCTGGGCGCGGGCAGCGGAGACGAGCCGGGTTTTTTTTGAGAAGACAACGAATCCTGAAACCGGTCTGGCCCCGAGCTATGCGAACTTCGATGGAACGCCGCACCAGAATCGCTTTCCGCAATCGGGCGAGTTCGGCTATGACGCATGGCGAACCGCAAGCAACTGGTCTGTGGATTGGTCGTGGTGGCACAAGGCTCCGGCCGAGCAGGAGTTGAGCGACCACATCCAGAAGTTCTTTGAAAGCCAAGGCATCGACACGTATGGCCCGGTTTACACTCTCGACGGGAGGGATCAGGGCGCGACGCCGGGGCTGACGCACGAAGATCATCCCGCGGGACTGGTGGGTACAAATGCAGTCGCAGGTCTGGCGGCCAAGGACCGGGCTCGGGCGAGAAAGTTTACGGAAGCTTTATGGAGCACGCCGATCCCGTCAGGCCAGAACCGCTATTACGACGGCATGCTTTACCTGATGAGCCTGATGCACCTGAGCGGCGAGTTCCGGATCTGGGGTCCGCGGTAGATGCGGCGGGGCCGAGTCACTGCTACAATCGAAAAAGCGTCGCGTCCCACGCGAGTGGCCGGGATGGCGGAACTGGCAGACGCAGCGGACTCAAAATCCGCCGACCGCAAGGTCGTGGGGGTTCGACCCCCCCTCCCGGCACCAAACCTATTCGATCTGCAGACAACAATTTGCAATGGGCGCGGAGTGTGCGTTCAGGCTGAGTGTGCTTCCCGCGCAATGCTCCGCTCGGGTTGGCCCGCTCGCGTTGGCCCATCCTGGGAGGCGACTGGCGGATCCCGAGATTGGAACGACCAGAAGGTCATCCATCTCGATCACTGCACCTGGATGGCATTGAGAATTGCTGTGCCCTATCATCAAACGGAAGAATTCATCGTGTCTGTCCGACCTCGATTCCCCCAGAGGGACCAATGAAAATTTTGGCAAAGCTCGTGTTCGTCGGCTTGTGCGCTTTTGTTTTATTGCAGTTGGTTCGTCCAGGAATTTCGGCTGGACCCTCGACGGCAGAGATACAAGCTCCGCTGCAGGTTCGACAGATTCTGCGAAAGGATTGCTATGCCTGCCACTCGGATGAGCGGCGTCTCGCATGGTTTGACGAAGTTGTCCCGGCCTATTGGCTCGTTCGCCACGACATCGTGCGAGCTCGAAAGCATCTCGACTTTTCAACGCTCGGATCAAAACCTGCAGCTGTCCAGAAGGCGACACTCTTCGAAGCAGTAAATATGATCCAACTTGGCGCCATGCCCTTGCCGCAGTTTGTTGCACTGCATCCGGATGCAAAGGTGACTCCCAGGGAGCTTGCAACTCTCAAGGCTTATCTCGCTCCCTGGACACTGCCCTCGATACAAGGGTCGCCTGCGCGTCAGAACGGGAAGGCAAAAACGTCTCCAAGCACGGTTGCCGCGGAAGTCTCGGCTCCCATGGATCTGGCTGCGGTGCGGCAGGAGTTCAACGGACTTGCGTTTGAATCCGGCTTCGAATCGTGGAAGCCGATCAGCTTTACCGACCGCGGCGATAACAATACGTTCCGGTTCATTCTCGGCAACGATGTGGCGGTGCAGGCTGCGCAGACGGGCAACATTTTTCCATGGCCTGATGGCGCACGTTTTGCCAAGATTGCCTGGCAGCAAGAGCCTGGGACCGACGGGCTCATTTACCCAGGCAAATTTGTGCAGGTGGAATTGATGGTGAAGGATGCAGGTCGATACAAGCGGACGGACGGATGGGGCTGGGGACGCTGGCGCGGAATGGACTTGAAGCCGTATGGAAGCAATGGCCACTTCGCGAGTGAATGCACAAGTTGTCATGAGCCAGTGCGCGGCGATGACTTTGTTTATACGCTGCCGATTTCGCAGGCGCATGTGACCCGACCTGAAGCCGTAAACACGCGGGCTGCTGCTTTCCCGCTGGGCCTGCCGTACCAGCCACTTGAGTGGGGCGCGATTACGATGTTCGTCGATCCAGCTTCGCGAAGCATGGCAACCGTGTATGGAAACGCTGTGGCCATGCATGGTGTGCGCGCGCGCGGCACAGCTTTCGCGCAACGGCCGGCCTACGCTCCCGGTGCGGTACTGGCACTTGTCACCTGGGCCCAACGAGAAGATCCACACTGGTTCGGTGGGCGCATTTCCGACACACCGCGTTCCATTGAATTCGTGGTGACGGGCGCAGAAGGCAAAGACAGCAGCTATCGATGTTTTGAAGGACCGAAACTTCTCGAGGTCACGAGTTCCCCGGAAATTGCGGCGCGACGGAGCAAATTCATCCTGGGCCTGCATCCAGCTGCATTGCCATGAGCCAGGATGCAAAAGATTTGGCCTCGACGCCCCTGGGAGGCGAAATCATTGGCAGTTTGTTCCTTTTAAGAATCAATCACTTAGCATAGCTCCGGCTTTTTGTGAAGGTTGGGTTGGCTCTTCTGTGAGAAGACGCATCCAAGGCTGCTGGAGGGAAGAATCCATGAGCAATTTGAGCCAGAAAGACAAGCACAGCCCCGTCGTCCAGACCGGTCAGCCCAACCTGGAACAAACTGTTCCGCCCCAAACCGCTCCGACTCAACACATCCAGAATCCGTTGAAGAAGGAAGTTCACAACCTGAAGCCTGAAGAGCAGAAGAAGACGGGAACGAAATAATTAGAGCGACGCGAGAGGCGGCGGGCGCTTGGGGCGCTGCCGCCTTTTGTCTTTTACATTACTGTTGAGCGCTATGGAGCGATTTACAAGCCGTGACGGCTTTGGCCGAAGTGGCGCGTGAGGCCCACGGTGTACATCATTTCATCGATGCCTGGATTGTTGGGCACAACAAATCCGTTGGAGAAATGGAAATCACTGACACCCGTGCGGAGATCCCAGCGATCCGTGAGCTTGAATTGAATTCCGACGCTTTGCTGCAGGGTGAAGTCTTCATAGGAAGCGTAGTTGGAGAGAGATTTGTGAGTGAAGCCGATCAGTCCGCCTTTTACCAGGTAATACGGCTTCAACCTCTTGCCGTCTCTCCAGAGCAAGCGCACGCCGATGGGCGAGAAGCCAAAGCCGGGGAAGGTTGTGAATTGCGACGATTCCTTGTTGCCCCAAATGTCTGTCTTGCTCGGCTGCTTGAGGATGACGACCGGCAAAATCTCCGCCACATAATCGGATCGAGCGCCGATGAATTTACCCCATGAGTGACGATCGTATTCCACCCCGGCGACGTTGAGATAACTCCACCATGTCACGCCGAAGACGTGATAGTGGCCGAACGAGTTTGACGACTCGACGGTGAGATCGCTTTCGACAGGCTCATGCGTATACACCGTTGCTGCGCCTGATGCAAAAGAGGGTGACCCAAGCCGCGGTGTCCACACCAAGCCTGCCGAGTAGCGGCCGAAAAAATTCGGCATGTCGGGAATCCGATAGGGGATTGGAATTTTGACGCTCTGGACGAGATAGAAATTGGTGTGTTCCGCGTCCGCTTCGACACGAACCGCAAAGTGGGGACTGATGGGCGTATCGACACCGCCGCCCAGTAGAACGGTGAACGAGGCCGTACTTCCGGGAAGGCCGTTGGGGCCCCAATAGCGATTCATACCGGTCTCACCAAAGAGCGCCTGGCCAAAGATTCTTTCGCGGCCGAGGGAATGTTCGTATTCGCCGCCTCCCAGGATGGAGTAGCCGGTTTGCGAGGCGCCCAGATTGGTTCCAGAAAAGCCTGAACCCTCAAGCTTGAAACGAATGTTGTGCCAGGCGGGGAACGCAACGGATGCTTCGCCACCCATCATGGGATTGCGCGAGCCCGGAACTCCATTGAAGGAGTTGGAATCATACGCAAAACCTGCCGACAGCTCGTAGGGCGGCAACGAGGATTGCGCGGCCATCGCAATTGGCATGGCCAGGAGCGTGATGAGGGGGAAAAGACGCAGGGGCATACACTCCATCGGCGTACCGAATTTGTTCATTCTATTGAAGAACCGTGCTCGAAGAGAATCAAGAAGACGTAAGGAAAGTACCAGAGCACCAGAAAAGGTAACTTGACTTCATGGCTCTGGCAACATTGCCAAGATTGACGTAAGCAATCCTTGTAAAGCGTTGGATGCGAGGACAATGAATCGAGGGCTTGTGCATCCAGAAGATATTCAGCGGATGAACAGTGCGGCGAAACCCAGACGAACGACTTCCCTTGAAATTGTCCAATCCTTGAAATTCAAGATCCGGACAGACTGCCCGCGGCCAAGCCCCTCGGCGGAACCCTGCAGCCCCAGAACGCATAATAGCCCACGCAGAGATAGCAAACCAGCGGCACGGTCATGGCTGTGGCCATGCTGTGTGTGGACTGGAAGACGAGACCCATAAGGGGCGTGAATGCCGCGCCTCCAATGATAGACATGACGAGAATGGATGCCGCGGGCTTGGTGTGCGGGCCAAGTCCGCGAATGCCCAAAGCAAAGATGGTGGGGAACATGAGGGACATGAAAAAGCTGGTGAGAAAGATGGCCCATGTGCCCACCCATCCTGGAAAGAAGATGCCCACGCAGACGAGTGCGATGTTGGCAAGGGCGAAGAATCCCATCAAGGTTCCGGCATGCATGGTCTTCATGAGTTGACTGGAGCTGAACCGCCCCACACCGAAACCCGCCAGCGTTCCCGTGAGAAAGTAGCCTGCGGCTTTCTCCGGTAGATGCGTATAGTCCTGTACGTACTGAATGAAGTAGCTCCACGTTCCGACCTGCGCGCCAACGTAACAGAACTGCGCGAACACAGCCAGCATGAAATGCGGGTAGCGTAGCAGAGTCCGATAGTTTCCATGCGCTTCTTCGCCGGCAGCCAGAGGGGCTTCAGCAATAGACGGAAACTTTGTGCGAAAGATAAGGAACGCCCAGAGCAGAACCACTGCCCCGATGATGAGATAGGGCGGCACGACGCGCATGGTTTCTTGATGCAGATAATTCGCGTAGTTGCCGGCCAGCTTGAGGCTCGCGATCTGCGCCGGTTTGAGTTCGACTCCGGAGAAGATAAAAAGCGTCCCTATCAGTACGCCAGTGATGGCGCCGATGGGATTGAATGCCTGGGCGAAGTTGAGGCGCCGCACCGCGGTGCCGGGATCGCCCAATTGAGCCACCAGTGGATTGGCTCCCGTCTCGAGGAATCCAAGTCCGCTGGCGATAACGAACAGCGCCAGTAGAAAGAGACCGTAGCTGCCTGCTGCTGCCGCGGGCAGGAAGAGAAAAGTGCCGATTCCGTAGAGAAGCAGACCAGTGATGAGCCCCGTCTTGTATCCGCGTCGCCGCATGACAAAAGCCGCGGGAATGGAGAAAGTGAAATAGCCAATGTAAAAAGCGGACTGCACGAGTCCAGCCTGGAGCCGGGTCAGCTCAAACGATTTCATGAACTGGCGGATGAGAACGTCGTTGAGATTGTTGGCAATGCCCCACAAAAAGAACAGGCCTGTGACGAGCAGAAAGGCAAGTTTGCCATCCGGGGGGAAGAGTGCGCCGTGGTCTACCTGTTCCTGATCTGTCGGCGTCATTGCAAATGCCATAGCTTCCTCGTCTCTTGTGAGCCGCTCTTGATCCTCGCTCGCAGCCGCTTGGCTGAAGTGCCGGTTGCAGTTCAGCACGGCGTATCCATTGCGAAAAGAATCCCATTCTTTATACCGACCGTCAGGGCGTGCCGGTCAACCGGCGATTTGGCAGGGGCGGAAAGAGCGGGATGCGGCGGTAGACTTCGAAGGTCACCAAAATTGAAAGGCTGAGCCGATCGAATGCCCATCAAGACCATCATTGAGCCGTTCCGCATCAAGAGTGTAGAGCCTATCCGCTGGACGACACGCGCCCAGCGCGAGGAACTATTGAAAGCCGCGCATCACAATCTGTTTCTTCTTCCGGCGGATGATGTGCTGATCGATCTGTTGACGGATTCGGGGACGGGTGCGATGTCGACGCACCAGTGGGCAGCGATGATGGAGGGCGATGAGAGCTACGCAGGCAGCCGAAGCTTTGAGCGATTCAGAAAGTCAATCCAGGACATCTGCAGCTACAAGCACGTGATTCCGACGCACCAGGGTCGCGCGGCGGAGCGGATTCTGTTCGGCGTGGCTTGCAGAAAGGGCGACGTTGTCCCGAACAACACGCACTTTGACACTACGCGAGCAAATGTGGAATTCGTCGGCGCTGAAGCGATCGACCTTGTGATCGCGGAAGGACGGCAGCCGGCGATGGACTATCCGTTCAAGGGCAACATGGACGTGTCCGCGCTGGAAGCCCTGATTGAGCGCGTGGGGCGCGCGCGCGTGCCGCTGGTGATGCTGACCGTGACAAACAACTCCGGCGGCGGCCAGCCGGTATCGATGGAAAACGTGCGCGAGGTGAGGGCAGTCTGCAAACGACACGGGATTCCGCTCTACTTTGATGCGTGCCGCTTTGCTGAAAATGCCTGGTTCATCAAGCTGCGCGAGCCGGGATATGCAGACAAGACGCCGAAAGAGATTGCGCAGGAGATGTTCCGTTATGGCGATGGCTGCACCATGTCTGCAAAGAAGGACGGCATGGCAAACATCGGCGGGTTCCTGTGTACCAATGACGATCTGCTTGCGCAGCAGGAGAAGGACCTGCTGATTCTGACGGAAGGCTACCCGACCTATGGGGGACTTGCCGGACGCGATCTTGAAGCGATCGCCGTGGGTATTCAAGAAGCGTTGGAGGAGGATTATCTGCGCTATCGAATTGCTTCAACGGCGTACCTAGGGAACGCAATCGCGGCAGCGGGCGTTCCTATCGTGCAGCCGCCGGGGGGCCACGCGATCTATCTTGATGCGCGGGCATTCCTGGAACATGTGCCAGCAGAGCAGTTTCCGGGTGTCGCGCTGGCTTGCGAGCTTTATCTCGAGGGTGGCGTAAGATCCGTGGAAATTGGAACTTTGATGTTTGCCGGCGCGGCGCAGATGGATCTGGTGCGGCTGGCGATGCCCCGCAGGGTTTACACGCAGAGCCACGTCGACTATTTGATCGAAGTCATTTTGGAAGTCTGGGAAAAGCGCAAAGATCTTCGCGGAATGCGGCTGACCTACGAAGCGCCTTTTCTGCGACATTTCACTGCACACCTGGAAACAATCCGATAAGGCAGCAAAGTCAAATACTGCGGGACGATGAACTCGCCCCGCAGCGGAAGTGCGTACCTAGAAGGTGTAGCGCGCGCCGAATTGGAACTGTCGCGGCGAATTCACAGTGGAAGTAATCTGGCCGAAGATTGCGGCCTGCGAAGGATCTGACTGGACGGCTGTGATGGTGGGAACATTGGGCATGCCAAACTGCGCGCGATTGGCGATGTTGTAGGCAGAGATATCGAAGCGCAGGTCCCTCTCCTTTCCAAGCGAGAAGTTCTTGTAGAGAGAGAGATCGAAGTCCTTTGCGCCCATGGTGCGCACGTGGTCGAGGTAGGCTGGGGCATTTCCGGCCACAAAGGGTGAGGAAGGCAGCGCGAAGCAGCTGTATCCGAACCAGGTAGCTGTATTGTGGGGCGCGCCGCTGCCCGGGTTGCAGGTGAGGTCGGGGCGTTGGTTGAAGTAGGAGACGCCGGCACCGACCGTGGGCGAGGCGATGGGCACGCCGGTGCTGAAATAGGAGATGGCGTTGAAGGTCCAGCCGCCCAGCACGGCATTGCCGATACCGCTCATGTTGACAGCGCGTCCCTGACCGACAGGCAGGTCATACGACACGTCGCCGGTGAACTGATACTTCACGTCCTGTGGACTGATGGAGTGTTCGTACTGGAGATTCTTTTCGTCCTGGGCGCCACCAAGATGCGTGCCCACGAATCCCAGAGGGGGGTTGCCGTCGTCTGTCATCAACTTGGCCCAGGTGAAGGAAGCGAGTGCGGTGAAGTGCTGAGTCAGACGCTTCTGGACCTTGGTCTGCAGGGAGCTGTATTCAGAATCGCCACCCGGATAGCCGTGGACGACAACGCCGTTGCCGGCGCCGTAATTGCCGTTGCCGAACTGCGGGTACTCCTGCAGCGAGACCCAGAGAGGAACAGTAGGCGCTCCGTAGTTTGCATTGGTTGCCGGATCAATGGGCTCCCATTGATTGGTCACGGAGCTGTTCAGCAACGCATCCTGATTGGAAGCAATGGTACCGAGATCGAGCTGATTCAAATCGAGAGTTCCGAGCGGCAGGAAGAGTCCGCGACTGCCGACGTAACCCAGGCTGAAGACAACCTGACTGGGGAATTCATATTCGAGGCCGAAGTTGTAGTTGTAGGTGGCCGAGGTGCGCTGTTTGCGGAGCATGGTGCTGAGCGAGTTGCCAAGATTGTTGGCGGTGCCTGTGGGTGACGTAATGAGCGGCACGACGCCATTGGGAAAGGGATTGCTGATGGTGCTGACGATGGTGGTATTGCCCTGGTCGCCGCTGCAGACGTTGGCATTGGCGCAGTCCCATGCGATGGTGTTGGGATCTTCATTCCAGGCTGTCGCATTCCATGTGGACTGAGACGAGTAGCCGTCACTATCGAGACCTACACCGCCGACCATGTGCGCGCTGGGACCGTAGTAGATTCCACCGCCGCCACGGACGACGAGATGTGTGATTGGCTGCCAGGAGAATCCGAGCCGCGGGCCAAAGTCTTTGAGGTTGGTACTGAAAGGCGAGCGGTCGCCGCCGGTCGCATAGATTTCAGCTCCGGTAAAGGAGACGCCGCTGGCGGAACCGGTGGCCGTGGGGCTGAAATACTCAAGCCGGTTGTGACGTTCTGTTTTGCCGCCAAAGATGTCCCAGCGAAGTCCTGCTGTGATCGTGAAGTTTTTGTTGGGGCGGTAGGTGTCTTCGACAAATGCTGCGTAATAGGGGCTGGATTCAGCGGCGAAGAGGTCCTTGGTGAAGTTGGGATAATCGCTCGACTCGGACCCGGGCGTGGTGCCCATACCAACAAGGAACGAAGCGAAGTCGCTGCCGCCGGTGGCGGAGCTGACAGTTTGATCGGTGGCAGAAATGTCGAAGAGATAAGAGCCGGAGGGAGCAGGGGGCTGACCGACGTTGAGGAAGCGCTTCATGTACTCGAAGCCTGTCGAGAGTTCGTGCTTGCCGAAAACCTTGGTGATTGTGGCATTGGCGTCGTTGTTTTCGCTGGCGTACTTGAAGGTGTTGTAATCCGCCGTGCCGCCGATACCGCTGCCATTGTCGTTAAAAATGACGAACGGAAGAAGCTTGTAAACCTCCTCGGAGGCGAGCGAGGCCGGAAAGCCGAGCGTGGTGATGTCGAACCCATCCTGACGCGGATCGCCGCCCTGATTTTCGTAGTGGCGCGTGAACGAGTAGCGGAGTGCCAGCACGGTTGTAGAGTTGAGCGTCAGATCGTCGGCGAGAAGGAAGTTGCGCCCGTTGGTGACGTTCTGGGCATAGTTCAGATCCCACATATTGCCGAAGGCGTTGTAGGTCGACGTGAAGAGGCGGTCAAAGGAGAAGCGGCCGTAGATGCGCTGTTTTTCGCTCTGCGCCCAGTCCATACGAACATCGAAACGCTGGGCCGTCGTGGGATCGAGGCCCGGCTTGAAGAAGTTGTAGGAAACATCGTCGGAGCTTGTGTCGCAGGTGGCGGCGCTGGGATAGTTGCACTTGGGAAATTCTGAAAGAAACTTCAGTGCGATTGGATTTGGATTGGTGACGGTGTTGTTGTTGAAGGGCTGGCGAGTTCCAGCCAGTGCTCCGGAAGCGATGTCGGGCTGCGTCGGATCGTAAATGGTGAAGGCGTCGGCTGAGAAGTCGCCCGCGCGCTCCGCGGTTGTCGGCACCGAGAAGTAGTTGGAACCATCGAACTGCTGCTGTTGCGTTGCCTCGTAATCTCCAAAGAAGAAGAGCTTGCTATGGAGGATGGGTCCGCCGATGGCGCCGCCTTCCTGATAACGGTGGAACGAAGGCGGCGTGTTTGGAGCGGCGTTGCTGACCTGACTCTGCTTATTGAAATATTCGTTGGAGGCGAGAATGTCGGGGCGGAAAACGCCGAAGACGTCGCCATGGTAATTGTTGGTGCCGGACTTGGTGACGAGGCTGATCACGCCCGCGCCACCGCTCTGGTAAGAAGCCGGGGTGTTCTGGGTTTCAACGCGCGTCTCCTGCACTCCATCTTCAGGGATATCGAGCGCGGGAATGATGGCGGCGACGTTGTTCTCGGCGATGCCCAGCGGGCTGCCATCGACCATGTAGTAGACCGAACCGACAATGGCGCCGTTGATGGTGTAGGAGGAGACGTCGACACCCGGGCGGCCGCTGGAGATGTTCTCAATCGCAAACGAGCTGGAAGAATTGGGTGCGCCGTTGGCGGGAGTTACGCCGGCGCTGAGCTGGATGAGGTCAAAGACGTTGCGCGTGAGCAACGGGACGCGGTCAATGGTTTCTGATGTGAGGAGCTGGCCGACGGTCGAGTTGCTGCTGTCGACCAGAGCGGCGGTGTCAGTGACTGTGACAACCTCGCTGACACTGCCGACCGGCAACGTGAGATTGAGGTTTGACACTTGATCGACGGTGACGTGGATTCCCTTTTGAACGACGGTCTCGAAGCCCTTGGCTGTGACGGTGATCTGATAAGTATCTGGCGGGAGCGAAACGAAGGTATACAGGCCGGAGGCGGTGGCGACCGTGTTCATTTTAAGTCCGGTGGCAACGTCGAGAAGCGCGACCTTCGCACCGGGAACGATGGCTCCGGTTGGATCGCTGACAAGACCGCTGATGCCGCCACGTCCTGCTTGCGCCAAACCGGAAACAGCACAACACAGGAGAAGAAGGAGGGGAAGAAACAAACGAACGGATGAAGTACCGGCACTCCGAATAGTCATGGCAGCTCCTGGCTTGCGGCGAACCCCGAACAGCAGTGCAATCTCCAAACGCTCCCAGGCTGACCTTTTCCCTTGAAGAAGCCGCGGGAGGTACGAGCAATCGGATACACCTGCGCGAAATTCCGTCGCATTGCCTTATTCAAACGTTTGAACCTCTTGACAAGTGAATGTATGATTGATTTTTTTCAGTGTCAAGGGAAAAAGCTTCGCAACGCCCTTGAACTTTCCCCAACGACGAATTGCTGTCGACTTAGGCGCAATAAACCGATTCAGGCCGCTCGCAAAGGTAGACTTGCCCGTATTCTGAGTCGGCGCGACAAGTGGAGGAGGCAACCGGTGGTTCAAAGAAAGTCCGGCCATGTCACGCTGCTCGACGTTGCCCGCGCCTGCGGTTACTCGGTCTCCACCGTGTCGATTGTGTTGAGCGAAGCGCCTCTTTCACAGAATGTGGCGGAGAAGACCCGTACCCGGATTCGCGAGATGGCCAAGCAACTGGGCTATCATCCCGATGCCTTCGCACGCTCGTTACGGCGGCGGCGGAGCCAGACCATCGGCGTGCTGGCTTACGACTTATCGGACCCATTTTGCATACCCATCGTTCAGGGTATTCAGTCGGGACTCAAGCCAGTGGATTATCTGCCGCTTCTGATGGACGCACAGACTGAGCGCAAACTCTTCGACAATTACCTGAAGATGATTCTCGAGCGGCGCGCCGAGGGCGTGATCGTCATAGCCAGTTGGGTGTTCGAAGAAACCAACTTGATGGCCGACATCGAGAAAAACAAAGTACCCATCGTGATTCTTGGGCGCGATCTTACGCGGCGAAAAATCAGCTCGCTGTGCATCGACAACCGGACTGGCGGCGCTCTCGCCATGCGCCACCTGCACTCGCTTGGCCATCGCCAGATCGCCTTCATTCGCGGACCAGAAGAGCTGTTTGACAGCGAGCCGCGCTGGGCGGGCGTGACCGCTGCGGCCTCCGATGCCGGCATCGAAATCGACCCACGCATGGTTTTTGAGTTGCCCAGCCTGGTCGATCCGAAATCAGGATTTGAGAATGGCCAGAAACTGGCGCGGCAGATGCTGGCTTCGGGACGAAGCTTTACGGCCGTGCTCGCGTTCGACGATCTCACCGCCCTCGGAGTGGTACGAGGATTGAATGAGGCCGGTCTGCGCGTTCCGCAAGACTGTTCTGTGATTGGCTTCGATGATGTATTGCCCGCAAATGTGGCCACGCCGGGTATCACTACCATCCACCAGCCGCTGAAGCAGATGGGATTGTTGGCGGCCCAGTGGGTACTGCAAGCCATAGAAGCGCGCGAAGAGGCCAAGCCCGCGCCGGTTGAGTTTCAACGTGCAGCGCCGGAGTTGGTGGTTCGCGGATCGACAGCGGCCTTGCAAACAAATCAGGGCAAGCGGAAGTCTCAACGGGCTTGACAGCGAGAAAAGTTTGGAGGATAGTCCCCTTATTCAAACGATTGAATCCCGCCTTTTCCCCGGCGGCTCGATCTCGCACAGGTGACCGCTCCACCTGTGCGCACTTCTTTACCCGATTCTGAAAGCGAGTTGCTGGTGCACATGAACTGGAAGACTTTGCCGTGCTTTGTACTCTTCGCGTTGGCGCTTCATGCATCCCATGCTGAAACCGTGACCCATCTTCACGACGGATGGCAACTGCAGTCTGCCTGCAAGCTGCAGGCCGGCGGCGAGTCGATCGCCAGCGGGAGCGTTAACGCCGATGGCTGGGTTAAGACGAACGTGCCGAACACGGTGTTGGCAGCACAAACGGCTGCGGGCGTGTTTCCCGATCCCTATTTCGGCGACAACCTGCGCAAGCTTCCAGGCATGGACTATCCGGTAGGGCACATCTTTGCCAACATGCCCATGCACCCAGACAGCCCCTACGCCTGCGGCTGGTGGTACCGCACCGTGTTCAACGCGGCAGCGTCTCCTACGCGCGATGGCCGGTATTGGCTTCACTTCGGCGGCATCAACTATCGCGGTGAGATTTGGCTGAACGGGAAAAAGATCGCCGACCGTACGATGGTGGCCGGCGCGTATCGCACCTATGACTTCGATGTGACGGACGCGATCAAGCCGGGCAAGGAAAACGTGCTGGCAGTTGAGACTTTCGCGCCAACGGAGAAAGATCTGGGCATCAACTGGGTCGACTGGAATCCCTGCCCGCCCGACAAGGATATGGGGTTGTGGGGCGTAGTCGATCTGGTCACCAGCGGTCCTGTCACGCTGCGTTCGCCGATGGCAGTCACGCATTTTGCCGATGGTTCGCTGGAGACGGCCGATCTGACCGTCTACGCAGAACTGCATAATGCGCTCGATCGATCCGTAAGCGGCGTGGTCGCAGGCACCGTTGCCGGCGTGCGTATCGAGCAGCCTGTCGAACTCGCAGCACACGAAGATCGCACGGTGGTCTTTTCCCCGGAGAAGTTCGCGCAGCTTCGCATCCACAATCCAAAACTCTGGTGGCCTCACCAGATGGGCGAACCGCATCTCGAGCGGCTGAGCCTGAGTTTCGCCAGCGGCGGCACGGTGAGCGATGAACAGAGTATCGATTTCGGCATCCGCGAGATCACATCGGAATATACGCCGAATGGAAGCCGCCTATTCCGCATCAACGGCAAACCGATCCTGATTCGCGGGGCGGGTTGGTCGCAGGATATGCTGCTGCGCAGCGACGAGCATCGCCTCCGCGATCAGTTTCGCCTGGTACGCGACATGCACCTGAACACCATCCGGCTTGAGGGCAAGCTTGAAGTCGAAGACTTCTTTCATCTGGCCGACGAACAGGGCATCCTGGTGATGCTGGGCTGGTGCTGCTGCGACCACTGGGAGCATTGGAAGGACTGGACGCCCGAGGATTTAACCATTGCCACGGCCTCGCTGCACGCGCAAATGCTGCGCCTTCGGCATCACGCGAGCCTTTTGGTCTGGCTGAACGGCAGCGACAATCCGCCACCGGCCAATGTGGAGCAGGCGTATCTCAACGTCGAAGCGGAAACACACTGGCCCAACCCGACCTTGTCGTCTGCGTCGGGCACGCCCACCACGGTGACCGGCGACAGCGGCGTGAAGATGACTGGGCCTTACGATTACGTTGCGCCCAGCTATTGGTATGTGGATCGCAACAATGGCGGCGCCTACGGATTCAACACCGAAACCAGCCCCGGTCCGGCAATTCCTTCTCTGGCGAGCCGTCAGAAATTCTTACCCGATCCGCAGGCGTGGCCTCCGTCTGCCGACTGGAGCCTGCACTACGGCGGCGGCGAATTTGTCAATCTGAAAGTATGCGACGAGGCGATGGAAGCTGTCTATGCCAAGCCCAATTCTGCTGCCGACTATGAACGCATGGCGCAAACGATGGAGTATGACTCGGAACGCGCCATGTACGAAGCCTATTCCAGAAATAAATACGCATCGACCGGAGTGATCCAGTGGATGCTGAACAATGCTTGGCCTTCGATGATCTGGCATCTCTACGACTATTACCTCGATGCCGGCGCGGGCTACTTTGCCACGAAGAAGGCATGCGAACCGCTGCATATCCAGTACTCGTACGATGACCAGACCATCGACGTGGTCAACAGCACGTATGGGCCTGCGCCCGGTCTGCGCGCCAGCGTGGTGGTGCACGATGTCGATTGGAAGGAGCTGTACAAGTCAGACAACGTGGTGGATTCCGGTCCCGACAGCACACAGCGCGTCTTCTCGCTGCCCGACAGCCTGTTCACCGGAGCCGCACGCGTTTTCTTCATCGATCTCACGCTGAAGGACGCGGCCGGCGAGACCGTCAGCCGCAACTTCTACTGGGTTCCGGGAACGCTCACGAATTTCAACTGGGCGAGGACCGACTACACCCACACGCCGGCTTTCCGTCATGAGGATTTGTCTGCACTGACGAAGTTGCCGCAGGCCAAGGTAGATGCTCACATGGAGTTGACGAGCACGGCACAGGGACGCGAAGTGAAGCTGCATCTGGACAACTCGTCGGCAGCGCTGGCCTTCCAGTTGCATGCTGCCGTGCGCACCGCCGATGGCGGCTTGATTGCTCCGGTGATCTGGTCAGACAACTGGATCGAATTGGCTCCGGGAGAATCGACAACGCTGACGGCCTTGCTGCCCGAAGGTGCCAGCGGTTCGCCCACCGTACAGATCGAAGGTTGGAATGTGGCAGCCCAGACCTTAACCTCGAGCGTGGCTGTGTCCGGCACCCGGTAACAGGCAGAGATGGCGACAGCGGACAACGCACAATCCGGCGGAATTGGCCTGAGGCGCAGTTTGCGCTTCAGAGATCTGGTGCTGTATGGCATCATCCTGATTCAGCCAACGGCGCCCATGCCGAGCTTCGGCGTGATCTATGCTGAAGCGCGAGGGCACGTTGTCACGGCGATTCTGCTGGCGATGGTGGCCATGCTGTTCACGTCTGTGAGCTACGGCCGCATGGCGCGCGTGTATCCTCACGGCGGTTCGGCATTCCTCTATGTAGGCAAGGAGATTCATCCCAGCCTTGGCTACCTGACCGGCTGGTGCCTGGTGATGGACTACGTTCTGAATCCACTGATCTGCACCATCTGGTGCAGCCGTGCCGCCATCAATTTTCTGCCCGCAGTTCCTTACGTGGTCTGGGTCATCTTCTTCGCAGTTCTTTTCACTGCGCTGAATTGCAATGGCGTTGAGACCTCTGCCCGCATCAACACAGGCATGGCGGTCGCGCTGGGCGTAGTGATCCTGCTGGTGCTTGCTGCGGCAGTCAATTTCCTGCTGCATCTTTCGCATCCCGATGCAACGTTCTTTGTCCGTCCGTTCTACGATCCGGCCACATTCAATACCGGTGGCCTGTTGCGCGGGACTTCGATCGCGGTTCTTACCTACATCGGATTTGACGGCATTTCGACCTTGACCGACGAAGCGAAAGATCCGGCAAACAGCGTTCCCCGTGCCATTGTGCTGACATGCTTGATCACGGGTGTGCTGGCGAGTATTGAATGCTACGTGGCCCAGTTGGTCTGGCCGCGCGGGCTCGCCTTCCCTGACATCGACACGGCCTATGTGCACGTCTCCGGACGCATGGGCGGCCCGATTTTGTTTGCCATCGTCAATGCCGCATTGCTGCTTGCCAATATCGGGTCCGGGATGGCTTCGCAACTCGGCGCCGCACGCTTGCTCTATGCCATGGGACAAGATGGCGCGCTGCCCCGCAAATTCTTTGGCGCCGTGCATCCGAAAAATCGCATTCCGCGCAACAATGTCCTTTTGATCGGTGCAATTTGCCTGGCAGGCGCACTGGTCTTCAGCTATCAACTTGGCACAGAGTTGCTGAACTACGGCGCTTTGCTCGCATTTATGGGCGTCAATGTCGCTTCCATGATTCGAGGATGGCGCCACGGGCGCCGGGCACAGGCAGGCCCAATGCTGCTGGGACTTGGTGGCCTGCTGACCTGCGCGCTGCTCTGGTGGAATCTTGGTCCACTGGCAAAATATGTCGGGACTTCGTGGGCATTCATTGGCGTCCTGCTCTGGCTGGTGCGCCGGAGGTCGACTGTACTGCCAGGTGAAGCGGCATGAGGGACGGCGACCAAAAAGGACAGAACCGCGAGGCGCGACGTTTCGATGTGACGCTTGCGGGCGACGCCGATCTGGATTTGCTGTTCTACGGCTTGCCGGAAGAGTTGCCGCTCGAACAGGAGTTGCTGGCCAGCGGAATGGCGATTCGTATTGGCGGCTCCGGGGCCATCACCGCGCACAACCTTGCCGCGCTCGGCAACGCCGTCGGATTCGTCACTGCGGAAACGGGTGACGACGTTGGCAAGCTGTGCCATGCAGAATTGGCACATGCCGGCGTCGATCTCTCGCGTTGCGTTCCAACTCCGGGGATACAAACGGGCGTCACAGTGCACCTGCAGCATGCACAGCAACGGCACATGCTGACGTATGCGGGAGCGACCGCGAACCTTGCTTTTGACGACCTGGATCTCGGCTACCTGTCGGACGCGCGGCACTTTCACATGTCTTCTTATTACCTGCAGCGCGCACTTACACCGAGAATTCCTGAATTGTTTGCAAAGTTGAAGGCCGCCGGCCTCACGCTCTCGCTCGATCCCAACGACGACCCAACTCAAGAATGGGATCGAGGCGTTCTGGATGCAATCCGGCATGTCGATGTCCTCATGCCGAATGAGAGGGAAGCGTGCCTGCTGGCCGGCGAGAAGAATCTTGACGCCGCGATCAACGCTCTGCGGGCAGTTGTTCCGCTCTTGATCGTCAAGCGCGGATTGCAAGGCGCCTCGGCCTTCGCAGGTGACCAGTGCTGGCACGTGCCGGCGCACACTGTGAAGTCAGTGGATGCGATTGGCGCCGGGGACAGCTTCAATGCCGGATTTCTGCACGCGTGGCTGCGAGGCTGGCCTCAAGAAAAGGTACTGGCCTTCGCCAACCTGACGGCCGCCTGGTCGACCACCGAGCCGGGTGGCACATCGGCTTTTCGTGCGCCCGAATCGATCTGCAATCTTCTTGCGCAATGGGCCGAACTGGAGCGTGCCGGGTCTCCTGCGGCTCCTGCCTATTCCTGAGACAGATTTTTTGACTGCGAGCCACGCCAAACCGCGTGAGCATTTGAAAGCGATTTGCTCAATGTAAAATGGGCGGTATCCGTTTCCTTGCGGACGAATGGCAGGCAGCCGAAGGCAACAAACTGTGCCGGGCATCCCATGCTTCGCAGGTTCGACGGAATGGAACAGAAAATGAGACGGCCACAATGAATCAACCCGCGGACATCACGTGTACGCTCCCACCGTATGAAGAAGAGCATCGCGGCTACAACCTTTTCCTTTTGCTCGTGGCCGGCCTCGGCGGCCTGTTGTATGGCATCGATGTGGGCATCATCGGCGGCGCGCTGCCCTATCTCGAGGCGACTTCTCATCTCACGGTCGCCCAGCTTTCCGTCATCGTGGCGGCGGTGCTGCTGGGCAGCGTCATCTCTACGCTGTTCGCGGGCCTGCTGGCCGACTGGATGGGCCGCAAAAATTTGATGATTCTCAGCGGCGCCTCTTTTGCGCTCAGCATTCCCGTCATTGCATTGTCCCAGGGATACACACCGCTCTTTCTCGGTCGCCTTTTACAGGGCATCAGCGGCGGTCTCATCGGCATCGTCGTTCCGCTGTATCTCGCGGAGTGCCTCTCCGCTTCAAAACGAGGGAAAGGCACCGGCATTTTCCAGTGGCTTCTGACGCTGGGAATCGTAGCCGCCGCGCTGGTCGGGATCTATTACAGCTACCGGGTAGCAGACGTCACCAGGGGAGGCGACGCAGCGGCACTGTTCGAGTTGAAAAATCAGGCGTGGCGACGCATCTTCTGGGTCTCTCTGCCGCCCGGACTCATGTTTGTCATCGGCAGCTTCTTCGTCACCGAGTCCCCTCGCTGGCTGTTTCGCCGCGGGAAACAGGATCAAGCACTCAAGGCGCTGTTGCGCTCGCGCAGCCGGCAACAGGCCGAGCTCGAATTGCAGGAGATGCGGAATACCGCAAATGAGACCGTCGCAAGCACGACCGGCGCAAAGGCGCGCGAATCGCTACTTCGTCGCAAGTATGTGATCCCCTTCCTGCTGACCTGCACCATTCTTTCCTGCAACACGGCTACTGGCGTGAACTCGGTGATCCCCTACAACGTGGGCATTCTACTGCAGAGCGGACTCTCTGATTTGAGCGCGCACTGGGGCTACGTGCTGTTGACATGCGTCAACTTCTTCAGCACGCTGGTCGGCATGATGCTTGTCGATCGCAAGGGTCGCCGCTTCCTGTTCATTCTCGGCATCAGCGGCATCATCCTCTCGCAGGTTTGCGTCGGCTCGCTCTTCCTCAAAACAGAACACCAGAGCGTGGATGCAGGCAGCCAGATTCAGCCCCTCGTCTCGTCTGACCAGACCCTGTCCCTGAAATTCGATCGCGCCCAGGCGCAGCAGTTGCTTGCCGCAGCTGGACCTGCCGGGCAGCAGGTCGACAGCAACCGCGCTTCACTGGCCGTCATTTACTCGTATGGCGACTTCACTTCATCCACCAGCTTCGTGCGTTCGGACGATGCCGCCGCAGCGCCCATCGAGATCAAGCGCGAAAACAGCATCCCCACCAGCAAGGTCGACGCCTTCTTCAAGAATCCCTTTGCCGATTACCAGGCCGCGCAGACCGCGCCGCTCAAGATCCAACATGCCCTCGTCGGCAGTGTGCCCGACGCGAATCACGGCTGGCTTGTGGCGCTTGGCCTTTACGGTTTCATGGCTTTCTATGGAGTCGGTCCGGGCGTATGCGTGTGGCTCGCGCTCTCAGAGTTGATGCCCACCCGCATCCGCTCTAATGGGATGAGTATTGCGCTGGTGCTGAACCAGCTCGTCTCAACCATGCTCGCGGGCATCTTTCTGCCATTCGTCGGCAAGCACGGCTATTCGTCGATGTTCTATCTCTTCGCGGCTTTTGCCGCGGTCTACTTCGTTGTCGTCGTGTTTTTCTTCCCGGAGACGAAGGGCAAGACACTGGAAGAAATTGAAGCGCACTTTGAGGGACGCGCCGCTTAAGACAGAACGAGTTGCTTTCTGATCGCAAGGCGAACGTGCTGATCAGGCAACCGAAGTCTTCTCCACCACAGCCTTGGACAGGTTGCGCGGTCGATCGACGTCGACACCGTGTTCGAGCGCCATGAAGTAAGAGAACAGCTGCAACGGAATTACCTCAGGAATGGGAAGCAAGTGCTCGGGCACCGGCTGGACAAAGATGCAGTCCGCGACAAGTTCACCAACTTCGCGATCTCCCGCGTTGGCAATCGCAATCACCTTTGCTCCCTGCGTCTTCATATCCTGCAGCAGTTGCAGCGTCTTTTCATAGCGCACAACGGATGCGTCCAGGGTCCGGTCGACGGTGGCAAGCGCCACCAAGGGGACGCGATCGCTGACCAGCGCGTTGGGGCCATGCTTCAACTCGCCTGTGGGATAGCCTTCTGCGTGAACGTACGACGCCTCTTTCAGCTTCAAGGCACCTTCGCGGGCGATGGCATAGTGAATGCCGCGGCCCAGATACAGGAAACTCGCGGCGGATTTGTATTTGCGCGCCAGCGACGAAGTTTGCTCACGCCATCCATCGAGCTGCGCCTCAATGCTTGCAGGCAGCGCCTGAAGGTGCTGGATGTGTGCCGCCCGTGCGTTCGCATCGATCTGCTCGAGACGCGCACCTTCGTACAGCGCAAGCAGATACAGCACGGCAAGTTGGCAGGTGAAACTCTTCGTGGCCGGCACCGCCTTTTCCACGCCTGCGGCCAGGGGCATGGAAACATCGGCTTCCTGCGCCATGGTGGAATGAGTCGCGTTGGTGATGGCGAGTGTCTTGTGATTCCGGCGGCGCGCCTCGCGCAGCGCAGCTAAAGTGTCAGAAGTCTCTCCCGACTGCGACAACACGACAACGCTGGGATGGCGTCGCTCCGACCCTCCCCGGACGCTATATTCGCTGGCATATTCCACGTCGACCGCCAGCCCGCAAAGGTCCTCCAGGGCAATTTCGGCCGCCAGTCCGCTGTGGCGGCTTGAGCCGCTCGCGGCAATCAGGATTTCGCCTTCCGGATTGGCCCATCCGGCCAGGGACCGGGCAACATCTTCTTTCAGCCCATCTGCATTCAAATACGAGGTAATCGTCCGCCGGAGAGCCGTCGGCTGTTCGTAGATTTCGCGCAGCATTTCGTGGGTAAAGTCGGTCATAGTCTCTCTTGCGCCTGCAGTCGGCGCTGGTTCCCAATTCTTTCCTTGATCATACAACGTCGATTTGTTCACTAACTTGGAAAATAACGCCGAAAAAATCGCCGATTTGACAATATTTTGTGGTCAGTTCGAGAAAATCGCTTGACCCGCCGTGTAGAATCATTCCGACATGTCGGACACATTGAACCGCCGCTCCGAACAAATTATCAAGCTCCTGCTTCGCGCAGGTACCGCGACTATTGAAGAGATTCTTGCCGAAGCAGGTTCTTCGGCCCCCAGCATTCGCCGCGACTTGGCACGGCTTGAAAATCGCGGGCTCATTCGCAGAACGCATGGCGGCGCAACGCTGGTTGAGCCTCTCCTCTATGAACCATTCCGCTATGACAGCTCTTTCCTGGCTCGCGAACAGCGCTTTGCTGTGGAGAAGCGGCGCATCGGATTGGCCGCAGCGGAGCTGATCCAACCGAATGAAACGGTTGGACTCACGGCGGGCACCACGACGACGCACATCGGGCGCAGTTTGCGTCATCGCGAGAAGATCCAAGTCATCACCAATGCAATCAATATCGGCATGGAACTCTGCAATCAGCCCGGCATTCGCACGTATTTGACGGGCGGTGTGATTCCTTGGGCCTGGTCGTTTTCTCTCACCGGCAACGCAGCGCTCGAATTCCTCGATGACGTGTATATGGACAAGGTGTTCTTGAGCGTGACGGGACTCGATGCGGAGCGCGGCGCAACCTCTCTGGAAACCGACGAAGCGCTGGTTTATCGCAAGATGCTGAAGCAGGCGAAGCAGGTGATCGTGGTAACCGATTCGAGCAAGCTGGGCAATGTGAGCCCGGCATTCATCTGCCCGGTCAACGAGATTCATACCCTCATCACGAATGCCGGGGCCTCCAATGAGGCGCTTGCCCCATTCGAACGTCAGGGAATCCGTGTCATTCGTGCTTGAGGCCGGTTTGCGGCCTTTTTGGCAAGGAAAATCCACGTATCTCTATAAAAATAAAAGAAATAGCATCAAAATCCATCCGAGTATATAATCCAGAGAAGCGCTCTAAGTGAATGATCATTCTCCACTTAGCTCAGCCCAATTTGCTCACGGTTTTAGTGAAAATACGAGCTCTTCGGCCTTCCTCACTCGGAGAAATGATCATTTCAGCCACATTTGTTCAATTTTCCTCTTGAATTTTTATCGCAAGCACCTTATTGTTCCTTACAACGAAGCGCGCAAGATTTACTACGAATTCACGAAGCACGACAAAAGTGCCTAGCGCGGCCAAGTTTTGAAAGTGCGAGCGAATCCAGCACTGTTAGGGTTCGTTGGCCGCATCTGCACCACCTTGGGAGACAGTCATGCAACAGCAGAAATGTCCAGGGCAGAAGCCTCATTTTCAGGGTGACTGCATTAACGGACAGCGGTGTTGGGCGGGAACGACTGCCCCGGTTCCGCAGCTTTCTGAGAATTCCCGGGTGGACCTGTTCAGGACGAATCTGTTTTTCGAAATCGCCTGAACACTCCCGTCGTTACGCTCCCCGCGTAAGGACCTCACAGGATTCCAAAGAAAGGTGCGATGGCAATGATTGATGCTGAGCGGGTTTTCAATCAAACGCTGTTATCCAAACGATTCAACCCGGTCCTCGAAGGCTCTCACCGATTGAAGAGCTTCATCAATGGGCCTCTAACCCTCATCTGTTTGTTGACGATGCTTGTCCTGTGCAGCCCTATCATGCTTCGTGCGCAGGAACTCTCGGCAACACTGAATGGCTCCATCACCGACACCACGGGCGCGGCGATTCCCAATGCTGCGGTCACGATTACCCTGAACGGCGTGAATGGTACGGCTCGTCTGGTGCAATCGGACGGTGCCGGCAATTTCGTCGCGACCAACCTGACGGCGGGCACGTATTCCCTGACGGTCGTCGCTTCGGGCTTTGAAACCTACAAGGCCACCGGAATTGTCCTCAACGTTGCCGAAAAGCACGCAGTGAATGTGCAGTTGAAGGCCGGCGCGGTGGCGACGACCGTAACTGTCGAAGACAACCCGGTGTCCATCGATACCGACACCAGCGCCGAAGCCGGCACGATCTCCGGAACCCAGGTCCGGGAACTCGAACTCAGCAACCGTAACTTCGAACAGCTTGTTACTTTGCAGCCCGGCGTCGTCAATCAGCTCGGCGATGAAGTGGGCTTTGGACTTGCCGACGGAACAGCACTCGCGGTGAATGGCGCGCGCGAAACCGCAAACAACTGGACGGTGGACGGCGCCGACATCAACGATAGCGGCTCCAACGCAACCCTCACCAACGTGCCCAGCGTCGATGCAATTCAGGAGTTCACCCTGCAGCGCGGCTCCTACGACGCAGGTTACGGGCGTTCGGGCGGCGGCCAGGTCCTGGTTGCCACCAAGAACGGCACCAGCTCGTTCCATGGCGACGCGTATGAATTTGTCCGCAACAACGTGCTCAACGCGAACAGCTACTTCAACAACCTGACAGATCAGCCCCGCACGATCGAGCGCTACAACAACTTCGGATTTACCGTTGGCGGTCCGATCTTCATTCCCAAGGCCTACAACACGGACAGGAAGAAGACGTTCTTCTTCTGGTCGGAAGAATGGCGCAAGACGAGCACGCCTGATCCCATCACGGTGACGCCTCCCAGCACGGCTCAACTCGGCGGAACGATCGCCGGAGACTTCGTGCCTTCGGGCCCGAATGGCTTGGCGGGTTGCACCACCTATGATGCGTCGACCAACACCACGCAGATCAACTCTGGCTGCTACAGCGCGAACGCGCAGGTCTACCTGACCAACGTGTTCAGCAAGTTCCCTCCCAACGACGGCAACTTGTTCTACCAGTCCTATTCGCAGAAGAACAACTTCCGCCAGGACATCGTGCGCGTCGACCACTACTTCAGCGAAAAGGTCCATTTCTACGCACGCGGCATGCAGGACGATACACCGATCGCGTATCCGACCGGTCTGTGGGCCGGAAACAACTACCCTGGAATGATGTCGACTTCTGTCGACGCACCCGGCAAGAACGTTGTCGGCAACCTGACCTGGGCCATCTCTCCCAAGCTCGTGAACGAAGTTGAGTTCGTCTGGGCACAGGGATCGATCGCAGCAACTCTCGACAGCGGCGACGTCTCCGACTCTTCGACGGTGCGCTCCGCTTTGACCAACAACTGGACCTACGCGGATCCCTACGGACGTATTCCGTCCATCAGCTTCCTGAACGGCGGCATCCAGGGCTTCGGCGAAGGCAGCGCACCTTACAAAGAGCGCAACCTCGACAGAACCTACTTCGACAACCTTGCCATTACCCTTGGCAAGCACACCATCCGCACCGGTTTCCAGTTCCAGCAGATGCTGAAGACCGAGAATGCATCCAGCGGCGCAGCAAGCTTCGTCTTCAATACCTGGGGCGACTTCCTACTCGGCAACGTCTACTCGTACTCGCAGGCAAGCCGCGATACGATTCCCGACCTCCACTACATCAACAGCGAAGCGTATGTGCAGGATGACTGGAAGATCTCCAAGAAGTTCACGCTGAACCTTGGCGTGCGCTGGAGCCGTTTCCCCTCCCCCACCGACGTGAACGACACTCTGAACAACTTCGACTCGAATCTTTACAGCGCAAGCAATGCGCCGGCGATCGATCCTTTGTCTGGCAACTTTGTTCCCGGACAGACCCTGAATGGATATCCTCTTGAGCCGGCAACCTATGCCAACGGGCTGATCTTCCCCAAGGGTGCAGCGTGCTCCGCGGCGCAAGCCATTGGGCCGCTCGTTTCGTGCTCGCCCTACGGCGCCTACGTCAACCCGAACCACAACGCCAACTTCGGGCCGCGCGTCGGATTTGCGTATAACCCGGATGGGCGCGGAGTCACTTCGATTCGCGGCGGTTTCGGCGTCTTCTACGATCGCGTCCTCAACGGCATGTGGGAACAGAACGCGTTTGGCGATCCGCCGTTGGTGCAATACTCGACCATTCGTAATACGTCGTTCGACTCACCCGCAGGCGCAAACGTCGTCTCCTACGGACCGAACCTCCTTACCACTTCCGGAACACCGGAATTCAAAGTTCCGGCCTACTCCAACTTCAACGTTTCGGTGGAACGGCAGCTTCTGCCCACAACCACAGTGGAACTGGCCTACGTGGGCAACCAGGCACGTCACCTGCTGGGTGAACTCGACCTGAATCAACCGACGTTGGCCGATCGGACAAACGCCGGCGAAAATGTCGACGTCAACGCGATCCGGCCTTACCTTGGCTATGGACCGTTCCACACCAGGGCGCCTATCTTCACCAACAACTACAACTCGTTCCAGGTATCACTCCAGCACCGGTCTTCAAAAGGTCTGACCGTGGGCCTCGCGTATACCTGGTCCAAGGACCTCACAACCAACTCCAACGACCGTGGCACGGCCAATCAGGACACCTACAACCTGAAGATGGATTACGGTCCGTCTGCATCGAATACGCCTCAGGTCTTCGAAGCCAACTACGTCTACGACCTGCCCTGGTTCAAGGCGCAGCGTGGGCTTGAAGGACACCTGCTCGGCGGCTGGGAACTCTCCGGCATCACCTCCATGGTTTCCGGATCTTCGTTCCAAGCTACGCAGCCAGGTGATCCCTTTGCCTGCCCTGTTAACGGTGGAACCGGCCTTTGTGCTGCTGGTACTTCTGCGGGAATGGGCCTGAATGGGCTCGGCCTCTCAGAAAACGGCGACATCGCAATCCGGCCGGATCAGATTTCCGCAGTGCACAAGACGAAGAGCCTGAGCCAGTGGTTCACTACCTCGTCCTATGCGCAGGCAGTCGGTCACTTTGGCTCGGAGGGTTCTAACTCTCTGCTTGGCCCCGGCATGCAGCGCTGGGATCTGGCATCGATCAAGAACCTGAACCTTGGAGAGCGGGTCAAGCTCCAGATCCGCGGTGAATACTTCAATGCATTCAACCACACCAGCTGGGATGGCGTAGACAACGGAATCTCTGACTCGACCTTTGGTCAGGTCACGAGTGCGCACATCCCACGTGAAATCCAGATCGGCACCAAGCTGATCTTCTAGATTTCACCAACTTCTGTTGGCAAATAGCCAAAGGCCGAAGCTTTCGCTCCGGCCTTATTTTTTTGCATTCCGTTTTCTTAACGTCTGTTATTGGTTTGCAGGATTGGATCCGTCAGCCGGCGCGGAAGGCTTGCTCGTTGGAATCGTGGACATGATGTTGAGGAGCTTTTCGTCCGCAGCCTGGTTCAGTGTCTTGGCCTTGTCAAACTCGATCTTCGCTTCGGCTGTCCGGCCCATGGTGCGGTAGAGTCGGGCCATTCTCCAGCGCACGTTCACATCGTTTGGCGCAAGCTTTGCCGCCTTTTCAAACTCCGCAAGCGCTGCCTGATTCTTACCCTGGTCAGCAAGGACAATGCCAAGATCGAGATGTTCCTTGGAGCTATTGGTATTGATCTTTTCCAGCTTTTCCAACAGGATGCGCGCGTTGTCCAAGTCATTATTCTGCAGATCGGAATCGGCCAGGTAAAGCATCGCCTGAAAATGCTGGGGGTCATTGTCGACTTCGGCCTGGAACTCTTTGGCAGCTTCCGTGTACTCATTCTTGGTCCACAAAAGATAGCCCAATCCAAAGTGGACATTCGGCTCCTTCGGATTTGCCGCCTCGGCAGCGCGGAACTCGCGAATTGCACCTTCAGTGTCTTTCATCTCGTCCAGCGCTTCGCCCACCAGCATGTCTGCCTCTGCCGACTCGGCATCCAGCGAAATGATCTTGTGATACGCATCGACCACGCAGGGATATTGCTTCGAGAGAAGGCAGCTGTGCGCCAGCGTCAAGAGCAAATTCAAATTCTGAGGATCCCGATCAGAGGCCTGCTTCAAAAATGGCGATGCGGCTGCAAATTGTCCCAGACCGTAGTGCGACATGCCCACCAGAATGTCCAGGCGCTGGTCGTCAGGCTGCGCTTTCAGGAGGGGAGCGAGCGTTGGAATGGTTTGCTGATAATCGCCCGATTTGAAATACGCAAGGCCGAGATTCAGGCGCAGGCCCGGCATCGCAGGATTCAACACCATGGCGCGTTTGTAATAGTCAATCGCCTTCGCATAGTGCTCCTGCCTGGCCTCCAGCAGACCGAGATGCGCCAGCGGATCTGGACTGCGTGGATGCTGGCGCGCCAGTGCCTCCCAAGCCGATTCGGCCTCAACAATGCGGCCCTGCTGCTCGAGAGCAAAAGCCTGCGCGCCCGGGTCTGCCTGCGCAGTCGCCATCGCCGCGGCAGCCGCAAGGAGCAAAACTGCCGAAACCGACCTGCTGCCGTTGGTGCGGAGACTCATGCCTGCCTCATGCAATGGCTCACGATATTGATTTGCGCCGAAATTTCAAGTCCTCTAGAAAAAGGTCTGCACGACTTCGACGACCTGAAACTCCGCGTTGATAATCGGGATCGCGCGCCACTTGTCGAACGTAAGGCATGGATGGCAAATGTCAAATCCGATCATGTCGCCCACGCGCACATTGTCTCCCATGGCGATTTCCATGAATGCATGCTGGTCCATCATTTTCGTCAGCGACCAGTGCGACGGCGCTTCAACAGGCTCTGCGGTACCGGGCCTGTAGAAACGTGCCGGCACGGGCAGTCCCGAATCAAATGCTGCATCGCGCTTGCCCATTCCGATAATTGCCTTCTCGGGCTCCGGTATCGACTGCACATAGGCCCAGATCTGCAACGCAGGTTTCAGGCCCGATTGCATTTTGCGCGCAATGGGATTGTGCTCGCTGATGCGCGTTTGCGCCTTGCGATACGAGCCCACATCGTGCGTGAGATAACATCCCGGCCGCAACACAATTTCAACGGCGTCTCCGAAACCGGCGGCCGAGAATTCCTCCGCCACCACGTCGTACCAGGCGGAGCCTGCGCCCGTAAGCAACGCGGGCGAACGCTGCACGCGTTTTTCCTCGATCAATTTGCGCAAGGTCGCCACTGCATGTCGCAGGAAGCCGCGAATGCTCTCCTCGTTATCGAGCACGCCTTCGTAAATCTCGACTCCGCAAAGTTGCAGGCTTCCATCCCACCGCGCAAGGGCCTGCAAGACTTCCTGCTGCTGCTGTTCGTTTCTTACGCCGGCACGCCCGCCCATTACGCCGAGTTCGACGAGGACCTGGAGCTTTTGTCCCGCAGACGAAAAGTACGATCCCAGTTGTTCGACTAAATCCGCCGAATCGACCAGGCAATAGAAATCCAACGACGGATCTTCGAGCAACCTGGAGATGATCGACATATTTTCTTTGCCGACCAGTTCGTTGGCCATGAGCACGCGACGTACGCCATGCGCATGCGCCACCAGGGCCTGGTGTGCCGTTGCCACGGTGATGCCCCACGCGCCCGACTTGAACTGCATTTCAAAAAGGGCTGGAGCCATGGTCGTCTTGCCATGCGGAGCAAGCTTCACTCCATATTCCTCGATAAACCGCCGCATCCACTCGAGATTGTGCTCCAAGCGGTCCCTGTAGAGAACGGCGGCTGGAAGACTCAAGTCTTCGCGCAGCAAATTCCACCCGAGCCCTGCGACATCCGCGCCTTCGGAAGTAAGGCTGAGCGAACCGAGTCCCTTGTTAAGCGAAGAAACCGCGTAACCGTTCGCCTCCGCTCCGATATTTTCGCCAGGTGCCAAGGGTTTCTCCTTCCGTGCCGCATTTTGATCATTTGCGGCGCAAATGCGCACTTCCCATAGTCTATATTTTGAATCAGCGACATGCTCAGCTGCGACACATTAATTCGCAACGCCACTGTGGTGGACGGAAGCGGCGCAGCCGGAGAGCCACTCGATGTCGCGCTGCAGGATGGTCAGATCTGTGCAGTCGGAACTTCCCTTCCTTGTAAGGGCGAGATCAACATCGACGGCGATGGGTTGACCCTCGCACCGGGCTTCATTGACGTACACACGCACGACGACACGGCCGTAATTCGAACCCCCGGAATGCTCCCCAAACTATCGCAGGGAGTGACGACGGTGATTGTCGGCAATTGCGGCATCTGTGCTGCGCCTGTCACTCTCAAGAGCGAAGTACCAGATCCGATGAATCTGCTTGGCAACGCCGACGTTTTTCTCTTTCCGACCTTCGCGTCTTACATTTCGGCAGTGAATGCGGCCCGTCCAGCGGTCAACGTGGCCGCATTGGTAGGCCATAGCGCCTTGCGCAACAACCATATGGATCGCCTGGACCGCGCCGCCACCTCCGGAGAGATTGCAGCCATGCGCGCGCAGCTTGAGGAATCGCTCGACGGCGGCGCACTGGGCCTGAGTTCAGGTCTCGCCTATCCGTCGGCGCGTGCTGCCTCTACAAACGAAGTGATCGCGCTGGCCGAGCCGCTTGCTGCAGCAGGAGCCGTTTACGTGACGCACATGCGGACGGAGGCCGACGCGATCCTGGATGCGATGAGTGAAGCGTTCACCATTGGCCGCGCCAGCCGCGTTCCGGTGATCGTTTCGCATCTTAAGTGTGCGGGAATCGCCAACTGGGGACGCAGCGAAGAAGTTCTGCACACGCTCGACTCCGCACGTTGCAACCAGGAGATTGGCTGCGATTGTTATCCCTACGACGCCGGGTCCAGCACATTGGATATCCGCCAGGTGGATCCGCGCGTGAAGATCACCATCACCTGGAGCACGCCGCACCCCGAGGTCGCCGGCAAGACACTTGCGCAGATTGCCGAAGACTGGAATCTGCCGCAGCCGGATGCTGCGCGCAAACTGCAACCGGCCGGTGCAATCTATCACAGCATCTCTGAGGCCGACATGCGCCGTATTCTTGCGCATCCCGCGACAATGATTGGCTCCGACGGTTTGCCGCTCGATCCGCGCCCCCATCCCCGGCTCTGGGGAACGTTTCCGCGCGTACTGGGCCGCTATTGCCGCGACGAAAACCTGTTCACCTTGCCCGCTGCCATCCATAAAATGACCGGGATGCCTGCGCAGCGCTTTGGTCTCGCAAAACGTGGCTTCATTCGCGAGGGCTTTCATGCGGATTTGGTTCTCTTCGATGCGCAGACCATCATCGACCGAGCAACCTTCAGCGAGTCGACATTGCCGGCCGAGGGGATTGCCAAGGTTTGGGTGAACGGTGTGATCTCCTATACAGCCGAAGGCGCCACGGGAAAGCGGTCCGGCAGATTTATCCCTCGCGCGAAAACAACTTGGGTTCAGTAAAGAGATTCGAAAGGGCCGAGATGAGCATCAAGCGGTACGGAGTGGAAGGCGGAAAAGGAACAGGCGGTCAGAACCTGCCCTTTGCGCGCGCAGTCGAGGCCGATGGATGGCTTTACGTCTCGGGCCAGGTTCCCATGGTCAACGGCGAATTGGTGACTGGCAACATTACTGTGCAGGCGCAACAGGCAATTCGCAACGTACTTGCGATTCTGACGGAAGCCGGCTACGGACCCGAACATGTGGTGCGCTGCGGGGTCTGGCTTGAAGACCCGCGCGACTTCCAGTCGTTCAACGCCGTGTTCCGCGAATATTTTGGCGAGCATCCTCCAGCCCGCGCGTGTGTAGTCTCGAGCATGGTGGTCGATTGCAAAGTTGAGATCGACTGCATCGCCTACAAATCCCCAGCCGCCTGACGTCAGGGCCATTCTTCCCCTTAGCAAAGAGAGACAATGATCGATCCGCACAGCATCTTTCTGCTCACCGCAACGCTCGTCGCGGTCATCTGCCTGATTGTGCTGATCGCGATCTTCAAGCTGAATCCCTTCATCACCCTGTTTGTCATTTCGCTGGCGCTGGCGCTCACCGCCGGCATGCCGCTCACGTCCGTCGTTCATTCCTTTGAGATGGGGCTGGGCTCGACGCTGGGCCACATCGCTGTCGTCGTGGCGCTGGGCACCATGCTTGGCAAAATGATGGCCGAGTCCGGCGGCGCCGACCAGATCGCGCACACGCTCATTCGCGTCTTCGGCGAGAAGCGCGTGCACTGGGCCATGATGGTCATCGGCCTCATCGTGGGTCTGCCGGCGTTTTTTGAAGTCGGTTTCGTCCTGCTTATCCCCATCGCGTTCACCGTTGCGCGCCGTACAAAAACCTCGCTCATCCTCGTGGGCCTGCCCATGGTTGCCGGTCTGTCCGTCGTTCACGGACTTGTCCCCCCCCACCCGGCGGCGCTGCTGGCGGTGTCGATTTATCACGCGGACGTGGGCCGCACCATCTTCTTTGCGCTACTTGTTGGCTTGCCGACCGCCGTTCTCGCCGGTCCGCTCTATGCCAAGTTCATTGCTCCCCATGTGCAGCTCGAGGCCGACAACCCCATGGCCGCTGAGTTCGTCGATCACGGTAAAGAACGCACGCTTCCCGGCTTCGGACTCACGCTTTTCACGATTCTGCTGCCGGTTTTGCTCATGCTCATGGGCAGTTGGGCCGACGGCTTCTCCGCGCCGCGCAGCAGGTTCAATCAGGTGGTGCACTTCATCGGCAGTGACGACATGGCGCTGCTCATCGGCGTGCTCTTCAGCTTCTTCAGCCTGGGCAGGCTCAGCGGATTTGGGCGCGACACCATTCTGCGCTTCTCCAACGAATGCCTCGCCCCGACAGCAACCATCACCCTGCTTGTCGGCGCCGGCGGAGGTTTTGGCCGTGTGTTGCAGGATTCCGGCGTCGCCCAATCCATGATCAAAGTTGCGATGGTGACCCATGTGCCCATTCTGCTGCTCGCGTGGCTTCTCGCCGCGCTCATGCGGCTCGCGACAGGCTCATCCACGGTTGCCATGACGACCGCGGCCGGCATTGTTGCGCCCATCGCGCTTCACGCGGCAAACGTCCGCCCGGAGTTGCTGGCCATCGCCACCGGCGCGGGTTCACTGATTTTTTCGCATGTGAACGACGGCGGCTTCTGGCTTGTAAAGGAGTACTTCCACATGACCGTGCCGCAAACCATCAAGACATGGTCTATCTGCGAGACGATCATCTCCGTCACGGCCCTGCTCCTCACCTTGGGCCTTTCATTTGCTCTTTAGAACCGCAGGCGTAGCGGCTTGATCGGCCCAAGATTCAATCTGAGGACAAATATTCATGACTTCTCCATTCGAAGTGAATTTGGTCTCCCGCCGTCGATTCATCGCCGGTGCAGCCGCTCTCGTCGCCGCTTCCGGCCTGCGCGGAGTCGCGTCGCAATCCGGCATTTTGCGCGCTTATGTCGGAACCTATACAGAGACCAGTGGCAACGGCGAAGGCATTTACCTCTTCACGATGGACCGTGCCACGGGCGAACTAAGGGACCGCAAGCTGGTGGCCAAGTCGCCCAGCCCATCGTGGATCGTCATTCACCCAAACCACCGATTTTTGTACGCGGCCAACGAAGTCAACGACTACGAAGGAAACTCCGGCTCCATCAGCGCGTTTTCCGTCGACGCGGCCAGCGGAGATCTGACCCTGCTGAATGTCGTCAGCTCCGAGGGCGCCGGTCCTGCCTACCTGAGTCTCGACGGAACCGGTAAATTCGCCTTCGTTGCCAACTATGCCGGCGGAACGCTCGCTGCGTTGCCAATTCTCGAGTCGGGCGCACTGGGACCGGCTGTCTTCAAGCACCAGGATGAAGGCGCACTGGGCGCTGCACAAGCCAATACGGCGCCTGCCGGCAGCTTTGCCATCAGCGGCCACGACGCGCCCCATGTCCACATGATTGCCGCCAGCCCCGACAACCGGTTCGTGCTTGCCACCGACCTGGGCCAGGATCGCATCTATATTTATTCCTTCGACGCCAAATCCGGAAAGCTCACGCCGAACGGCACCACGCCCTTCGTAGCATTGCCTTCCGGCGACGGCCCCCGCCATTTCGCTTTTCATCCCAGCGGCCGATACCTCTTTGCCATGCAGGAAGAATCGTCGACCGTCGTGTCGTTTCGCTATGACGCCGCAACAGGCAACCTCACACCGCAGCAAACCATCTCCGCGCTGCCGGATGGCTTCGCCGGTACCAGCTTCGCGTCAGAAATCCTCGTCTCCCCAGACGGCAAATCGCTCTATGCGGCCAATCGCCTGCACGATACCATCGCTGTCTATGCCATCAACAGGGAAGGCCACCTCAGTCGGATCGGCGAAACACCCACGGGTGGCGACTACCCCGTACAGTGCCGCATCGATCCCACGGGCAACTTCTTCTATGCCTGCAATCGCAAGAGCGACAGCATCACGTCATTTCGCATCGATCGCGCAACCGGCCGGCTGACTTCTACCGGCAGGTTCACAGTCGTCGGCAGCGCTGCGAGCATCACATTTCTCGAGTAAGCGGGCCGGAATCCGTGCCGGAGTCTTCTGGCGTCTACGCCGATTACGCGCGCGCTTTCCACACCAGAAGGTGGGCGCTCGAGAACGTCTCCCGTGCGACAATGAAGGCAATCGTGATGACACCTGCCTCCTCTGCAGTGGTTCCCGAGCCGGTTCAGATCACCCCGGAGCTGCTCAAGCAGCACAGCATCACTCCGGATGAATACGACCGCATTTTCAAGGCTCTGGGACGCGTTCCATCTCTCACAGAGCTGGGCATTTACAGCGTGATGTGGAGCGAGCACTGCTCCTACAAGTCCAGCCGCGTACACCTCAGGCGGCTGCCCACGCGCAGCGCGCTCGTTGTGCAGGGACCGGGCGAAAACGCCGGCATCATCGACGTGGGCGATGGCTGGGCCTGCGCCTTCAAGATCGAAAGCCATAACCACCCCAGCTATATCGAGCCGTTTCAAGGTGCGGCCACGGGCGTGGGTGGCATCCTGCGTGACATCTTCACCATGGGTGCGCGGCCGCTTGCGGTGATGGATTCGCTGCGTTTCGGCCCCATCACCGACGAACAAAGCCAGGATGCAGAAGATCGAAAGCTCGTCCAGAAAAATCACTCCGTTGTTGAAGGCGTGGTGAGCGGCATCGCCGGCTACGGAAACTGTTTCGGCGTTCCCAACCTCGGCGGCGAAACCAAGTTTGAGCGCTGCTACAGCGGTAACCCGCTAGTGAACGCCTTCGCCCTCGGCCTGGTCCGCAAAGACGAAATCTTCTACGGCAAAGCCGCCGGCGCCGGCAATCCCGTCATCTACGTTGGCGCAAAAACAGGTCGCGACGGCATCCACGGCGCCACCATGGCCAGCGAAGAGTTCCATGAAGGTTCTGAAGAAAAGCGTCCCAATGTGCAGTGCGGGGACCCCTTCATGGAGAAGCTGCTGCTGGAAGCCTGCCTTGAAGCCATGCAAACCGGCGCAATCGTCGGTATCCAGGATATGGGCGCAGCGGGCCTGACCTGCTCGACCTGCGAAATGGGCGCGCGCGGCGGCGTCGGACTCGATGTCGAACTGGATAACGTGCCCCAGCGCGAAACCGGCATGAGCGCCTACGAGATCATGCTCTCCGAAAGCCAGGAGCGCATGCTTCTTGTTGCCGAAAAAGGCCGCGAGCACGAAGTGCTGAGCGTCTTTAGCAAGTGGGGTCTGGACGCGAACATTGTGGGTATCGTCAAGCCCGAACCGCGTTTGCGGATCCGCCATCACGGCGAACTTGTCGCAGATATTCCCAATCAGTCGCTCACCGACGATGCTCCGCTCTATCATCGTCCGGTCGGCACCTGGAAAGCGCCCGTGCCAGCCGAGCCGACAGAAGCCGTGCTGGCCGAACTCGAAAAAGATCGCGACTACACTGCAGACTTCAAGAAACTGCTCGCCTCGTCAAATATCTGCTCCAAGCGCTGGGTCCACGAGCAATACGACACCATGGTGCAAACCAACACCGTGCTCGGACCGGGCGGCGAAGCCGGTGTCATGCGCATCAAGGGAACCGGAACACCGGGACACGAGCGAGGCCTGGCGATGGCGCTCGACGGCAATGGAAGCTGGTGCTATCTCGACCCCAGGCTCGGCGCCATGCATGCCGTGGCCGAGGCTGCGCGCAAAGTCGCCATGAGCGGGGCAACACCCGTCGCCGCGACCAACTGTCTCAACTTCGGCAATCCTGAGAAGCCGGAGATCATGGCGCAGCTTTCTGCCGCGATTGACGGCATTGCTGAAGCCTGCACTGCCCTCGGCACTCCCATCACCGGAGGCAACGTGTCCTTATATAACGAGACAAAAGGCGAAGGCATCTATCCCACCCCGGTTCTCGGCATCGTGGGCATTCTCGAAGACACAACCAAGGCCGTGCCCGCGAGTCTTCAAAAGGCGGGTGAAGCGATCATCGTCATTGGTTCTGAATCTCGGCGCAACGCCGATTGGAAGTCCGAGTTCGGCTCTTCACAGTTTGCCAAGGTTGTGCTGGGGAGTTATTGGGGCAAGCCGCCTGCATTGGATTTGGAAGTCGAGGCTCGCTTGCAAAAGCTTTTACAGAAGCTTGCTGAAAAAGAACTCGTTACAAGTGCGTTCGACGTCAGTGAGGGCGGGTTGTCGGTGGCAATCGCCGAAGCTGGATTTGCGCACAATCTCGGCGCGGCGATTGATGTCAGCCAAATATCGTGGCAAAGTGCGCAGCAGGCCTTTTTCTCTGAAGATGCTTCGCAAATTGTAGTCACGGCCGGATCCACGGCAGGCGAAGTCCTGAAGATGGCCGAAGAATTTGGGTTGGTTGCCGATATCGTTGGAATGACTGCATTGGATTATTTGACGATCTTCTGGAGCGATAAGGAATGCATCCAGTCGCACGTCGCCGAGCTGCGCAAGCCCTGGTCCACTGCCCTGGAATCTGCACTTCACAACGAGGTAACCGCATGACCCTCCGCAGTTCCCGTGGTGCATCCAACGCCCGCCGTGCGCGCAGCACCATGAGCAGGCTGCTTTTCCAGGGCGTCGCAGGCGTCGCCGATCTGTCCGAACAGATCAAGGCAGAAAGCCTGTTCCCTGTTCCCTGTTCCCTGTTCGCTGTCCCTGTCGCCGAAGATGACAAGCTGCACGAAGAGTGCGGCGTCACCGCCATTCACGGCCATCCGGACGCGGCGCGGCAAGCCTATCTTGGCCTGTATGCCCTGCAGCATCGCGGACAGGAATCGGCGGGCATTGCCTCGGCAGACGGACACCACCTGGCCAACATCAAGGGCATGGGCCTCGTCTCCGAAATATTTACCGATGACGTGTTGCAGAAGTTGCCGGGGCACATGGCCATCGGCCACACACGCTATTCGACAACCGGCGACTCGGCGCTGCTGAACGCGCAGCCCATTCGCGTGGACTCGACCAAGGGACTCATCGCCATTGCGCACAACGGCAACCTGGTCAACCTCGGCACGGTGCGTGCCCGTCTCGAACGAGCAGGCGCCTACTTCCAGACCACATCCGACTCTGAAATCATCGTCCAACTCATTGCGCACTCCCGCGCCGGCACTCTTGTCGACGCCATTGCCGACTCGCTGGCACAGGTTGAGGGCGCGTTCTCTATCGTGATGATGACGCGCGACCGCATCTTTGCCGCCCGCGATCCACGCGGCTTCCGCCCGCTTTCGATGGGCCGCATCAAGAATCCAGATGGCCCCGACACCATCGTTTTTGCCTCAGAGACTTGCGCCTTCGATCTGCTGCGCGCCGAATATGAGCGCGATGTGCTGCCAGGCGAACTCGTCATGGTCACGGAAGACGGCGTGACCAGCCGCCAGTATGCGAGCGGAGTGCCGCGCACGAGTTGCATCTTCGAGCATGTCTACTTTGCTCGCCCCGACTCGCGCATCTTCGGCCGTTGGGTACAGGAGAGCCGCGACCAGATGGGCCGCCAACTCGCGCGCGAGTCCGGCGTTGCCGCGGATGTCATCGTTCCCGTGCCCGACTCCGGGGTGACGGCTGCGCTGGGCTATGCGGAGCAAGCGGGCATCCCCTTTCGCCTCGGGCTCATCCGCAATCACTACGTGGGCCGCACATTTATCGAACCCGAGCAGCGCGTCCGCGATTTCGGTGTCCGGCTCAAGCTCAATCCCGTGCGCAATCTGCTCGAAGGTAAACGCGTCGTCCTGATTGACGACTCCATTATTCGTGGCACCACGAGCCGCAAGATCGTCCGCATGGTGCGCGGCGCCGGCGCCAAAGAAGTGCATCTGCGCATCAGCTGTCCGCCCACCATTTCTCCATGCTTCTATGGTGTGGATACACCGCGCAAACGCGACCTGATCGCTGCCAATCAATCCATCGAAGAGATTCGCCGCTACATTGAGGCCGATTCGCTCGCATATCTCTCGCTCGACGGTCTGCTCAAGTGCTGCGACAGCAGCGAGAGCCACGGATTCTGCACCGCCTGCTATACCGGCAACTACCCCACGCAATGGGTCGACGTGGACGAGATTCTGCCCGCAACGGCAAACGCCTAGCCGTTACGCTGTTTCTTCCGCCAGCCGCGCAGTGGCCGCCGGCCTCGCGCTCCGCGCCAGGTTGCGCGTGAGCACAAACATCATCGCCGCTGCCAAGAGGCTGGGCAGAATCAACCCCCGCAATCCGGCCGCATAAGTTCCCGTCAGGTCTTTCATCCGGCCCATCCAATAGGGCCCCACAAATCCGCTGAACATGGTGATCGTATTCATCGCCGCAATGCCTGCGGCGCACGACCTCCCCGCGAGAAACTGCGTGGGAAGCGCCAGCGCCGGGCCGAGGATCGACGTAAAAGCCGCAAAGCTGATGCCCAGCCCGACAATAACGAGCCATGGCTGCTGTGCATAGCTCACCGTCAAATAAGCCACGGCCATCACCAGGCATGGCACGATGCAGTGCAACGATCGCTCGCGGGTTCGGTCCGAATGCGCGCTGTTCGCGAGCATGCTGATCGCGCCCGCAACCCCAAAAATCGCGATCATATAGCCGACCTGTGCGACACTCCAGCCTGTCGCGTCCTGCAGAATGGCCGGAACAGAAAAACTGTACGAATACGAAGCCGTGAGCGCGAAAAAGAAGAACAGGCCAATCATCCAAACTTTGAGCGAGAACAGCGCCTTGAGCACTCCGGCTTCATGTCCCAGATGAGCTCGCTGACTGTCCGCATCCAGGCGGCTTTGCAGCCACCTCTTTTCGTCGGACGAAAGCCAGTGGGCATCGGGAATGCCGTCCGGCAGCAACTTGAGAATCACAAAACTAAATAGAACCGCAGGAAGTCCTTCCAGCAGGAACAGCCACTGCCATCCGGACATTCCCGCCCGTCCGTTGAGTCCCATCAGCGAGCCCGCTACCCCGCCCATTACCGTGGAGCACAGCGGAAAAGCAATATAAAAGCGGCTCACAGCGCGCGCTCGCATGGTTGCCGGAAACCAGAGCGTGAGGTAGTAGATCACACCTGGGAAAAAACCTGCTTCTGCAACTCCAAGCAAAAGCCTCACCGCATAAAACTCAAGAGGAGTTCGGACGAACATCATGCTTGCAGCGAGTAGACCCCAGGTGAACATGATGCGAGCAAGCCAGCGCCGCGCGCCAAAGCGCAGCATTAGCAGGTTCGACGGCACCTCGCACAGCGCGTATCCGATAAAGAACAGCCCGGCTCCAAATCCATAGACTGTCGCACTGAAGTGCAGATCGGCATTCATGCGCAGGGACGCAAAGCTGATGTTCACCCTGTCCATGAACGCCAGTCCATAGCCGACGCCGATGATGGGTAACAGGTGCCACGCGGCTTTGCTCTGTGCCGACGCGCCAATCGCACTGTCCCTCGACGGATCAGGGACTTGTCCCGCAGCATCGAACTTCGCTTCGCCGAGTGCAGACATTGCGGTGGACCTCGCGCTTGAAATCTGAGAAAGCGCCGGGCAGCAGAAAGGGTAAGGCGAATGTACCACAGCACTCGCACGATCCGGCATTGGCGACATCCCGGAGCCTCCATCGTCGTGGTAGCATTCGGTCTTTACGTCTTCTCTGCACCGCGTGGCCTGAGGTTGACATGAACCGTTCGCGCGCACTCTTCGCCTGCGCAGTTTTTCTCGGCGCCTTTTTGCTCTTCCTTGTTGAGCCCATGGCCGCCAAACAGTTGCTGCCCACGCTGGGCGGTTCGGCAGCCGTGTGGATCACCTGTCTCGTCTTCTTTCAAACGGCGCTCCTCTGCGGATATCTCTATGCCCATTGGCTGGCCCGCAGCGCGCACTGGCTTGTGCATCCTCTCTTGCTTGCCGCTGCCACCGCATCCGCAGCCACATGGGCCACCGGAAGCCTGAAGGTCTCCGTCAGTTCCGATCACCCCGTCACAGCCGTGTTCGCCGCACTCGGTCTCTGGATCGGACTTCCCTTCCTGGTTCTCGCTTCAAGCAGCCCACTCCTTCAAGTCTGGTGGGCCCGTCTCGAAACCACCGGCATTCCCTACAAGCTCTTCGCGCTCTCCAACCTCGCATCCCTCCTGGCCCTGGGAATCTATCCGTCCTTGATTGAGCCGCATTGGACACTCGGAACGCAGCGAACCGTATGGGCCTGCGGCTTCGCCGTTTTCGCCATCATCACAGCCGCTCTCACTTGGCAGACGCGCACAGCCGCAACCTCCGCAGTTGCGATTTCCACCGAAAATGACTCCGTCCCGCCGGCCCCGCTATCGCACAAGCTGCTATGGGTCCTGCTGCCCATGGGCGCAGGCATGCAGTTGAGCGCGGTCACCAGCTATATCACTGCGAACATCGCCGCCATCCCGCTTCTCTGGATCCTCCCCCTCGGCGTCTACCTGCTCACCCTCATCCTTGCATTTCAGTTTCCGCAATTCATTCCCAGAGCCATCCTCTCGCGGCTCATGATCGTCATGCTTGGCGGCCTGGCCTACATGCTCGCCCACACCGATGTCACCGTGCCGATGCGCATCAGTATTCTGTTTTTTCTCGTCGAAGTTTTCGCCTCCTGTCTTTTCTGCCACAGCGAAGCCTATGCCCTGCGTCCAAAACGCGATGCCGAATCCACGCTCTTCTACCTGCTTTTCGCAGCGGGCGGAGCACTCGGATCTTTTCTCATCGGCATCGCCGCTCCCCTCGTGTTTCGCTTCAATTACGACATCGCCATCGCCTTCTTCGTCACGTCTCTGCTCGCGCTCGCAGTCAGTTGGAGCCGTCCCTGGTCTGAGCGGCTGCTTTGGGCCGTCGCCAGCGCTTTACTAGCAGTCCTTGTTGTCTGGATCCACATTGCCAGCCAGCACGACACCATTGCCGCGGTCCGCAACTTCTACGGCACGCTGCGCGTCAGGCAGGACGTCGCCTACCCCGGCTCGACCCGTCGCACGCTCCTCAACGGGACCATCCAGCATGGCAACCAGTACTTCGCCACAGAAGAATTGCGCCGGACTCCCACCACGTACTACGCCAGGGATTCAGGCATCGGCCTTGCGTTGCGTTTCTGCTGCCCCGGCCAGGCAAACAAAGGAGCAACCAACATCGGCGTCATCGGCCTTGGCACTGGAACCATTGCAGTCTATGGCCGCCCCGGCGACCGCATCCGCTTCTACGAAATCAATCCTGCCGTCGATCCCATCGCGCGCAATGTCTTCGCCTACATCCGCGACTCCGCTGCACAAGTCCAGGTCATCGGCGGGGACGCACGCACGTCTCTGGCTCGCGAAGTGCCCATGGGCTTCAACGTTCTCGTCGTCGACGCGTTCTCGGGCGACGCGATTCCTCTCCACCTGCTCACCACGCAGACCATGGCGCTCTATCGCAAACATCTGGCGCCGAGCGGCATCCTCGCCTTCCATATCTCCAATCAACATGTCGACCTGGAACCGCCCATCGCTTTGCTGGCTCAATCGGCAGGCATGACCGCCATGCGTGTCACCAATGGCCCCAACGACGATCGCGGCGAATTCGCTTCGACCTGGATGCTCGTCTCTGACGATGCCGCCTTCTTTGCTCAGCCCGAAGTCGATCTCCGCGCTCATCCGCCAAAACTGATGCCTGGACTCCACGTCTGGACTGACGACTACTCAAGTCTTTTGCCGCTTGTGCACTGGTAATTGTGCAGATCTTACGACCCGCGGCGGCCTCCCCGTCCACCGCCTTCTCTCCTCGTCCTTCGTTGTCTCCACCATGTGCGGCAAGTCACAGGACGTTCACGCTCCGCGTGTGATAGCATCCCTTTTCTTAAAGCAAGACGTCCGGAAATGCGCTTCTGCAAGAGTGCTCCGGGCGCCTGCCGGAGACTCTCCGCATGGACGAGGAAGACGGCAGACCGGGCCCTCGAACCCGGCAATTCGGACGCATTGACGCCCCATCGGGCGCCGCCACGAAGTCCCTGCGCTCCCCGCAATTCTCAAAGCTGAATTCAACCGTCCGGGCCGCAACGCCTTCCGCGTGCACACGCCCGCGCCCGAGTTCGCAACCCATAGGAGAAGCCGTATGAAAACGTACCAGGGAAGTGAGATCCGCAACGTAGCTGTAGTGGGGCATGCGCACAGCGGCAAAACAACATTGATTGCCGCTCTGCTGCATGCCGCAAAAGCCACACCAACCCAGGGCCGCGTGGCAGATGGCACTGCCGTCACCGCGTATGACGAAGAAGAAGTCGCTCGCGGCATTACCATGCAAAACGCGGTAGCCTTCGCCGAATGGCAAGGCACCAAGATCAATTTTGTCGATACTCCGGGCTTTCATATGTTTACCCACGAGGCGCGCGCCGCGCTGCTGCCCGTGGAAGCGGTTGCCGTGGTTGTGAATGCCCAGAACGGCGTCGAACCAGTGACGGAGCGCGTGTGGAAATATGCCGAAGAAGCCAACGTTCCCCGCTTCGTCGTTGTGAACCAGATGGATCATCCCAAGGCTGGAGGCGGCGGTGGCCTCAGTGCCCTCATTGACGATCTGCACGAGCGCTGGGGCCGGAATTGTGTGCCGATTCAACTGCCCATCAGCGATGCCGGGGGCTTCCACGGCGTGGTGGACCTGGTGACGATGGAAGCCTTCTACTACACCACTGGCGGCGACGGCCGCGGCAAGATCGGCGAAATTCCCGCCACCCTGCACGCTTCCGCCAAGGCCGCCCACGAGGCGCTGGTGGAGCTTGTTGCCGAGGGCAAAGACGAGCTCATGGAAGAGTTCTTCGCCGAGGGCACGATTCCCGAGCAGCATCTCATTACGGCCCTGCATGAGGCGATTCGCGAAGACCGCATCTTCCCGGTGCTCTTTGCCAGCGGCCTCGGCAACGTGGCCACCGATCATCTGCTTGACTTCATCAAGGTCTACGCGCCAACGCCCGCCGAGCGCGCGCCCATCGCTGTGAAATCGCCGGCTCTGCAAGCCGTGGCAGTCAATGGGGGCGGTTCAGGCGATTCAGGCAGCGGTGCCGTTTCATTCCGCAAAGTCGACGACAGTGAACCCACGGGAGTCATCGTCTACAAGACCATGACCGACCCCTTCGCCGGCCGCATCACCTTCTTCAAAGTCGTCAGCGGCGTGGTCAAAAACGATGCCACGCTCGAGAACTACACACGGCGCGAACAAGAGCGCTTCAGTCATCTCAGCGTTATGCAAGGGCGCAAGGCCGTCGAAGTCACCGAGCTGCACGCAGGCGACCTGGGCGCTGTCGCCAAACTGCGCGCCACCTTTACCGGCGACACGCTTGGCCAAAAGGGTGCGGAAATCCAGGTCGAACTCGCCGCTCTGCCCGAGCCCGCCATGACTTATGCCATTGAGCCCAAGAGCCGTGCCGACGAAGACAAGCTCGCGCCCGCCATCCACAAGCTCATGGAAGAGGATCTGCTCATCCGCTTCTTCCGCGACCCGCAGACCAACGAATTCTTGATTGCCGGCGCAGGCCAGCCGCACATCGAAACCATCGTGTCGCGCCTCAAAAAGCGCTACCACGCTGAAGTCACGCTCAAGGCGCCCAAAGTGCCCTATCGCGAAAGCATCCGCGGCAAGGCCGAAGGACACGGCCGCCACAAGAAACAGAGCGGTGGCCACGGCCAGTTCGGCGACTGCAAAATCCGCATGGAGCCGATGCCGCGCGGCGGCGGGTTCGAGTTCGCCAACGAGATCTTCGGCGGCGCAATTCCGCGGCAGTTTGTCCCGGCCGTTGAGAAAGGCATCGTCGAGTCGGCTGCGCGCGGCTATCTCGCGGGCTATCCCGTCGTCGACTTCAAAGTCACGGTCTTCGACGGCAGCTATCACGATGTCGACTCCAACGAAATGTCGTTCAAGATGGCCGGCCGCCTAGCCTTCCGCAAGTGCATGGAGCAGGCCAAGCCCTGCCTGCTCGAACCAGTGATGAAGGTCGAAATCGAAGCGCCCGACGAGTTCGCCGGCACGCTGATGGGCGACCTGAACAGCCGGCGCGGCCGCGTCCAGGGCATGGAGTCCAAGGGCCGCACAACCGTCATCAACGCCGAAGTTCCCATGGCCGAGATGCTCACCTACGGAACGCTGCTCACTTCGATGACACAGGGCAAAGGCACGTACCACATGGAGCTCGATCACTACGACGTAGTGCCGCAACTGGTCGCAGACAAGATCCTCGCCAACGCCAAACGCCCCGTCGAAGAAGAGGAAGAATAAACCCGGGTCCAATGAGAACAAGAGGAGCTGGAGCAATCCGGCTCCTTTCGTTTTTTTGGCCACTCATCACGGACGAACCCATGTTCGCGCAAAAATCCCGATGCCCCGCCTGACACATCCGTCCGCTGCACAGCCTGTACTAAATCCGTGCTAGTCTGCCGTACATGGCACGCCCGCCCGATCGCCGGTTGCTCGACTCTCTGGCCCGGTACAGTCCCCAAATCGCTCACCTCGCTTTGGCTCTGCGCGAAATCGTGCTTGAGCAAGCGCCCGAAGCGATGGAATCGCTGGTCGACGGCTATGCGGTTGCCATTGGATTTTCGTTTACCGGCAAGCCTCTCAAGGATGGCTTTTGCCACGTCGTGGCGTATAAGCATTGCGTGAATCTTGGTTTCAATCGCGGAGCTTTGCTCGCCGATCCTGAAGGGGCGTTGGAAGGAACTGGGAAACTGATGCGGCATCTCAGAATCCACAACCACGACGAACTCGACCGACCTCTCGTGCGCCGCTTTCTTGCGGCGGCAATCGGCCAGGTTGCTGGTCCGGCCGCGCCTCGCAAAAAGACCAGGCCCGCGGAAAAACGAATTAAGCGATCTTGACCATTTCCGTTCTCGCACTGTGCTTCGGTAGAGCCGCTCGCCCCGCTGGAACCCCGCGGCCCAATTTCTGGCGTGAAGCAGCATTACCTCGAAGGCCACGCCACCGCCAAACCCAACTTCGTCAGCGAGACTGCGGAAATCGTGTTAGAAATCGTCCCCGCGAGTGTTCACTAGATCGCCCCCTGGATGCATCCCGGGACCGCCGAGTTTCTGTCAATACCCTTGGATCGCATTTTGCCTTCAACCCACACATTCCATGCGCACGATTCTTCCCGCGGAATTGCAGTCTAATTCGCGGAAAGGAGGACAATGGAAGGAGTGCTTCGGACCAGACGCCTTTTCTCAGAGATGTGACGAAGTTGCTCCGCTCATTCCGCCAACTCAGCGAAGATCGCGAACCCCGCTGCTCCGGGCTACGAAGCTGTGATCCTGTGCCGGGCGGGAACCCATGAACTCCGCCAGCTGCGGCGAAATCCGCCAATTTCACTGAATAGACCCTAACCCCTTTGTTTAGAAGACTCTGCGGCTAAGTTATTTTACTGGACGACTTTGCAGCTATACCCCGGCCGTACAGGTAATTATCCCTCCGGGACAAGTTAGAGATGACGAAATTAGAACTGTCCCTTCAAGGTTTTCTCTAGCCCTTCGATCAATCTACGAATCGTTGGTTGTGAGTTCGCCTCCGCATGTTCAAGATCAGATACGGGCTGCTGTTGCTGAGAATGATCGTGAGATCGAACGGCTGCTTCAAGAACAGAAATCTTCTTCTCAATCGCCTTCAATACCTTAATCAAATCTTCTTTTTCGAGTTGGGTCATTTGAGCCTTTCATGAGAGGAGTCTAGCTAATGGCAGAGACGGTCAAAAACGAAGAGTTCCCTCCGGGACAAGGGGGAACTACTGTCCCACGTTCGAGCTTCCCGGACCTAACGAATAAATTAAAGCGATTAGCGTGGATTCCTCTGTGGCGTCGTCAAGTTCGCGTTGAAATTCAGCAAGGGATTGGACGTATGATGGTCGAGCGCGGTCACGCGCCAATTGATTCTCAACATCGTTGTGAAGAGTTTGTAGATGTGGATGACCTAATTTCTGGTCGATTACTTTAATCCAGGCGTTGAGGCGTTCGTCTCTGTCTCTCATCCACGTTACGATATTCTCTACTGCGTTTCTTGAGTCCATTTGTTCCTCTTTTCGGAATCAGATTTAGGCAAGCATCCCACCGTCAGAAGTGAATGCTTGCCTTCTTTATTGCACCAATAGACAGCGCGTTATTGCAAACGCGATTGCTTGCCAACTGTAAAACATGAATAGGGTTATGATGTGGGAGTGAAGAAAAAGCCATCTGACCCAACGCCGCAAGCGTTTCACGATCTGCTAGACAAAGCCTGCACTACTCAGGTCGAGCCAAAAGCTTCTGTTCCCGAGCGCAAGGGCAAACCTGTTGTGTCGTCCGTTCCGCCAAAAGAGAAAACATCGGACGCATAACCTTACGGCGGTTGTAACGGAAGCTGTATTCATTTAAATACGACTGTAGATATTCCAAACCCACTTGGTAGTAGACCCCTTTAATTCCTCTCTTCACTAGGCTCCAGAATCCATCAATCGTATTCGTGTGTGCGTAGCCGTCCACGTACTTCTCTGAGTGGTTCACTGTCTTGTGCTTGTGGCTCATGCCCATCCAGCGAACCTGTTCCAAGGTTGCCGACTGGTCAGAATAGATCATGGTTTGCGGGGGCAGGATTTCACCTACAACGGGCAGGATTGAATCCTTGGTTGCATCGGGCAGGACTCGCGCTACGACTCTCCCCTTGCGCTCGACAATGCCAAAGACAGTCGTTTTCCCGCGCTGGCGGATTAAGCCGCGATGCTTATTTATGTCAGGTGCTCCAAAATACGATTCATCCATTTCGACTGGGCCCCGGAGCTTAATCTGTTCTTCCATCAATTGCCGAATCTGTTTCATCATGCGCCATGCGGTTTTGTAGGTAACGCCAGTTTCGCGCTGGATCTGCTTTGCCGATACCCCAACGCGCGTGGAAGCCATGAGGCGAATGACATAAAACCACGTCCGGAGAGACGTAGTTGACTTGTGGAAGATGGTTCCTGCTAGGGGAAAGATGTGGTTTCCGCATCCTTGACAGGCATAGGCTGTGCGGCCTGTCACCCGGTAATGCTTGCGCTCGACTCCACACTCAGTGCAAAGGGCCATACCTCTAGGCCAGCGCTTTTCCATGACGTATTCAAGGCAGGCGTCATCTGTAGGGAACTCCACGTCAAACTGCTTTGCCGTATACCTCTGAGCCTTCGGGACTACCTGCCATTTGTTCATCGGTACAATTCCTTTCATGGACATTCAAAAACAAAACGAGTTCTTGCTTAGCCTTCTGAATCGTCTGTTTCTGGAATTGGTGGCGTATCGGGTTCTTGTGGACTCTGTAAAGAGTGCAGCGGGTGGTCCGCAGATAGAAGCTGCTCTTCAGCGGTCCCGTTTGGACCCTGTGACCCGTTCTCAAGTTGATTCTTACTGTCAAATACTCGCCGCAGGGCTTCCGCTAGCCGCTCACGAGTCTGCGGATCGAGTGTTGAGTCAATTCTTAGGGCAATGGAACGGGCAATCGGCTCAAGACTAGCAATCATCGCCTCGGCGGTTTGCTCGGCTGCTAACTTTTTGCTCATACGATCAGGCTCCTATCCCACTTGGTGTGATGGGATAATTACCGCCGTACAGTGCTGCAAACAAGCACTTTCTTTGCAGAGTCCGGGAGGGGGGCGTCACCGGGAATGCGCCGACGCAGGTGCATACGCTACGATGCCAAAACGCGCTCATCTCAGAAGCGCTCCCTTGGAGGCACGATCCAGTGACGAAGGAAGAAGCTCGGATTTTGGCGGATGATTGGGTTGCGGCTTGGAACGCGCACGATCTGGAAGCAATCCTGAAACATTATGACGATGGAGTGGAGTTGACCTCGCCGGTCGCTCTTCAACTGCTCGGCCTGCCCGGCGGCAAAGTTTTGGGCAAATCCAACCTGCGCGCCTATTTTCAACGCGGACTCGAAGCGTTTCCGGAACTGCGTTTTGACCTTGAAGCTGTGCTCGCCGGGCTCAACAGCCTGGTGCTGTATTACGCGAATCAAAGGGGCACGCGCACGGCGGAGTTTATGGAAGTGAACGCAGCAGGCAAAGTCACACGCGTGATCGCGCACTACAGCTTGTAAAGTGCAACGTCTGAACAGGCCTCGAAATCGAAAATTCGTCGCGCGTTTATTCAAAATCGGGTTAACATAGGAAATCCTGCCGGGCCACCGGCACCAACGGAGGAGAACAATGTTCATGCCTGTCGCCGTACGACCGTCGCGCTGAACATTGCCTCGGGACTCTCCCTGCTTCATCCCCGAGGTTCAATTCGGCCTCCGGGGTAATTCTGCACAACGAATCTGGATTGCAGCATGCCCCTTCGCATGCGTTGCGTGTTGATCGCGCGGCGCGAGTGGAGCTTTTTTCATGTCGTTCATTGATACGAATCTGACAACTACAGAACAACGTCCGCGTGGGATCTGGGCAGCGGTGCGCGAAGCTTTGCGCGGCTCGCACCAGGACTACACCATTGGAAGCCTGAACCGCTCCATCTTTCTGCTCGCGATTCCCATGGTGCTTGAGATGGTGCTGGAGTCGCTGTTTGCCGTGACAGACGTGTTCTGGGTGGGCCGCCTGGGCGCGAATGCCGTTGCTACGGTGGGCATTACCGAGTCGATGCTGGCGCTGGTCATGGCGATTGGCATGGGCGTTGCCATGTCGACGACGGCGATGGTCGCGCGCCGCATCGGCGAGAAAGACCCTGAAGACGCGGCAATTGCCGCTGTGCAGTCAATTGGCCTGGGCCTGACCATCAGCCTTGTGCTCGGGCTGCCCGCGGGAATCTTTGCGCCGGATCTGCTGCGGCTGATGGGCGCATCTCCAGAAATTGTGGCGACGGGCGGCGGCTATGCGCGCATTGCGCTCGGCGGTTGCGGCGCAATCGTCATGCTCTTCCTGAATAACGCCATCTTTCGCGGAGCGGGCGATGCAGCCATCGCGATGCGGCTGCTGTGGGTGTCGAACATCATCAATCTCATCCTTGACCCGTGCCTGATCTTCGGCCTTGGGCCGTTTCATCGGATGGGTGTCACGGGCGCGGCGCTGGCCACGCTCACGGGGCGAAGCATCGGCGTGCTCTACCAGTTCTATCGACTGCTCAAAGGCACGGAGCGGATTCATGTGCTGGCGCGGCATTTGCGCTTGAATGTGCGGGTGATGTCGCGGCTGCTGCGCGTATCGCTTGCGGGCATTCTCCAGTTTGCGATTGGCAATGCAAGCTGGATTGGACTGGTGCGCATTATTGCGCAGTTCGGCGGTGCAGCTGTCGCGGGCTATACAGTCGCAATCCGCATCGTGATCTTTTTCATCCTGCCTTCGTGGGGGCTGAGCAACGCGGCGGCAACTCTCGTGGGGCAAAACCTCGGTGCGAAGCGGCCTGATCGCGCGGCGCTGGCTGTGTGGCGGACGGGCTTCTACAACATGCTGTTTCTGGGAGTGATCGGCATCTTCTTCATCGTGTTTGCCACGCCGGTGGTGCGGCTGTTTGTCAACGATCCGGCGGTCGTGCCGATTGCGGCCGCAGCCCTGCGCACGCTGAGCTGCGGCAACATTGGCTACGCCTATGGAATGGTGATGTTGCAGGCCTTCAACGGAGCCGGCGACACGCTGACGCCGACGATCGTGAACTTCTTCGGCTTCTGGGTGCTGGAGATCCCGCTGGCGTGGTTTCTGGCGGTAAATCTGCACCTGCGGTCGCAGGGGGCATTCCTGTCGATTGTGATTGCGGAATGCGCAATGGCAGCGGCAGGCATGGTGCTGTTCAAACGCGGCAAGTGGGCAGGTAAGAAAATCTGAGGGAGGATTGCTGTGAGTACGTCGAGCACTAGGGTCCGGGTGAAATTCGAAACAAAGATCTCGAAGGCCCTTCACCTGGCGAACCAGGAGTTGGCACCGGTCGCCGCATTCATGGTGCGCGGCAAACGCGACTCCGGAAAGCGCGAATACATCCGCTTCGTCGTTGACTGGAAAGATGAAGATAGCGGTGTTGAACAAGGAATCTTCCAAGCCGCTTATCGAGCGCAGGAGTGGGGAAATGTCACGGGAACCGACGCAGAAGAGATAGAAATCTTGCGCGAATGGTTTTCAGAGAATTTGAAGAAGCCAAACTCTTTCGGACGGAGCAGATTCAACCTAGGCATTTGCTGGTTCAAGCCCTGCGCAAACGAGCACATCAACCGCATCTGGCAGATGATTCGCATTCTCGAGCGCAATGGCGTTTATGTGAAGAAAATCCGCACAGACAAGCCCGGCTACGTGGTGTACGAGGACGAATGGCAGCTGGTAGCCGAGCCGTTTCGAGAAGGCACGATACCACGGAGATGAAAGCTGGCGCCCAGGGGTAGCCGAGCGTGAAAGCCCACAGACCGCTCATCATGCCCTGCAGTCCCCGAAACGACTCAATGGACGCAGAGTTCTCGTCGAATCGTTTCGGGGACCGAAGCGATTCGGGGACTGCAGGAGCTGCTTTTCTTTGGGCGCTCGAAGCTTATGCGGAGAAGCGGGACTCGGGCGTCGAGAACGGAACGACGGTTGGTACGCTGCGGATGGGGGAGCTTTCGATTTCGCCGATGCGGCGGAGCAGAATGGTTTTGATCCTGTTCGCGGAATTGCTGTCCAGTCCGAGGTGCGACTTCTCTTCCATCACGTTCAGAGCGAAATGCAGATCTTCAAGCAGTGCAGTCTTTGTGGGGTTTGTCATCACGAGTTCAATTTTACGCTTGCGAGCCCGTGGATTTCCCATTTTGGAACTATGGGGGGCGTAAGTGCTTGGGTCGATTGGAGCAATAATTCCGTTCTGTCCTCCTCGGACCGGATACAGACGAAGAGGGGGCGAAGGCCGGGATTTGGCCCGATTCTGGGCGGAAATTGCCTGTGACAAGGAATCCTTGGGGCTGCTGGAACATCTGAGACAATGATGGCTGTGAAGGGTTTAGGACAGGTTGGCCGGCTGCAGGCGGGCCTCGAGATTGTGTGCGTGGTGCTGGTGCTTGGTGCTGGCTTAAATGCGCGCGGCCAAGCTGCCAATCCCAGCTCTCTTCAGAATGCGTTTTATGGAAGCATTACGACCAGTCATGCCACCGACGAAACAATCCATCTTTCGTTGGACGATGCGATTGCGCGGGGACTCAAGAACAACCTAGGCCTGAAGGAAGCAGAAAACAGCGAGAAAGTGCTGCTCGGCGAGAAGCACCAGGCACTGCAGGAGTTTTTACCCACGATCGCGTTGACTGGCGGCACAGGCATCTATCAGCACAACCTGGCGGCGCAGGGTTTTGGGCCTGGCGAGGTGAGCAAGTTCAGTTCGATTTTCCCTGGCGGAAAGATTCCTACAGGAATCTCAGAAATTACCAAGGATGACCTGACCCAGGGACAGATCACCTTTAGCCAGATCCTGTTTTCGGGGCCCGTGATCGCCGGCTGGCGTGCTGCCGGCGCCGCTACGCGAGCGGCGCATTTTGCCAAGATGAGCGCGCGCGGCGAAGTGGTGCAGCAAGTTGCAACCGCCTATCTGCATGTGATTGCGGCGCAGGGCGAGGTGGACAATGCCACGGCGCTCGAGAAGACAGACCGCCTGGGTTTGAACCAGGCCCATGAGGCGCACGAGGCGGGCACAGCGGCCAATTTGGACGAGCTGCGGGCGCGGGTGCAACTGCAATCGCAGGAGCAGCAGGTCATCGCAGCACAGAACGCCCTCGATAAGGACCTGATCCTGCTAAAACGCGAGATTGGGATTGACCCCGGACAGAATGTTCAATTATCTGATCCCGCGCCGTACAGCGACCTGGCAGCACAAACGCCGGAAGAAGTGCGCGCGATTGCTTACAGGAACCGACAGGACTACCAGAATCTCCAGAATCAGCTCGTCGAGGTGAAGGCGATTCACGCTGCCTATCGGAGCCAACGTTTGCCAACGCTGACCTTCGGCGGCAACTGGGGCACAGATACAGTGAACGGAGCGGGCACACATGGAACCTTCATGCTCGGAGGAACGCTGAGTGTGCCGATTTTCCGCGAGGCGAGCCTCCGCGGTGACGAAGAAACTTCGCGCGCCCAAATGGATGCAGTAGAAAATGACCTCGCCGATACCCGCAGCCATATCGACCAGCAGGTGCGCGATGCACTGCTGGATGTGGACGCAGCGCGCAAGCTGGTGGAAGTGTCGCGGTCCAATGTGGACCTGGCAAAGCACGAGCTGAGCGACGAGACGGACCGCGTCAACGCCGGGGTGGACGACAATCTTCCGCTTGTGACTGCGGAGTCATCGGTAGCGACGGCCGAGAGCAACCTGGTGGAAAGCCTTTACCAGTACAACGTGGCGAAGCTTGGGCTGGCGCGTGCCGCGGGTGTGCTGGAGACGCAGTATCGCGATTACATCGGGCGATAAAAGCCGGCACGACGAGCCGCTTATCTGTTAAAAATCAGACCCAATTGATGCCTTAGCCAGTCGTTGGCGTGCATCCTTGTAAGGTAGAGGATGGAGGAGCCTGGCGCATGGCGGGTAGACTAAAGGTTGAATATCACGTAGAGGCAGATGCTGCGGTGCTGGCTGCGTCTGCAGCGGAGCGGTTTACCCAGGCGGCCGAACAGGCCGCTGCGGCCCGTGGACGGGCGCGGATTGCCATCAGCGGCGGTTCGACGCCGAAGGCGGCCTTTGCCCTGCTGGCCGACGAGATGCGGCCTTGGCGGGCACGGATGCCCTGGGACAAGCTGGATCTTTTCTGGGTGGACGAGCGCTGCGTTCCGCCGGATCACCCGGAGAGCAACTACCGCATGACGAACGAGGTTCTTCTGAGCCATGTGCCGGTGAAGCCGGAGCAAGTGCACCGCATGGAAGGCGAGCTTGATCCCCAGGTGGGCGCGGCACGGTACGAGTCTCTGCTGCGCAACGTTTTCAGGCTGGAAGGCGCTGAGACCCCGCGGTTTGATCTGGTGGCGCTGGGAATGGGGCCGGACGGGCACACCGCTTCTTTGTTTCCCCACACAGAGGCGGTACATGAAATGAGCCGCCTGGTGACGGCGAATTTTGTAGAGAAATTGAACATGTGGCGGATCACGTTGACTTGGCCGGTAATCAATCAGGCCGACTCGGTGTTCTTCCTGATTGGCGGCGCAGACAAGGCCGCGGTGCTGCGCGAGGTGATGCTGGGACCGAATGATCCGGAGCGGCTTCCCAGTCAACTGATATGGCCCTCAAGCGGTATACTCACTCTGATTCTGGATCAGGCTGCTGCTGCGCTATTGCCCGCACCCGACGGGGAGGGCTGCGGGGCTCTCGAGAGGGAAAGATGATTTTGGCAGGTGACGTAGGTGGGACCAAGGTCCACCTGGCGCTGTACGACTTTTCTGACGGAAAACTGAAGCACACGCGAGACGAGAAGTATCCGGCTAAGGAATACAACGGCCTGGAAGAGATCGTGAAGGAGTTTCTGGCCGCGGATAAAGTGACTTCAGCATGCTTCGGCGTGCCGGGTCCGGTGCGTGATGGGCGGCTGCGGTTGACGAATCTGCCGTGGACCCTGGATAGCCGTGAACTCGCCACACATCTTGGGATCCAGCATGTTTTTCTGATTAACGATCTTGAAGCGAACGGCTATGGCATTGCCGAGTTGACTGCGGACCAGATCTACACGCTCAGCGAAGGCGATCCAAGCCAGATAGGTAATCGCGCGTTGGTTGCCGCCGGGACCGGGCTGGGCGAAGGAATTCTGGCATGGAACGGGCGCATCCACGTGCCGTATCCCTCCGAGGGCGGGCACGCCGATTATGCACCGCGCAATGAAGACGAGATCGAGCTGCTGCGTTTTTTGCAGAGAAAGTACAACGGGCGAATCAGCTTTGAACGCGTAGTAAGCGGCATGGGTATGACCAGCATTTACGAGTTTCTGCGCGAAGTGAAGGACGTGGAAGAACCGCGCTGGCTCGCCGAGAAGATTGCGGCGGCGGATGATCCGAATTCAGTGATCACAGAGATGGGACTGGCAGCGAAGAGCGAACTTTGCGCGAAGACGTTAGACATGTTTGTTTCGGCGTATGGCGCAGAAGCAGGAAACCTGGCGTTGAAGGTGCTGTCGGTGGGCGGCCTGTATGTGGGCGGAGGCATTGCGCCGCGCATCCTGGAAAAGCTGAAGGATGGTACGTTCTTGAAGGCCTTTACCGATAAAGGACGGTTGAGCCAGTTGCTGATCAATATGCCAGTGCGTGTGATTCTGGAAAGCCGAGCGGCTCTGATGGGAGCGGCAGCATTTGCCGAAGCGCGTGCAGCAGAACTGAGCGGAGTGTCGCCGAGGGCGGCGAGCGTGAATCACTAGAACAGTGGTTCAGCTGCGGGGACCGGTGGTCAGTGTGGAACTGAGGGCCGCCCTGCGGACCGGCTCTTGGCGTCGATTGCTGGACTGATCCTGCAAGCACTTTGTCAGTGGCCCAACGAAAACACCACGCTGATGATGGTTTCGACTTCAACGGGATTTCCGTTGAACAGAGAGGGTTTGTATTGCCAGCCCTTCACACACTCCATCGCAGCAATGGTCAGCGAGGGCGCGGGTGAGACAAGCGGCTCAACGTCTTTGACTTTTCCGTCCGTGCCAATCACGGCCGCGAGACGGACTGTGCCTTGAATTTGGGCTGCCTTCGCGAATTCAGGGTAAAAAGGCTGTATTTTCTTGACTAGAGCGCCTGCAACTACGCCCGTCTTCACACTAGCTTCGTCTGCGGGCACGACAACGCCATGCACCAGAGCCGCGTCCGCAGGCGGCTGCATTTCAACCTGCGCTGGATCGAATCCCTCGAGCACGTCGACAGAGGCGCTGAAAAGTTTCGCATCAGCCATGGACACGGCGACTTGCCGAGCAATATAGCGGCCTTGCGCCTTCACGATGTTGTCGTACTTAGTGGTCATCTGATTCGAAGATTTGAGGCGCAGCACCGGGTGGTCCGGGCCAAAACAGTAGTAGTCGGGCATGCTGAAGGTTGGCGTCACAAGTTTTCCTCCAATCTGCACCTGATGCGTTGCACCAACGCACGCCAGCTGTTTCGATCCCGCGGGGACCATTTTCAGGTCGAGCTTTGTGCGGTTGGAATCGAGCAGACCGCGGTCCGGAAACGGATTCACCCAAAGCTCACCGATTAACCGCTCGAAATAGCGAGCCTGCAGGCCACCATCCTTGCGATAGAAGGAACCATCCGGTTTAAGCCACTCACTGCGCGTAGCCCCGGAACGAGTCCAGGTTCGGTGCGAGTTCCCGGGTGAAGCCCACCAGAACTCGTAGGTTCCCTGACCGGCGGGTTGGCCCTTCTCATCGTAGAGCTGGTAGGTTGCCTTCAAATGCCAAGGCTTCAGCGTGGCGTCGCCGAAGTCGTAAAAAGGGCCTGCGGCCTCCAGAATGGCGCGCGGATCTTTCGGGAGAAGATCGGCGGGCTTTGGAGGCGTTTGCGCTGCTGAGAGGAACAACGCCGAAAACATGAGGGCCACGACGAGACATTTGGGCATGGGCCAACAGCGTAACACGCACTGAGTTTGGTGAGAAACAAGGTGTCGGACTGGTCAGTATTACGAATCCGTACCTTCATGAAAGCTGAAGACCTGAAGCATCCGGCGCCCTGGAATGGACTTTCGATACGAGGCGCCGGTTCTCCGAATTCCAGCTTCGTGCCGAGAAGCGACTTCAGATAGGCTAGAGGCACCGGAATGACGTTTGCGCACACGATCGGAAGCAGGCGGTATGTCTTCGGCAGCCTGCGCGATCTGCTGGCCAAAGCGACACCTTTGCGCAGTGGCGATGTGCTGGCTGGTCTCGCTGCGGAGAGTGCGCAAGAGCGAGTGGCTGCGCAGTATGCGCTTGCCGATACTCCGTTAAGGCATTTTCTTGAAGAACACGTTGTTCCCTACGAAGCCGACGAAGTTACCCGTCTGATTTTGGACAAATTCGATCGGGCAGCATTTGCGCCGGTACGGTCTTTGACGGTCGGCGAACTGCGTAACTGGATCCTTTCAGACGATGCGACACCAGAACGACTGTCATCTCTGGCAATGGGGTTGACTCCAGAGATGGCCGCGGGCGTGAGCAAGCTCATGCGTGTGCAGGATCTGATAGTGGCGGCGGCGAAAATCCGGGTCACGACGCGGTTTCGAACGACGGTCGGTTTACCGGGACGGTTGAGTACACGGTTGCAGCCAAATCATCCGACAGATGACGCGATGGGAATTGCTGCATCGATTTTGGACGGATTGTTGCTTGGATCTGGCGATGCGGTCATCGGAATTAATCCAGCGGGCGATAACGTGGCGACGACTACGAGGCTTTTGCAACTGATTGAAGTGCTACGCGAGCGGTTCCGAATTCCGGTGCAAAGCTGCGTGCTGGCGCATGTAACGACGCAGATGGAAGCGCTGCGCGCGGGTGCGCCGGTGGACTTGATCTTCCAATCGATTGCTGGAACAGAGGCAGCGAACCGCAGCTTTGGCGTGAGTCTTTCTCTGCTGCAAGAAGCCTATGAAGCGGGACAGGCCTTGCAACGAGGTGCTGTTGGCGCGGACGGAACCAAAGGGACGAACTTGATGTATTTTGAGACAGGCCAAGGATCGGCGCTCTCAGCCAATGCGCACCATGGCGTGGACCAGCAGACGCTGGAAGCGCGAGCTTATGGTGTTGCGCGGTACTACAAGCCGATGCTCGTGAACACCGTGGTGGGTTTTATTGGTCCTGAATATTTGTATGACGGGAAGCAGATTCTGCGCGCCGGCCTGGAGGATCACTTCTGCGGCAAGCTTCTCGGTCTGCCGATGGGATGCGATGTCTGTTACACGAATCACGCAGAGGCCGACCAGGACGATATGGATTCGCTTCTGACGCTGCTTGGCGCAGCCGGCGTGAGCTACATTATGGGTGTTCCTGGTGCGGACGACGTGATGCTGAATTATCAGAGCACAAGCTTCCACGACGCGCTGTATGTGCGCAAAGTGCTGGGGCTGAAGCCGGCTCCGGAATTTGAAGCGTGGCTGGCAAGTGTCGAGTTTGAACGGCTAGGCGCGGAGGCGAATAACTTGGATAGACACTTGAGCGCATGAGCGAGATCATTACAAACTCGCTGTCCGCGAAGCTCCGCGGACTTACGCCAGCACGTGTTGGGTTGGGGCGTACAGGTGTCAGCCAGGCGACAAGCGATCTGCTGGATTTTCAAATGTCGCATGGGCGGGCACGCGACGCGGTCCATGCGCGAATGGATGCGGGTAGCCTCGCGGCCGGGATCGCCGCGATCACTCGCGGGCCGGTGTTGACGGTGCATTCACGGTGCGCAGATCGTGTGCAGTATCTGCAGCGGCCGGATCTGGGACGAGAGCTGGATGATGCCAGCTGGAACGTGCTCGCGGATAAGCAAACCGGTGAAAGCGCGGACCTGGCTCTTGTTGTGGCGGACGGACTCTCGGCGCTGGCGGTGGAAAGGCATGTTGTGCCTCTGTTACAAGAGTGGTGGCCACGACTGAAAGGATGGCTCGTTGCACCGATCTGCGTGGTGGAGCAGGGGCGCGTGGCAGTTGGCGATGCAATTGGCGAGAGATTGGGAGCCATGCTCAGTGTTGTGTTGATAGGCGAGCGGCCGGGATTGAGTTCCCCCGACTCGTTAGGGGCCTATATAACCTGGGAGCCGCGCGTGGGTCGAACCGACGCGGAAAGGAATTGCATCTCGAACATTCGCACAGAGGGATTGAGCTACGCGCAAGCCGCGGCGCAACTCAGCTTTTTTGTAATGGAAGCGCGGCAACGAAGGCTGACAGGCGTGAGCCTGAAAGAGGCTGCGCCAATGCTGGAGAGAGGTTAACGTTTGCTGCGAATTTTGATTCGATGGGCTCTGCTTGGCGCGCTGATGCTGGCGGGTGCGTTTGTGGTGGTGTATATGGGCGATCTGCTCGTCTACAAGGTGCGTGGCTCGCCGCAATCAAAAGTGACCGTCAATCAATACTTGTCCATTCCCCTAAAGGGAAACAAGATGGAATACGACTACGAAGGCACGTTCGATGAGCCGTGCGCCTCAGCGGTGTTTGCTCAGGGCGGTTTGAGCCCTTGCTGGCAGTTGCGTCGCCACCCAAACCAGGGCATTTCGAATTAAGAGTCATCCCAAGCGCAATTCCGAGTGTGCTTTGGTCACAAGCGGGAGTGACATGGTTCACGCCACGGAATTTGAGCAATTCGTAATATCGACAAACGCGCCAAGGACCGTGCGACTCGATGTACAAGCGAACTCAAAAAAATGGACCGTTTAACACACGTTGCCTGCACTGCTTCTTCACCGTTGCATCAGCGGTGAATTGCGAGCCAGAACTGGACTGCTTGGAGGCTCTTCATTTATGCCCCGAGAAGGCGCTCGAGGAGTTGAACGCACAAAAGCCGGAAGCGGTTCCGGCACTGCGGCAGTGACACGGATATCACTTCTGCTCAGGTGATGGCGAGGCTGACTGGCCTTGCGGCGGATGCGCATTGCCATTGGCGATTCTCTTGAAGAGATCGTCATCGGCCTTTTTGTTGAGCTTCCCTGCCTTTCCGAATTCATCCATAGACAGTTCTTTCCTGCCCATCGCGCGATAGAGCCGGCCGAGGCGCCAATGCACGTTTACGTCGTTGGGATTGAGTTTTTCAGCTTCCGTGAGCTCGTGGAGCGCTTCGACGTTGCTGCCGGCGTCAGAAAGAATTACTCCCAGATCAAGATGGGCCAGTCCGTAGGAGGGATTGAGCCGGATGACTTTGCGCAGCAGGGCTTCAATGCCTTCGGGGTGATTCATCTGAATTTCAGAGTCAGCGAGGTAAAGCATGGACTGCGTATGATCGGGGTCGTTGGCCAATTCGGCTTGAAACTCTTTGGCGGCCTCCGGGTACTGCTTTTGTGTCCAGAGGAGATAGCCGAGACCGAAGTGCACATTGGGTTGCTTCGGATCGGCCTGAACTGCGGCGCGAAACATCTTGGTTGAACCTTCGTTGTCTTTCATCCCGTCGAGAGCCTCGCCGGCCAACATGTCAGCTTCTGCTGAGTTGGGATCAAGAACAAGGATCTGATGATAGACGTCAAGCACACTTTGGAGTTGTCCCGTCCAAAGATAGCTATGCGCAAGCGCGAGGAGCAGCGGCAGACTGTTGGGGTTTTGCACAGCGGCCTCTTTGAGGTAAGGCGCGGCCTTGGCATAGTCAGCCAGGCCGTAATAGGACATGCCGATGAGGATGGTGCAACGCTGAGCATCGGGTGAGTTCGCAGGTGCATCTTTGCGCAGGATTTCGAACTCCGGGATGGCGGATGCAAACTGGCTGGACTTGAAGAGCGCCAGCGCAAGATTCAGACGCACTCCCGGCACACGAGGATTGATGGCGAGAGCCTTCCGGTCGTAGGCGATTGCCTCCTTGAAGTGCTCCTCGCGCGCAGCAAGCAGGCCGAGATGCGCCAAGGGCTCGGGGTTGCCCGGGTGTGCGTTGAGGACTTGTTGCCACGCGGCATCGGCTTCGGCAAGCTTGCCTTGCTGCTCCAAAGCAAGAGCCTTTTGCTTTGCGGCATCGGGAGTGGAAGGCAACTGGCCGAAGGACTGAAAGGTGAATACGGACGCAAGCAGCGCACACCAGAGGAGGGCCCGTTTTGGATCCCTCCCCTTCAGGATCCGGGAAATGCGCGAAATTGAATGGGCATGCATGTGATTCAGGTGTCGTTTTGATTTTCGCGCGCGACCGGAGGGGCGGGCAAATTGCTATGTTCAAGAAAAAGGCGCGGCGGGAATCCCCGCCGCGCCCTGTTTGACGGTTGAAGTTAGAACACGAACTTACCGCCAAGTTCCAACGTACGTGGATCCCACGTGTTGGTAACCTGACCGTAGTTGCCGTCTGTGTTCTTTACATCGATTGAGTTGAACTGCGTGTGGTTGAAGGTGTTGAACGATTCAAAACGCAGCTCGAAGTGAGCCCGCTCAGTGAAGGCGAACGACTTGTAGAGCGAGGTTGTGAAGTTGACACGACCGGGTCCGACAACCGCGTCTTTACCCGCGCTGCCGAAGCCCTGATTCTGGCCGCCCAACCATGCCGCCGTTGGAACCGAGAGGATCGAAGTATCGAACCACTGGTTAACCTTCTTGGGATAGGACATTTTGCCGCTGGCATTCATACGGTTGCTGTAGCCGCCACCCAAGCCGATGGTGTCGTTGCCGCCGTATTGCGAAGCCGTCGGCACGCCGCTTTCATCGGTTACGGTACCTGCAAGTTCCCAGCCACCTGCGATGGAGTGAACCAGACCGTTCGACTTAGCGAAGAACGGCAGGTTGTAGATGTAGTTCGCGCTGACAATATTGCGGCGATCGAGGAATCCCGAGCCTTTGTCGTACTTGTAGTACCAAGGATTGCTGACGCAGCAGGTGTTGTCGTAGGTCTGAATGTCGATTTCGTGCGAATACGTGTAATCGAGTTCGCCACTCAGGCCCCAGCGGTTTTGGACGCGCAGGCCGGTTTGGAAGCCGCTGTACGTGCCGTTGGTGTCATTTTCCTGCGAGGTAATGCCGCTGTAGCCGGCATAGGTCCTGAAGGAGTTGGAGTTGTTTGCCACCGGTCCCTGACCTGCGGTCGGGAGCGGAGTGCCTGTTGGTGTGCCGTCCGCAGTCGTGACGTTGCCGCCCGCAGAACGAACGCCCATGGGGGTGTTCAACGGGAAGTTGTCAACGTGAACCTGCGCGTTCTGGTGCCAGGCCAAGTTGCCGACGTACTGCACAACCCAGATCAGCGACGGAGACAACTCATGCTGGATGCCGAGGCTATATTGCGCCACGGCTGGGGCGGGGTACTTCAGAGCCAGTGTGGTCAAGCCGCTGGCAAAGAAGGGCGTGGATGCGACCTCGCCGGTCTGAGTGCTGACGTGCGGATCGCTGACGTTGACAAACGAGGCACTGGGATCATTCACGAACGGCGCATTGGTTGCGGCGTTGTAAATATCGTTGCCCTGCATGCGTTCAAAGAAGGTTCCGAAGCCGCCACGGAGAACGGTTTTGCCGTTGCCGAAGAGATCTTCAGAGAACCCGAAGCGCGGCTGCCAAGTGTTGTAGTCATTGGTGACTAAACCTCTCGGGAAGCCAGCTTGTCCAGCGATCTTGAGGCCGTTGGTGTAATAAGGAGCGGTGACTCCAGCGATGGTGTACGTCGCGAAGCCGGGACCGGTTGAATCCATTGAACCATTCGATTCCCAGTAGGGTGTTGCGCTGGAAAGGAAGCTGCCTGGATCAAAGTTTGCAACCTGATTATTGCGTTCCCATGCGTGCGGCAGCGCATCGTAACGAATGCCCAGCTGCAGGGTGAGACGAGGCGAGACGTGCCAGTTGTCGTTGATATAGGCGGACGGCGTCTGGTTGACGTAATGGTTGATCGGCGCCGAGGCCTGCTGGTCATAGTTGGATGCCATGCCAAGCAGCATGTCCATCAAACCGTCGCCCTGTACGCAAGCCGGCAATGTGCCGGTGCCGCAGGATGCCAGGTTGCCTGTGAACTGCCCCTTCGAGGTGCCATTGAATGCGAATTGGCCTTGCGTGTCACCGTTGACCTGCTGGTTCTTGGTGTAACGGTTGTAGCTAAAGCCATACTTCATGGCATGCTTGCCGCGTGTGTAGGAAACATCGAGCTTGGGCTCGTAGTCTTCTGCTGCGTTGTGCCAGGGAGCATTTCCCATCTGTTCAGCTGTTCCGTAGGGGTTGCCGAAGCCATTGAAGCTGGGCAGGCTCTTCTGTCCAACCTGTTTTCCTTCGAGAACGGTGCTGAGGTTGTAGAACGTGTTGACGCTCCAGCCTGAAGGGATAAAGGAATTCGGGCTGTTGGTGATGTTGATGATATTGCCGTCGTAGTTGATGCTCGCCTCAACCAGCAGGTTGGGGTTGATGGTGCCGCTCAACTTGAGGGCTGCGCTGTTGGATGGGTTGGACAGCACGCTGGTGATGGTGTTGTAGCTGGCCCAATCCCAACCGAGTTCTGGCTGGCCATAAGACTGAGTAACCGAGTCGTGCATGTAGTGACCGAGAATCTGCCACTTGGAGTTGATGGTGTGATCGACACGGAGCACGTCATCGCGGACATTGATCGGTGTCTGGGCCTCAGAAACTGCCTTGCCTTGCGACGTGGTCGGCTTGGGCAGAATTCCCGAGTTAAGGAAGAGCACAGCATTTGGATCAAACAGCTGTGCAGGAATCACGTTGCCCGGGAAAGGCTGTCCGGGAATCATGGGTCCTACGCCGTTGCCAGCCGCATTGATGCTTGCCTGGCAGGTATCTTTTGCCGCGGTGGTCGGATAGGCAGTTGCATTGAGGCAGGGCTCATAGTAGACGTTCTGCACGCCTGCCGCTGTTGCTGCCGCACCCGAAAATGGAACTGCGATGCCGGGTGTATACGGCACACCGTTGTTGGTTCCACCCGTGGCAAACAGGGGCGACGAGTAGGTAAGGTCCGTGCCCAATGTCGGAATATCCGATGTGGGCAGGGTGGCAAGCTGGCTGGGCGTGTTGCCCTGGTTAATCTTGCGCCACTCTTCGTTCCAGAAGAAGAAGGTCTTGTTCTTGTTCTGGTTGTATACCTTGGGAATAAACAGCGGACCGCCAATGTTGAAGCCGTAGATGTTGTAGTTCAATACCTGGCGAGCCGTTGGTGTGGTGGTGTTGTACTTGTTGAAGAAGTTGTTCGCGTCGTAGTCGGTATTGCGGTTGAACTCGAAGGCCGTGCCGTGGAATTTCTGGGTGCCGCTCTTGAGCGAAAGGCTCATGGTGGCACCGGAAGAAATACCATAGTCCGGAGGATAGTTCGAGGTCATCATCGTGAACTCAGCGATAGCGTCCTGAGAGGGCATGATGTCCATGCCGCCGGCGCCGCCGCGGTCATCGGCTTCGCCACCGTCTATGAGCCAGATATTGTGGCTCTGCCGCAGACCGTTGACGCTGATGGTGAAGTTGGATGCCACTGAGGTAGGCGTGTTGCTGTCAGGCAGAGCAGAGCTAACGCCAAGCCCCAAAGACGCCAGAGCGGCGAAGTTGCGGTTTTCAGTAGCGATCTGGCTGATTTGCTCTGAGCTGATCAGCGAACTGACCACGTTGGAGTCCGCCTGGACAGCAAGCGCGTCAGCTTCGACGGTTACGGTTTGCGACTCGGCGCCAACCGTGAGTTTGATATCGGCACGGGCGGTGGTCGAAACGTTGACCACGATGCCGTTTTGCGCAAAGGACTGGAAGCCCTTGGCAGTTACTTTCATGTTGTATGTGGCGGGATTCAAACCGGCGATATCGTAAAGCCCGGTGGCTCCGCTCACAGTGGTCTTCGTTGTACCAGTCCCTGGATCAGTGAGGACGATTGTTGCGTCCGGAACCACTGCGCCCGTCTGGTCAGTCACGATGCCGGTGAGATCCGAGTTAGCCTGCGCAAAAGCCCCGACGCATGCCAACACGAACAACAACGGCAACAGGAAGAACCTGTAGCTTGCTTGTCTCATGTGACCTTCCTTTTCAAGTTTTTGCTTCTGTTGATTCATTTGTCTTTCGCTTCCCCGTCTCGCAGGAATAAAGCCGGACCACACATTAAGAGTCCGAATCGTATTTGTGCCGCTGGAACTCGAATCCGCGTTTTGCAGTTTCGCCGTTTTGTTCAGACAACAGCGAGCACAGAAAAAGCCGCCCGGTGCAGTGCCATCTCTGACAGTGCGCCGCGACAGCCGCGGAGTACATGTGCAACGAAAAAGCGCCAGTACATCGATTTTCCAGCTGGCCTCAAAGAACGACCGAGCAATTTAACGTGTGAGCAATCAGGAATGTCAAGAAGAAAATCCATTTACCTCTCGGTTTCCCGGTTGCTTGTTAGCCCGTCTTCATAGAGATCCTTAACTTGCTCAGATCTTCCACCGGCTTAGTACCGTGCCGGTTTGCGGGGTTTGGTTCGCGTTTGTACTTTGCCGATTTCGCTCCTCAGCAAACCGGCAAGCCCTGAGCTCTCGCCACCTTAGTTCTGGAGAATTCCTCTCGTAAACACGGGCTTAGGGAGCCACATTTTCTCCATGACATGGAAGGAGTAAATTCCAAAAATACAGCTTTTGGAATTAGTGCGCTCAAACGTTTAACTACGTTGAGCAAGCGATCCTTGTCTTGAAGCCGGGGGACATTAAAAGCCTAGCGAACAAGCGTTGTCAAGTACTCGAAGCACTGTCGGGAGCTGCATTCGCCTGGGAGGCAAAGCGAGCGGCGAGGAGATGTTTGCTAAATCGTTTAATCGTCAGGAATTTGGGGGAAAAGAGGGGGTGAGTACACCTTTTGGGGCAGTGTGAAAATTTTCTAAATTTAAGAGGTGATGCGGCGAGCATTTTGGGAGATACGCTCGCGGGTGTGCGTCGTAGACCGAGAGCTGAGACGAGCCGGTTAGCGCAAGCGAGCCGAGTCGCGCAATTGGCGTGCAACTGCCTCGAGAAAGGTCTCAATGCTGAATCCCTCAGGAGCGTCCAACCCCGATTTTGCCTGGATGGCCATGGCAATTCGCCGTGCCAGTGCTTCCCGGGTGGGCAGGGGAAGGTCAAGGCGGCGGGCAAAGAAGTTTTCGAGCACTTCGAGATCGGAATTGGACAGGCGGGCAATGCCTTGGGTGGGCAGTGTGAGGGCCAAATGCGGTTCGGGCACGGGAACAATTTGCGTGAATACAGGGCCAGTGAAGGTGCGCGCGCTCTCAGCCCACAGGGGCGCTTCGTCCTCTCTATCGCGAACAACGAGCGTGCCTGCTGCGAGGTCGCCGAGGCGCTGGTGCTGCCGCGTGACGAACATGGTGATGACGCCCACGGCATAAAAGAAGGGAATTTGGTCTATATAGCGGACGAAATTGCGGGCCATGGATTCAAAGAGCCCGATGGCGCGGCCGGATTGCTGAATCACGCGTATGCGTGCAATGCGCTTGCCCGGCGTCCGCCCGTTGTTGAAGGCCTCGAAAAGCGTAAAGTATCCCCAGTTGAGCAAAAAGAACGCAAACGTTACGATGGCGACGGCCCACTGGTAGGAGAGATTGGAGAAGGCCTCGAGTGCAGGCCGGAAGGCCCAGAGCAGAAGACCGAGAACGAGAAGGCCGGCAGCCCAGATCAGCGTGTCTACCAATAAAGCCACGAAGCGGCTGCCAATGCCGGCGAGGGGCATCTCGATTGACACCAGTTCGGGAGTGTCGATGTTAAGCTGATCTGAATTCTGGTCCATGGCGCAGATTCTATCCAATCAGTGGCTCGCAAAGCGCAGACCTCACTGGGAGCGGCTGGCGGCGTTGCTGGCGCAGTCGGATCAAAATGGAGTGGGGCAGCTGTCTCGCACGGAGCTACGGGAGTTGGCGTTACTGTATCGGCAGGTGGCGGCTGACCTTTCTGTGCTGCGGCAGGACGCGACGGCTCGGACCTATACAGAATATGTGAATTCCCTTCTGGCAAGAGCTCACCACATTGTTTACTCGCGGCGCAAAGCGAGCGTGAAGTCCCTGTTCCGGTTTCTGAAGGATGAGTATCCGGCAATCTTTCAGCGGAACCTGCGATTTGTGATCGCGTCGGTTTTGATCTCGGTCGCATGGGGTGCGCTGGGTATCGTCCTGACGACCGCGCGGCCAGAATTCATGCGGCATTTTGTGGGCCCTCAGATGATCGCGACGATGGAACGGCACCAGATGTGGACAGAGTCGATTGTGAGCGTGGCGCCGCAGGAGACCAGCCACATCATGACCAACAACTTGACGGTGAGCTTTGAAGCATTTGCGGGAGGGATCACCTTCGGACTGATGACTTTCTATTGCCTTTTTTCGAATGGAATGATGCTGGGGGTGATTGGTACCGCCTGCCACCAATACGGAATGTCGCTTGCGCTCTGGAGTTTTGTTGCGCCGCATGGTTCGCTGGAGCTGCCGGCGATCTTGATTGCGGGTGGCGCAGGATTTCGACTGGGCTACTCCATGCTTTTCCCCGGCTCATTGCGGTGGAAGGATTCACTGGCGAAGGGCGGCATTGAGGCGACGCGCTTGGTCTCGGGCGTGATTCCCATGCTGGTGATTGCGGGAACGCTGGAGGGATTCTTCTCGCCCTCTCATGCGCCTGTAGCGTTGAAGTTCACGGTAGGCGGCGTGCTGTTCACATTGCTCCTGCTGTGGCTCTTCCGACCCGTGAAGCCGATGCCCGCGGTCTGATCAGACGACCACTTTGATCAACTTCGGCGCCTAGACACGCTACGAGCGTTGGAACCGGTGTCAGCAATGCTGCTACTTGCCGCGTTCGCTCTTAAACGCTCGGCGCGACGGCAAGCTGAATGGCGTGTATCTTTCGGATTTCACTTCTGGCTCGGAACAACTTTCCCTTGTATGGCACATGGACAAGGAAGGTCGCGCGGAAGAGAAGCGCGGAATCGATTCGGATGCCGAAGAGACCGTCCGCGATGAGACACCTATTTTCAACTACGGTTAAGCAATGGCATCCGTCCTTCAGACTTTAAGAAAAATCTTTTTGCGATAGAGAATCCAGACGGGGATGAAGCAGAAGGCAGCGAAGCTGAGCGAATAGGCGAAAGCCGCCCAATGAGGATTCGGGATCTGAGCGAAGATGTGCTTGAACAGATATCCGTTCAGATCGAGTCTGCGGCCGTTATCCGTGACATGAATGAGATCGAGGATGCCCGGAGAGAGTTCGCTGAACATATACGCGGCAATGGCGTTGGAACCGAAGACAATCCAGGGCCAGGTCCAGCCTTTGCGCCAGCCCTGCTGCTCGATGGCCCAGAAGCAGAAGGTGAGGAGCGCGAGCGAGTAACCGCCGGCAACGAGGACGAATGTGCTTGTCCACATGTTCTTGTTGAGTGGAAACTCGAGGGACCAGAGGTAGCCGATGCCCAGGCTGAGGAGCGACGCGCACGCGAGGCCCGCGGTTTTGAGGCCGGTTTCTTTTTTGGTGCGCAGCCAAAGTCCAGCGAGAACGCCCATGAGTGCGGTGCCGAAAGCGGGAAGGTTGCTGAGCAGGCCTTCGGGGTCACGCACGTTGTGATCGGGAGCGTAGAGATAGAGGTGGTAAGGGAAGAGACGGCGATCGATCCAGGAAACAAGGTTCTGAGTCATGTCCATGAACGGGACATTGCGACCTGGCATCCCTACACCCGGGATGGGCACCCAGCGGAGCAGGATCCAGTAGCCAACAAGACAGCCGACCAGCGCCGCTATTTTGGTTGAAACGCGATTATCCCAGAGATAGAAGAGACCGACGACCAGGTAGCAGATGGCGATGCGCTGCAGAACTCCGTAGAAGCGCATGTGCGCAAGATGGAACAATGGAAAACTGTTAACGATCATACCGAAGAGGTAGAGGACGGCAGCGCGCTGCACGGTGTGCCAGGCAAGTTGGGCGCGTTGGGCGCCACGGGACAGGCGTGCATCGAAGGCAAAGACCACGGAAACACCGACCACGAAAAGAAAAGTAGGAAAAACGAGGTCAGTGGGAGTGAGGCCATTCCACTCGGCATGATTCATGAATCCCCACGAGCCGGGGCCGCCATTGTTGTTCACCATGATCATGAAGGCGATGGTGATGCCGCGCACCACGTCGAGCGAAAGCAGACGCTGAACGGGTGAAAGATTGCCGATGGGTCGAGCCGTTGCGGCGAGAGCGGGTGCAGTAACCGGATTTGCCATGAATCGGATCTCCAACCGGGAGGCCAGTTGCACCTACGCTACGCGCTGAGGGCCGGGTTCGCCAAGTGTGGAGCAGAAAAGAAAGGCCCGGACCGCTGGAGGGTCCGGGCTCAGAGATCGCCAGAATTCAATGAGACGCGAAATGCCGTGCAGCGCCTTATTGAATGACGGTGAACGTTACAGTAGCCGTGTGAGAAGTGGTGCCACTCTTGCCTGTCACAGTGACGGTGTGACTGCCAAGCGAAGCTCTCCTTCCAACGGTAATAGTCATGGTGGAAGAGCCGGCGCCGGTAATCGACGAGGGATTAAAGCTGACAGAGTTTTGATTCCCTTCGCCAGTTGCGGATAAGGCAACAGCTGAGTTGAAGCCACCGGACACCGTTGTAGAAACCGTAACCTCGCCCGAACTGCTCCGGGCAATGGTGATCGTTGAAGGTGAAGCACTGATGGAGAAGGCCGGCGTGGTTCCGGTAACCGTGAGCGCAACGGTGGTGGTTTCGACCGTGCTGCCCGACGTCCCACTCACCGTGATCGTATAGGTCCCAGTCGCAGTTGAGGACGCGACGGTAAAGCTAAGTGTCGATGTGCCGGCACCGGTTATGGAGGCTGGGCTGAATCCGGCGGTCACGCCTGTGGGCAGGCCCGACGCGGAGAGCGCGACGGACGAATCGAAGCCTCCGGAAACGGCGACCGTGATAGTACTGGAGCCAGAGCCACCCTGAGTGACGGTGATGGAGGCTGGAGATGCCGAGAGACTATAGCTGGGACTGGTCGTGCCGGAGCCGGTAAGGGCTGCGAGGAGTCCAGAGTTGGGACTTCCCCATCCAGTGACCAGATCGAAGCCCGTGACGGCCGAGTAGCTGCCGGAGGTGCCACTGGTGATGTCATGGAAATCTGCAGCGTAGGTGCCGGCATTCACGTTCTGCGCATAGATGGTGGGGTTCAGGAAGCCAATGGTTGATTTTCCGTTGGATGCCAGTTGCTGATTCACGAGGGCAATGTATCCGGCCCACATTGGTGCCGCAAAGCTGGTGCCTCCGTATTCGTTGGCCAAGCAGGTGGTCTGGTCTGCGCAGGTATAGAAGGTGAAGTTGGCATTTGCCGAAACGTCGGGACCGTTTCGAAGAGTTGTCGAGCCCTTGTTGCTCGAATTGATGACTCCAGAGAGCTGTTGCCACGCTGGAATTGCGATTTTATCGGGGCTGATACCGCCGCCGCTGTCTGCCCAAGCCGTCTCCGAAGCCCAGGGGCCTGCGGCTTTGGACGTAGTCAGGTCAGTGCCGCCGACTGAGACCACATTGGCATCATCTGCAGGCCACGCAGCTGCATTGCCTGTAGCCTTCCACGTTGAATCGTCGCCGGATGCGGCAAAGAAATTCTGACCTTGTGCGGCCATCTTTTCGAAGTAAGGATCCAGGGTGGTTGGATCGGAGGGTGTCCATCCCCACGAGCAGCCGATGGTGGTGGGCAGCGGGCTGTGGCTGGTCATGGCGCCGATAATGGCGGTGTCTGTCGAACCGACATACATGACAAGACTGGCGAGGCCGGGAGCCATGCCGAGGGCCTGGGTCATGTCGAGAGTCTGTTCGGTGTCATCGCAGCTTCCGCCGGCGCGGGAGTCGACGCAGCTGGTGGTGGTACCGTCGGTTGAGATGACAGAGACCGGGACGTTATTGGTCTGGCCGACATTCTTGTAGTAAGTGGTCAGGTCGGCGAGATCGGTTCCCAGGTACTCGAACAGGCCGAGGTTCTGTCCGGCGCCGGTAAGCGAACCGCTGCCGTAGTAGGCGGCGCGCATGTCGCTGCCCAGAAACGATGCCGAAGGGCCGGAACCGGTGGTGGCGTGGGCCACAACCTTGTCGGCGTCGATGCCATGTGCGGCCGCATATTCCGTCCGGCTGACGAGCATCGGATGCGGGATCGAATAGTTATCGAGGCCGGAGATATGCCAGAGGTTGAACGGCAGGTCGACGCTTGGTTCGCTATCGATTCCGTAAAATTCGCGACTCTCGTTGGGGTGTTGATAGGTTCGCAGATTTACGTGGAAGGCGGTCTCAATGGTTCCAACGGAGCCTTTGACCTGCACGTCCATGGAGTCGCGAGAGCCGCCGACTACGGTGAGGCCGTAGGTGCTAGCGAATCGCAGGACAGCATCGTACTGGTCCTGGGTGGGGCCGAAGCGCGCGGTGAATTGGCTCACCGTCAGGAATTGGCGGTAGTTCGGACTGGACGGATTGTAGATGTCCGCAAGGAAGCTCTTGAGGCCCTGCGGATCGCGCAGTGGCAGGACGAGATCGAGCTGCAATTCCTGGCTTACGGGGAGGCGGCCGGTGAATTGCGCGCGACCACTGCGCACACTGTCGCGCACGTGATGAGTGAGAACGGATTGCGCCTGGCCAGCGACGACCGCGAGGAGGAGCATCGCGGCGACAGAAAACGCGAAACTTCTGAGGCTTCGGATCACACAGTCTCCTTTGTTTCCTAAGGACCTGGATTGGGAAGTTGGGATCGACGTTCAGGAAATGACTAACTTCTGATTGGGTTGCATTCTCCTGTAGGTTGCAACTAGATGTCCATGGAAATCGGCATGAAAAAGGAAACGTGTCCCATTACCTAAGACCTGTGGCTATTCGTTACCGATCGAGGTGACCCCTGGATTCCCACCGGAGGGAGATGAGGCTGAATTCGGTGAGACATGCGCAGGGGGCAGTTAAGTAGCACTGCGATTTGCCGACGGCAACTGCTACACTCGGCATTTCAGGAATATGCAATCTTGACCGCTAAGTGGCATGGAGGCTTCAAGTGCCTGAGTTTCAGCCCTTCGTTCCGGCGACGGAGAAACCGCCCGAACTCACCGTCCGAGCCATCTTGCTTGGCTCGATTTTTGGAGTCATCTTCGGCGCAGTTACCGTATACGTGGGTTTGCGCGCCGGACTTACGGTGGCGGCTTCAATTCCGATCGCGGTGCTATCGATCAGCATCCTGCGCGTCCTGGGACGGGCATCAATTCTTGAAAACAACATAGTTCAGACGACCGGGAACGCGGGCCAATCGATCGCATCGGGAGTGATCTTCACTCTGCCAGCGCTGATCTTTCTTGGTTTCGATCTGGAGTATTCCCGGATTTTCATGCTGGCACTCATTGGCGGCTGGCTCGGTGTGCTCTTCATGATCCCTCTGCGACGGCAATTGATTGTGAAGGAACACGGGGCGCTTCCCTATCCAGAAGGAACTGCATGCGCCGATGTACTGATCGCAGGCGAAAAGGGCGGCTCGCTTGCCAGCCGCGTATTTCTGGGGTTGGGCCTGGGGGGACTTTACACGTTCCTGCAGAACAAGAACCTGCTGGGAGTGTGGCCAGGAGCGCCTGAATATCAACCAGACTTCGGGCCGCAGCACGTTTTGAAGGGTGCTTCGATCAATGCCGATGCGACCTCGGAATATCTCGGAGTGGGTTACATCATTGGATCGCGCGTTGCGGGGGTGATCTTTGCCGGAGGTGTCTTTTCCTGGCTGGTAGTCATGCCCCTTATTTACTTCTTTGGCAAAGAACTGCCACATCCGGTCTATCCCGGCCAGATTCCGATCGCGCAGATGGGGCCTGGCGATCTTTGGGCGGCTTACATCACGCCGATGGGCGCGGGAGC
>Ga0210385_10000138_pt1 | contig 79134 bp, 78 predicted proteins | sample IncBWH26OmetaG_FD_160107 | JGI IMG/M metagenome (GOLD analysis project Ga0210385, IMG submission 160107) | Forest soil microbial communities from Barre Woods Harvard Forest LTER site, Petersham, Massachusetts, United States - Inc-BW-H-26-O ... | reverse complement strand
CGTCCGGACGCTGACTTGAGCCAATTGGCAAACTGCACTTTGGCCTCTCGCTTTGACTTCAGGAGGCGTTCGCGAGCACTGGAATCCTCCGCGAATGGCTTGAGCTGCTTGAGCAGGCTGAGATCCGTAATCCAGCGATCTCCGATGACTTGCGTGATTTCGCGGGCCAGCGCGGGATTAGCCTCGAGCAACCAGCGCCGGGGCGTAACCCCATTTGTCTTGTTGCTAAAACGCTCGGGAAACATTTCTGCGAGATCCTTGACGGTCGTAGTTCGCAGTAGCTGGGAGTGGACAGCAGACACCCCGTTGGTGCTGTGCGAGCCAACAATGGCTAGGTTGGCCATGCGGATTTTGCGGGGAGTGCCTTCTTCCACCAGGCTCACACGCTGCACGCGCCCTTCGTCGCCAGGGAAGCGAACCCGAACTTCATCGAGCAGCCGACGGTTGATCTCGTAGATGAGCTCCAGGTGACGAGGTAGCAATCTCTCAAACCACGCCACCGGCCATTTCTCTAAAGCTTCAGGCAGCAAGGTGTGATTTGTATACCCAAGAGTTCTCTTCGTCAGATCCCAGGCTTGGTCCCATCCCATGTGTACATCGTCGAGCAAGATTCGCATTAATTCAGGGACCGACATGGAAGGATGCGTATCATTGAGTTGAATTGCTGCTTTCTCGGGTAACTTTTCCCAATCCGAGTTGTGGCGCTGGAAACGGCGAATCAGGTCCGCCATGGAACAAGCGACCAGGAAATACTCCTGCAGAAAGCGCAGCCCCTGTCCCTTCGTCGTAGAATCGTCCGGATACAGCACGCGGGTCAGCGACTCCGCTTGGAGAGTTTCGCCGAGTGCGCCCACGAAGTCTCCGGTGCCAAACTTCTCAAAATCGAAATAATCGGGCGCCGCGGCGGCCCAGAGCCGGAGCGTGTTGATTGTCTTTCCCCCATAGCCCACCACGGGACGATCAAACGGAATACCGATCAGACTTGACGGCCGGTCTGGGATGACTTGAAAATTGCCCTGTTCCAACTTGAATGAGACGTTCAGCCTGATTTCGACCTTCTCGTGAAGCCGGGCAATCTCCCAGGGGTCGCCGTAGCGGAGCCAGTTGTCCGGATTCTCTTTTTGCCAGCCATCGACGATCGATTGCTTGAACATGCCGTACTCATAGCGGAGGCCATAGCCGGTGCCGGGGAGTTGCATGGTCGCCATCGAGTCGAGGAAGCACGCCGCCAGGCGGCCCAAGCCGCCGTTGCCCAGACCAGCATCTGGTTCCTGCTCGACCAGTTCAAGCCAGTCGATACCGTGTTCTCGTGCTGCATCCGGCAAGAGCGGATCTAGCAACAGGTTGGTGATGTTGTTGGCCAACGAACGTCCGATGAGGAACTCCATGGACAGGTAATAGATGCGTTTGGCATTCTGTCGCTCATAAGTGTCCTTGGTCAGCACCCAACGCTTGGCGAGAATGTCTCGCACCGAAGAGGAGAACGCCTCAAAGCGTTCACGCGCACTCGCTACTTTGGGATCGATCGCTCTGTCAAAAACCAGGTGCCGTTCATAAAAAGCGTTTTCCGTCCCGATAAACGGCATCGCGCCGTACCCGTAGTGTTGCAGAACATCTGAAACATTACTTGTGCTGGTGGTGAGAGGAACGACTTTTGCGGAACTCGAACGCACGACGCGATTGGTGCTCATAAGAGAAGCCTCAGCTTTCCAAGCTGTGAAAACCGTTCGTGTTCAATGTTGAAGCTACGCCGCTCCGGAGTACATATCCTCGTCCGGATCGAGTTTAATTCCTGAATCTACCAGCTGCGCGCGCACAGTCTTTTCGGCCGCAAACCAATCCGTTTCAGGCGAACCCAGAGGGCAGCCTCTTTCTTCCCAGCTCTGGTAGGCGAGTTTTTGCACCAGGTCGTGACGATCCTCGCCATAAAAATCGGTCAGTGGCTTGGATCGTTGCGCGCGGCCTTCGCTTTGGGGCTGTTCAGTCATGGGACTCTAGTTTGCTCTTCGTCACAAGAACGACGTCAACAGCTTCACACTTTTTGATTGAACTGAGTGCCTCCAGGTTGCTGCTTTTGTTCAGAGTTTCGGGATCATTTTGGTTTGTGCAGTTCTCAATCAAATGGCATCGCGAAGCCTACTTGATGTTGGGAGCAGGCGCAGTTCAACGCTTCTCGTAGGGGTGGAAGATGTAGTCCTTTGCCTTCACGACCGTGTGGCAAGCGTTTCCACAGTCAGCGAGGCTTTTGGGATCGGCAGTGAACTTGTCCGATCCGGGATCGTAATTGAATACCGCGTATCCCCAGCCGCCGGTTTTCGGGAATCTCTTGCTGTCTTTTTCCATGACGAAAGCTTGCGTGAAGTAATCTGGCACATCGACGGCGAACTGGGCGTCGGTGCTCTTCTTCTGCTTCCACTGGAGCTTCACGATCATGGAGCCGTCCGGAAAGGGCTGGCTATTGCCGGGAATGCCGGTCTTATAAGCTTTGATCATGGACGGATTGGCGACGATTACTTTGAGTATTTCGTCTTGCCGGGCGGAAGAGGCCGCCGACCAGTCCTCGTATCCGCGGAAGTCGGAGAAGGCGATTCCTCCCGGTGATATCAACGAGTACTTGTCCTTATTATTGTCTTGGCCTTGCGCGTAAAGGGCGGAGGCGACGAGGACGGCGAGCACCGCCACGGCTGTCGCAGCGATGGTAAAACCAGCGATCCGTTTCAGGGCGATACGTGTTTCTATCTTCAGTTGTTCTTGTTGTTTTTGTGCCAGAGATTTCGGCGTAAGTTCGGGCATGATGAGTTTTCCTTCACGAGAAGTTGTGAGCTTGGTCAATGTCGGTCTCGAACGATTGCCATTAGGCCAGAGGCGAGGGGGTAAAACAATTGGACGATGGTATCGATGGCGCGACCGATATCGGGCGTGGCTAGCGACAGCACTACTTCGCTGCGTGGTTTGCATCACTCGAGCGGCGGTTTCGGATCGAAATTCCAGGTTCTTGAGATTGTCGCGAGCTGGGTGCACTTGCTGCGACAAGCGAATTGCCGTTTTTCCGACGTTCTAGGGTTGGAACCCGTCCGCAATCCACTTAGCAAATAATTCGATGCGCGATTGAGGCCATGGGCCTTCTCCTCTTGGGGGTGGAGGTGGCATTACCGCGCCGCCGATTCCGCGAATGCGGTCGTAGATCGCCGACGAGTGCTTCTTAACATCTTCGTAGTTCGCAAGGTTGAATGCCTTGCTCATGCCGTGAATGTCTCGATCGGTAAACAGAGGGCGAATATCGGCTTCGAAGCTTGTCAGTTTCGTCATCGCAGATCACTTCCTTTTACTCATTGTAGGTCGGCCTCGCCACGGCGGTCGATACGAAAGTATGGGCGATACCATCGTCCAATTGCGCAGCCGATGCTGCTGTGGCTGAATGACGACAGCTAACGGAGAAAAACCCATGGCAACTATGAACGCCCCTGCCAAACTCACGCAGATGAATCCACCGACAAAGCCCGCACAGATTCATGTCGCACAGCGGTCAGCTGCCTATTGGCGGGTCACGATCGACAACCCGCCGATCAACGTCATGGGTCCGGAAATGGTCAAGCAGTTCCAGGAAGTCATGAACGCTCTCGAGGCGGATGAGCAAGTCAGGGTCGTGGTATTCGACAGCGCGGTCGACGACTACTTTCTGAATCACTCCGATTTCACGGCCAAGATCGAAGACCTGACCTCACTGCCGGAGGGTCCCACAGGTTTGCCGCCCTGGCCTGACTTTCTCGTGCGTCTGACGCGTTTGCCGGTTGCGTCCATCGCGCTGATCCGCGGCCGTGCGACCGGCAACGGCAGCGAGATCACGCTGGCCTGCGACATGAGTTTTGCCAGCCGCGAGAAGACCATCATCTCGCAATGGGAAGTAGGCGTGGGCATGGTCGCTGGTGGCGGCCCCATGGCTCGGCTTCCGAGACTCATCGGCCGAAACCGCGCTCTCGAGGTGCTCTTGAGTTCGGAAGACATTCGAGCGGAACAGGCCGAGGCCTATGGTTATATCAATCGCGCTCTGCCTGACGCTGAGCTGGATGCATTCGTGGAGGCGCTCGCGACCCGGATCGCGAAGTTCGACAAGTGGGCGATCGCCCAGACCAAGCGTCTTGTCAACACCAGTCTGCCGCCTGACGTTGAGCTCGGTGCCGGGTGGGATGCCTGCATCGCTTCGCTCGGGCGACCTTCTGCTCAGGAGGGGATCAAAGCGCTGATGGCGCGCGGCTTCCACAAGCCGGGCGATGTCGAAAATCGGCTTGGATACTACCTGGGCCAAATCGGGCGCTAGGCGGGTTGCAGGACGCGATTATCATTTTCTGCACTAGGGAGGTTCGTATGTCTCAGAAAGCCGGCGCCGTAGCGCCTACTCAGCAAAGCGAAATTCGCCCCCACCAACTCGGGCAGGAGGTTTTCAAAACCATCTTGTCCGAAGATGTCGATTGGAAGCAGTTCCCAGCGTTCCCACCTTCCGTGCGGCTGGCCGTTGTCGTCGGTCAGCCCTCGGAACCCGGTCCTTACACAATCAGGGTCAAAGCGCCGCACGGCACGAAGCTGATGCCTCATAAGCACCCAGAGGATCGAGTCTATACCGTGATTTCCGGGGTCTTCTATATTGGACTGGGTGATGAGTTTGACGCGAGTAAGTTGGAAGCCTTTCCGCCAGGCGCCGTAATCATTCTCCCTGGCAACACGCCGCATTTCCACTGGGCGAAGTCTAGCGAGTACATCACGCAAGTAACCGCGATGGGACCGCTTGGGCTGGAATACCTCAGCGCGAAAGACGATCCGCGCAACAACAACTCGTAGGACGAGGCCAACACGATGGACGATCGCCAAAAGACGGAACAGTCTTCTGCAGCGCGAGATCGGGAGATCCGCGCGGCACTGGATCAGCATTGGGCGGCGTCCGATGCTAACGATTTTGAAACGGAACACCTCATCTATCGCGAGGATGCGGTGCTGGACTACCCGCAGTCGGGCGAGCGCACCCGCGGTCGACACAACATCCAGTGCCAACGCGCGAGTCAGCCGAGCAACAAGCGGTTTACTGTACGACGAATCATTGGCAGCGGTGATCTTTGGGTCACCGAACTTATCCTGACCTATGACGGCAAGCCGTCTGACACCGTGAGCATCATGGAGTTCAACGGCGACAAGGTTGCGCGGGAGACACAATACTTTGCGGATCCATTTCCGGCTCCTGCATTTCGCGCGCAATGGGTCGAGCGGATGGGTACATAATCTCGTACCGAATCTCGTACCGACCGAGGCGCGCGAGAATTGCTGACAATATTGCAACGGAGGCAAAGAGATGGATTGGAAACCGTTGGTGCAGTTTGCGCTGCAGGGTAACAGCGGTTTGGAACAATATGCCATCCTGCTGGTGCGGGTTGCGATCGGGCTGTTCTTCGCCATATCCGGGGCGAACAAATTGTTTGTTGCAGGCGGCACGAAACCTGTTTACGACACGCTGGTTAAGGCCAAGGTCCCGTTTCCCGTCCAGACGGCTTATTTCGTGGCGGGCGTCGAGTTCGTTTGCGGATCCATGGTGGCTGTGGGGTTTCTTTCGAGCCCGGCCAGCGCGGCTTTAATGATCGATATGATTGTTGCCACCCTGACCAGTTCGCTTGCCACCCTGCCTAAAGGACTCTCGCCTCTTAGCTGGCTCGATGATTTGCTCTACCTTCCGGAGGTCTTGTACGTGCTCTTCTTTATCTGGCTGATCTGCTCTGGCCCAGGAAAGTTCAGTGTCGACTACTGGCTCGCCGGAAAATTGCTGGGGTGATCGATCACAGACGATTTTACGGAGTCTCGACGAGAGGCTGCCAGAGTTCGACGCGGTTGCCCTCGGGGTCGGTGATCCAGGCGAAGTGGCCGTACGACGCGGATTCCTGCTTGGGGTCGATGGCGACGTTAGCGGCGCGAAGCTGGGTGAGCAGGGCTTCGAGGTCGTCGACGCGGTAGTTGATCATGGCGCGCTGGGCGGGGTCTCCGAAGTGTTTGGAGGTGTCGGGGAAGAGCATCCAGGCGGTTTGGCCGGTACCGACGGGAACTTCGTCGGACCAGAGGAGAGTGGCGCCGCCGTAGTCGGCGAGCTGGATGCCGAGGTGCTGGGCGTACCAGGCGGCGAGGGCTTTGGGGTCGCGGGCTTTGAGAAAGACGCCGCCGATTCCGGTGACTCTTGCCATTAAGATCTCCTTGGAGGTGTGAGCGGGGGAAGAAGTAGATTTCTCCGCTGAGCTACGAGATGATACCACTCATCAACGTCATTTGAGGGAAAGCGCAGTCACCTCGAAAGGCGTCATTATCGTGAATTGCGAGCATGTCGGCGAAGTCCCAACCGGAAGTCTATAAACATTCGGCCGGGTGGCCCGGACTTTTGATCTTGCGGGCATTACCAATACAGTAGGTGCCCCGTTCCTTCGTGTTTTTCCGTAGGGGCGGGAGTCGGAAATGCCGGCGTCAAGTGGGTTTGATCACGTGTCCGTAACGAAATCAAATAGCAGACGCAGCATCGCCGCCCACCCTTGGAAAAAACGCAAGGATGGGGCACCCGCGCGGTGGGAATGGGTGCACGCAAAGGTCGTTGAAGATGGGCCAGCCTGCGGACGGTTATAGCAGACACGGCAGCTCAATGATTCACGTTCATCGCTGCAATGGCCTATCCGAAGATAATCCTATCGGCTGACCAGATTCAGCAGATCCGCGAGAAAGCCTTGAAGGCGATCGCCCCACTCAAACCACCTGATCAATCAGCACGCATCAGCTTCGGAAAACGAACCGAGGCCGGGCGGGAACTTCCGCCATATTACCTCCTATCTTTGCGCGGGCGGGTCTAGAAATTTAGAGCGCGGGGTAAATTCATGGCGACGGCGGCTAGTGCAGGAGCGATTCCCAGTTGGCCGGCACCTTGCCTGCGGGTCCGGGAACGGACTGATTTTTGGGATGCGAATGCGGTGGAAGCAACGCTGCTCCTTTAATCATCCCCTGCTTCTCGTAATCGTAGAACCAGTCTTCGCCCGGCTCGAAGCTGGCAATGATGGGATGTCCGGTGGCGGCCGCATGCTTGGATGCGTGCTGGCTCGGCGACGTGTCACAGCATCCGATGTGTCCACACTCAGCGCAGCGGCGGAGATGAAACCACCAACCTTGCGGTGAGGCGAGGCACTCGACACAGCCATCGCCACTCGGTTTAGAAGCCGGATTGATCCCGCGCCGATTTGTTTTCATTTCGTTCTTCCTTTCGTGGGAGAAAAAAAGTTCAAGCGACCAGCAGGATCTTTCCGGTACCACCTTTTTCTGCCGTTGCTTGAGCCTCGGCGGCTTCACGGAGTGGCAGCTTCTGGCTAATCGGAATTACCAGCTTGCCATCTCGCACCGCTTCGGCCATGAACTCGAGGGTTTTCCTGTCGAATTTCGAGAATACGTGCACTACTTTTGCGGAGGGGTAATTCGCGGCGTTCTGCGGCGGTCCGAGAACCGACGCAAATATACCGCCCGGCTTGACCTTGGCGATCAGCTTTTCGGCGGTCTTGCCGTTGACCGTATCCGCAACGGCATCGACCATGGGAAGATTTGCAATCGCAGTGTCGTCGTCGGTTGCGATTACCTGATCGGCGCCGATGGTTTTCGCTTCATCCATCTGCTTTTTCAAAACCCCAGCGATCACGGTCGCGCCGCGCGACTTCGCGGTGAATACCGCTGAACGGCCGACATTTCCAACGGCACCTACGATGAGAACCGTTTGGCCCGCTTTGATTTCCGTTGCTGCCAGGAGCTGGTTGCCGGTCACGGTCACCAGAGGCAATGCTGCCGCCTGGATCAAATCGAGTCCCTTGGGAACTTTCGCCAGGACCGCGGCTTTTACAACGCAAAGTTCGGCGTAAGTATTGTCCGCCATCGCGAACACCTGGTCGCCGACGGAAAATCCGTCGACTCCCGGACCGATCTTGACTACAGTGCCCGCCATATCGACTCCGATGAGGCCAGGGAACTGGAGGGGATAGAAATCCTTGGTTAATCCAGCCCGACGCTTGTAGTCGATCGGATTCACGCTAGTAGCGGCGATCCGCACCAGCACTTCGCCCGGACCCGGAACCGGATCAGGGTAGTCTTCGAACTTCAGAACTTCGGGACCGCCGTACTGGTGGACAACGATTGCTTTCATATTTCATCTCCTCTTTCACCCCGTCGGTGCGGCTGGCGAACAGTCACTGATAGAGCTTAGATGAACGAAGCCAGAATTGGTTTACCGACGCCACGCGCTCGTGAAAATCGAAACGGGAAGCGCCGGGCGAAATAAGCTGGTTGAGATTGGGCTTCTAGCTCTTTACCCGACGCTCGCGGGTAGCGACACCTTTGGCGGCAGCTTGCTTCCTGTTTTTCTGGGGATGAACGCCCAAGTCGTGCCATGACGTTTCCGAGAGGTTGACGTTGTAGTGCTTCGCAGCTTTTTCGATGTTCTCGAATGCTAAGGCACGATCAGCGTCGGAGACGTCGATAACCTGATCGAAACGAGCGACTGCGTTACGCACATGTTCTGCGTCGGTCAGTGGTTCTTTGCGCTGCTTCGGAAACGCGTAGACGCTGTCAGGCAAGTCGCTCTGTGTGGTTAACTGTCCGTGTTTCTCGTGAGGTTTCCAGGTTGCTTCCGGCATTGGTTGCCATCCTTTCTTTAGACGATAGGCTAAAGCGGGCACGGTGTCGGCCCACGCAAGAGAAATTACGCCACAGGCGAAGCGAGAAATCTATTGGACGATGGTATCGATCCTTAGATATTGATCCTTAGAAATTGCCCCATGGATATTGCCCCATACACATTGATCGATATCAGGCCGATGTCCAGCATAGAGGCCCGCCCGCCGGCGTTGATGACCTTCATAGGTTTGCACAACTTAATCCAATACTTCAAGGGCTGATACCAACGTATCGGCGATACCATCGTCTGATTGCCTGGTTTTGAGGACTCTGTTTTTATGCCTTCCAGCACATTTGCCGGGCTTGGCCTGGCACGCTGAGAGGATTTGTCTAAATGGCAACCTATGTTCAGACAGTTGACGTCGGGCATCTGGCAACGGCGGATGTCCGCGAAGCACTGACTCGCGAAGTTCGGCGTGGCTTGACCGCGCGGCCACACTCACTCTCGCCCTGGATGTTCTACGATGCAGAGGGCTCGCGTCTTTTTGAGCACATCACGACTCTTCCCGAGTACTACCCAACCCGCACGGAAAGAACCATCTTGGCGGAACACGCAGATGCGATGGTTGCTCACGCTCAGAACGGCAGATCGTCGCCATTGCGTCTGGTTGAGTTGGGCGCCGGCACGGCCTCGAAAACCTGCATTCTGCTCGAGGCTGCCTTGCGGCTTTCGGACGACGTCGCCTACATTCCGGTCGATGTCTGCTCCGACGCGCTTGAGTTGGCGTGCCAAAATGTGGCGTGCGAGTTGCCGGAAGTGCGCCTACAGCCTATCGTCCGGAACTATGTGACTCATCCGCTGGAGCTCGAACCTTTCGATGGCACCACAGTCGCGCTCTACATCGGTACAAGTATTGGCAACTTTTCGCCTGAAGAAGCGCGACACATCCTGCGAGATTTGAGTGTTCAGCTGCAAACGGGAGACGCGCTACTGCTAGGTACAGACATGGTGAAAGACGAACCCACTCTTCTAGCTGCGTATGACGACAGTGATGGAATCACCGCGGCGTTCAACCTAAACATTCTGCATCGGCTCAATAGGGAACTGGGAGCCGACTTTGACACCGCTTGCTTCCGACACCGCGTGCTTTGGAATTCCGTCGAGTCTCGGATCGAGATGCATCTCGAAAGCATGCGAGAGCAGGATGTGAGTATTGAGGACGTTGGGCTTGATGTTCACTTCATGCCGGGAGAAACCGTTCACACCGAGAACAGTTACAAATTCACAGACCAGGGCATCCGAAGTCTTCTTAGACGTGCCGGGTTTGAGATCAGCGGGAGATGGAAAGACAGTCGCGATTGGTACTCCCTGACGCTGGCATGCCCTCGGTAGGCGGGTGGAACGCAGCGATCGCGACTGAAACCCGGCCACAATCTACAGAGTGGGGAATTCTCACTTCGGACGAAGTGCGGAATTAACAGCCTCAAGCAGAGCCGTGTCGCTGAATGGCTTGAACAGGCACTCCACCGCGCCCTGTTCGAGTAGCCGCGGGCGAACGGTTCGATCTGTGCTGGCGGTGATGAAGATGATCGGAATTTCTTGCCCGCGAAGTTTCAATTCACGCTGAAGGTCGGGTCCGGTCATCCCGGGCATGGCGATGTCCAGGATCAGGCATTGGGTTTGGTCGACGCAATCGGACGCGAGGAACTCTTCCGGCGACGAAAATGTGCGGGCTCCAAGGCCGAACTCTTTTAGCAGGTCAGGTAGCGACTCACGCACGGATTCGTCGTCATCGACCACGGCTACGAGTGGGACGGTCATAGGGTATTCATCGAGTATTCATCCGCGCTCGCAGCCACAAGCTCCGGCGACGGTCGGAACTGAATGTGCGACACCAAGTTCGTTGTGGAAGTGATGTGTCCGTCAAGGGGCGGTGTCTATACGAATCCGCTTGATGACGAGACTGTTCTCCGGGGGGATTTTTTCTCGGAAGCACTTCAGAACAGAGGGTGCGCCATTCGAGGAGGCACTGTCTATTGCACTTTAGTATTAGTCGACAATCGGAGGCGAGAAAAAAGGAATGCCACCCTTCAAATCGGAAATCCCTTTGTGAGAGCCGAAACTGCGGGTATCAAGACACAGATTACTCACGCCACATCGGTCACATCGGAAGCCCGAATGTCGCGATTATCGTCGTCGCCGGCCGCATTCTGGGATCTGCGAGGAATAAAGAACGAAAATGTTGCCCCGGGGCCATCATTCGGTGTTGCCCACAATCGACCGTGATGACTTTCGATAATGGAACGACTGACGGAGAGTCCGATTCCCATACCGTCATTTTTCGTGGTGTAGAACGATTCAAAGAGTCTATCGGCAGCCTGAGAGTCGAACCCGACTCCCACATCTTGCACCGTCAAACGCACGCGATCGTCTCCGTCTGCTTCGGTTCTGATCAGCAACTGGCGCTGGCGATCGTCGACGGTACTCATTGCATCAGATGCGTTCCGGAGCAGATTCAAAATGACCTGCTGTAATTGCACCCGGTCACCAGCGACGAGAGGCAGGTCGTCGGCAAGTTCCAGCTGCAGGATGACGCGATTTCTCTGAAGGTCGCTGAGGGACAGCGCAACCACCTCTCGCGCAGCTTCATTCAGGTCCACCGACTCGATGGTGGGCTCCTTTTTGTCATAGAGCGCGCGCAATCGCGTGATCACCTCAGAGGCACGGTTGCCATCGCGAATCGTGCGCCGGGCGGTCTCTCTCGCGCCGTCGATGTTGGGAGGATCGGCGGCCAGCATCCGCAGACAGGTGCTGGCGTTGGTGACAATGCCAGAAAGCGGCTGGTTGACCTCATGTGCGATGGACGCCGTCAATACTCCAAGGCTCGTAACTCTAGCGACCTGTGAGAGCTCCGATCGGGCCTTGCTGAGCGCTTCTTCGGAAGCCCGGCGTTCGGTCACATCCTGAACAGCGCCGATGTACTCCGGCTGGTCGTGATCGCCCCGGATGTGAGCGGCAACGTGCACGTACTTGATCGTGCCGTCTGGCATCTGCAGGCGGAACTCGAGCTGCACATCGCTGCGGTCCCGGCGAGATCGTTCGATCTGTTCTCTGAATAGTGACAAATCTTCAGGGTGGATTCGATTATCGATCAATTCAAAGGTTACCGGCGCATCCCGGTCAATCTGGAAGATGCGATAAAGCTGCTCAGACCAGGTGACTTCGTCGGTCGGTATACGCCAGGAGAAACTGCCGATACGGCTAAGATGCTGGGCTTCGGCGAGGAATGCCTCGCTGCGCCGCAGTGCGTGCTCCGCCCGTTTGCGTTCCGTAATGTCGCGCAGATAGCCCGTGAAGGACGGCGGCCCTTCGAGCGGAATGCGAGTGACTGCGAGCTCGACGGGGAATTCGCTTCCGCCAGCACGTACTGCCGTCATCTCGAGGCGTTTTCCGAGCACTCGCGCCTCGCCCGTGGCCAGGTAGCGGGCAAAACCCTGCCGATGCTTCTCGCGGAGAGACGGTGGGATGATGACGTCGGTCAGTTGCTTGCCGACGACCTCATCCTGACGGTGCCCGAAGGTGTGTTCCGCCGCCGGATTGATCTCGATGATGCAACCTTCGTGATCGATGGTCACGATGCAGTCGAGAGCCGATTCCAGAATGGCTGCCTTACGCGCTTCACTGCGGCGTAACTTTTCCTCGGCGCGTTTACGGTCGTCGATATCGGTGTTGGTTCCGTACCATTGGATGATGTTACCCGCTTCGTCGCGGAGAGGGTTCGCGCGAAACAAGAACCATCGATAGACCCCGTCGTAACGGCGCATGCGTGCTTCTGTGTTAACCGGTGTGCCAGTAGCCAGACAAGTCCGCCAATACTCCACGAGACCTGGCAAGTCGTCCGGACAAATCGCGGCCTCCCAACCCCAGCCTCGCGCCTGTGCCGCCGCGATACCCGCGTAGTCAAGCCAGCGCTGGTTGACGAAGTCGCAGTATCCGTCTGGACGCGCAGACCATGCGGCCGTGGGAATGGTGTCGATGATCTGCTTAAGATTGATTTCACTCGCGTGCACTTTTTCCTCGGCGAGTTTGCGGTCATGGATATCCGTGCTGGTTCCGTACCAGCGCTCAATCGCGCCGGTGTGACTGCGGAACGGAGCGACGCGGATTAGAAACCAGCGATACTCTCCATCGTGACGGCGAAGCCGGGCCTCGATCTCGCCCGATTCCCCTGAGATCAGCAACTCCTGCCAGCGCTTCATCAATGGCGGCAAGTCGTCCGGATGGAAAGCCGCAGACCAACCCCAGCCATGCGCTTCTTCAGGAGAGAGACCCGTGTACTGATGCCAACCCTTGCTGAGGAATTCGTTGGGACCGTCCGGCAGATTGCACCAAACCAACGTGGGGATGGTGTCGATGACCCGCTGCAGCTTGCCCTGGCTTGCGCGCAGTTCCTCTTGTGCGCGTTTCTGGTCGTCGATGTCGGTGGTGGTACCGACGAATTTGAGGACTTTTCCTTCCGCATCGCGCAAGACCACGGCTTGCTGGAGGTGCCAACGATAGCTCCCGTCCTGAGCGCGGAGAGACCTGGTTTCGAACGCAAAACTTTGTCCCAACCGTACTCCTTCCCAGAAGCTTGTCGATGCGGTTTCCCGATCCTCAGGGTGGACTGCAGTCATCCAGGCCTCGGGATGCGACCGGACGTAATCGAGGGTCTGACCGGCGTATTCAAGCCAAACTTGATTGACGAAATCCGGCGTCCCATCGGGCTTGAGTGTCCAAGTGGATACAGGAAGATGCTGCAGCAGTCCAACCTGGAGTTGCAACTCGGCGTTCGCCGCGGCAAGTTCGGCAGTTCGTTGCGCGACCCGCTGATCGAGTTCGGCGGCGACCCGCTTCTGTTGATTTCGGAGCCGAGCCTCCTGCAATCCTATGATTGCCTGAGTCGCTGCTATGTTGAGAAGAAGTGCCTCGGTCTGGCGCGGAAAATCCGGCCGTTCAGCCACTGCCACAATCATGCCGAGTTCGCCTTGTAAGCCCAGTGGCAAGGGCACAATAGAAACGTCTCCCTTACCCATAAGTTTGCGCAGCAGCGGCGGCCATTTCCGTGAGTCGCTTTTCAGACACTGGCTGAGCGCTTCGCAGATCTCGTGCGGCGAAGGCATCGGTCGTTCTTTTTGCGGGTTGGCGATGCGGACGATCTCAACGGGCGCCCCGCCAACTGGATCCGTCAGCCTCACCGAGACCAGGTCCAAGGACAGCATGCGCATGAGCGCATCGAGGAGGGTATGGAGAACCTGCGAGGGATCGCCACTCCGGATGGCGGGAAGAGCGAGCAGGCTGACAAGATCGTTCATGCACCGTTGAAGGTGCTTGACTTCGCCGGAGGCAAGATCGGGTTGGGCTTCCATATCAGGCAGCGGTGGATGAGGAAGGCGGTATAGCGGAAAAGTCGGCGCTAGTGGTCTTCTTCATCCTGTTCTCCTCACTATCGGGTCAGTTCGAATGTGGAGGTTACGCCGCTGTAACCGCTGCCGGCAGGCGGCGGAGTCGCGCGGCCATCCCCACCAGGTCGGGAAGAGAGTTGGCCTTCATCTTCTGCATCACCTTGCCGCGGTGTGCCTTGACCGTGATCTCGCTGATACCAAGCTCCCCAGCGACTTGTTTGTTCAGCAGGCCGGAGACTACTAACGCCATAACCTGGCGTTCTCTTTGCGAGAGGGACGCATAACGGTCACGGAGTACCTTCATCTCCGCTTGCAGGCTAAGTGCAACCCGGCTGCGTTCGAGGGCTGACCGGATGGCGGTCAACAGCACGTCATCATTGAACGGTTTGGTCAGGAATTCGACAGCGCCGGCCTTCATGGCTTGGACCGTTATGGGCACGTCGCCGTAGCCGGTAATGAAGATGATCGGCATATCGGTTCGTTTATCGGCGACGAGTTTTTGGAGGTCGAGACCGTTCAGGCCGGGAAGAGACACATCAAGTACGAGGCAGTTGGGAACAATAGCTTGTGGCTGGTCGAGAAATTGTTGCGCGGAAGCGAATGTCTTTGGCTGCCAGCCTTCGCAGCGGATCAGCGACTCCAGCGACTCGCGCACGGAGATGTCGTCGTCGACAACGAACACGACTGGCTTGATATCCGGCACGGGTGAACCCCATTCTTGCCTTGCGATTGGCTGAAGGCGACCCAATATTGGGGGAAATTCTATCAGAAATCATGCAGTTTGCCTTTGGCGGGACGGCTGAGATGTTCGCTCTGTGATCATGACGAAATGTGGCAAGGATCATCAACTGGAGAGCCGATACCAAAGTATCGACGATACCATCGTCCAATTGTTCGTCACCCGAGCTTCTGTTCTTATGGCTGCGGACAGAATCCGGCGTCATCGACCGTTGCTGCCCAAGATGTTTGTTATGGCGGCCATGGCGATCGACGCGTCCTCTTGGCCGGCAGCCTTGGTTGCTATAGATTGAGCAGTGTTTCAAAGCGCATTCACAAGGATGTGAAACGTCGATTGCGGTGATCGCGCGGGAGAATGAAACCATGAAACGGATCGCGTTCTTGCTGGCTGCAGTTGCAGCGATCGGCGGCTTTGTCGCTAACTCTGCCCCCGCATCTGAACACGCCGACGGAGAGGCTGCCCCGATCTTTGGAATCAAGATTCCGCCCGGATACCGCGACTGGAAGCTGATTTCCGTGGCCCACGAGGCTGGCAACAACAACGACCTGCGCGCCGTTCTGGGAAACGATTTAGCCATCAAGGCTTACCGGGAAGAAAAGCTTCCGTTTCCGGACGGCGCAATCATTGCCAGGCTGGCATGGAGATACGTCCCGTCTGAGGAAAATGACAAAGTCTTTGGACGCGCTCAGTCTTTTGTTGCCGGAGACCCGATTAACATTCAGTTCATGGTCAAGGACTCCAAGAAATACGCCGCGACGGGCGGCTGGGGTTTCGCTCAATTCGATATGGACGGCAAACCTAACCTCCCCGAGGCAGCTCTCAAGACCTGCTTCCCCTGCCACGAGCCTGGCAAAGCACAGGACTTTGTTTTCACCCGTTACGCACCGTGATCCAAGAGAATTTCCGATTAAGGAGGACACACTATGAGCGTCACCACAATCGAAAAAGTGATCTACACCGCGAAAGCGCACACCACAGGCGGCCGAGATGGAGGATCGTCGCGCACCTCCGATGGCCGCCTCGACGTTAAACTTTCGATTCCGGGCACTCCCGGTACCGGCACCAACCCTGAGCAGTTATTCGCCGTGGGTTGGTCAGCCTGCTTTCTATCCGCACTCAAGATCGTGGCTGCCAGAAAGAAAGTCAGGTTACCGGCTGAGCTTTCCATTGACACTGAAGTTGACCTAGGCACAACCGGCGGGGGGTACCTGCTGCAGGCTCGCCTCAACGTCAACCTACCCGGCATAGAGCCTGAAGTCGCGCAAGCTCTGGTGGATGGCGCGCATCTTGAGTGTCCGTATTCCAAGGCCACACACGGCAACATCAACGTTACGACAAACGTTTTAACCAATCCCACGGCTAACGTGGCGTGATCCAGGTTCGCCGGACCATGGGCGACTGCCGCGTTCTTGATATTGCTGATGAGGTGCGAGGAGGAGAGCCATGACAACTGCAGCGACGGAGGTTCGACCGCCATTGCCTCCGTTCACGCGCGAGAGTGCGATTCAAAAAGTGCGCCTCGCGGAAGATGGCTGGAACAGCCGCGATCCGGGAAAAGTAGCTCTGGCCTACACGATCGATTCGCGGTGGAGGAACCGCGCAGAGTTCGTCAGCGGAAGAGATGAGATCGTTGCATTCCTTTCTCGGAAATGGGCTAAGGAGTTGGACTACCGGCTGATCAAGGAACTGTGGGCGTTTGCGGGAAACCGCATCGCGGTACGCTTCGCATACGAATGGCACGACGATTCAGGTCACTGGTATCGGTCATACGGCAACGAAAACTGGGAGTTCAACGATGACGGCTTGATGACTACACGGTTTGCGTCGATCAACGATCTTCCCATCTCGGAATCGGGCCGCAAATATCACTGGCCGCTCGGTCGCCGTCCCGAGGGGCATCCCAGTCTGAGTGACTTGGGTCTATAGTCTTTCCCAATATTCCCAGGGCCGAAGTGCACATTCTCGACGCCGGCATTTCGCGTGAGCGGAGAGACTCTCCACGTGGATGGTGCCCCTCGGGCTCGTCGATGGTAGGAAATGATCAGTAAGAAACAATAAGGAATCTAATCAGGGGCTGGACTTCGACGAGGTAGGAATGCCCAGGTTGCTTTCAGTAAATGTCGGTCTTCCGCGCGACGTGACATGGAACGGTAAGACGGTCCGAACGTCAGTCTGGAAATCTCCAGTTAGTGGACGGCGAATGGTGCGGAAGCTCGACGTCGATGGTGACGAGCAGGCCGATCTCGCGGGTCACGGTGGAGAACAGCGCGCGGTATTTGTCTATCAGATGGACTCGTACCATTACTGGGAGAGTTTTCTGGGCCGGAGCGATTTTACCTTTGGCCAATTCGGCGAAAACTTCACCGTCGAGGGACTTCTCGATAGCGAGGTGTGCATCGGCGATCGCTACCGCATTGGCGGCGCGATATTTGAAGTGACGCAGCCGCGCGTCACGTGCTACCGCGTCGGCATCCGCATGAATGAGCCTCGCATGCCAGCGTTGCTCGTCGCGCATCATCGGCCAGGATTCTACTTTCGCGTGTTGCAGGAGGGTGAAGTTGGTGCAGGCGACGACATTGTAAGAATCGCCGATGGTCAAGAGCGAATGAGTGTGGCCGATGTTGACGCTCTGTTGTATTTGCCGGGGCAATCCAGCGAGCAATTGCAACGCGCGCTGCGAATTCCTGCACTCAGCAAGGGTTGGCAGAGTTCGTTCCAGGCGATGCTCCAACAAGATTTGAGTCCCAAAGCTACGGTGGGGAATCCGGGGCTCGCTCAGGAGGAACAAGCTCCAGCATGGCCGGGATTTCGACAGATGCGAGTCGAGAATATTCATAAGGAGAGCGCTAGCGTAACTTCCTTCATTCTGAAGCCAATCGATGGGCAACCTCTTTCTGTCTGCCAGGCAGGGCAATTTGTGGTTTTGCGGCTGGTCGTTGATCCTGATGCGGGCAAACCACCTGTTCTTCGCAGTTATTCGTTGTCGGATCTGCCTGCAGCCGATCACTTCCGCATCAGCGTGAAAAACGAATTGAACGGGATTGGAAGCTCATTTCTGTGCAACCGTGCGCGAGAAGGCGATGTATTAGATGTCAGTGCGCCGCGCGGTAGTTTTACTCTTCGCCAAGACCAGAGTCCCGTGGTGCTGCTGAGTGCCGGCGTGGGTGCAACCCCCGTGATGTCGATGCTGCACGCACTTGTCGCTGAAAAATCGCAGCGAGAAGTCTGGTGGGTCTATGGAGCGCGTAATCGCGCCGAGCATCCATTTGCAGAAGAGTCGCGTTCATTACTGAAACATCTCTCTCGCGGACGAGGATACATCGTATACAGCAGGCCTGCTGCAACCGACCAAGTCGGGGCAGACTTCGATGCTCCGGGACACATTGACACTGCTTTGCTGGAGAGAATTGGCGTGTCACAAGGTAGTGAATTTTATTTGTGCGGGCCCGCTTCATTTTTGCAGAACATGCGCGATGGGCTGCGACACTGGGGCGTGCTCGCGGATAATGTGCACACGGAAATCTTCGGTTCTCTGGAGACTATTACCCCTGGTATGGCGGAGGTTGATCACACTCCTCACCTGCCCGAAGGGCCGCCGGGATCTGGCCCACCAGTCTCATTCGCGCGTAGCGGGATTACCGCTACGTGGGATCGTAAGTTTGCGAGTTTGCTTGAACTGGCAGAAGCGTGCGATGTTCCGGTCAGGTGGTCGTGCCGGGCTGGAGTCTGTCATACCTGCATGACTGGTCTCATTGGTGGGTCGATTACTTATAATGCTGAGCCGCTGGAGAGGCCGGCTCCGGGGAATGTGCTTATCTGCTGTTCCCAGCCAAGCGCGGGTGTCACTCTGGATCTTTAATAGGTAAGAGAAGATTTAAGAGGAAATCTAAGAGAAACGGGAGAAGATCAATCATGCGTTCTGATATTGTGCCGGGAAGGATTTTCCCCGACTATGAACTGCCCGATCACACGGATACGCTGCGCAAGCTGAGCGAACTACAGGGCGAGGATCCGCTCATCCTCACGCTTTCGCGCGGCCACTATTGTCCAAAAGAGCATCAGCAGCATTTGGAACTCGCCGCGTTCTACCCGAAGATCGCGGTGGCATATACGCAGGTCGCCACGATCGCCACCGACGATCACCATACGCTTCAAGAATTCCGTGCGTCAGTCGGAGCCCAGTGGACATTCCTTTCGGACCCCGAGCGAAAAGTTCAGAAGGATCTCGACATCCAGGAGTACACCGACCCCGAGCACAATCCGATGATCCCGCATACGCTCGTGCTCAAGCCGGGACTTGTGATTTACAGCATCTATAACGGCTACTGGTTCTGGGGCCGACCCTCGATCAGCGATCTTTGGCACGATCTGCGCGTCGTGACGAGCGAAATCCGCCCAGACTGGGATCTGAGTACTCCTGGACTCCGAGAGGCATGGAATGCGGGTGACTTATCGCGTTTCCATGGATGGAACAAACGGGCCGATACGAAAGACGCCAAGGAATAGCAGCGCCATTTTTTGAGATTTGGCGGTGAAACAGATGTGCAGCAGTGGCTCAGGTGGAGGTGAAACTGTGATTGAAGCTTCTGATCTTTCTTCTGAACGTTCTTCTGACTTTTCTTTCGAGCTTCGGATGACGACATTGCCGCTCAACAACGGAGTCGGCCACATGCCGGCACTCGGGTTTGGCACTCTGATTTCTGACCTGACTCTGACGAGAACTGCGACCAGAGATGCGCTGGACGCAGGATTTCGACACTTCGATTGCGCGGAACGATATCGGAATGAGCGCGAGGTAGGCGAGGCGTTGCAGGCAGGACTTGCCGCGAATGCGATCGCGCGCGAAAATATTTTTGTTACTACAAAGTTATGGAACTCCAATCATAGGCCCGAACGTGTCGAACCTGCTTTCGAGGCGAGTCTCGACAGACTCAAGCTAAAGTATCTGGATCTTTATCTCATTCACACTCCATATGCATTTCAACCGGGCGATGAGCAGGACCCGCGGGACCAAAACGGCAATGTCATCTATGACAAGGGAGTGACTTTGGTCGACACCTGGAGAGCGATGGAGAATCTCGTCGGCCATGGCAAGTGCCGGGCCATCGGACTGTCGGACATCAGCTTGGGCGAATTGTTGCCAATCTACGAGTCGGCAAGAATCAAGCCAGCCGTGGTGCAGGTGGAATCACATCCATATCTACCGGAAACGGAACTTCTGGAGTTCTGCAAAGAAAAGGGAATTGTGTTTTTGGCTTTCGCGCCATTGGGTCACGGAATGCGACCGGGACTGCTGGAAGATCCCGTTATTGTGGCAATCGCCACGCGAGTTGGAAAGACGCCGGCACAGGTGCTGCTGGCATGGGCGGTGCAACGCGGCACGGCATTGCTGACCACACCCAGGACTGCGGCCCGCGCGAGAGAGAATTTCAACATTTCTCCGCTGCCGAAAGAAGCACTTGAGGAGATCAACCGAATTCAGACTAGACAGAGGCTGAATTCAGTGGTGACAACCGGGATTCCGGGTTTCATTCCGCAAGGTAGATGAAGATGAAAATCATCCTAGTGCTGCGTCACGCGATCTGCTGAACTGCTTGACTTCGCCATGCCAGTGCCCAAGAGGTCGGTGAAGTCCTGTTCTACAGTAACTTTTCTTCGCTGATGGCGTGATGAATGCCATTGACTTCGACGAGCATCTTTTGCTGTACTTGTGTTGTTTAAACACGGTGAAGGAGTTCACCGCCAACCGCTGTCCCAATTCTTTATCCGGAACAGCTGATGACTCCTGACAAGCGGATTGTTTTGTCACGGGGGCATAGCGCCGGTTTGATCCTCTAGACGATCCGCAGAGAGTAGTCGAGGTGGCGCCATGGAGAACGTGTGGGTAATGGCCGCGGTTTGGGTCGGCCTGGCCTTGATTGCGACACTGATTGCCATCTGGTTCCGGATCTCCACGGCGCTGAGTGAAATTGTCGTCGGCACGGTGGCCCAGTTAGTCATCGGTGCACTTTTCATTCATGCCGACCTTGGCGGGAAGACAAGCTGGATCAGTTTTCTGGCCGGCACGGGGGCGATCGTTCTTACGTTTCTGGCGGGGGCTGAACTCGATCCGCAGATCTTCCGGATGAAATGGAAGGAAGCGACAGTCATTGGGTTGGTGGGTTTCTTCGGGCCGTTTTTCGGGTGCACGGCAGTTGCCCACTACGTTTTGCATTGGTCGGGACGATCGAGCTGGCTGGCGGGTGTCGCACTTTCGACTACGTCCGTGGCAGTAGTTTATGCGGTGATGTTGGAACTGGGGTTCAACGTCACAGATTTCGGGAAAGCGGTACTGGCCGCGTGCTTCATTAACGATCTGGGAACAGTGATTGCTCTGGGATTGATCTTCTCGCCCTTCACCCTGAAAACCCTGGTCTTCATTGGAGTGAGCGTGGTGGTGTTTACCATTCTCCCCTTTCTCACGCCTCGATTCTTCAGGAAGTACGGCGGACGTGTTTCCGAACTGGAGGCGAAGTACATACTTTTCCTGCTATTCGCCATGGGAGGATTGGCGGTTTGGTCGGGTAGCGAAGCGGTGTTGCCGGCCTACATCATCGGCATGGTGCTGGCTGGAACGGTGGGAAAGGACCACAGTCTCATAAGGCGTCTGCGCACTCTGACGTTCGGATTACTGACGCCGTTTTACTTCATTCGGGCGGGATCATTTGTGTCCGTGCCTGCCTTGGTCGCGGCACCGCTGGTATTTACTGCGTTATTCTTTGCCAAGATGCTATCGAAAGTGATTCCCCTGTACCCGACGGTGAAGGCATTTGATTATAAGAAGGAAGAAGGACTGTACTTCACGTTGATGATGTCTACCGGCCTGACGTTCGGAACTATCTCCGCGCTGTTCGGGCTGAATCATGGTGTCATTACCCAGGCGCAGTATTCATATTTGGTCGCTACCGTGATTGGGAGTGCCGTGATACCCACCATGATCGCCAACGCCTGGTTCATGCCCAGGCACCTGCTGGCGGCTAAGGCGAAAGAAGAGCCGGCGTTGCCTCAAGCCGTCGGCGAAAACGCAAGCTAAGAGGGAACATGACGGGAAAAACGGCAGAACACGTATTTTCGGAAAACTGCGGGTGGGCTACGACGGCTTTCCGCAGGGGGGGCCCAACTCGTGAAACCAGAGATCGGTAACCCAGAGACCGTTGAACCCAGAGACCGTTAACCCAGAAATCGGTAACTCAGAAAGGGACGACAAGACTTGCTGAAATATCTATTGGTTGGCATTGGAGGCTGTCTGGGATCCATTCTGCGCTTTTGGCTTGGCAGTTACATTGGCGGCAAAATGGGAACCCGTTTTCCCTACGGAACCTTCGTCGTTAATATTACGGGCTCGTTTCTGATCGGCTTGGTCTTTGCTCTGCTGACTGTAAAGACCCAGTGGAGTCCCAATTGGCGATACCTCATCCCGATTGTCTTCATAGGGGGTTACACGACCTTTTCCAGCTTTGAGTTTGAGACTCTGCGGTCGATTCAGGATGGCCAGATCGGATTAGGTCTTTTCTACGTGGCGACAAGTGTGGTTTTGGGGTTCGTGGCGGTTTGGGGAGGCATGATCGCGGGGAAGGCAATCTCGTGAAATGCGTGGTGGGGATAATTGCTGGTAGGTAAAAGGCTTAGGTTCAGGAGGAAAAATGCTCACAGCGGGGCCGGGTAAAAAGGTCGGCATTTACGTGGCTGAAGATCAGCACTACCACGGGAGTGCCGCTTACGCCGCGATTCTGGATTTTCTCTTTTTTCATGGCGTGGCTGGTGCTACGGTGACGCGCGGTATAGCCGGATTTGGAGCAGATCACCAACTTCACACTACGAATCTCGTAGACCTGGCGGTTCGTTTGCCGGTGAAGATCGAGTTCATCGAAACGGCGGAAAAAGTGGATGAATTGTTACCCAAATTGCAAGCTATGGCCGGAACCGGACTGATCGAGATGCACGACACCACCATCGTCAAGCCTGCCGAAAAGAAACAAAAACCGGCTGAGCGGGAGAGGCCTGCATTAAAGAGCGAAAGCAAAGCCAAGATGATGCGAATCTACATCGGCGAAAACGACAAGTGGAACGGCAAGCCCCTGTATGAAGCCATCGTCAACGGCCTGCGATCGAACGATATAGCCGGGGTGACAGTTTATCGAGGAATTCTCGGTTATGGCGCCAACCGGAGAATTCACAAAGACGCTGCACTGAGTCTTTCTCATGATCGTCCCATTCTGCTGTCGGTGGTTGACACGGAGGACAAGCTGAAGGCGTTCATGCCGATTCTCGATCAAATGGTGCAGCAGGGTTTGGTCGTGCTCTCCAACGTGGACATCATTAAGTATGCGCACAACTACGAGAAGGGCGAGAGAAGGCAGGAGGTGCGGCCATGAAGCTCGAAGGCAAGGCTAAATTGTTACGCATTCATTTTGGCGAGGACGACAAATGGCAGAACAAGCCATTGTACGAGGCGATTGTTAACAAGTGCCGAGAACTCGATATCGCGGGCGCCTCGGTGTTTCGCGGCATCGAGGGTTACGGAGCAAGCTCGCGGATTCACAAGGCGCATCTGCTGCGGTCCTCCGACCGACCGATTATGGTGTCGGTTATCGACACCGAGGAGAATCTTAAGAAATTGCTCCCGTCTCTGGATGAAATGGTGGATGAAGGGCTGATTGCGATGTCTGAGGTGGAGGTCATTCGCTACGTGCACCAAGATGGGGTGCGTTCTCCAGCTTTGTAGTGAACGTCAGATTGGGACAAGACGGTTGAGAAACAAGTGCGATCATTTGAGCGCTATCACTCTCAAAGTTGTTACCTGGCGGGCCCATCGCGCTGGGCGCTTATCGCCGGGCGCGACGATTCTCAAAGGACCTTCTTTCAAATCCAGCGGTTTGCCGTCGCGTTTATCTGCGACCATGATCTCGCGCACGGCGAATGCAGGGTCTAACTCGGCCAGCGCAAAGGCAACTTTGTATCCATCCGATGCCTCAACCAGGAGTACTTCGGCCAGGCGTGGTCCGCGGAGGGATTCGCCGAGTTGAATTCCGGCGAGCGACAGCAGTGCCGATACCGGTACTCCGTCAAACCGGGCGGGCGAATCGTGGTCGCGCACGTCGACGCTGACATGGGCGGCGCTCGCGATCTGCGCTGCTGTGAGCGTGGTGGCATGACCTTCCAGGTTAATGATCTGGAGTGTTTGCGCGGAAAGTATGGTCACAAACAGCAGGCAACAGCAGGCTATGCAAATTAACAGGTGGCGCGGTCGACTCATTCGGAATGCTCCTAAACGATCTCTCGCCGCAGAGTTCGCAACTTTCTGGCTTTTAGCGAATCCAACTGGCAGCCGGGAACGATAGCACGATTCTATTGGATCATCATTTTGTTGGATCATCGGCGACAGGAGCAAAGCATGCATCATAGGATGATGAATCGGAGAAGTTTTCTCGCCAGTTCTGCGGTCGCGGGAGCAGGGCTGATTGCGTGGCTCAAGAGTCCGAGCCTGAGTATTGTGAATGCCGGTTCGCCGGACGACAAGGACGCGGTAACGATTATCCAATTCAGCGACTCGGGACAGAAGCTTGGGTCGGCTCGAGTGAAAAAAGTCCGCAAGACTGACGCTGAGTGGAAGCAGCAATTGACCGCGATGCAGTTTGAGGTCACACGGGAACAGGGAACCGAGCGAGCGTTTACAGGGGAATACGCGGAGTCGCACGAAAAGGGACTCTATCGCTGTATTTGCTGTGGCAACGCTTTGTTCAATTCTGACACCAAATTCGATTCGGGTACGGGTTGGCCGAGTTTCTGGGCTCCGATTGCGCAGGAGAATGTTCGGAAGTCACTCGACACGAGCCTAGGGATGAGCCGGGATGAAATTTCGTGCACGGAATGCGACGCGCACCTGGGGCATGTGTTTGATGACGGGCCGAAGCCGACCGGCCTGCGTTACTGCATGAACTCGGCCTCATTGAAGTTCATTAAGCGAAGCTAGGTCGAGCGGGAAACTCGGCAGCCCAGAGGCGGGAGCGATCGGCCGGGAAGAGCGGATCGCCTGCTCACGGGTTAATTTAGGATAGGACCGAGGTTCCCAATGTATATTCCCAGGGCCAACGAAGAGAAGCGTGTCGCCGTGATGCGGGAGTTGATGATTGCGCACCCGCTGGGAACGCTGGTGACCCTTGGCGCCTCTGGACTGATCGCTTCGCACATACCCATGGTTATCGAGGACGACGGCTCGGAATTCGGCCTTCTGCAAGGCCATATTTCGCGTGCCAATACGCAATGGCGCGATTTTGTTCCTACGGTGGATGCGCTGGCGATTTTCGCCGGCCATCACCACTACATCACTCCGAATTGGTATCCCGGGACCAAGGAACACGGCAAAGAAGTGCCGACATGGAATTACGCGGTCGTGCACGCATATGGGCCCTTGAAGGCGATCGACGATGAAGAGTGGCTACTGAGGTTCGTGACCAAGCTAACGGACATTCACGAAGAAGGGTCGCCAACGCCGTGGAAGGTTAGCGCCGCGCCGCAGGATTTTATCAGAACGATGTGTCACGGGATTATCGGTTTGGAAATCCCGATCCGCCGGCTTGAAGGCAAGTGGAAGGTGAGCCAGAACCGGACAGAACAGGAACGCAAGGGAGTAGCCGAAGGCTTGTTGGAACTCAATACTCCTGAAAGCCTCGCCATGAAGACCCTAGTGGAAAGAAGATAGATTTGTCTTCAATCGGAGAGAGCGCTCAAGGAACGGTTTCCACAAACAGCTTACGCAGTGGGCGGCGAGGGATCGGCCGCTGGGTCATTGGAATCGGCTTCGTATTGATGGTTGTGTTTGCCGCCGCGGGCATTGCGATTTCGCGTGCCGAGCCCACTTTGCGGGGGGCAGTGATTGACACTTTATCCACGAAATTCAAAAGCAAAGTCGAACTCGACGCCTTCCATGTCTCGTTAGTCAAAGGCCTTCAAGTTTCCGGCACAGGGCTAAGGATATTTGGAGACACCGATCCCAATAATCACGAGCCGGGATTTCAACCTATCATCAACGTAGCGGAATTCAAGTTCCGTCTCGGCATTCTGGCATTTCTTCGCTCTCCCATGCACATCGATACGGTGTACGTAAAAGGATTGGAGTTGAACCTTCCGCCGCGCGAACACCGCAGCGAGATGCAGCGAATGGAGCCCAAAGCTGGAAAGATCAAAATTGTCGTCGATCGACTGGTCTGCGATAAGGCGCAGCTTATTATCAATACGCTTAAACCGGGAAAGTTGCCGCTGGAGTTCGACATCGAAAGCTTGAAGATGACGACGATCGGGCCCGGTTCTCCGATGCACTTCGATGCAAATCTGACCAATCCCAAACCTGAGGGGCACATCCTATCGAGCGGGCTCTTCGGACCCTGGCAGCCCGAAAGTCCGCGCGACACTCCGGTGAGTGGGACGTATTCGTTCGATCACGCAGACTTGAGCACCATCAAGGGAATCGGCGGGATTCTTTCCTCGACTGGCAAGTACGGCGGCGTTCTCGACAAGATAGCCGTGGATGGCGCGACCGACACGCCGGATTTTCACATTGAAACCAGCGAGCGCAAGGTGCCACTGCATACCGACTTTCACGCGATCGTCGATGGGACCAGCGGAGACACATACTTACAGCCGGTTAAAGCAAAAATTCTGAATACGTGGTTGACCGCGAATGGCTCGGTGGTGCGTTCGCAGAACCCCAAAGGCCACGAAGTTGAACTGGACGTCACGATTGAAAAAGGGCGGATCGAAGACCTACTCAGGTTGGCCGTGCGCACGGACCCGCCTGTTATGACGGGCACGGTGCGTTTGAAGACCAAATTCGATCTTCCACCAGGCGAGCCTGACGTGGCAAATCGACTGAAGCTTACAGGGAACTTTGAAGTGTCGGCAGCGCATTTCACCAACGAAAAAATTCAAGACAAAATCGACGCGCTCAGCATGAGAAGCCAGGGTAAGCCGAAACTGGCGGGCGACGGCACTGCGGAGAATGTGCATTCTGACATGACCGGAACCTTCGATCTTGGCGCGGGACTGCTTTCGTTTTCGCAACTGGAATATCGGATTCCGGGCACGCAGGTAGATCTGACTGGAGCCTACAGCCTCGATGGCAACCAGTTTGATTTCCATGGTAAAGCGCGCATGGACGCGAAGCTCTCGCAGATGGTGACGGGATGGAAGTCGATTCTACTGAAACCGGTGGATCCATTCTTCAGCAAGAATGGAGCGGGAACAGAAATTCCGGTCAAGATCACGGGCACGAAATCAGAGCCTCATTTTGGCGTCGATTTCGGACACAAGGACAAGAGCGCTGCAGACGAGAAGTCGAACACTAAAAACTAGAAGTCCGGGTGATGTGTGAACAAGAGTGAGCTTGGCTATTCGGCTTTCCCGGTTCGCAGCAAGCGATTTTTCGCTGTGCTACACTGACCAAGATTTTGCCGCACGCGCCGCGACAGAGCTTTTGATACTCGCGGGGTACTTACGATCCCTCATTGCGAAACGCATGGCTGAAATCGTAGGAGCGGCTTCCGAGGCTGGCTATAACAGGGTGCAAGACTGGGTTTCTATCCGTCGAGATCGTTTGTTGTTGATTCTTGTCTCTATCTCGAGCGGTATAAACTAATCGTTAACAAGAGCAGTGATGGCCAATCGAAAACGCGCGCTCATTACCGGGATCTCCGGCCAGGATGGCAGTTACCTCTCCGAACTGCTGCTGGAAAAAGATTACGACGTCCATGGCATTGTTCGTCGCGTAGCCATTGAAGATCCGCAGCACCGCCTGTCTCGCATTCAGCACCTCATTGACCGGGTGCACCTGCATGCTGCCTCGCTCGAAAGTTATCCCAGCCTGATGAAAGTCGTTTCCGCCGTTCAGCCGGACGAGGTGTACCATCTCGCGGCGCAAAGCTACGTCAGTTATTCATTTGAAGATGAGTTTTCGACTTTCGAAGTCAACGTCAACGGCACGCACTATCTGCTCTCATCCTGCCGCGATCTCGTGCCCAAAGCCAAGTTTTATTTCGCCGGATCGAGCGAAATGTTCGGTTCCGCTCCCGCTCCACAGAATGAGCTGACGGCGTTTCGCCCGCGCTCCGCTTACGGCATCTCGAAGGTTGCCGGTTATCATCTCACCCGCAATTATCGCGAAGCCTACGGTCTGCATGCCTCCTGTGGCATGTTGTACAACCATGAGTCGCCCCGCCGTGGCATGGAGTTTGTGACGCGCAAGATTTCTTCACTCGCGGCGCAAATCAAGCTCGGCCTCGCCACCGAGATCCGCATGGGCAATCCTCAAGCCAAGCGCGACTGGGGACACGCGCGGGAATATGTAGAAGCCATGTGGCGGATGTTGCAGCAGGAGCAGCCTGACGATTACGTTATTGCCACCGGTGAAACCCACTCGGTGCGCGAGTTTCTGGAATGCGCCTTCGGTTTGCTCGGGCTCGATCCCTATCAATATCTAGTTCTCGACGAGCGCTTTCTGCGGCCCGCCGAAGTCGATGTTCTGCTGGGAGACGCCACGAAAGCTCGAGAGAAGCTAGGCTGGTCGGCCCAAACCAAGTTCACAGAGTTAGTTCGCGACATGGTTTATTCGGACTTGGAACTCTACTCACACCCCGGGAATCTCGCCAAACTGCATGCTAACGTCCAACTAACAACCGGCGAGTAATGACAGGTCAGGCCTCTGACGGCCCACATCAAATCGAACAGACACTGATCGCCGGGATTTGAGGAAGAGACGTTCTCGAACGGCAGAGCTTGGGAGTCCCTGTTAGTCGTCCTTAAATTACCCATCCTTATTACTCTCTACCAGGGCTATCTTGCTGGCAAGGCGAACCTAGAGAGCTGCCGTTTAATCAAACGACAACATCAATAGCTTTAATAACTTACGATGAGATAACACACATTTTGCATTAACTCCTGCCATGCATGGACGAGCTGAGTTGCTTTGAATCGTTGAGCTCGGACGATACGAAGTATTGGTTGAATCCTGGAATCAATATCTGGGGGCGCGAGACCTGATCGGCTCTCGCCCAGGATCACCCCCTCGCAGATCGCGTGACGCGGAATCAGTAGAGGGCGTGGGTGGCTTGCGTGCTCTCGATTTTTCCTTTTTCGACGGACAGAGCATACGCCGTTCCGCCATCGGCTTTCCACGATTTGAGGTCGAAATGTCCGCCGGCAGGGACCTTGCGCACGCTGATGTTTTGGAAGGCGAGAGGTTTTCCGGCCTGGCAAATAGCGGGTGGACGCGCCGGACGAATAAAGTAAGCTCCCATGCCGTTTCCGACGACCGTTGCGTTGCCATTGGGTTCGACCAGCACAGCGGATTTTTCGTCGATGGCAGTTTCGCGCGGAGAATTGGACCAGCCATCCTGCATGATGCGGGCGAGAAAGACCAGAGTTCGACCCATGCGGTCGCGCTTGGCGAAGTGCGAATCGGTGAGCAGGTTTTCGAGTAGGGGAATCTTTAAAAATCCGCGGACGAGGGTGACGCGCTCAGCATAAGGATTGAGCAGAATGTCGGCAGAAGCGAGGTCGTTGTCGTCGGGCTTGTCTTTGAGCGCGCCGTAGCTAAATTCTCCGAGAACGGCGAGGCCGGCGCTCGTGCCACCGATTGGCTTGCCAGCCGCGATGTTCGCGTTGATGGCATCTTGCACTGGAGTGCCCATCCAGCCGCGGATATAGTTGGCCTGATCGCCGCCAGCGATAAAGATCGCTTCGGCGTGGCGAATGATCTCGGCAACCTGTGGATCCTGCGCGGCTTGCCGATCAGGAATGATGAGGGTTGCGACCGAGTTCAGCGGACATAAATTCTTAATGTAGGAGTTGTAGTCGTCATCGCCTGTCGCGCGGAGGACGAGAAAATCTCCGCCGTTGGCTTTTTGACAAAGCCAGCGGAAGGCTTCGTCGAGATCGGTGCCCCCTCCCATCATGGCGATGCCGGCGGCGGGCTTGGACTGGCTGTCGGATTTATTGCCCAAGCGAAAATATTGATACGAAGCTGCGTGAGCTAAAACAGGGGCCAGCAGCAGAACCAGGATGGCGAAGGATCGCTGGAAAGCGTTCATTAGTCTTGCGGAGTTGCGAAAATATTTCATGCGAGGGTTCGTACGATGCTTCGTAACCTTAGCAAAGTCCATCCTAACGCCGCGATCCCCGCGATCCAGACGGCAAGCGCGATGTCCACTACCCATCCCGGGGCCGCGCCCACACGGCGCAAAAGGAAGGGCAGAAAATTCCAAGTCGAGATGTGAACGTAATCCCACGGGTCTTGCGTCATGGCCCCGGTGTTCATGCCCCAGGCTTCCATTTTGCCCAGAGCGAAGGCGGCGATGTTTTTGAAGCGCAGAGCGATGACGAACGTGGGATGGCCGAAGGTTTCCATCTGATAAATTTCGAGCGGCAGCCAGAACGCCAGCGACGCTAATTGAATGATGAGACTGACGGCGACCAACGCGCATCCGGCGCGCCAGACGTTTGTTCCGACGACATCGCGAAAGCGCATGAGAAGCGGTACAGCAAGGAGGGTTGCCAGTTCCACTGTGGTCGAAACGTAACGGTCGCCCCAGGCGAAATCTCCCGACCAAAATGTATAGCGCGCGTAGAAGAAGATATAGGCGAGCAAGAGTAACAGGGAAGTGACACTGTACGCGCGGAGTTCAGGAGTCAGACGCTCCCAGAGCCATGCGAGAAGAACGATTGACAGAATTAGTAGAGGATCGAAAAGAAAAATCGACTTCTCGGGCTGAAACAGAGCGCCGAGAACGCCGACGTGAAGAGGAGTGCTCCACGGAAAGGTCGCAGGAAGCGTGGGATCCAGCTGATGGTATTCGCGTGCGAACACCGACACGTAGGTGTTGGTGAAGGAGCCGTATCGGTAAAACTGGTAGACGCGATCGATGAGCAGAAAGAACAAATATACCGGCGTGGCAACTTTGGTGTAAGCGACAAGGCGCTGCCAGAATTTGCTAGCTTCTGTTTTTTCGAGCCACAGTGTAAACAGCAGGAAGACTCCGACGGCAATGAGGTCTAGACCCGTGGTGAGACGCGTGAGCAAGTTGAGTCCCAGGGCGCACGAGCCCGCGAACAGCGCGCGGCGGCTGCCGCTGCGAAGCCATTCGTATTGAAATGAAAATCCGACGAGCGTGAGCAACATGATGTAGTTGTTCTCCATCATGTTTTGTGTGTAGTGAAGATGGGTGGTGCAGAACAGCAATGCCATCACGCCCGCGATAGATTGCTTTTGGCTAAAACCAAACTGCTTGAGCAAGCGAAACGCAATGAGCGCGGTGAGAACGCTGATCAGAATATTGGTGCTGTAACTGACCACGATGCTGCGCACGGAGGGGTCGTCGCCATATTCCGAAAAGATGGGCCAGTGGGCGATCCACGTACCGACCAGATCCGCGGGCAGCATCAGCAGCGACTGACCGATGCCATACCAGCTATAAAGACGTCCGCCACGGCCGTGGAGGCCGAACTCGGGATACTCATTCGGGAAAACTTGTGGGTCAGAAGTCCAGAGCCAATGCGTGGTTTGCAGGCGGTGGGCGGTATCGGATGTGCCCAGTTCGCCTGACTGTACGACGAAAGCGAGCAGTCCCGCAGTGAGGCAGAGAAGAAAAATTGGATTGCGGAGTCGCTGTGCGGAGCTCGAGGTCATTGCCTGGATGGTAATGCGAAACCCGCGATTTAAGAAATGGTACGTGGCCGCGCAAATACTTGTTCGTCCGATGCTTGGTCTTATACTGAACTGGCAGTGGGTTGCGATTCCGCAACAGAGACTTGCGCGCGCAAGGTGTAGATTAGACGACTTTGAAACCAGCGATCTTTAAAGCGGTGATTATCGGCGCCGGCCCTGCGGGTCTGACGGCCGCCTATGAACTGTCGAAGCAGCGTGCTCCGGTCGTGGTGCTGGAGAGCGACGCCAAGTATGTTGGCGGAATCTCTCGTACGGTCAACTATAAGGATTTTCGGTTTGACATCGGCGGACACCGTTTTTTCTCGAAAGCGCGCGAGGTAGAAGATTTTTGGACCGAGGTTGCGGGAGCGGACATGCTGGATCGTCCGCGGTCGTCGAGGATTTATTATCGCGGCAAGTTCTATACCTATCCGTTAAAACCGTTTGAGGCGTTGTCGAAACTCGGCGTGATTGAGTCGACGCTCTGTATGCTTTCGTTTTTGGAGGCCAGGCTTCATCCCACGCCGGATCCGAAGACTTTCGAAGAGTGGGTCACGAACCAGTTTGGTAAGCGGCTGTTTCGGATTTTTTTCAAGACCTACACCGAAAAAGTCTGGGGAATGAGTTGTAGCGAGATCTCAGCGGATTGGGCGGCGCAACGGATCAAAGGGCTATCGCTCGGCTCGGCCATCAAACATGCGCTACTCCCGAAGCGCCAGCCGAAAGATCGAGCGCAGGTGGTAAAGACGCTGATCGATACGTTTCGATATCCGCGATTGGGCCCGGGAATGATGTGGGAAGCGTGTACGGAAAAAGTGCGCAAAATGGGCGGCGAAGTGATGATGGAGCGCAAAGTTGTGGGTTGCCGCTTCGATTCCGCTAACAAGCTGTGGTCGGTGACCGCGCGCGGCGCTAATGACGAACTGGAAGAGTATCGAGCCGAACACGTGATTTCGTCGATGCCCATTCGCGAGTTGGTGGCGCAGATCGAACCGCGGCTGCCGGAAGCGGCGCTAAACGCGGCGCGTTCGTTACGATATCGCGATTTTCTGACGGTGGGACTGATTGTGCACGAGCGCGGCCGTTTTACCGATAACTGGATTTATATCCACGATCCCAGCGTGCAGGTGGGGCGCGTACAGAATTACAAGTCGTGGTCGCCGGAGATGGTGCCCGATCCCGATTATTGTTCGTATGGCCTGGAATATTTTTGCTTTGAGGGTGATGGATTGTGGACTACGAGCGACACTGAGTTGATCGAACTGGCGAAGATGGAAATTCAAAAAGTGAATCTGGCGTCCAGTGCGGATGTGGTCGATGGGTGCGTGATCAGGCAGCCGAAGGCGTACCCGGTTTATGACGACGTTTATCAGCAGCATGTGAGCACGATTCGGAAGGCGATCGACGAGAGCTATCCAACGCTGCATCTGGTGGGGCGCAATGGCATGCACAAATACAACAATCAAGACCACGCCATGATGACGGCGATGCTTACGGCAAAGAATATTTTGGCGGGCGAACGGAAATACGACGTCTGGGCAGTAAATCAGGACGCCGAGTATCACGAGTCGGGCGCTGCGGGCGAAAAAGCGGCGGAAGTCGAGGCGCGAGTTCCAATCAAGATCGCCGCGACTGGCGCATAGAGCGAGTGCTTCAACGGAATGTTTTTGTGGCGCGAGTGCAAGATTTGAGCTGTGATAACATCTTGCTCCACTCGGAACGCTGCGGACATCTTTAGTAAGCCAGGTTTGTAGGTCCGAGCCGTAAGATTTAACTAGAGGGCACTATCCGGAGGTAGGTGAATGAAGGGTCCGAAGAGGCTGTTGCTGGGAATTTTCGTGTCCGGATCCCTTGGACTGATCGCCGGATTCTCGGCGTGCTCGTCGAAACAAGATTCGCCGCAAAGCGTGGTGCTGACTCCCGAAGTAAAACAAGCTATTGCGGACGAGGTGCAAAGGCAGTTGCAGGGTCCTGAAACTAAGCAATTCATCGCGAACGAAGTGCAGCGGGAGATCGGGAAATCGCAACCGGAAATTCCCGCGAATGGGCCGATTCTGCGCTATGGAACCGAGCCTCCGTTGAAACCCTGTGCCGACGTAGCGAAAGGTGGGAGTCACCGGCGCGAGGGTAAGACGGCGGCGGGACAGAGCGAAACTACGAATTGCATCCCTCAAACCGACGATCAGAACCAACAATGAAGATCATGGTCTGGCCGCGAGTCGGCTACGCCGCCAGATGAATGCCCAAAATTGTTTCGGATGGTGAATCGCGGTGGCGCAGGCATACTCTGACAAAAGGCGGCGATGGCACAAACGCTGGATTTGGCGCTTAGCAATTTACGCTGGACTTCTGGCTGTAGCGATCGTGTGTGAGACTCCGGACTCTTTCAATGAAGTCTGGAGTTCGCTGATCGGCGAAAGCTGTCATCCACGCGAAGTGCCGACGCTGGCTCCTCCGGCATATAACATTCTGCTGCGTTTGGCCTCGGAGTTTCGTCCGGTGCGCGTTGCGGTAGTTACGTTCGGTGAAAAATCTGAACCGGAAAAAACTTCGGGCGGGCGTGACTATTGCGAGAAACGCTATTTCACCTCGGAACTGATCCAGCAGATTGAAAAGTTGGGAGCGAGGTCGATTGTTCTGGATGAACTTTACGACCCCGGGCGGTGTGTTCCTCCTCTGGCGCCGGGCGATCCGGACGGGACGGCCGAATTGCGCAAGACACTGGCCAACTCGACGATTCCGATCACTTTCGCCATCAACTCGGAGGAAATTGGGGAGACAGCGAAATCCAAGGACATCAAGGCGTGCCTGATCAAGGCCGGTTCGGCGCTGAAGGAGGATTGTCCGGAGGGATCGAAGCAGCATTGCGTGAAGTCGGGGCAGGCGCGGCTGGATGAAGATACGCGACGAATTCCGATGCAGTGGCAGTTGTTTGCAGCAGGTGCCGACGCGGGAACCCCAACTACAATGCCAGCTCTCGAATATTCATTGCCGCTGCAGGCCGCGATGCAGCAGGATTCCGAGTTGCAGAAGGATCCTGATCCGAGAGATACGAGCAAAGTTGGGCCAGTGGGGAAGTTAATGGCGGACGAGGATCCGGTGCATCCGTTTACCAGTTTTCTTGAGGATGGAGAAATCCCGATTTATCCAGCGCGGCAGGTCCTTTGCGGCATTCAATTTCCGGCGGAATTTTCGGGGGACTGGAAATCTGAATGTAAATATCCTGTGGTTGAGGACTTGAAAAAAGCCGCGGGCGATTGTTCGCCGCTGCCAGGCGGCCTTTCCGATAAGAGAATCTATTGCGATCTGCGCGATAAGGTCGTGGTGATCGGGGAAGGTGAAGAGGACGAGCACTATTCGGTGCTGGGAGAGAACACTCTTGGAGCTGTTCTTGACGCCAACTATGTGCAGTCGCTTCTGGATCAGAGGATTTTTGTTCCGGTGCCGGCCGGGGTTACGTTCTTGCTCTACCTGCTGTGGTTCGTAGCGACAAACTGGTTTTTCTGGAAACCCGGACCGCACTCCCGCTTTAGACCGGAAAAGGCGTGGCTCGTGGCCGTGGCGGGTCTCGTCGTTTTATTCGTTCTGAGCTGGTGCCTGGCCTGGAAATACCACATCCTTATTCCTGTGTGGTGGGAAAGCAGTGTGAGCTTGGCGTATATCACGCTGCACTGGGTGGATGAGCGAGCGCACTGGGCGGGCGAAGAACGCTGAGGTTGGCAGTTCTTCGCGGGGAGTTCAGGGCCGGGAGATTAGCGAAATGGAAATCCGTGACATCGGCGAGTTTCTCAACTACTTCAATAAAGTTCACCAGCGCACGATGAAGGCGGCGCGGGCGGTTCCTCCAGACATGGTGGACTGGCAATTTCGCGAAGGGAAATTCACGATCGGAGATTTGCTGCGGCACATTGCGACCGCCAATCGATTCATCTTTGTCGAGGTCGCGCGAGGCAACCCGAGCGCGTATGGCGGCTGCGGCAGGGAACTCGCGGAGAGTTACGACGAAATCATTCAGTTCATGGAGCAGTTACATCAGGAAGATGTGGAGATTCTTTCCGGCTTCGGCGAGGTGGAACTGAATCGCAGATGTATGACTCCTGAGGGAAGCTCGATCACAGGGTGGAAGTGGTTGCGTGCGATGATCGAACACGAGGCCCACCATCGAGGGCAGATCTATACCTATCTCGCGTTGATGGAGGTGACGAGTCCTCCACTGTATGGGATGACCTCAGAGCAGGTACGGGAGCGCAGCGGCTCAGTTCAGCGGAAACTCTGATAAGAATCCATTCATACTTCGAGCGGTAGTTCGGACGGTTGTGTGATCGACGTGAGGTGCATTTTCACCGCTGCAGACAAACGGCGGATGCCTTCACGGATCTGGTCGGGCGCGGCATTGGAAAAATTCAATCGCATGTGGCCGGGGCGAGAACGGCCGCGACCAGCTTTGTTGTCGGCGAAGAAAGAGTCTCCGGGCACGAAGGCTACGTTCTGTTCGAGGGCTGACTTCAGGATTGCCTGAATGTCCAGTCCGGCGGGCAGAGTCACCCATAGGAATAGTCCACCTTGAGGATGGGTCCAGGTTACGCCGGGCGGGAAATACTGCTGTAGCGCGTCGAGCATGACATCGCGGCGCTCGCGGTAAACCTTGCGGATCTGTTCGACGTGTTCCTCGAGGAAGCCATCGCGCGCGACTTCGTAGGCGACAAACTGATTGAAGGTCGAGGTGTGGAGATCTGCGCCCTGCTTGAGTTGCGCCAGCTTCCCGATGACTTCGGGAGGAGCGACGATCCAGCCCAGGCGAAGCCCCGGAGCGAGCGTCTTGGAAAATGTGCTGAGGTAAATGACGTTGCCGGAGGTATAGGAACTGTCGCGGGGCAGGCTCTTGCGGTCGAGCGCGAGCAGAGGCGTGAGGTGGTCGCCCTCATACCGTAACTCGCCGTAAGGATCATCTTCGATAATGGGAACGCCGTACCGCTCGGCGAGCGAAACGAGTTCGACGCGGCGGTCTTCGGACAAGGTAGTTCCGGCGGGATTCTGAAAGTTGGGAAGCACGTACATGAACTTGGGATCGGAACGCAGAGGCTTCTCCAACAACTCGGTGCGCAGACCGCGGTCATCGATCGGAACGGACACGAAGTCCGCAGCAAATACTCTGAACGCTTGCAGAGCGCCCAGATAAGTTGGCGCTTCAACGAGCACTCGATCTCCAGTATCGATCAACAGCTTGCCGAGAAGGTCGAGCGCCTGCTGCGAACCAGAGGTGATCAACACATTGTCTGGTTTGGTCTTGATTCCATGCCGTGCAATGTTGTCAGCAACGAACTGGCGCAGGGGCGAGTAACCCTCGGTTTGGCCGTACTGCAAGGCAGAAGCCGAACTCTGCGAAAGCACCTTGTGACAAGCCTCTTCAAAGCGCTGGACAGGAAATAAATCAGGCGCGGGGAGCCCTCCACCAAAGGAAATCATTCCGGGCCTTTGTGTCACCTTCAGCAAATCGCGAATCGCAGAGCTGGTGATGCCCTTGGTACGCGATGCGTAGCGAGACGCCCAGACCGTCGGCATTAAGAGTCCTCTCCCGAAACATTCATTGGATGCGGGGGTGCATCTCTAAGTATCACGTTTGCAGAGAGAAATTGCGACCGGGAATAGAGAGGGCTTCGATCTGCGATTCTTCAGCGATCTTCGTTAGCTTTCCATGGTGGAGATGTCTCCGGCGTCAACCCCTGCTTCCTTCGCTTTCAGAAAACGCCGCAAGATTTTTCCGGATCGAGTCTTGGGCAGCGCTGTCACAAATTCTAAAGACGACGGAGTTGCGATGGGTCCGAGCTCTCTGCGGACGCGTTCAATTAGCGCCGCGGCCAGAGAGTCGGAGGCAACGTGATCGTTACGAACTTGCACGAACACTTTGATACTTTCGCCTTTCATCGCATCGGGTACGCCAATCGCGGCGGCCTCGGCTACCGCGGGATGTGACACCAGTGCGCTTTCGACTTCTGCGGTGCCGATGCGGTGTCCGGCTACGTTGAGGACGTCATCGTAACGGCCAAGCACAGCGATGTATCCGTCGTTATCTTTGGTCGCGACATCGCCAGTTACGTAGCAACCGGGGATGACTTGCCAGTCGCGTTCGTAGCGCACCGGATCTCGCCATATGGTGCGCAGCATGTGGGGGAAGGGCCGCTTGAGCACCAAGCGTCCGCCGACTCCGGCGGGAGCTGACTTGCCGTTTTCGTCCAAGACATCGGCTTCGGCTCCGGGCAGCGCGAGGCCGACTCTTCCTGGGCGCATTGCCAGTGTGGGCGGAGTGCCGAGCGTAGGTCCTCCCAACTCGGTTTGCCACCAGTTATCGATGACGTAACCCCATTTGCCGTCGCCTGCCAGATGGGTTTGCGCCCAGCGCCAGGCCTCTGGATTCAATGGCTCGCCGGCGCATGCAATGACGCGCAGGCTGGTCAGATCGTGTGCCGCCGGATAAGTCTCGCCATGGCGCATGAACATTCTTAACGCGGTCGGCGCGGTGAACATCTTGGTGACGGCATAGCGCTCTACGATTTCCCAAGCGATTCCCGGATTCGGGTAATCGATCGCTCCTTCGCGGAACAGGGTGGTCACACCAGCACAAAGTGGCGCATACACGATGTAAGAATGTCCGACGACCCAGCCGATGTCGGACGTACACCAGAAAATATCGCGATCTCCGACGTCGTAATAGTTGGCGAGATGATAGGTTGTCCCCACCATATAGCCGCCATGGACATGCACGACACCCTTCGGTTTGCCGGTCGAGCCCGAAGTGTAGAGCAGGAAGAGAGGATCTTCGGCATCCATTTCTTCCGCGGGACAATGTGGAGAAAATTTGAGCAGGTCGTTGAAATCGACCTCGCGTGGACCACAAATTTCAGTTGCACTCCGGGAGAAGACTACAACTTTCTCGACGCACTCCAAGCCATCGACCGCTTCGTCGACGATGGCTTTGAGGGCTACGGTCTTGCCGCGCCGGAAGCCGACATCTCCAACGATCACGACCTTCGCTTCGGCGTCGGTAATGCGGTCGCGTAGAGCGGTATGACCGAGGCCGGCGTAGACGACGGAGTGGATTGCTCCGATGCGAGCGCAGGCCAACATAGCGACAACGCCTTCGATGGTTAGGGGCATGTAAATGACGACGCGGTCGGCTTTTTTCACTCCCAGCGACTTCAAACCGTTGGCGAAGCGGCAGACCAGCCGGTGAAGCTGCCCGTAGGTGACGGTTCGCTCACTGCCATCTTCGCCGAGCCAGATGAAGGCGGCACGATTGCAACGATCGGATTCGGCATGGCGATCGATCGCATTGATGGTGATGTTGGTCTTGGCGCCGGTGAACCACTTGTGATGTATTCCATCCCAGTCCAGTACACGCTCCCATTTGCGCGACCAGGTGAAAGTGGATGCGTACTCTCCCCAGAAACGCTCGGGATCCATCCGGGCGCGATCGCATTCTGCCAACCAGTTTTTCTGGATGGCATTGCGGGCCACAATTTCCGGGGCAGGATATTCCTGATCCATGACCAGCAGGTTGGAGATGTTCTCGGGCTTCGGGGCGGTGAGGGCGCTCATGCGAACCTCCGGGTTGATTGCTTGTTACGAGCCGGGTGGACTCGGCGGCTACGCCCGTAATTCATGGTCAGGGACGCAGGGGACAGCATACCGCTTTTCAGGAAAAGCGAGAAAGGTGCGAGTAACGCCGCACGCGTGATCGGGCGTGGAGCGCACCATTTAAAAACATTAGGTATTGCGTTTCATCGTTCTGATACAATGCCCGACCGGAAGGAGACACCGTTTTTATGTCGACGCTGAAGAAGTGGTTGTCGAGCTTTTTGGTAGTAGCCGTCATGGCCGTTCCCGTGATGGCGGGAAGCTCCGATGCCAAACCGGCAAACGGAAATTCAGGCAACACCAACAGCGCTGAAGCGAGCCCAACTCCGGCAAGCCCAAGCCCCAACCCGAGTCCTTCTCCGAGTCCCAGTGTGAGCTTGGCCGCGACCACCAGCGATGCCAATGTCTCAGCATTGCTGAATGTGCTGGTGCAAAAAGGAGTGCTGGCTCCCACGGAAGCCAACTCCATTCGGAACGCAGCGCCCGGGGCCGAATTTCAGCTCCTGGTGGAAGCGCTCAGCCGCAAAGGTATTTTGAGCGCAGCGGATTTATCCGCGGCCGCGGTCCCCGCAGCTCAACCCGCCGCATTCGCGGCTCCGGTTGCCGCTTCGGAAAACGTCGAAACATCTCTCGGCAGCCCAGATGGGCAAACTCCTTTACCGTCCCGAGTGGCCGGCGAAGTCAAGCCTCCGCTACCGTCGGTGGTGGCGGCAGTTGCGCCGGTCCGGGTGTTCCCAATTGACGCACCCAAGAGTGGAGCGCTAACCGGGATCAAGGCAGGACCGATCACGCTTGCGCCTTATGGCTTCATCAAGGCGACCGTGGTTCATGACAGCAGCGACCCCGATGGCGACGACTTCCCATTTCCCGGAATATGGCTGAACGCCGGGGGTAACTCCACCTTTAACACCGGCCCAACCAAGGATCCTGAAGTCCATATCAAGGCGCGCTCCACTCGCTTCGGCATGAACTTCGAATGGCCGGACGCTTCTCCAAAGCTGACGCTCACCGGCAAAATCGAGGGCGATTTCGAAGGCAACTTCAGCGAAGTAGACAACCGCGACGTTAGCTCGATTCGTAACAACGAACCGCAACTGCGGTTGGCCTTTGTCCGCATGGATTATCACGCCAGCGATGCCACTGACATTTTCTTCGTCGGTGGACAGGACTGGACTCTCTTCGGATCCGGCGCGCTGATGAATATCGTGGAAACGACCTTCAACGGCGCATTCTGGGGCGACATCTACGGGCGTTCGCCCCAACTGCGGGTCGGTTTCATCCAAACGCTGGCGAAGGAGCAACATGTCAACCTCGAAGGGCAATTTGGGGTCATGATGCCCAGCACCGGTCAAATCCTGAAGCTCGGGTCAGTCGGGCTCGCCGGCCAACTTGGACAAGGCGAACGCGAGGGTGCCGATGCTGATCGTCCGGAGTGGGAAGGCCGAGTGGCGTTGAGCTACCAGCTTGATCCGGCAAAGGGTGTAGCCCCAGCGCAAGTCGCCCTGGTCGGGTTCCGTTCCCGGCGCACGTCGATCGTTCCGAACACCTCGTATCTTTGCGACGGTGGCGAGAACCCACTGGCTTGCTCGTTAGAGTCGGCCTATCCGAACGGCTTTCAGGCTTCCAGCACGCAGTGGGGCGGTCAAATCGTGGCGCAAATACCGACCCGCTGGTTTACGTTGGTGGCGAGCGCCTATAAGGGAGGCGACCTACGCTTCATGCTCGGCGGCCAACTCAACACTTACTTCACCGACACGGGCGGGCTGACTGCTATCTCCGGACCGTACGTCACGGCAGATGGCGGCCCGCTGGCTGCTGCCGGCGGAGCCGTCCTCGGCTGTACGGCCGCACTTGTTAACGGTGAGTGTCCGACCGGATCCGCCACCGTTGCTGCACAGCGGCCCATCCGGGCATTTGGAGGATTCGTCCAACTCGGCTTGCCGCTTTCCCGCTGGTTCAACGCTGACCCGAAAGGCCACAACGCGGGCTGGCAGCTTCACTTAACCGTCGGCAAGGACCAAGTGGTGGATCGTGACCTGAACAACCCCAGCAGTTCGTTTTGCGAAACCAACTGTAACCCGTTTGGGGGCGTAGCCAATAGCGTGGCACCGTTGCCCCTGCTGATGGGCAAGATGTTCGCGGGGACCCTCTATTACAAGCTCAACACCTGGGCCTCGTTCGCCTTCGAACAGTCGGTCTACGCGACCCGTGCAATGGACCACATCAACCTGTACACGATTGCCGGAGTTAACTCTAACGAATGGCAAGATCACCGAACCGAATTCGGGCCGATCTTCACATTCTAAAGCCAGCGTTCTAACCCAACGTTCTAAATCGACCCTCCATCCCCAGCGGGCCCAAATCGGGCCCGCCGGGTGGCGGGCGGACGAGGGTGTCCGACAAGATCTGCTTCAGGAAACCTGTTGCGCATAGCAGATCGGGGGATCACAATGTACCGGATTTGCTGAAACGGTTACCAGAATCATTTCGGCAGTCGTCGTGGCAGTCGTCTTGGGAAACCGGGGATGCTACAGCGTGCATCCGCAGTATGTGGAGGAGTTGGTCTGATGAGTATCCGTAAAATTGCCCTCGAGGTGAGTTTTTTGTTGCTGGCCGTGTTCGCGAACGCGGCGTCGCGCAGCAACATCATGCAGCTCAAGATTCTGGAATCCGTAACTCGCGCGGCAAGCAGTGACAACGATAACAATGGCGTCCCTCTGAATTGCGAGCAACTGACTTTCGATGCGTATTGCCGTTCCACCAGCACCGTGCCGCTGATAAGTACTTTGCTGGTGCAAGATGGAGACGCGCCACCGTTTCGAATCAGTTGCACGATGGAGTCAAGGTATTCGCGATGCACACCGCTGCCCAAGGGCGCGGTTTTCGACGCGAGAAGAGATAAACACGGCATCACCATCTACTACGTGGATGACAAGGGCAAGGAGCGAAGTCAGTTGTATAGGCTGGTGAATGCGGGAGGAAATGCCGGGCCTCCGGCAGCTATGGCCGCAGTGGCACGTCAGCCAACTCCGGCCGCAGTCGGAATCGCCGTGCAGGCTCAGGCTGCGCCAGTCGCAGCACGGCCCCAGAGTTCGCCGTCGAACTCGCCCCAGTCAGCGCCCAGTGCAGTGCCGCCTGGGCCGGGCTGGGTGCAAGTCGTCAATCCCGAAAAAGTACGTTGCAATTTCAGTTCAACCCCGGCTGGCGCCGAAATCACAGTTGATGGCAAATATGTTGGCAACACGCCATCCGAAATCGGCCTTATAACCGGGAATCATGTTGTCGTTATTTCGCTGCCAGGGTTTGCCGAGTGGAAACGTGAGTTGACGGTGGCGGCAGATTCAGCCGTGAATGTGACGGCCAACCTGCAAAAGGCGCAGCCCTGAGACGTCGGCATTGCCGAGCAAATTTGCCGTTTGCCGAAGGCTGAATGCGTGTATGATGGCGCGCGGCAGCGTGTGGTCAGCAGGATCAGCGGCCAATTCGACCGCTCAAGTTTCAAGAATTCCGATGTTGCAGGAGTCGTGCAGAAAAAATAAGCAGACGAAAGGGAGGAAAGGTATGGCGAATGCTGCACAGGTGGCAGGCAAGGCGGAGTACAGCATCTGGCGCGTGATTGGTGCCTCGTCTGTCGGCACTATGATCGAGTGGTACGACTTCTACATTTTCGGCAGTCTAACCGCGATTCTGGCACTGAAGTTCTATCCGCCAGGCAATGACACCTTCGCGTATCTCGCTTATCTGGCGACCTTCGCCGTCGGCTTTCTGGTTCGGCCTTTCGGCGCGCTGTTTTTCGGCCGCATAGGAGACCTGATCGGGCGCAAATATGCATTTCTCGTGACCCTTTCGATCATGGGCTTCTCGACCTTTGTCATCGGCCTGTTGCCGTCCTATGCCACAGCCGGTTGGTTCGCACCGGTTGTCTTATTGTTGATTCGGGTTCTCCAAGGATTGGCGCTGGGCGGGGAATACGGTGGCGCTGCCGTTTACGTGGGCGAGCATGTTCCCGATAACAAGCGTGGCTTCTACACCAGCTTCATTCAGATTACGGCGACGCTGGGTCTTTTTGTCTCGCTCCTCGTAATTCTCATTACGCAGAACTCGATGTCGAAGGAAGACTTCTCGAACTATGGATGGCGGATCCCATTCCTCGTCTCCATCATTCTGGTGCTGATTTCGCTCTACATCCGCTTGAAGATGAAAGAGTCGCCGATCTTCGCGCAACTCAAGGCTTCGGGGATGACCTCTACGCAACCGCTCAAGGACGCATTCACCAAGTGGGCGAACCTTAAACTGGTGCTGATCTCGCTTTTCGGTGCGACTGCGGGGCAAGGCGTGGTGTGGTACACGGGACAGTTCTACGCGTTGTTTTATATGCAAACCGTCCTGAAAGTGAAGGCCCAGACCGCCAGCGAAATCGTCGCAGTCGCCCTTCTCATCGGGATGCCGTTCTTCACGGTGGTGGGAGCATTGTCCGATCGTGTCGGCAGGAAAAAGCTGATGATGTTGGGCTGCTTGCTTGCCGTTATTTGCTACATCCCAATCTACAAAGCTATGGAACGCGCAGTAGGCAACAATGTTGTAACTGTAAAATCCTCCAAAAACAAAGTAACAGGCGCCATCGGGCTCACGGCCATGACCACGGATGCCACTGGAGCTTTGGTGCCTGCCAAGGAAGCGCCTAATCCGAATTTCGGGATGTTGGTACTCTGGGTGTTTGTGCAGGTTCTCTTTGTGTGCCTGGTGTATGGCCCCATCGCCGCATACCTGATTGAGGCCTTCCCGGCGAAGATTCGTTACACGTCGCTGTCATTGCCTTATCACATAGGCAACGGCGTGTTTGGAGGATTGTTGCCGCTCATAGGCCTGTGGAGCGTAGCCGCCTCCGGCAATATTTATGCCGGCCTCTATTATCCGATGATCGTGGCCGGCGTGACGTTTGTTGTCGGAAGCCTACTGCTGAAAGAGACGCACGGTAACCGTATCTGGGATGAAACAGGAAGGCGCGCGGCAGCGGATTGACACTCGACCCTTCAGTGCCCGAAAACGTTTGTCTTAGGCTCCGCCAGCGGCGCAAGCTGCTGGCGGAGACATTTTGCGCCATAATAATCTCATCAAATCCAAAAGGGGTAAGCGGACATGGCGGATGTACGTTCAAAACGAGGCGCCGCAAGCGAAGCCACGGAAGCGCAGATCGCCGTCCATTGGCGCGAGGAAGAGTATTACTATCCTCCGGCAAAGTTTGTCGGCCAGGCGAATCTCACCGATCCCAACGTGATGGAGCGCTTTGGAGAGAAGAATTTTCCCGAGTGTTTTCGCGAGTATGCGGATTTGCTGAGTTGGGACCAGTACTGGCACACCACGCTTGATACCAGCAATCCGCCGTTCTGGAAGTGGTTTGTGGGCGGTAAGATCAACGCGTCATATAACTGCGTTGATCGGCATCTCGCCAAGTACAAGAACAAAGCGGCACTGATTTTCGTTCCGGAACCGGAATCGGAAGCGCCGGTTTCAGTCACCTATCGCGAACTGTATGTGAGAGTGAATGAATTCGCGGCGCTGCTGCGCGATTATTGCGGTCTGAAAGCCGGAGATCGGGTCACGATACACATGCCGATGGTCCCGGAGTTGCCGATTACCATGTTGGCATGTGCGCGTCTGGGTGTGATTCACTCGGTTGTGTTTGGAGGCTTCAGCGGGGAGGCGTGTGGTCTGCGTGCGGCCGATTCCGGGAGCCGCGTGCTCATCACCATGGATGGGTATTACCGCAACGGCAAGATGCTCGACCACAAAGCGTCGGCGGATGTCGCGGTGAGTTTCGCCAAGCAGGAAGGACAAGCCGTCGACAAAGTTCTGGTTTGGAGGCGGCACACGGGCCAGAACGCGTCCACATCAGCATTTGCCAAAGGACGCGATGTTTTTGTGGACGAGATCCTTCCGCGGTATTCGGGGGTAATCGTGCCACCGGTACCCATGGACGCAGAGGCTCCGCTGTTTCTCATGTACACGAGCGGCAGCACGGGTAAGCCCAAGGGCTGCCAACACCGGACCGGCGGCTATCTTTCTTATGTGGCTGGCACGTCGAAATACATCGAGGACATTCATCCCGAAGATGTTTACTGGTGCATGGCCGATATCGGATGGATCACGGGCCACTCCTATATTGTTTATGGTCCTCTGTCATTGGCCGCGACCAGCGTCCTCTACGAAGGTGTTCCTACCTACCCCGACCCTGGCCGCGCGTGGAGAATTGCAGAGCGCCTGGATGTCAACATCTTTCACACCTCGCCGACAGCCATTCGCATGTTGCGCAAGTCGGGACACGATGAACCCCGCAAATACAATTACCACTTCAAACACATGACAACGGTGGGAGAGCCGATCGAGCCCGAAGTCTGGCGCTGGTATTACGATGTAGTGGGCAAAGGTGAGGCGGTGATTGTCGATACCTGGTGGCAAACCGAAAACGGAGGCTTCCTCTGCAGCACCAAACCGGCCATTGATCCCATGAAGCCGGGAAGCGCGGGCCCCGGCATGCCCGGGATTTATCCAACGATTATTGACGAAAATGGCCAGGAGGTTTCGGCCGGATCTAACAAAGCAGGGAATATCTGTATCCGCAATCCCTGGCCGGGAATCATGCAAACCATCTGGGGGGATCGCGACCGCTTCGTCAGCCAGTACTACAAAAAATACTGCAAGAACCCCGACAGCAAGGATTGGCGTGACTGGCCGTATTTTGCGGCGGATGGAGCTGTACTGGCCGCGGATGGCTATTTCCGCATTCTCGGCCGGGTTGATGACGTCATCAATGTGGCTGGCCATCGGCTGGGCACAAAAGAGATCGAATCTGCTTGTTTAACGGTTTCCGAGGTGGCGGAAGCAGCGGTGGTGCCGGTGGCAGACGATATCAAGGGCCGGGTGCCCGAAGTGTATATCGCGCTGAAGCCGGGCGTTCAAGCCAGTCAGGAAATCGTGGACAAGGTCAACAAGGTCATCGAAACGATGATTGGCAAGATTGCGCGTCCAAAGAACATTCACGTCGTACCGGATATGCCGAAGACCCGTTCCGGCAAGATCATGCGCCGTATTCTCGCGGCCATCTCCAACCGGATGAACACTGGAGATATCACCACCTTGGCGAATCCCGACGTGGTGGAAAAGGTTCGGGAACTGGTCCAAGGCAAAGAGCCGGTGAGGTTGACCGATGGACCGGAAGACCTGAAAAGATTTGGAAGCGAATAAAAACCACTGCTCGAGTGGGGACGGGTGTTCCGCCTGTCCCCTCTCTTCGACCCGCTACTGCGGATACCACTCCAGCAGCCGCACCTCGATTCCCGTGCCTTCAAGTCCTTTCTTGAAAACGGCCAGATCCGAACCGCGGTAGTGATACGGAATCACAACCTTCGGATGGAACGCCTTTACGGCATCGGCTGCTTCGTCGGGAGGCATAGTGTAAGGCAGATTCATGCATACGAATGCGACGTCAATATTCTTCAGCGCGCGCATCTCGGGAATGCCTTCTGTGTCGCCGGAAAAATAGAAGCGCACGCCGCCATAAGTGAGCACGTATCCATTGCCGCGTCCCCGGTCGTGAAAAAACTTGCCCGGAGCTGGACCGCGCTTGAGGTTGTAGGCCGGGATGGCCTCAATCGTCCAACCGTCCCACGTCTTGGATTCGCCATTTGCAATTGGCTTGGCAGTTGTGACCGTTGCCACTACGGCGGGCGGCGCAAGGATATCGGTTGCGGGCTTGCTGATTTGGGTAATCGCAGCCGGATCCATGTGGTCCTGATGAATGTCGGTAATCAGAATCAGGTCCGCTTTCGGAGAAACATCTAGCTTCGCGGGTTTGGCGGGATCAAGGTAGATGACTTTGCCACCGGCCTCGATCAAAGTGCTGGCGTGATAGAGCGGAGTGATCTTAACGTCTCCCGCAGAGGTTGGAAACACCTGCGTAGCCGCCGCAGCGTTGGCGAAAGCACAAAGAGCGAAGAAAATACCAAGAGCAAGAAGGAGCTTCATGTTGACCTCACCAGGTTTTCTGGAACAATTTTAAAGCCAGAAAGCATTTTGCGGGATAGTCCGGTTTGTGCATGACACAAAGAATGGTTTCAGGGAAATTATGTTCAGGAATTGCGATTGTTCCAACGTGGTTCGGAGCATTGTGAAAGAATAATGTCGCACGATTTCTATGCAGCGACGACGTCAAAGTAGTTCATGGCGCGGCCGTGCCAGTCTATGGGGATAGTCAGGCCCTGCGCGAAACATATGCGGCGCGCAGTCCCAAGCTGCCTACCTGCAATCTTGCCTTTGTTGGCAACGATGATTGCGATGATGGCTGCGTTCTCACCACCCGCTGCCGCGCAGGGAGGGCCTCCTTTCATCACCACCGATCCCGGCACTCCTGGCGATGGCAACTGGGAGATCAACGTTATGAGCTACTCAGAGCGGCATCCCGCTGTGCGCATCTTTAACGCGCCGTTGCTGGATATGAATTACGGAGTCGGCTCGCGCATCCAGCTGACGTACGAAGTCCCGTATCTGGTAGTGGGCACCGACGGTGGTCCGACCCGGAGCGGTCTGGGCAAGTCACTGCCCGGAGTGAAGTGGCGTTTCTATGACAACGATGAGAATCACCTCCAGATATCGGTCTTTCCCCAGCTCGAGTTCAACAATCCCGACCATTCGCTGCAACGGGGACTCGTCGCTTATGGAACCCGCTTTTATCTTCCCGTCGAGATAGAGAAAAAAGTTGGGCCGTTCGAGGTCAATCCGGAGGTCGGGTACTATTTTTCGAATAAAGCCAGTTCAGAGTGGGAGGCTGGAGTTGTCATAGGCAACGAGGTGAGTAAGCGCCTCGAACTGGATGGAGAACTGTATTCGAGCGCGAATATCAACGGTTTGAATCACTGGAACAGCTACGACGCCGGAGCCCGTTACAAACTGAGCGAGCATTTCATCGTACTGATTATGGCGGGCAGCAGTTTCAACCGCCCGTCCAGCAGCCAGCCGCAGTTCTTTGGGTACGGGGGCATGCAGTTCCTGTTTTCCATGAAACACAAGAAAGAGAGTCCAGCTGAGAGCAAGCCGTAACGAGCGGATCGAGTTTTTGCCGTAGTGGAGCCTTTGACGCAAAGGATCCGACGACTGATGTATCCTTGTCGTTCAAGAAAAGATTCCAGCGAGGTTCACCCAGGATGACGATCAAAAAAAATGCGGTGCGTGCCACTGCCCTTCGCCAGAAGGCGCAGTTGATGTCGGGTTCGGAAATTGAGCGCACGCTGGTGCGTTTGGCGCACGAGATCCTGGAAAAGAACGGCGGCGTAGAGGGTCTGGGACTGGTTGGAATCCGCCGCCGCGGCGTTCCAATTGCCGAACGTCTGGGCAAAATGATTCAGCAGGTTGAGAAGAAGAAGGTCCCGGTCGGCACGCTTGATATCACTTTCTACCGCGACGATCTTTCTACTCTCGGTCCCAAGCCCGTCGTCCAGGAAAAGGAAATTGGTTTTTCCATTGAAGGGAAGAAGATCGTGTTGGTTGACGACGTGCTCTATACCGGTCGCACCACGCGCGCGGCGCTCGACGCACTCTTCTCCCATGGACGGCCGAGCCTGGTCCAACTTCTTGTGTTGATCGATCGCGGCCATCGCGAACTGCCGGTCGAAGCGACCTTCATCGGACGTACGGTGCAAACAACCGACAACGAAGTGATCGAGGTCAAGCTGACGGAAACCGATGATGCCGAGAAGGTGCTGCTGATGGAGAGGTAAATAAGAACGATTAACGGACTGGATAAGCTGTTAAATGAGTGCACCGCTTACCGCGTCTTTTCCCTCACAGCCCACTCTTCATCAAACCTGGCACGATCATAGAAAGACTTCTGGGTTCCCACTCCCGTGGTGGAAAGTCCCGCATATAGGTTGGCGCGTCTGACGGCTTCTTCTTCCGGCAGACCTTCGCCCAAGAAAGTCGCAAAGCTCCCGATGAAGGCGTCGCCGGCGCCGGTCGAGTCCACACTTTTGACGTTAAATGCGGGCACGTGCGTCATGCCTTCGCTGCCGGCGAGCAGGGAGCCGTTCGCTCCGAGCGTAATGATGACCCGTCCGATTCCGCTGGCGAGAAGTTTTGCCGCGCAGCGTTTGGCATCTTCCAGATTGCGCACCGCCATGCCGGAAATCGCCTCCGCTTCACTTTCATTGGGAACAAAATAATCGAGATCGGCTATTGCCTTCGGATCTATGGGTTGGGCTGGAGCCGGATTCAGAATGCATCGGATGCTGTTTTTCCGCGCGAACTGGATGGTGTAATAGACAGTCTCCAGCGGGATCTCAAATTGCAGTACGATGCAGTCGGCCATCTTCAGCGTATCGGCCGCAGCGTCGACATCGGAGGGTTTGAGGGCGTCATTAGCACCTTTGACCACAATGATCCGGTTCTGTCCGGAAGGATCAACGAAGATCGGCGCGACTCCGCTGGAAACACCGGCCACTTGGCGCACGTGAGTAGCGTCGATGCCCAATTTTTCAAAGTTCCTGATGGTGGAGGGACCGAACAGATCGTCGCCCACGCGCGCCACCATATAAACCTCGGCTCCGCAAAGCCGAGCTGCGACGGCCTGGTTCGCGCCCTTCCCGCCAAAACCTAAGTCAAATTTCTGGCCGAAGATGGTCTCGCCGGGTTTGGGAAACTGATCCGAGAAGGTCGTCAAATCCACATTGGCGCTGCCGACAACCGCGATGCGAGGACGTTTTGCCATATTTGCCCCGTTGTTGAGGAACGCAGAGTTTAGTCAGTCGGCGGGTGCAAGTCAACCGTCGCGATGTAGCCGGTAACGTAGCGTGGTCACGAGGGTGGGTAATCCTCGTGGTGCGGGGTGCTCGATCGCGCGGCGGCGGGCTTATACTCGTTCGGTACGGAATTCGGGCTTCGGGAGTGTCGAGGCCGAGCATGGACTATCCGCAGAAGCGCAACAAGCCCCGATTTAAGGTGAAGGTGCCGGTCGAAGTCTATGTGGAAGGCGCCGACCATCCTATCCGCGGCGCCACCTCCGATCTCAGTCTCGACGGGTGTTATGTCGAGACCATGTTCAATTTCAAGGTCGGACAATTTCTAGAACTGAAGCTGCAACTTGAAGGCACGCTGCTCATTCTCGCCAGGGTGGTCACCTCGGACCCACTGGTGGGCAATGGATTCCAGTTCGTCAAAATTCTGCCTGAGGACATTGAAGAATTGAGCGCCTTCCTCGACGCGGTCGCGGCGCAAGAGGCCGCGGAGGGGGAAAATAAGGCGTGAGCTGGTCGTGAGTTAGTATCGGCTGTCCGCATCGACCGTCGTCAATGAATTTGGAGCGGCTGGTTCCCGCGATTGTGGGTCGAGAAAGTCTGTCTGGCCCGCGTATTCATCTGGCATCCGCATCCGCTCTTGGGTATTCTCTTCAGGGGCATCTCGTCCCGCATTATCGTAACTATGGCTACCATCTCGCTGAGCGAATTGTTGGGCTCGACCGTGTATGACGCTTCTGGCGCGGTCAGCGGCCGGGTGCGCGAGGTGGCGCTCGCTCCGCAGGAAGACCGCTCGCGGGTGGCTTCGCTCATCGTCAAGACCTCGGCAGGAAACCGGATATTGCCGTTGGCATCGGTTTCGGCAGTCGATTTTTCCGCGGGCAAGAGCGGGATTCGGGCGTCGACCGCGGTAGCGGACTGGGCAGCGGCCAATGGCGCTGAGGGCCTGCTGTTGCTGAGCCGCGATCTGCTCGATCAGCAGGTGATTGACGTCCACGGGCGCAAGGTGGTGCGGGTGAATGACGTCGATTTTTTCCATGACGGCGCGCAAAATCGCTCCATGCTGCGCGTGGGCGGTGTCGATGTGGGCGCGCGTGGCGCGCTTCGCCGCTTGCTCAAAGGCATGGTTCCAGCGGCTGCGCTGCGGGCGCTGCTGGCGCGAGTTCCACCCCGCGAGATTCCGTGGGATTTTGTCGACCTCATTGAGACCGATCCGGCGCGACGCGTTCGGTTGAAGATATCGCACGAACGGCTGGCTAGACTGCATCCCGCTGATATCGCGGACATCGTCGAAAATCTGGCTCCCGATGAGCGCGAGGCGGTATTTGAAACGCTCGACGAAGGCGTTGCCGCCGGTGCGTTGGAGGAACTCGAACCGAAGGTGCAGAAAGCGGTGCTTGAGTCGCTGGATTCCGACCGCGCCGCCGACATTGTCGAGGAGATGGAACCGGATGCGGCCGCCGATCTGCTGGGCGATCTGTCCGACGAGCGGACGGAAGAAATTCTGGTGCAGATGCAGCCGGAAGAGCGCAAGGAAGTCACCGAGCTGCTCGAATTCAAAGAAAATTCTGCAGCCGGACGCATGACTACCGAATTCATAGCGCTGCCAGTCGCCGCCAGTGCGCACGACGCGATCGAGGCCATGCGCACTTTCGAAGGCCGCATGGAGAACATGAGTACCATCTACCTGACGGATTCTCATGGAACTCTGGCTGGTGCGGTTCCCCTGGTAAAGATCGTATTGGCGCCAGCCTCGACGCCGCTGCTGGCTTTAGGCCAGGAACCGCTGATTTCATGCCACGAAGATACAAAAGAAAAGGAGTTTGCCGAGCTCTTCGACAAGTACAACCTGCTCACCCTGCCGGTGATTGATGAACATGGACATCTCACCGGCGTGATCACTCCCGATGATGTGATCGCGATGCTGCGTGCCAAGCTCTAGTCGCCAGGGCAAAAAGTTTCTATCTCTTGCAGTTTCACCTATCCAGACCACGCTTGATGCGTTTATTCTGATCGTTCTGTTTCGCCAATTCTGAACGTTTTCTGTGACCTGCGCGCATGAAATTTCTGAGAAGTTGGAAGTTCCGGCTCCTGCTGTTCTTTGCTGTCGTAGGGCCGGGCTTCATCACCGCGAATGTTGACAACGATGCCGGCGGCATCTTTGTGTATTCGCAAGCGGGCGCGCAATTCGGCTACATGTTGCTGTGGACCATGATTCCCATCACCATCGCCCTGATCGTAGTGCAGGAGATGTGCGCCCGCATGGGGGCAGTTACGGGCAAGGGTCTGAGTGATCTGATTCGGGAAGAATTCGGCCTGCGGATTACCTTCCTGATGATGCTGGCGATTCTGATTACAAACTTTGGAAACGTCATCACTGAATTTATCGGCATTGTGGGAAGCATGGGGTTGTTCGGTATCTCAAAGTACATCTCGGTACCGATCTGCGCCGTGATTGTCTGGCTGATCGCAGTCAAAGGGCAGTACAAGAGCGTGGAGAAAGTGTTCCTGGCCGCCTCGTTTTTCTATCTCACCTACATATTTGCGGGAGTGTTGGCCAAACCCGCGTGGATTGAGGCGATGAAGGCGACGATAAAACCTCCTCACCTGGCAGCCTTCCGGCAAAACTCATACCTCTACGCTGTGATCGGCGTCGTCGGGACTACGATCGCACCCTGGATGCAGTTTTATCTGCAATCGTCGGTCGTGGAAAAGGGAGTTACGCGGCGCCAGTACAACACCTCGAAGCTCGATGTAATTGTTGGATGTATCTTCACCGATGTGGTGGCATGGTTCATCATCGTAGCCTGCGCGGCTACGCTCTACCTGCATGGCAATCGTGACATTCGCGACGCCGCCGACGCCGCTCAAGCCCTGCGTCCGTTAGCGGGAGACTGGGCCTACATGCTATTTGCTCTAGGGCTTTTTAACGCCTCGCTGTTTGCGGCTTCCATTTTGCCCCTTTCGACGGCGTATACAGTTTGCGAAGGATTGGGCCTGGAATCAGGGGTAGAGCGGAAATTTTCCGAAGCTCCCGCCTTTTATTGGCTGTATACGGCCCTTATCGTCGCCGGAGCAGCCGTAGTCCTCGTACCTGGGCTGCCGCTGATTAGGATCGTGTTTTTTTCGCAGGTGGTGAACGGCGCGGTGCTGCCCTTCGTGCTGATTTTCATGTTGCTGCTGATCAACAAGAAAGAACTGATGGGCGAATACGTGAATAAAACCACGTTCAATGTCATTGCCTGGGGAACCACCGTAATTATGGTCGGGTTGACCGTAATGCTGATCTATTCACAGCTGCACGGCGGATCCGGTTAGAGTTTCAGACGATTTTTCCCGCGGCCAAATCTTTCACCAGTCCCCGGTCGGCTTCGAGAAAATCAAGTTCCAACAGTTCCTGCCGCGTGACCCACCGAATCTCGCGAAAAATCCGGTTCTCGAGTTCGCCGTCATAGTTGCGCACTTCGAAGAAGCGGAGTTCCACCGATCCACCTCTTGGGTATTCGTGGACAATGCGGGCAACCTCGATGCCGACCTCCGCCACGATTCCAAGCTCTTCCTCGAGTTCGCGGCGCATGGCGTCGCGCGGCTGTTCGCCTTCTTCGATCTTGCCTCCGGGAAACTCCCATTTGAGCGGCATGGGCTGGTGGCGCGTTCTCTGGCAGGCGAGAATGCGGTCTGCTTGGAGAATCAGTGCGGCTACGACTCGCTTCATGGGATTGGAAGACCGTTACAGTTTCTGGCTCACGCAACCAAAGTTTCGTGGAAGTTAAAGATTTCACCAGCTAAGGGCCAAGAGCTAGAAGCTAGCTATGCCGGTTTAGGAGCCTTCGAGTCGCTTGCCGACCAGTTGAGCGCAATATTCGATCAGTTCGCGATCCCCAGGAGCGAACGCGGCAAGAAAGTGGCTGTCGATATCGAGTTCGCCAGCGACCTTGCCGTGCACAAAAATGGGGACAACGATCTCCGATTGGGTTTCAAGCGAGCAGGCAAGATAGCGCGGATCTTTCTTCACATCATCGACCACGACCGTCTTTCCCGATGAGGCCGCAGCGCCGCAAATGCCCTGGTGCAGAGAAATGCGGGTGTGCGGAGTCATCGCTCCCTGGTAGTGCCCTAGTACAAGAACTGGGGGATTTGCGCCCGGTTCGAGCATGTAAAAACCTACCCAGTTGTATTTGAGCATATGTTGGTTGAGGACCAGCGTAATGCCTTCCATCAACTGGTCTGCTGTGTGCGATTCGGCGTCCAAACGGTCCACTTCAACGCGCGCTTCGTCGATCTTTTGAAGGGTGCCCATAGTGTGAATGACATCTTAAACTACCTTGTGTTTGTGGGAGCTGACACGATTACTTGTGTAATCTTTCCCAGGGTTGGGCGTTCCTTGAGTAATCGTTCCTTGGGTAATCGGCCGAAGTCCGGGCTGGGGGCCGAATACCGAGGGATGGATCGCTCCCGCCAGGGCTCGCAAGCCCGCAAGCAGGGTCGGCGCGGGCGTGTTCAGCAGTTCGTCAGAGACGCAATAAACCTGAGCGTTGCGAACCGCGGAGGTCTCCGCCCAGCCTTGCCTGGACACAATCTTGGATAGCGGGACACGGTCGCCGGCGCCGCACCAAGCGGCGATGATGACCTCCGGTCGCAGTTCCGCAATCTCCTCGGTAGAGCATTGTTTGCCGGGAGTGCCGAGAAACTCGCCGCCGGCCGCATCCACCAGCTCGGCGACCCACGGTTGCGATGCAATGATCGGTTTTCCCCACTCCTCGCAAAACACGCGTTTTTTGGGAAGGCTTGCGGCACGGCTGCGGACATCTTCGACAGTGGACTGCATTTCGTCGATTACCTTTGCTCCGCGCTCGCGGGCGCCGACTGCCGAAGCGATCATTGCGATGTCGGTATAGATGTCGTTGAGGGTGCGCGGAGCAAGGCCAAGAAAGCGGATGCCTGACTTGAGAATTTCCACCACGGCAGCTTCCTGGTAGGGAACCGCGGCGATTACGAGATCAGGTTCGGCGGCCAGAATTTCGGCGGCTTTTGAGGTCCAGGAGTCGGCGACAATCCTTCGCCGGGCGTTGTCACCGGTTTCGCTCCGCAGCTCTGGAACCACATCAACACAGTACTTCGTGCAAGCGACCACGCGGTCCAATTCTCCGACGCTGGCGAGGATTACCGTCGCGCTCGGCTGCAGACAGGCGATGCGGCGCGGGGTGCGGGAATCGGGCATGGCTTCATTGTAGAGGAGCTAACTAGCGGCCGTGGTGGTTGATCTCTGGCTGATAGACGGGCCAGCCATTAGCCAGGGCGATTTCCTTCAGATTCGGATTGGGGTTGATCACGAAGGGATGTTTAGACAGGGCAAGCATCTCACGGTCCCAGATGGCATTGCCGAAGGCGCAATCAGGCCTGGGGTCGTCGGTGTTGGAATCCGAGGATGATTTCAGCGCGGAGCGAATTGCTTCGGGCTTGCCCGGGCCGCTCGGAACCCGGATCAGCCGATCAGTGATGATGCCGTTCTCGACTGCAACTTCGGTGGCCAGAATGCGATTGTTCGAGATGCCGAAGTACGTCATACCGGAACGGATAATCCATTGGTTGGACGAGGAAACAGCCCAGACATCGCAGTCGGCTGCACGCAATCGGTGCACAAGTTCGCGCATCTCAGAAAAAATGCCGGGAGCGACGGCATGGGCGAAATAGGAGTCGCAAGCCTGCTGCACTACTTTTTCCTGCAGCCCGCGATGCATGGTGACCATCTCTCCGCACATCACGTCTTCGGCGACGTTGCCTGCTTTGTAATCGGCGTACCGGGCGCGCGCCCAATCGGCGATTTCTTTGGACACGATATTGTGCTCAAGCTCCCACGAGAAAAAGCCTTCGCCGGCATCTCCGGACCAAAGTGTGCCGTCGCAATCGAAGGTGCCGACGCGCGGCTGAAGACGCAGTACGCTTTGAATGAATTTAGTTTGCTCAGGCGTGAAAATGGACATGAGGGTCATTCATGGTGAATGTGGCTAGTTGAATGTCGGTAGTTTAACAAGATCGTCGTTTGGAACCCGCTCAACCGGATTTCCGGCTTTGCGCCACGCGCGCAGACCGCCGGCGATGACGAAGACTTTGAATCCGAGGTCCTGTAATTGGCGCGCCACACGGGCGCTGGTGGCTTCGCGCTGTCAAGTGCAGTAGAGATAAATCTCTCGCTCCTTGGGAAGCGTTTTGATTTCTTCGATGAGGTTGTTGGGTTCGATGCGGATCGATCCCGCGATGCGCTCGGAGTCGGCGTCGTAGTAGCCGTGGCTGCGAACGTCAGCGATGAGCATATTGTGAGCGGCATCCTCCGCAAGTCGCCGGGCCAGTTCATCGGCGGGCACACGAGGAACGATATCGAGCAGGCGATATCTGCGGTAAAGCCAGATGCGGTAGACGATGTAGACGGCCAGTCCAATGCCGAGGAGGACTTCGACGGCAAAGCCGGCGGAGCGCAGTCCGCGAGTGATGGCGCGCAGGGCGTCGCTGAACAGGTATCCGACGAGCGCGTAGGCTCCGACGTAGAGGGCGGCTCCCAGGGCATCAAATTCCAGGAAATCGCCGAGGCGCATTTTCATACTGCCGGCAAGCGGCGGGGACATGGTGTTGATGCCGGGAATAAACTTGGCAAAGAGCAGCGTCTGCTTACCGCGGCGGTAGAAATATTCGGCGGAGCGGAGAATGCAGGTTTCCGGATTTGCAGAGAGACGGCAGAGCAGACCGAGCAAGGCCCATCCGCTGACGCGGCCCATGAAATAGAGGATGACGTCACCCACCGTCATTGCGAGCCAGGCTATGCCAAAGACGAGGTAGAAATGCAGATCTCCGTAGGCGACGACGGCGCCGGCGGTGAGCAGGGCTAACGCCGCAGGCACTGGGAGGCCAATGGCCTCGGCAAAACAAACAATGGCCAGGAACAGGTAGCCGTGATGCGCGATCAATGTAAGCACATCCATACGGAGGAAAGGATTGTTCCTCAGTATAGCAATCTCGGCGTGGCCCGAGTTTAGAGGCCGCGATGATAGCGATTACATCTACTCGCGCCTTATATGCACACTGCCATTCACGGTATCGAGAAGGAGTTTACGTCCGCCAGTACCGACCTGGCCTTCGACGCGATGGCCGCTCAGACTGCCGCTGATGGTCAATGGATAGTCGGAGTTGAGCTTGCCGTTTACGGAACTGAATCGAACATCGGCGTTGAGATCGCTGGGCATAGTCAAATCGATGGAGCCGTTGACGGTGCTGATTTTCAGCGTACCGGTCCAATTGGCGCTTCCCATGCTGCCATCGATGGAGCCATTCACCGACGAAAGTTCAGCCCACTGTTTTGTTGAAGCGTGTACGGAGCCGTTCACGGAACTGGCAGATACGAATCGTCCCATGCCGTCGGCCTTGACACTGCCATTAACGGACATGCCGGCAAAGCGCAGATTAGTGGGAATGCGGACGGTGAAGTTCACCTTCACTTTGGGGTTGTGGCTATCGCTGTGCCAATGTTTTCCAGGTTCGCAGGGGCCGGTCTCGGCGCCGGAAGACCCTCCGGGATAGATGGCGCAAATAGTGACGCCCTCAGCGTGGGGCACGACTTCAATCTTGACCGCGTCGGCGTCAGGACCGATTTTTTCGGCGGTGACTTCGATCTGATTACCATCGTAGCCTTGAGCGGTAATAAAGCCGTTGAGGTTCTTGATTTCAACGATCTGGTCGGCGGGCAGGGTTCCGGTCCAGTGAAACTCGCCAGACTGGTCTTCACTTTGCGCGAGGGTGAAGGCGCAGGCGCAAGTTAGAAGAATCACAAGCAGTGCGGCAAATCGGCTGAATCGGCTTGGGTCGGACATTCGGACGGCCTCCTTGGGTTTCAAGCGCTCGGATATAAGACGGGCGGGAAGGCTGGAGGTGAGCAAGTCAAGCGACTCAAACCAGTAAAAAGCCCGCCCAAAAGCTATTTTTCTCTCACCACCACAAATTCCGGCGCCCAGAGCAGGGCGCGCTTGAACTCGGAGTCAGGAAAGATGCAGATGGCTTTGCGGGCGGACTCTGCGTAGCGGGCTGCCTCCTGGTGCGCGAAGTCAAGCGAGTCGTATTTGTCGAGAATGGTCAGAATGTCGGCATGAGTGACGCCGTTGAAGGCGCGATCGCGCAGAACGGTTTCGATCTGGCGGCGCTCGGCGGCGGTGCAACGCTCCAGAGCATGAATCACCGCCATCGTGGCTTTGCCCTCACGCAGGTCGCTGGCGACAGGCTTGCCGAGTACGCTCTCTGACGCAGTGAGGTCGAGCACGTCGTCGACGATCTGGAAGGCGATCCCGAGGTCGCGTCCATACTGGCCGAGGCGGTCTTCCTGCACTTCGGTGGCGCCTCCCAGGATGCCACCAACCCGCATACAAACCGAGAACAGGCACGCAGTCTTGCGATAGATGAGATCGAGATACTCGGACAGTGAAATCAGCTTGCCGAGCTTTTCCATCTGCAACAGTTCGCCTTCCACCAACTGCTGCGTCAGTTCGACCAGTACGTCGAGTATGCGAAAATTGCGTTCCTGCACTGCGATCTTGAAGGCCTGCATGTAAAGCCAATCGCCAGCGAGTACGCACATTGAATTGCCCCACTGCGTATTGGCGGCGGGACGGCCGCGGCGGAGTTGCGCCTCATCAATGATGTCGTCGTGGACAAGCGTCGCGGTGTGGATGATTTCGACGACTGACGCTAGTTTTACCGCTCCGTCGCCTTTGTAATCGAGCAGCTTGGCCGAAAGCAGAAGAAGTGCCGGACGGATGCGCTTGCCACCGCCAGCGCGGAGATACTCGCCGATCTCGGTGATGGCGGCGACGTTCGAAATCGTGTCGCGTCCGAATTGCTCCTCGATCGCGACAATGTCGTCCCGCAGGAGATCAAAGAGTTCTTTTCCCGTGCTGGACGTGGTGGCACCCAATCGCTTACTGGCTCCGTTAGTTGGTTCGGTAGTTCGTGAATTGCAAATCGATGCCGAAATCCTGGCCCTTGACCAGGGCGATGATCTCCTGTAAGGTGTCGCGATCTTTGCCGCTGATGCGCACGACATCTCCCTGGATTGAGGCTTGAGCTTTTTTCTTCGAGTTCTTGACCAGCTTCACAATCTCGCGCGCTTTTTCAATCGGGATGCCCTGCTGCAGAGTAATTTTCTGCTTTACGGTGCCGCCGGCGGAGGGCTCCAAAGGCGCGTAGGTCAGGCCTTTCAGCGGGACGCCGCGTTTGACCAGCTTGGCTTGAAAGACGTCATTGACCGCTTTCATTTTGAATTCGTCGGCGGAGTGCAGCATGATCGCATCGGTGCCTTCCATCTCGATTTTCGATTTGGAATCCTTCAGATCGAAGCGCGTGCTGACTTCTTTCATGGCCTGCTGGATCGCGTTGGCGACCTCCGCGAGGTCGATTTTGCTGACGATATCGAAACTGTTGTCGGGCATGGGAGGTCGTGGTTAAAGGCGCCGAGCGATACGCTATTCAGATTCGATCCAACGGATTGCTCGCCCCAATTGTGTATCCCTGAGAGTAACAGAAGAGACATTATCTGCGAAGGGAGTTGAGGGACAGGTTCGAGGCTAAAGTCTCCAACAATAATAGTCATCTCATCGCTAGAGCACGGTGTTCCGCATTATCCGGCGAAAGTCCGAAGAACTTGTAGAAATTCTGCGCTGTCCGCACGCCGATTTCTTCTGCGGACAGATTGCGCACAACCCCGACCTGGCGGGCCACTTCTTTTACAAATGCCGGCTCGTTGCGCTGGCCGCGATGCGGGATTGGCGCCAGATAGGGCGAGTCGGTTTCAATCAACATGCGGTCGAGCGGAACGATTAGCGCGGCGTCGCGAATCGGTTGCGCTTTAGGAAAAGTAATGTTGCCGGCGAACGAAATCATGAAGCCCATGTCGAGAGCGCGCTGCGCGTGGTCGACGGCGCCGGTGAAGCAGTGCAGAATGCCGCCGAGGCCGGTCGTTGCCCAATCGTCGGCGATCATTTGCAGGCAGTCATCCCAGGCATTGTCGCTGTTGTCGGAGGGCCGGCAATGGATGATGATCGGCAGCTTCACCGATTTCGCCAACTCCATTTGCCGGCGGAAGACTGTCTTCTGCGTTTCTCTCGGCGAGTGATCGTAGAAATAATCGAGTCCGATTTCTCCCCAGGCGATTACCTTGGGATGCTGCGCCCACTGGAGCATTTGAACGTCAGCAGCTTCACTGTCGAGGCTGGCTTCATGAGGATGGATTCCGACGCTGGCCCAGATTCGCGGATACTCGGGCTTGCCGTCGTATTGTTCTGCGAGGCGAATACCGCAGTCCGCGGTATCCGGACCGTCCCCGTTGCCGATTGCCAGAGATGCTTCGATGCCGTTCTGTTTGGCCCGCGCCAGGACCTCGTCGCGATCGTTGTCATAACGGTTGCCTTCGAGATGTGCGTGGGAGTCGATGAACACGGTAGTCAGCGATCAATGATCAGTGATTGATAGTCAGTGGTTGTTGGCCAGCGGCGCGGAAGCGCGCCGCTATTTCAATCTTGTGCCGATGGGCACGTCTTCCAGGAAACTAGCCAGCACCGGTTTACCGCCTTCGGGCGAGGCAGCCACGATCATGCCGTTCGATTCCAGGCCGCGCAGTTTGCGGGGAGCCAGGTTCGCCACGATCACGACTTTCCGTCCGATCAGGGTTTCTGGCTCATAGGCTTCGGCGATCCCGGCCACGAGTTGGCGCACTTCGGTGCCGAGGTCAACTTCGATGCGCAGCAATTTGTCGGCTCCTTTTACGCGCTCAGCGGTCTTGACCTGCGCCACGCGCAATTCCACCTTGGCGAAGTCGTCGATGCTGATCTTGCCCTCTGGAATCGCTGCGGCTGCCTTGACTGGCGCGGCAACCGGCTGTTTCTCTCCGCTCGGTTGGACGGCGGGAACGTTCGCTCCCACACTTGCAGCTTGTTCTTCCATTTGTTGCATCCTCGTGATTGCCGATTTGTCTGCTCTTGGAAATACAGCTTGAATCTCGCCTAACTTCGTGCCCAAGTGAAGCTGTCCCCACTGCAATTGGGTGAGGTCAAACTTCTGGATATCGCCGAGACCGAGTTGAGTCCAGATCTTTGCGGTCGCGTCCGGTATCACCGGATGCGCTAACGCAGTGACGATCCGCAGTGCTTCGGCGCTTGTATAGAGCACAGTCGCCAGGCGCGCGCGGCTTTCCTCATCCGACCTTTCACCCAAAGCCCACGGCTCGTTTTCGACGATGTATTTGTCCACCGCGCCGACCATCGACCATGCGGTCTCGAGGGCGCGCGAAAACTGATACTGATCAAAGAACGCGGCATAAGCGGAGATCGTCTTTTTGGCGGTATTTTCAATCGCGGCCTCGGCCGGGGTATGTGCCGCATTCGATGGATACGGAACTTCACCCTTGAAATAACGGTTGATCATGGTCAGGGTACGGCTGGCGAGATTGCCAAGTCCGTTGGCCAGATCGGAGTTGTAGCGCTGCACCAGCGCATCGAAGCTGAACGATCCATCCTGACCAAAGACAACTTCGCGCAACAGGAAATAGCGGAGCGCGTCTGTGCCTAACACATCCACGATGGTTTCGGCGCGCACGATATTGCCACGCGACTTCGACATTTTGCTTTCTTCAAACAGGAGCCAGCCGTGGGCGGTAATGCTCCTGGGCAGCGGCAATCCGGCAGCCAGCAGAAACGCCGGCCAGTACACGCAATGGAAGCGCACGATTTCTTTGCCGATCATGTGAACGTCGGCGGGCCAGAATTTGTCGAACTTGGTGGTGTCGTTCGAGCCATATCCCAGCGCAGTGATGTAGTTGGCGAGCGCATCGAGCCAGACGTAGACGATGTGCTTGGGATCGTCGGGAACGGGAATGCCCCAGGAGAATGTCGAACGGCTAATGGAGAGATCGCGCAAGCCGCCACGCACGAAAGAAAGCACTTCGTTGCGGCGAGTATCGGGACGGATGAAATCGGGTTGGTCGGTGTAAAGGCTAATCAGCTTTTCTTGAAACGCGGAAAGCTTGAAGTAGTAGTTTTCTTCGTGGACGGTTTCGGTCGGGCGCCCGCAGTCGGGACAGGGATCGCCGGGGCCAATGCCGTCGACATAGAGTTCACAGGAGACGCAATACTGGCCAGTGTAAATACCTTTGTAGATGTACCCGTTGTCGCGGATTTTGCGCCAGAGAGCCTGCACACCCTGTTTGTGACGGTCTGATGTGGTGCGAATGAAATCGTCAGGCGTCAACCCCATGCGCTGCCAGAGCGCCCGAAACTCCGCGGAGATTTCGTCGGTGAACTGCTGCGGAGTTTTACCCGCTGCCTGTGCGGCGCGTTCGATTTTTTGTCCGTGCTCGTCGGTGCCGGTCAAAAACCAGGTGTCATCGCCCAGCATGCGGTGCCGGCGAGCGATCGTGTCGCAGGCGATCGTGGTATAGGCGTGTCCGATGTGCGGATGCGCGTTGACATAGTAGATCGGGGTTGTGATGTAGAACTTCTTGCTCATCTATTTCCTTGCCGGCAAAAATTCTCTCGAGCCGGCGCGTTTAAGCGCGTAGACCGCAGGCGGCGCTGATTTTACGCAGCACCGACCTTGTCGAGCTGCGATGCATTTGATTTTAAGTCGTTCACTTCGATTCCGATGTGTTTCAGGTGATGCAGCATGTGGTCCACGTAATCGTCGAAAACGAACTGGAGGGTAAGCGGCTCAGAAGCAGCGACCGTGAGCGTGTGCGCCCAGGCCGCGTCGGGAATTGCCTCCGCCGCAGCCAGGAGTTGCCGATTGAATACCTGCCAGGTGTCGATCAACTCGCTCCATTCTCGCTGCTGGTAGCCATGGACATCAACCCAGCGGTTTTGTTCGTAGCCGGGCATGGCCAGACCATTCTCGAATTGCGCGCGGACGATGCGCTGATGGTTATTGGCGGCTGAGTCCAGCAGGTGCCCGAGTTCCTCCTTTGGCGACCAGGCTGATGGAGTCGGTTTCGTCTGTGCCGCTTCGTTCGAAATGCTGCGAAGCCGCGGCGGAACGCGCTGTAACAGATCGCGCAAGACAATAATATTGGGCGCCGGCATGAATTCCCCTTACTTTTGCAACTCGGCAAGCGCCGCCAACACCTCGGTGCTGTGCTGATTTGGATTTACGTCGGTGTAAACCTTCACGATCTTGCCCTCGGGATTAATGATGAAGGTGTGGCGCGCGGCCAGCGTCATGTCTTTGTACGTCATGAGCGAGTCGTATGTGGTCGAGACTTTGTGGTCGGTATCGGCCAAAAGCTTGAAATTTAGTCCTTCTTTGGTGCAGAACTGCTTGTGCGAGTCGGCCGTATCGACGCTGACGCCGAGGATCACGACATTCTTCTGCTGGTATTGCGCCTGATCACGCTGAAAGTTGTGCGCCTCGATGGTGCAGCCGCTGGTGAAGTCTTTGGGATAGAAGTAGAGGACGACCCACTTGCCGCGATAGTCCTTGAGACTGACGGCCGTGCCCTCCTGCGAGGTGAGCGTGAAATCCGGGGCTATGCTTCCCACAGATGGAGCCGGAGCAGCGAAAGTGAGGGTGGGGGTCAGCGCGCAAAAAGTTACACAGAGTGCGATCAGGCTTAAGAGCTTCACCATAGATATTCTCCTTGAGTGTTACATCGAGCGAGTTATGTCGATCGAGTCGTAGCGAACATGTTCGCAGCCACCGAAGCGCTGTCAACACAAAATAGATGCCTGACAACAAAATCCGGTTCAGGCTTTCCGATCGCCGCGCAGATACTGTTGTACAGCTTCCTGAATCACGGTGCGCAACGGAACATGCCGCGCCTCAGCCAGCGCGCGACAGTCTTCGTATTCGGGCGCATAGTTTGAAACCGTGCCGTTCATGTTGGCGATCTTAATGCGCACTGGACCCCAGGTCGTAGCGACGGTCTCCCAGCGGCGCGTCAGCACCTGACGGTATTCTTCGCGGCAGCGGACGCCCAGGGTTGTCGTTTCGGCAAAGATGAGCTTAGACAGGCGGTCGGCGTCTTCAGTTTTGGCGAGCACAGTGAGCAACGCGCCGGGACGGCTCTTCTTCATCTGCACCGGAATGCTGAATACGTCGAGCGCCCCCTCGGCCAGCAGGCGCTCCATGGCGTAGCCAAGCACTTGCGGGCTCAGATCGTCGAGATTGGCCTCAAGAACAGCGATGCGATCACGCTCCGGAATCTCCTGAATCGTCGCCGCAGATGGCGGTGTATGTGCGGTTTCCGTGATCGATTCTCCGATGGTTAGACGCAGCACGTTGGGGTGATCGGGAAATTCTCGCGTACCCGCGCCATAGCCTGACCTTTCAACCTTCATCGCCGGAAACGAGGTGAAGCGGTTGCAGAGTGTCTTGACGATCGCCGCGCCGGTGGGCGTAACCAATTCGACTTGCGGGCCCGACGAATAGACGGGAGCATCGCGCAGCAGCTTTAGTGTCGCGGGTGCGGGTACAGGGAGCGTCCCATGGGCGCATTGAACCGTGCCGCCGCCGACGTTCAGCGGAGAGCAGATCCATTCTTCGACGGCCAGAGTTTCGGCACCCACGGCTGCGCAGACAATATCGACGATTGCATCCACGGCGCCCACTTCGTGAAAGTGGATTTTCTCGATTGACGTATTGTGGATCTCGGCTTCGGCCTCGCCCAGGGCCTCGAATATCTTGATCGAAATATTCTTTGCGTGGCGGCTGATCTCCGCTTGGTCGATGATGCCCCGAATTTCGTGGAGGTGACGCCCGTGCTGGTGCGTTCCGCGCTTTGGCGCAACGACGTTGACTTTGGTGGCTCCGATTCCGCCGCGCTGCACCCGCGAGATCTCCATGCTGGCGCCAAGATCGAGTGCCGTGACCGTATCTTCCAGGAGCCGGGGAGACACTCCGGCATCGACGAGCGCGCCCAGAAACATGTCACCGCTGATGCCGGAAAAACAGTCGAGGTAGGCAATGCGCATAAGGAACCGTCGTTGGTCGTTAGTCGTCTGCCGTCGGCGAGCAGTGGCAGCGCCAGCCTGAGATCAGGAAGATTGCGATACTGACTGGTTTTGCGGGCTAACGACTGACGACCAGCGATTGTCGACTGAAGATCGAACCTTCATGATAGGGAAGGCCGCTGGCTCCGTCAAACCGCCGTTTGCGGGGAGTTTGTTAGAATCAGTTTTCTTTAATCGACATTTCTTCAATTAGTTAGAGGACATCCTTGTATCGATTTCTGGAACGGCGACTGGTCGAACATCTGCGGGCATTCTTGCTGCGGGCTTACGGCCTGGAGGCTGCGAATATTGTCGTGGAGCAGCCACCCAAAATCGAATTTGGCGAGTACGCGCTTCCACTTGCTTTTGAACTGGCCCGCAAGCTGCGCAAGGCTCCACGGAAGATCGCGGAAGAGATTGTTGCCGGAATCGGTGCGATTCCAGGATTTGAAAAGTTCGAAGTGGCGGGCGGCGGATACATCAACGTCCGTGTGAATCGGGCGGAGGTGGCATCGGCGCTGTTCGCAGATGAGTCTCCAGCGGCGGAGGTTCCGCCGGGTAAAGTGCTGGTCGAACATTCAAGCATTAATCCCAACAAGGCAGCGCACATTGGGCACCTACGCAATGCCATCCTCGGCGATACGTTTGTGCGGATGTTGCGCTTTGCGGGCAGGGAAGTCGACGTACAGAACTATATTGACAACACAGGAGTGCAGGTCGCTGATGTGGTGGTTGGGTTCCTGAACATTGAGAAGAAATCGCGGGCGGAAATTGAGCTGCTGGCGGCGGCTCCGCGATTTGACTACGTTTGCTGGGACGTCTATGCGCGGGCTTCGCAGTGGTATGAAGAAGACAAGACGAACCTGCAAGCGCGATCGGCCACGCTGCATGCGATTGAAGAAGGAAACAACGAAACAGCGGCGATTGCGGACCTGATTTCGGTTGCAGTACTCAAACGCCATCTGGAAACGATGGACCGCCTCGACATCGAATATGACTTTCTGCCCCGGGAAAGCGAAATCCTGCATCTGCATTTTTGGGACGCGGCATTTACAAAGCTCAAGGAAGCGGGCGTGCTCACTTTCGAGAATGAGGGCAAGAACAAAGGCTGTTGGGTAATGCGGCGGGCGGGGACGGCAAAAGCTGAAACCACAGAGGATACAGCGAACGGAAATGCCTCCGACAGTATCGCCGAAGAGGATCAGAAAGTTATTGTCCGCTCGAACGGAACGGTCGGCTATGTCGGCAAAGATATCGCTTATCACATGTGGAAGTTCGGCTTGCTGGGGCGCGATTTCGGATATCGGAAGTTCTATCGCTATCCGAATGCGCACGAATGCTGGATTTCAACTACCAACGGAGAAAAAGATCATCCTCATTTTGGCGACGTGGCTGAGATTTACAACGTGATCGATGCGCGGCAGTCGGAAGCGCAGAACACGGTCATCGAGGCGTTGCGGGGACTGGGCCACGATGAGGCCGCAGATCGCTACACGCATTTTTCTTATGAGATGGTCGCTCTGACGCCGCGCTGCGCGGCTGAGCTTGGCTATCAGCTCAGCGAAGAAGATAAGTCCCGATCTTGGATCGAGGTTTCCGGTCGCAAGGGTTTTGGGGTGAAGGCGGACGATCTTCTGGATGCACTGATTGCAGCCGCTCGGACGGAAGTGAATGCGCGTCATCCGGAGTTGAGTGATACGGAACGTGCCGATATCGCAACGCAGATCGCGATTGGGGCGCTGCGCTACTTCATGCTGAAGTTCACCAAACCATCCGTGATTGCGTTTGATTTCAAAGAGGCACTGAGCTTCGAGGGAGATACTGGTCCCTACGCGCAATATGCGGCGGTGCGAGCTTCGAATATTTTCCGCAAAGGCGGATTCGATCCCGATCGTTTCGTTCACGAGTCTGGCCGAGGCGCGGAGGGCCGCGTTGCTACGGTTGATTTTGCCCGGTTTCTCGGCGGCGAGGCTGGCAACGACATCTGGGAACTTTGGCTGGCGGCTGCGAAAACTTCTTACATCGTCGGGCAATGCATCGCGACCACTGAACCTGCTTACCTGGCCAAGCATGCCTTTCAACTGGCCCAGCTTTTCAATACCTTCTATCACCGCTATCCAATCCTCATCGAAACGGACGAAGACCGAAAGAAGTTCCTGCTCACGACTGCAGCCGTGGTTCGCCGCGAGCTGATTCGCGTACTGGCCATCATGGGTATCGACGTTCCACCGGTAATGTAACCATGGTTTTGGCTTGCAGGTAGAGATTCCTTACAACTCCAGGCGCTCCAGGCCGCATCCCTCTCAGTAAGAACGCTTGCGGGAGTTATGCGGCGATCGCGCTAGGGGGTAAGTCCGATGGAAACCAAGATGATGATGAGGAAAAGTGTTGCAGCAATAGGTGTCATGGTTTTGGCAGGGACAATGTGCTCCGCGATGGCCTGGGCCTTGGATCTTCCGGCGATGCCGCGCATGTTTTCGAACTCGCGATTCGTGTATGTAACCGCCTACGATGGTAATCAGTTCGATCCGAATCTGTTGCCCGACGACCGCGCAGCGATCTCTCGCGTTCAGGATGCAATTCAGAAATGGGGCAAGCTTATTGTCGTATACCGCCCGCAGGAAGCCGACGTGATTCTCGCAGTGCAGTCCCGTCCTTCGGAAGATGTGCTCGCTGTCTATGACGCGCACAGCGGTTTCGGAGACGGTCGTCCGTCGCAAGCCTATCTATGGCGCATGATGGCTGCTGGCGGCTTACAAAAGGGTGAGGTTCCGCTGGTTTCTCAATTCGAGCAGGCCTGGGATAAGATCGCGAAATGAGTGGCGCGGACTCTTCGCGCCACACTTTCGCGCCACTGATCTTCGTTTATCTGGTCTCCAACTGCGTATCTAACTCGCATCTACCACCATCTTTTCCCGGCGCCTATAATTCTCAGGCAGGAAACCGAACCGTATAAAATTTCTACGATTTGTATCGTGATTGCTCGACTGCGGACAGCTCCATTTCCCACAGTCGATATACAAGTTGCTGATAATACAATGTTTAGTCATGCAATCGGCGATGGTCAAATGGCAACCCCCGTGCATCATAGGTAATTGCGCCCGGCCGTGGGGATTATGTCGGGATTCGTTAAATAGAATTCTTGGAAGCAATATTTTTGGGCAAGGAGCCCTTAACTTATGACTCGCATCTCCCTCAACCGCACCTCGTTGACGCTGACCCTTACGCTGGCCGCCGCCTTGGCTGCGTCGATTGGATGTACCACCAAGACTTATGTTCGTCAGCAGACCACGCCGTTAATCAACAAGACCAACGAACTCGATGACATGACGGCTAAGAATTCGAAAGACATCAAGGATGTCGATCAGCGCGCGCAAGCCGGAATCCAGGATGTGCAGACGAAAGCCGCTGCGGCTGACCAGAAAGCTCTGGCTGCTGGAAGCGACGCCGACAAGGCGCAGATGGCGGCGAATACCGCGACCCAGCGTGTGGATATGCTGACCAACACGGTGATCAACCTCGACAACTATCGTCCCGTGGTGGAGACCGCGGTACATTTTGGCTTCAACAAAGACAATCTGACCAAGGAAGCCAAAGACGCGATCGACCAGCTGGCAGCGAGCGTGGCCACGACCAAGGGATACATCATCACCGTCGAAGGCGCGACGGATTCAGTGGGAAGCGCGGATTATAACTACGATCTGAGCCAGCGCCGCGCCAATGCCGTGATTCAGTATCTGGCGGCGGAGAAGAGTGTTCCCGCTTACAAGATTTATCTGATCGGCCTTGGCAAAGATAAGCCGGTCGAGTCGAATAAAACTAAAGAGGGACGGGCCAAGAACCGGCGCGTGGATATCCGGCTGATGACGAATACCGAGGGCGGATCTACTCCAGCGCAGGCACCGGCGAGCAACCCGACGCCGACGGCGAGCGCGAATCCGTCGTTGTAGGTTATCGTTGCAGCAGGCTGTTAACGATTTTTCCCTCCTCCCTGGAGGACTTGCCAAACAGGCCGCCCCAACCTAAGTGGGCGGCCTGATTTTTTGCGGGCTGGAAAGCGTTACAATGGGGTTGTGCGGGTGAGATTTGAGATTCTTGCTTTGGCGCTGCTGGCTGCGGTTTCGGTAGCCCAGAGTTCGCCGGATAAAGATGCGCCGGACAAACCTGCTTCAGATCAAACGACACCCGATAAAACTCCCGGCGATAAAGCACCCGCTCAGAACGCGCCGGACAAAACTCCCGACAAAACCGCGGGCGACAAAGCGGCTGCTGCGAAGGCCGCGGATCATGCTAGCCCAGGGGATGCAAGCTCGAGCCGCGATACGCGAATCGACCTGAGTCCGCCCAGGGACGATGCCAAAAGCCATCCCTCCAGCCAGGACGCCGTTCAGGACCTTGTTCCTAATTCCGACACTACTGGCGTTCAGGAGTTCCACCCCTGGAATCCGCTGAAGGCGTCGAAAGATATTCAGGTCGGAGATTTTTACTTCAAACGCAAGAACTACAAGGCGGCGCTCGAACGCTACAAAGAAGCCCTCTACTACAAAGATAATGACGCCGTAGCCAGCTTCCGTGTCGCCGAGTGCCAGGAAAAGCTGGGAGACAAAGACGAGGCGAGGACCTATTTCGAGCAGTATCTGAAGATCCTGCCGGAAGGTCCTTTGGCCAAGGAAGCGCGGGCCTCGCTCGAAAAGCTTGGTCCGGCGCAATAGCTTTCTCGCGAAGCAATCGGGAAGGCGTTAAGTCTGCCGGTTTTTACTTTTCCACCTTCCAGAATTCGCCAGTGGTTGCATCCACGGCCACGCGCAGTTTCGCGGTTTCGCGGTCGGTTCCATAGATCACATGCCACAGGAGCTTGTTGACCAGGTGGTCCCATTCCAGGACATAGAGAACGGGAGTGTCAGGTTCCTGTTGTAAGAGCTTCTCTCCGCCGTGTTCCTGGGCGAGGGCAAAGGCCTTGTCGGCATCGGTTTTCAGGAACTGGACGTTGAAAATCTGCGTGCTGGAGTTGGCAGGACTGTAGGCGTCCTCAACACTGTGAGAAACATCGCCGAGCGCCCAGGTATACGGGCGCGTCGTGTGCTTCGCCGGCGAGGCGAAATAGGCACGCCACTCGCCAGCCTTGCCGTCGCGGCCCTTGGAGTCGTTGGTAGGTTCCGACTCCAGACGGTAGGGTTGGGCGTCCGGCGCCCAAAGGCGGGCGGAAACGTAGCACTTGAAAAAGGCGCTGCTCCCGGTGATCGCATCTGGGATCTTGCGCTGCGGTTGCTCGGCTGGTGGCGTGCTGGGCGGCGGCGAAGAGCATGCGGCCATCAGTCCCGCTGCTAAAATTGCAAATGCCACGACTATTCTTTTCATGGACGATCTTCCGGGCCAGATGTTGTAGACGAATCGAGTTCGACGAATCATTGTACCAACGCCATGGATTCCCATCTCCAACGCCTAAGGCAGGAACTCGAAGATGCAACACGGGATGTCAGCGACAATGATTTGTTGCGGTCCGCGGAGGGGAAGTGGAACTCCGCACAAATTCTGGAACATCTTTTTCTGACCTACAAAGGCACCAATCAGGGAATGGCGAGATGTTTGGAAAAAAATGCCCCGCTCGCTACTCGCGCCACACTGTTTCATCGCGCGGCCACGTTTCTGACGGTGAATCTAGGCTACATGGTCAAAGGACGCAAGGCCCCGGAAAAGGTGGTACCACGCGGCCTGCCTCCGGCAATATACGACGCGAGATCGGACCTGAGCTCCAGCGAATGAGTGCGGGACTCGACGAGTGCGAGAGAAGATTCGGCCCATCCACGAAACTGATGGATCATTTGATCCTTGGACCTTTGACCGCCGGCCAGTGGCGGAAATTCCACTGGGTGCATGGGCAGCATCATGCGCGGCAGATTCGCGAGCGATTAGCGAAGGACGTGAAATAGGCGCCCCAGTCCCGAAGGCGCCTATTTTCGAAAGAAGTGCCGTCGCCTAAGGATGCGGCGCGGCGGGCCCGGACCGACCCCTATTTGTTGCTATCGTCTGTTTTCTTGTCGCTGTCGTTCTCTTTCCCGTTGTTCTTGTCCTTGTCGGTCGCATTGATGCCGGCTTTGTGCGCCTGCTCCTGCAGGTCATCGAGCTGCTTCCTGGCGTCATCCAACGCTTTCTGTTTTTGTTCGATGTCGCTCCTGTAGCGTTCGTCGTCCTTGTTCCAGTTGACGTCACGCACCGCGACGCTGGGATCGGTGTAAGCGGCGGCCGTGCGCAGACGCATTTCGCGCTGGTCGATGTCGAGTTCATGGGCCAGTGCGTCGACCTTCTGCTTTTGATCATCGAGCTTTTTGTTCCACTCGTCCGCTTTCTTCTGCTTCTCGGCGTCGGTCGGAGCGGGACCTGCGGCGGCCGTTTTTGTTGCATCGGAGCCAGCGTCGGTAGTTGTCGCTGTAGGCGCCGGTCCAACCACGCTCAACGGCTGATCGGTCGGAAGGTTGTCATTGTCAAAATGGCGGCTGGCCGTAGTTGGCTCAGGCTTGTTCTTGCGAGCTTGGCGCGCGTAGTCGCCGAGGGACTGGGCGGTCGCTCCGGTGATCCCGAAGAAAAGCAGAGTGCCCATGGTGGTGCATGTGGCCATCCATTTCGTGCATTTCATGTAGTCATCCTTTCGCCAGCCCGCACATCCTGTTGCGGACTGCTATCGCTAAAGTCAGAATCTTGTTGAAGGTTGGCGCCTCCGAGAAAACTTCCCACGGTGCCGTCCAGTTGTGCCGCTTCCTGGGTGATACTGTCAGCCAATTGCGTCAATTCCGGGTCGTGACGGTCTGAGAGTCGCCGCACATGTTCCCTGATTGCCGCGAGCGAGGTATGCAATTCGAGCGCGAACTCGGAGGAAACTTCCCGTTGCATTCTCTGCGCGTGTCGAATTCGTTCAAGATCGGTCTTGTCGGTGATGACGAGGGTCGTACCCATGAGACTGGCATCCTCAGCCAGGACCGGAGACGCAGTCACTTCGAGGACACGATTTTCGCCCGCACGGGTGAAGTAGTTCAGTAGCAGCCCGCGCACCGCTGATTTCCCTGCCAGGGCGGGAGCGAGAGCGTGTTCGACACTTGTTTCCGGGCGCGCGCCCAGGTTTGCGGAGCTCTGTGTTTCTGGACGCAGAGTGGCCGTGCGGAAGAGATCGCTCGCCTGCAATCCGACCGGCGAGTCGAATCCGAGCAACTTGCGTGCTGCCGCATTCGCTTGTCGCACCAGGCCGTTGGTATTGAGGAACAGCACGCCGCAGGATAGGTTGGAAAGGACGGTTGCGCTCAGGGAATCGGAAGCTTTGGCTTTTCTGCGCTCTGAAAGCTGTTGTGTAGCGAGCTCGTGTTTCTGCTGCTTGAGTTGCTGAATGACAGCGTGATAGGCGTGAACGGGCAGTCCCTCGACGGCGAGTGGTGTGTGAGCGAGAGAATCAGCTTCACTGACCATACTCGTACGGAGGCGCCGAATCGCGAACAGCCCAAGCCCGAAAGCGGCGGCGGCGGCGAACAGCAAAAGCCCCATGCGCAGGATGATTGGATTGGTCAAGAGATTCACAACGGACTCCAATACCAATGTAGAAGGCGGTTTCCAAAGAAAAACGAAAGTATGGCCATGCCGCCGAGAAAGACGCCAAACGGCATTTCGTAGTAACGGAGCGCGAGCCGCGCGGACTGCCAGGCGCGCCGCTGGGCGGCAACTCTGGAAGTGCCGCGGGCTTGATTCCGGCGTGTACGTTTCATCCAGACGGCGAGGACGGTACTCAGCCCAAACAGCGAACCGGCGAGCGACGCGGCGAAGATTGTCAGCACTGTGAGCTTTGTGCCAAGGAACGCGCCGATCATGGCCATTAACTTAACGTCGCCGAAGCCCATTCCTTCAACGCCTCGAGCGCGCAGATAAATCGCCGCCGCACCATACAGAAACGAGGCGCCCACTGCGGCTCCGAGCAGCGAGTCAGCGAGCGACCACCATTGCCAGGAAATCTGACTGCGCAGTGTTGGCGATACCAAACCTGGCATGATGCGTGAAGCGAGGTCGTTCACCGGGACCACCAGGCTAAACAGAACGCCCAGCGCCAAACCCGGCAGAGTCATGGCATCAGGGAGAAGCTTGGTTTCCGCATCGGTGAAGATCAAACCCAGCAACAGATAGCCGAGGACAGTGCACTTCAGCATTCCAAGCGTAAGGCCGAAATGGGTATAGCAGCCGAGAAAGAGCAGCCCGGTAAGGATTTCAATGAGAAGGTAGCGTGGCGATATGGGCGCTTTGCAGGCGCGGCATTTCCCCCGCAGAACGAGCCAGCTTAGAACGGGGATGTTGTGATAGAGCGGGATCCAATCTCCGCAATGGGGACACGCGGAGCGTGGCGTTACCACCGACTTGCCCCGCGGCAGCCGGTAGACGCACACGTTCAGGAAGCTGCCAAAGCACAGCCCCAGTCCGAAGATCGCAGCTGCGAGAAAAGGTTCCACGTTTTAGCTAATTGCTGGCTAAGTGCCCATTCTGCTTGGATTTGGAATGATTATAAGCCGACCGAGCTGTGGCTTCTAAGTGACGGAAGTCACTGTACCTCGGACGTCTGTAAGTGATTGTTGAGAAAGAAAGAAACGGCTTGGATCAGGCGACGCGGCTGATTTCATGTCGCTGTGGGATAAAGACCAGAAATACCGTTCCCGTGGAACGCCCGGTGGTCCGGCTGCGCACACGAATCGATCCGCCATGTTTTTGCACGATGCCGCGCGAGATCCACAATCCGAGGCCGGTTCCGGCATCTTTCTTGGTAGTGTAAAAAGGCTCGAAGATCTGCCCAATATGATCGCCGGGAATGCCGCTGCCGGTATCGGCCATGGTGATGCGGACTCCATCTCGTCCGCCGGACCAGTCGTGTCCGGTTGCCACGCGCACCTGCAGAGTTCCTCCCTCCGGCATCGCATCTACCGCGTTAACCAGGAGATTGGCCAGCAACTGCCGGAGTTCACCGGCATATCCGCTGATCTGGCAGCGGTCGCGATAACGCCGTACGACCCGAATCCGCCGCCCTTCGAGCTTCCGTGAATAGAGCTGAAGAATCTCATCCAGAATCGCGGCAGCGTCCATCGCAGCTGGGGAGTTAGTGTCTCGAACAAACCCTAAAGTTTGCTGCGCCAGCCGCGCCACGCGACCAACTTCCTGCTCGGCTTGCGTCAGATACTCTACGGCGTGGGCGGAGTCGTTGCGCGCGAGATAAAGCAGGTTGATCACGGCCTCCAGCGGGTTGTTGATCTCGTGTGCGATAGAAGCGGCGAGCCGGCCGGCGGTGGCAAGCTTCTCGCTGCGCCGAATCGCTTCTTCGGACTGTTTTTCGGCCGACATGTCGCGGGCAATGGCCGAGGATCCCACGATTTCGCCGCGAGCGTTGCGCAGCGGCGATATGGACAACAATACCGGCCAGCGCGTGCCATCCTTACGAAGGCGCTCGGTCTGATAGGAAACCACATGGGCTCCGCGATTGAGCGTCTCGAGGTTCCGTTCCACCTCATCGAGGCGTTCGGGCGGCGCCAGGCGGGATAACGGCGAACCCACCGCTTCTTCGGCAGCGTAGCCGTAGAGCTGCTCGGCGGCGCGGTTCCAACTGGTGATGATTCCGTCAGGACGGGCGCTGTAAATTGCGTCGCAGGAATGTTCGACAATTGCCGCCATTTCGCGAGTGGTACGGTCGGCGCGTGATTCCGCCAGTCTCTTCTGTCGCGCCATGCTGCTGGCAAACATAGAGAGGACCAGAAAAGCGAGCAGCCGCTCCTGATCGTGTGCCGTACCGAGATGAAAACTGTGATAAGGCGGTAAGCCGAAAAAATCAAAGCAGGCAGCCGAAACCAGCGAGCAGAAAACCGCCGGACCGAATCCCAGGAAGCGAGCGGTGAAAAGTACCCCCGCCAGCAATAGAGCGAAAATGTGGCGGTGCAGCACTGGCGAGAAAGTCCAGAGGCTGAGCGCCACCCATACAGCTAGCACAGCGCCCAGGTAAGGCACCACCGGGGAATACTGGTGCTGCGCGATGCGACTCTTCAGCTTGGCAAAGATTCCCGACATGCTTAGGGCGCCGGTTCTAACCGGCAGCTACCAGTTAAGTTAACGGTTGTTGGACCGGGCAGGAAAAACACGTCCGATGTCCTGGGAGAACTTTAGCAGCAGCCGGGGCGCGGGGCAACTCCGGCTGGTCCGAATACGGATGTAATTGATTCTTGCGCGGGCGAGACGCGAGCGCTTTGCTCAGTTCTTGTGCAGAAACTTGTAGTCGAGAATGGAGGCTGCGAGTCCGAAGGCGTCCTCAGTATTTTCGACCGCGTCTTTTGTGCGAATCAGCCTGCCTTGGCAAAGGACGCTGCTGTTCTTTTGTCCGGAGATTTCTTCCGGCATCTCGAAGATCATCTCAATCAGGGCATTCGCCGGCAGTTGCTGCGGGCCATAGAACATCACTCCCGACTGGCTGATATTTTGGATAACTCCGGTGTACCAGGTGCTGAGGTTCTTTCCACGGTAGCGCACGGGGATCTCCGAGCGCAAACGGCGCGCCCGAGGCATCCAGGTGGGTTGTTTCTGACCGGAGCGGCGGCGCACCGTAGTGGTCTCGGCCACGGGTTCATCGACACGGTCTCCGCGGCGCATGGTCTTCCAGTCATATTGGTAAGCCGTCGCGCACAATAGGCAGACCTGATAGAACTCCCCATTAGCGGCGCGGCGCGGCCAGGAAAACTCGTGCGAACATCGACCGAGCATAAGAACGTCCATGAGTTTTTGCGGCATGATGACGAGCAGAGCCCCCTACCAGTCGGACACCTCCATCTTGCGACGGTTGCGGCATTCTGAACAGGTTACTTTCGTGTATCGCTGATTACGGCTTATGCTTCTTCTCATGGCGAATGCCAGACCGTCGCGGATGGGCTTTGTTCTCGCTGGAGGTAAGAGTTCCCGAATGGGGAGCGACAAAGCTTTTCTGGAGACTGACGGCCAAACGCTGCTCGATCGCGCGCTGGACGCATTGGACGTGGTTTGCAGCTGCGTGAAAATCGTCGGTGATCCCGACAAGTTCGCGAAATACGAATCCACGAAATTCGGGCGAGCAGTAGCGGATATTTTTCCCGCTTGCGGGCCGCTTGGCGGCATTCATGCAGCGCTTGCGCAATCCTCTGCCGAGTTGAACCTGATGCTCGCGGTTGATATGCCCTTCGTTTCGAGCGAATTGCTGGAGTTTCTCTTCAAGGCGGCAGGGAATGCTCGGGACGCGGTTGTGACCGTTCCCCGCACCAGTTACGGATTGCAGCCGCTCTGCGCGGTGTATCGCCGCGACTTTTCCGCCGTCGCTGAACAGCAACTGCGGGCGGGGAATTACAAAATCGATGCCGCCTTTGCGGACCTTCCCAAGCGATTGATTGAAGCGGACGAACTGGAAGGAGCCGGTTTTTCGGAGCGGAGTTTTTTCAACGTGAATACGCCGCAAGACTGGATGCGGCTTTGATGCTATTTTAATGGGTTCGTCTTATGAGGAGAACGGAGACCCATGTTTGTATATTGCAAATTTGCTTGTCGTTCCGTATTGATTGCGACCTTAGCCCTGGTGATTTGTATTCCGGCATTCGCTGCCGATAAGTCCAAGACCAAGTCCGCCGACGGCACTGTGCCGTCCTATGAAACGCCCCAGCCGGCAACGGAAAATATCGATCTCGCGATGTATCAGCGGATTCGCGATGAAGGACTACAGCATTCGCATGTCATGGAATATGCCTCTGGGCTGAGTGACGATATTGGCCCGCGGCTTACAGGTTCTCCGAATATGGCCAAGGCCAATGCCTGGACGCGCGACCAATTCACCGCCATGGGTTGTTCAAATGCGCATCTGGAAGACTGGGGCGAGTTCGGAATGGGGTGGCAGCAGATCAATACCTGGGTTCGTATGACTTCTCCCGACACGGCCGTCTTTATCGCACAGTCCGCGCCCTGGTCGCCTTCGACCAATGGGCCCATCAATGGCGCAGCGGTGTACGTGAACATCCAGGAGGAAAAGGATTTTGACCAGTACAAGGGTAAGCTTGCGGGCAAGATTGTGATGCTGGGCGAGATGCGCGAAGTGCCTCCTGTCGACAAGCCGCTATTTGAGCGCTATTCGGATAAGGATCTGGAAGATCTGGTCGAGTATCCGGTGACGGATCGTTTGAGTAGAGAAGCGCAGGAACGTATGCGGACTTATGCGCAACGAGCCAAGCTAAACGAGAAGGTAACGCAGTTTCTGGTGGATGAAAAGGCGGCGGCTGTCATTCGTCCTAGCCGGGACGGACGAAATGGGGGAGGCTCGGGAGGAACGATTTTCGACGACAACGGCGCTCAGATGGGACGCCTGGCTTACCAGAGCGATCACAAGATGAAAGTTCCAGTGGTCGTAGTCGCGATTGAAAATTACGGACGCGTCTATCGCCTATTGCAGGCCCATGTCCCAGTGACAATTGAGATGGATGTAGAGACGAAGTTCACGGGCGATCACGAACACGGTTTTGATACGATCGCGGAAATTCCAGGGAGTGATCCCGCGCTTAAAGATGAAGTGGTAATGGTCGGAGGCCATCTCGATAGCTGGATTGCGGGCACCGGCGCTACCGACAACGGAGCCGGTTCGGTCGTCACGATGGAGGTGGCGCGCATCCTGACCACATTGGGAGTGCATCCGCGACGCACGATCCGCTTCGCGCTGTGGAGTGGCGAAGAGCAGGGGTTGTTTGGATCGCACGGATACGTAAAGCAGCACTTTGGCGACGCGCCGGCGTTGACCACACCGGACCAGATGGCGTTGCCGGAGTTCATGCGGAAGACTGGGCCGCTCGAACTGAAGCCTGAGCACAAGCTGCTCTCGGCTTACTTTAATATTGATTATGGCCATGGGAAACTTCGTGGCATCTACCTCGAAGGGAATGCCGCGGTCGGACCGATCTTCGCGCAGTGGATCGCGCCACTCAAAGACCTGGGCGTAACGACGATCTCCATGCGCGGCGTCGGCAGCACGGACCATGTTTCGTTTGATACCGTCGGGCTTCCCGGATTCCAGTTTATTCAGGATCGTCTTGACTACGAGAGCCGGGCCCATCACTCGAATATGGACACCTACGAGCGTCTGCAGCCTGCCGATCTTAAGCAGGCGGCGACGGTTGAGGCGATCTTTGTTTATAACGCAGCCATGCGCGACCAGATGCTGCCGCGCAAGCCGCTTCCGCACCCCGAACTGCGCGATAAACGGAATGAACCGCTTCCGAACCTCTTTCCTGGCGCAGAGCCGGTTTCGGACGAAAAAAAGTAGCTGCTGCGGGCGGTCATATGTCCAGCCAGTGGGATCGGCCTTCCGCTTAGCGCTTGAGCGTTGCCGCGTCTCGTGCGATGCTGATAACCATGGCTACGGCGGGAACGCTTAGTCCGTACATCGAATTTAAAGACGTTTCCAAGGCGTTTGGCGACCGGGTCGTCCTCGACCACGTCAACTTCGACGTGTTGCCGGGCGAGATGGTTTGCATTCTTGGACGCAGCGGCGTGGGAAAATCGGTGTCGCTGCATAACATCATGGGCTTTCTCAAGCCCGACTCGGGCCGCGTGATTGTTGCCGGTCAGGACATCACCGACTACAATGAGGTCCAACTCGAAGAAATCCGCAAGAAAGTCACGATGGTATTCCAGAACGGAGCCCTGTTCGATTCACTGACGGTCGGCGAAAACGTGGCTTTTCCCCTGCGCGAAAAACGAGAGCTCTCCGAGGATCAGCTTTTGCAGGTCGTCGACGGACTGCTTGAAATGGTCGGAGTCAAAGAGATGCGCGATTTGCTTCCATCCGACCTTTCGACGGGAATGAAGCGGTCGGTGGCCATTGCGCGAGCGCTCGCGGCTCAGCCCGAATGTGTGCTCTATGACGAGCCGACGACGATGGTCGATCCCATGATGGGCAATCTGCTTGGCGATCTGATCGCCCGGCTGAAACTGCAACTGCACCTCACGTCGGTGGTCGTCACGCATGACATGCGCCTGGCCAAGAAACTGGCCGATCGCCTGGTGTTTCTGTATGAAGGGCGCGCGATTTTCTTTGGGCCGTATCAG
>Ga0210385_10000137_pt1 | contig 79169 bp, 60 predicted proteins | sample IncBWH26OmetaG_FD_160107 | JGI IMG/M metagenome (GOLD analysis project Ga0210385, IMG submission 160107) | Forest soil microbial communities from Barre Woods Harvard Forest LTER site, Petersham, Massachusetts, United States - Inc-BW-H-26-O ... | reverse complement strand
CATCACCACATTCACTTCGCTGCCTTTGCCCGCGCCCAGCAGTTGATTGGCGGATCCTCGATTGGCGGCAATCTCCAGAAAACCCATGCTGCCTAGAATCCCGAAAACCTCGCCGGGAGTGCCTTCGGCATAATTCGTGCAGATGCGTGTCGCAGGCGCTTTCGCTCCAATCGTGATTTTGAACGCTGGCGGCGTCGCTCCGAATAGCTGGGGCGCGTCTTTTGGAGTGATGTTCGTGATGAGGTTGCCAAAACGGTCCACCTTCAGTACCACGCCGCGTAGTGTGCGCTCATCAACTGGCTTGGGACGCGGTGCGCCGAAACGCACGTAATCCGTAATCTCTTCACCGAAGCGGTCGGCCTCCACTCCTTTAGCAAGATACGCGGCGATCGGCGAAAAGATATCGCGCGCATGGAACGTATTGCTGAGCGGCTGCAGAAAGTAATGTTCGGCGGTGATGTGGCGAACGGACTTGCGTTCCTCGCGGTCGTATATGAGCGAAAGCACGCCGTTATCGGGAGCCACAAAAAGGTGGCGCTCGCCCGTCATCATCACCGGCCGCCGCGCCGTTCCCACTCCCGGATCGACGATAACCATGTGCACCGTGCCAGAAGGGAAGTACGAGTAAGCCTGCGAGATGGTTAGCGCGCCATCCAGAATATCGAATGGTTGCACCGCATGGCTGATGTCGACGATCTGCGCATCGGGAGCAATCTCGAATATCACGCCTTTCATCGCGCCGATGAAATGATCGTTGAGTCCGAAATCGGTGGTCAGAGTGATGATAGAAGTGCGTGCCAAATCGTTACCTCGTGGCAAGAAAAATCAAGACTTACTCGAAGTATCGAATGCCGCACCGTAGCGCGTCAAGGCAAGTACGTACTCCAGTTCGCGAGCCGCCAATAACTCAGTGCGAAAGTCGCGCTCTTTCCGCAAGAAAGTCGTCCTGGCATTTTTTCGCCGCCACCAGCAATTGCTTGTATTCGGGCATATCTCGCAGCGAGACCAGCAGAGCGTCCTTCTGCAAGGCCTGATAGATGCAATAGTGCCCCGTAATCGAAGACTCGAGTAACCTCACCGCTTCTTCTTTCTGGCCGCAGAAGGCCATCAGGGTTCCCGAAATGTATCGGCCCTCCGGATCGGGATTGCCCATCAACTCGGGTGCGATTTCGCGGGCGATCCGACCCACCTCAGCGGACGGCGATTGCGTGGGCGACCGAAGGTCAGAACAGGCGTCGGAAAGCGGCTTCCTGGGATTACCTGCTGGTGCCTGCTGCTCCGCCTCGCGGGCCTCCGCCAGTTTTCCAGCTCTCCATAACACGTACACGATGGATCCCCTGTACCACTCCGATCCTGCGTCAAGACGCATGAAGTCAAGCGCGCCCTCGACGTCTCCCGAGGCTGCAAAAGCGATCGAGCAGGAGCGCAAGCCAAAGTTTCCTGGGTCTTTCGACCGTGCGATCTCGCACTCTCGTGCGGACTCGTCGAGCAACCCGGCATAGCGCAGCACGTAACTGCGCGCGAAGTGCGCGAAAGAGGAGTTCGGTGCGCGCTTCACCAGATCGTCAGCGTCCATGCTCGCCTTGGCTAGTTCGCCTCGTTCCACCCGATTGGCGATGTTCTGCACCGCTGCCTCGACGAGGTTTGGATCGAGAGTCAGCGCCCGCTGCAGTGCGGTGTTTGATTTCTGGAACGCCGCTTCGCCTCCGTCCGAATACTGCGAGTCCCAATAGTAGCGGAGGCCCAGCTCGCTCCACGCCGGTGCATAAGTCGGGTCGAGGCTGACGACGCGCTCCAGCGTTGCAATGGCTTCTTTGTTCGGAGCGGCGTCCCGCCCCTGAGCCAGGCTGCGCAGGTAGAGGTCGTAGGCTTCTTCATTCTTGGGACGAGTGCCCGTTTCTGTCGTGTCGGTGCCCGCGCCCAGCGCCGGAACCAGTCCCTGCCGGACTTTCTCTGCGATCTGTCCGCGCATGGCAATCATGTCGGGAGCGGCGACGTTCAGAGTGTCGCGCCACAGCGTTCGGTTGTTTTCCACATCGATCGCTTCCAGCGTGATCTGCAACTGGTCGCCTTCTTTCAGGTAATGACCGGTGACAATGTCGGTGACGCGCATCTCGCGTCCCGCCTGCTGCAGGTCGAGGCCCGCGGCCGCGTACTTGCTAGTCGTTGCAAAAGGACGGATCGACAGTGTATGCACATAGCTCAGCGCCGTCGCGATTTCGTCCGGCATAGCGAGACTGAGAAAATCGACCGCCTTATCGCCGCCGACATTCTGAAACGGAAGAACTGCAACCGTGGTCGGCGCAGCCGAGCCTTTCGCCGGATCCGCATGTTGCCGCGACTGCGGGAACAATGACTGCCAGTAGAAAATGCCCACTGCGACCAATGCGATCGCCGCGACCAGCCCAGCGATCATCCCATAAGAGATCTTTCGTGCTGGAGTTGCAACCGCGCTGGAGGCGCTTGGTGCGCGATGCGTAGCCGAACTCGCCGCTCCACTAGTCGCGGCAATCGAGCTTCCGGATACTTCGTTTTCGCCGCCTGCGACAGCAGTCAGTGTTCGTGAAGTGTCCGTGTCGCGCTTCAGCCGTTGCAGGTCGCTCCGCATTTCAGATGCGTGCTGGTAACGCAAGTTGCGGTCTTTCTCCAGCGCCTTGTTGATGATGTCTTCCAGTTTGGCCGGGACATCCCGGTTCAGCCGCACCACTGCGACCGGCGGGCGATTCATGATGGCTTCGCAAATGACCGCCGAGCTTTCTCCGCGGAAAGGCACGTCGCCGGTCGCCATCTCATACAGCACCGCGCCGAAAGAAAACAAGTCAGTGCGGGCATCGAGCTCGCGCGCCCGAACTTGCTCCGGCGACATATAGGCGACCGTGCCGACCATGGTGCCCGGACTGGTAAGGTGGGCCGTGTCCATCGTCAGAGCGGCTCCCTGCGTCGATCCCAGAGTGTCCTTCGATGAGCCCCGCGCGTCGGCAACCTTCGCCAGGCCAAAATCGAGAACCTTGGCGTGGCCCCGCTTGGTCACAAAAATATTTGCGGGCTTGATGTCGCGGTGGATAATTCCTTCCGCGTGCGCGGCGTCGAGCGCGTCCGCAATCTCAATTGCCAGCGCGAGCAGCGTCTCGCTATCCATGGGACGGCCCATGACCATGTGCTTCAGCGTCATGCCGTCCAGATATTCCATGGCGATGAAACGCCTCGCCCTCTCCGCTGGACCGTACTCGCCAATCTCGTAAATTGTGCAAATATTCGGATGGTTCAGCGCCGAGGCGGCGCGGGCTTCGCGGCGAAAGCGTTCCAGCGCCTGTGCATCTTGCGCGACATCGTCCGGCAGAAATTTCAGCGCGACAAAGCGCCCCAGTGACGTGTCTTCGGCTTTGTAGACAACGCCCATGCCGCCGCCGCCCAGCTTTTCGACGATGCGGTAGTGCGAAATGGTTTCGCCGATCATCGGTCAGATTTTGAACGTGTCATCCGAAAGTGGCGCCGAATTCCTACTCCTCATCCAGATATTCCTCGGGGACGTCGTCTTCGGGCACTTCATGCGTGTGTACTTCTCTCTCGTCGTGTTCGTCGGCATCCTCAACGCCTCCCACCACTCCGGCTTCGAATGCGTTTCCTTCTTCCACCAATTCGTCAACGCTCTCCGAATCCGCGCTTTCGGTGTTCGACAAGCCCTGCAAATCTCCTGATTCTTCGGTTGACCGCCGCGCCGGAAGCTCCAGGTCGAATTCTGCGTCGCCCCTCTGCTTCTTCGTACTCGCAGCTTTCTTCTGCGCTGCCTTCTTCACGACCTTCTTTGGAGCCGTGCGTTTTTTCGCAATGATCCGCTTCTTCGCCGGCTTCTTCGCAGCTTTCTTTTTCGGCGTCGCCTTCTTGATACCCTTTACCTTACGCGCCGCCGGTTTCTTGGACTTCTTCGTCTTCTTGGCAGGTTTTCTTTTGTTAGCCATGGGCGAAGTCTAGCACTGCTCCTTGCCGCCAGCCAAACCGACCGATTCATTAAGTTTCCAAAATCCGACTTCGAGTTTCCGGCATCGAAGTCGCATGGAGTAGAGAGTAGAAATGGAGGAAAAGATGAAAACCACCAAACCCATTACCGAACATGTATCGCATCTCGCCAAAAGCGCTGGCGAATTTCTCATCGGAAACGATCTACGCGTTACCCGCCTGGGATTCGGCGCCATGCGCATCACCGGAGACGGAGTCTGGGGTGAGCCCGCCAACCGTGCCGAGGCCATTCGCGTCTTGCAGCGAGCCGTCGAGTTGGGAATCAATTTCATCGACACCGCTGATTCCTATGGTCCTCATATCAGCGAAGAAATCATCGCCCAAGCCTTGCATCCCTATCCCGCCAATCTGGTCATCGCAACCAAGGCGGGTTTTGATCGGCCGGGGCCCAATCGATGGGTTGAAAACGGAAAGCCCGAGCATCTGAGATCGGCCTGCGAAGGCAGCCTGCGGCGGTTGCGCCTCGATCGTATCGATGTTTATCAGTTGCATCGCATCGACCCCAAAGTTCCTGCTGAAGATCAGCTCGGCGCTCTCAAAGATCTTCAAGCTCAAGGAAAAATCAAGCACATCGGCTTATCCGAAGTTAGCGTGAAACAGATTCAGCACGCGCAGACCATTGTTCCCATTGTCAGCGTCCAGAATCGTTACAGCGTGGCCGACCGTGGATCCGAAGATGTTTTGGAGTACTGTGAGACGCAGAAGATGGCCTTCATCCCCTGGTTCCCGCTGGCAGCCGGCAAAGTATCCGGAGCAGACAGCCCACTTCGAAGCTTGGCAGCGCAATGGAAGGTTTCACCCTCACAGGTGGCCCTCGCCTGGCTGCTGGCGCGGTCTCCGGTCATCCTGCCCATTCCCGGAACTTCCAAAGTCGAACACCTCGAAGAAAATGTGGCAGCGGCTGACCTGCGCATCGATGCCGACAAATTGAGTATGCTCGACCGCGTGGCTCTCGCCAGTTAGCTCAGAAGCTGGCCAGACAAGACCACGCTGATGCGAGGGAACGTCAGAGAGGCCATCAGACTTGAAGAGTGCTGCCATTCACCAGCACTGGGCTTGATATTGTCCAACGCCTGAGAGATCATTGGCATCCGCACTTAGGTCGACCGCCCGTGTAAAATGCCGTACCTGAACATTTGGCACGAGCGATGCGGGGATTGCTATCTCGATTGCGATGGCAAGGCAGGTACACCGAGGTGGAAGATGCACTCTCTATCGAAACACAAGGTCGTAATCGGAGTAGTGCTTTGCTTGATCGTGGTCGGCGCGATCGTTGCCGCCGTGCTTCCGTCAAAGCATGCATCAGGGGCGCAGTCCGGCACGCCACTTGTCGAAGTCCTGCAGGTCGAACAGAAAGACGTTCCGATTTATGGGGAGTGGATCGGCACTTTCGACGGACTCGTCAACGCCGATGTTCGCGCGCAAGTTTCAGGCTACCTGCTTGAGCAGGGATATCAGGAAGGCGCGTATGTCAAGAAGGGTCAGCTTCTGTTCCAGATCGACCCGCGTCCGTTTCAAGCCGTGCTCGACCAGGCTCAAGGGCAGCTAGCGCAAGCGACCGCACAACTCGCCAATGCCGAAGCCGTCCAGCGCCGCACCGAGCTCGATGTCAACCGTTACACGCCGCTGGCAAAAGAGCAGGCTGCCAGCCAACAGGATCTTGACAACGCCGTCCAGAACAATCTCGCCGCTATAGCCACGGTCCAAACCGCCAAGGCCCAGATTCAGACCTATGCAGCCACAGTTGAAACGGCAAAGATCAATCTCAGCTTTACCCGGCTCGTTGCGCCCATCGACGGCATCGCCGGACAAGCCCAACTTCAGGTGGGCGCTCTGGTCAGTCCCAGCAGCGGCCCCGTCACCTCGGTTTCTACTGTCGAGCCTATCAAAGTTTATTTCACCGTCAGCGAGCCTCAATATCTCGCGTGGCGCAAGCGCTTTCCCACCGACGCTACTCGTCTTGAGGCCGACAAGAATCTTCGCCTTCAACTGACTCTGGCCGATGGCTCCATCTATCCCCACGACGGAACCTTCTATTTTGCCGACCGCCAGGTCAACGAGAGCACCGGTGCAATTCGCATTGCCGGGTTGTTCCCCAATCCGGGAAACGTTCTTCGGCCCGGAGGTTACGCCAAAGTGCGTGCCGTGATCCGTCTGCAGAAAGATGCGCTGGTCGTGCCGCAGCGTGCGGTCTCAGAACTGCAGGGCGGATACCAGGTGGCTGTCGTCGATAGCGAAAACAAAGTCAGCATTCGTACCGTCACTGTCGGCGACCAGGTTGGCAAAGACTGGGTGATCGCCGACGGCCTGAACCGTGGTGACCGCATCGTTGCCGAGGGCGTCCAGAAAGTACGCGCGGGCGCGCACGTGAACCCCAAGCCGTTTGTCACCCAGACGAAGGGAGACTAGCCCGATGTCAAAGTTTTTCATCAATCGCCCCATCGTCGCCATGGTGATTTCCATCGTCATGGTGCTGGTGGGCACCTTGACGATCCTCACTTTGCCCATCGCACAGTTTCCCGCCATTGCCCCGCCCGAGATCCAGGTCCTCTCCACTTACGTCGGCGCCGATGCTCAGACCCTGGAGCAAGCCGTTGCCACTCCCATCGAGCAGCAGATGAATGGCGTGGACAACATGAATTACATGTATTCGCTGAATGCCACGGCCAACTCCAGCAGCACGCTGATTGTCGACTTCGACATAAAAACCGATCCCAACACCGATTTTATTCTTGCTCAATCGCGTGAAACCCAGGCCGCTTCTCAGCTTCCGCCTGACGTTACCAATTACGGAGTCACGGTTCGAAAGTCCGTTACCGCTCCGCTCCTGCTGGTTTCCGTCTACTCACCGCACTCCACCTACGACGCGACGTTTCTAGCGAACTATGCCTACATCAATTTGGCCGATCCGCTCTCCCGTTCACCGGGCATCGGCCAGGTTCAGGTATTCGGTGCCGGCCAGTACGCGATGCGGATGTGGGTGAAACCCGACACCTTGGCCAAACTCGGAATCACGGTCCCGGAAATCGTCAGCGCCATCCAGGCCCAAAATACCGTGAACCCGGCGGGCAAGGCGGGAGGCGAGCCAGCCCCCAAAGGCCAGGAATTTACCTACACGGTTCTGGCGCAGGGCCGCCTGCTCACGCCCGAACAATTCGGACAGATCGTGGTGCGCGAGACCCCTGACGGAGGCATCGTTCGAGTGCGCGACTTGGCCCGCATCGAGCTGGGATCTCAGGACTACAGCACCGCTGGCCGTTTTAATGGAAAGCCGAGCGCCGTCGTCGCCTGCTACCAACTGCCGGGCTCGAATGCCGTGGATGCGGCCGCCGGCGTCCAGAAACTCATGACGCAGATGAAGCAGCGCTTTCCCGAGGACCTCGATTTTGTCGTGTCGCTCGACACCACGCGCGCAGTCACACAAGGTATCAAGGAAATTGTCGTGACCCTCTTGATCGCCCTGGCGCTGGTGATTCTCGTTGTCTATATCTTCCTTCAAGGCTGGCGTGCCACGCTGATCCCGCTTCTTGCCGTGCCCGTTTCGCTGATCGGCACGTTCGTACTTTTTCCCTTGTTCGGTTTTTCCATCAATACGCTTTCTTTGTTTGGCCTGGTACTGGCAATCGGCCTTGTCGTAGACGACGCGATCGTCGTGGTCGAAGGCGTGGAACGTCATATCGAAGAGGGCATGACGCCGAAGGACGCGGCGTTGAAAGCCATGGAAGAACTTTCCGGCCCGGTGGTCGGCATCGCCCTGGTTCTTTCCGCTGTCTTCGTTCCAACGGCTTTCATTCCAGGAATCACCGGCAGACTCTATCAGCAGTTTGCCGTCACTATTGCCATTTCCGTCCTTCTCTCTGCCTTCAATGCTCTTACGCTCAGCCCCGCGCTGGCTGCGCTGCTGCTTCGGCCGAAAGAAGAAAGCCATGGACTGTTGCGCAGATTCTTCGATTGGTTCAACCGGATCTTCGACCGGGCCACCGACGGATATGTTCGTTGGAGCGGTGTGCTGCTCCGCAAAGGCGCCGTAATCGTAGTTCTGCTCGTTGTTTTTGGCGTGGCGGCAGGGTTTTTTGCCAACCGCGTGCCATCCAGTTTTCTCCCGGACGAAGATCAGGGTTACGCCTACGTTAACGTGCAACTGCCCAATGGCGCCTCCCTCGAACGCACGACTGCGGTTTCGAAACAGGTGGAACAAATCATCATGAAGACGCCGGGCGTCCAATACTGCACCGGCTTCATCGGGTTTAGTTTGCTCAGTTTCGTCCGTACCAGTTACAACGCCACCTATTTTGTCACCTTCAAGCCGTGGGACGAACGGAAAGCAAGGGCCGAGCAATTTCAGTCGCTCAAGGTGCATTTGAACCAGGAGTTCGCCAAGTTGCCGGAAGCTGTGGTCTTCGGCTTTTCGCCGCCCGCCATACCTGGGGTCGGTACCTCCGGTGGTTTCACCTTCATGCTCGAAGACCGTTCCGGCGGCGATATTCAGTTCCTCGCCAAAAACCTCAACACGTTTCTCGAAGCGGCTCGCAAGCGGCCGGAAATCGCCAGCCTCAGTACCACGTTCTTGCCTAATGTCCCCCAGAAATTTGTTGATGTTGACCGCGACAAAGTTCTGAAACAGGGTGTGAGCCTCAACGATGTCTACCGCACGATTCAGGCGTTCATGGGTGGCTATTTCATTAATTACTTCAATCGCTTCGGCCGGCAGTGGCAGGTTTATATCGAAGCCGAGGGCGAAGACCGCGCGAATGCCGAAAACGTGGGACAGTTCTACGTTCGCAATAACAAGGGAGAAAATGTTCCGCTTTCAACGCTGGCCACCGTTAAATCGCGCCTCGGCCCGGAATTCACCCTGCGCTTCAACGAATTCCGTTCCGCTCAAATCAACGGTGCCGCCGCTCCCGGCTTCAGCGCCGAGCAGGCGACCGATGCGCTCGAAGATGTCTTTAAGCAAACCATGCCGCGCGAGATGGGATTCGATTATTCCGGTATTTCGTTTCAGGAACAGAAAGCTCGCCAGGGCGTCCCGCCTGCGGTGGTCTTCGGACTTTCGCTGTTGTTTGTCTTTTTGATTCTTTCCGCGCTCTATGAAAGTTGGTCCTTGCCATTCAGCGTGTTGCTGAGCACGCCGGTTGCGATCTTTGGAGCGTTCTTCATTCTTTGGCTCCGGCGCGTCATTCTGAACGCCTTGTTGCCTCCTTATATGGTTCAAATCGAGAGCGACATCTATTCGCAGATCGGACTCATCGTATTGATCGGCCTCGCCGCCAAGAACGCGATTCTCATCGTGGAGTTTGCCAAGGACGAATACGAGCACGGCAAGCCTTTGGCTGACGCGGCGCTCGAAGGCGCCAGGCTTCGCCTGCGGCCGATTCTCATGACGTCGTTCGCGTTTATCCTCGGATGCGTGCCCCTGTGGACCGCCTCCGGCGCCGGCGCAGTCTCGCGTCAGATCATGGGAACGGCGGTGATCGGCGGCATGATTGCCGCCAGCGCCATCGGAATCTTCTTCGTCCCCGGAATTTTTTATCTGGTGGAGAAGTGGTCAGGTGCGGGCAAAGAGCCTGCTTCCGGACCGTTGCCGGCAGCGCCTGCCCCGGCGCCGGGAGATTGATATGCTTCGAAATCCAACGCTCGGGAAAAAACACGAGTGGGCTTCGCGCACCTCGAGTTCGCGCGCCTGGAGTTCGCGCGCCTGGAGTTCGCGCGCCCGGAGTTCGCGCAGTATGAAACCTGCAAACTTTCTGATGGCGACGTTGCTGTCGATCTTGGCTTTGATTCTGCTCGGCTGTAAGGTCGGACCGAATTACCATCGTCCAGCTCTTCAACCCCCGGCAGCCTATCGCGATCTCGCGGAAAATCCCCAACTTCAGGCCCAGACCGCTTCTTATGCCGACCTTCCCTGGTGGCAAGTCTTTCAGGATCCCAAGCTGCAGGAGTTGATTCGCACCGCGCTCAAACAAAATTATGATTTGCAGCTTGCTACTGAGCGCATCAATGCCGCTCGTGCCCAACTCGCGATCACTCGTTCCAGCCTGTTTCCGCAGGTGCAAGGCAACGCCGATTTCGGTGGCGGCAAAGATTACTCGACCCAGTCCAAGTACAACTTTCTCGGCCTGACAGCCGATGCCGCATTCCAGTTGGATTTCTTCGGCCGCCTCCGCCGCGCAAATGAAGCTGCACGCGCCCAACTTCTCGCGACCGAGGCAGCCCGCCAAACCGTCGTACTCACCGTCGTCAGCGACGTTGCCAGCGCCTACTTCACTCTGCTGCAACTCGATCTGCAACTCCAGATCGCCCATGACACCGTGAATACTCAGATTGATTCCGTCAAGCTCACCAACCTGCGCCTCGACCACGGCGTCGCCACAAAGCTGGATGTGCTGCAGTCCCAGCAGGTCCTCGATACCGCGAATGCCCAGGTCCCTGATCTCGAGCGTCAAATCGCGCAGGTGGAAAACGCCATCAGCATCCTCGTCGGTAATTACCCGCAGGATGTCGCGCGAGGCCTTCCTCTCGTCGAGCAGAACCTTCCGCCTGAAGTGCCCCCCGGTCTTCCGTCTTCCATCCTCGAGCGTCGCCCCGATATTCGCGAGGCTGAGCAGGAACTGATCGCTGCCAACGCGGAAATCGGCGTCGCCAAGGCCCAGTTCTTTCCTCAAATCTCGCTGACCGGGTCGGGCGGCGGCGCATTCGGACGCAGCAGCCTGTTCAGCAGCATGATGAGTTCTCAACTCGGCATCTGGACTTACGGCGCAACCGTCACTCAGCCGATTTTCACCGGCGGCGCGCTGCGCGGCAATCTTCACCTCGCCGAGTCCGAGCAGAAGCAGGCAGTCATCGCCTACAAGCAGGCCATCCAGCACGCTTTCGGAGATGTCTCCGACGCCCTGATCGGATATCAGAAACTTCACGAAGTCCGCCTGCGCAACCAGCAGTCCGTGGCCGATTTGCAGGAGTCGGTCCGCCTCTCGAACCTGCGTTATAAAGGAGGCACGACCACCTACCTCGAAGTGCTGGATGGTCAACGCTCGCTCTTCTCCGCTGAACTGACGCTCGCCCAGTCGCGTGGCGACGAATACCAAAGCCTGGTGCAAATCTACCGTGCCCTCGGAGGCGGCTGGCAGCAATAGTCGCAACCGCCAGCCGGTCTTCATCAGGCTCCGGACGCTTGCCTTTTCACGTTAGTCGCTCTTTTGTTATAGTTACCCTCACATTTATTGGCGCAGCCAATTTACGGCTTGCCGTCAATCGATGCCGGAGGGATAATCCATGCCCGCTATGCTCGCGACCCGGAGCTCGGCCGCGGAAGCCGTCCATAATAACGTCGACGCGAAGTTCGAAGTCGGTCTGCGCGAACGCAAAAAAGCCCGCCTGCGCCAGCAGATCATCGACACTTCGATCAAGCTGTTTCGCAAGCGCGGCTATGAAGCCACACGCATCGACGATATCGTGCACGTCCTCGAAATCAGTCAACCCACGTTCTTTCGCTATTTCCCCAGCAAAGACGCGGTCTTGCGCGAAGTCGGAGAACGCGGCTACGCCTGCATCTGTGACCGGCTGCGTTCCGAGCTTTTAAGCAAAGAGCGCACCGGCGAGCGCCTGCGCCGACTCTACGTAACTATGGCGCGAGAAGTTGAAGCCGATCGGCAACTGTGGCAGGCGGTAGTTTTGTCGGGCGCAATGGATCCAGTTCGCTCCGCCGAACTGCGCGATCACGAAGAAGCTGCCGTCAGCCTGCTCCGCGAAATTCTCACCCAGGGCCAGAAGCGCGGCGAAGTGACACGCGCGTTCCCCGTCGTGCATCTCGCCGAATTCATGGAAGGCCTCTACAGCACGGTCGTGCGCCAGTGGGCCGTCGATCTCACCGGTCCACACAAACTCACAGACCGCGTGCGCAGCGCCGTCGACTTTTTTATGTGCGGCATTCGACCGTAAGAACTCTTGGGTCAAAATTCTTGGAGAAAATTGCGATTCCGATGAAAGCCGCTGTTCTGCACGCATTCAAGACCCCGCTATCGATCGAAGAAGTCCCGCGTCCACAGATCGCCGCCGATGAAGTATTGATTCAGGTCGAAGTCTGCGGAGTCTGTCATTCCGATCTCCATGTCGCCGACGGCGATTGGGCGCAATTTGCCGGGATTGTAAAAAAGCCGCTGATTCTCGGACACGAAATCGTGGGTCGCGTCGTCGAATCTGGCGCAGCCGTCGAAACTCTCAAAGTAGGCGACCGCGTCGGCGTGCCTTGGCTGCAATTTACCTGCGGCCAATGTGAGTTTTGCCGAGAAGGCAATGAAAACCTGTGCACCCGCCAGCGCATCACCGGAGTCATGGTCGATGGCGGCTATGCGGAGTTTGCCAAGTCTCCCGCCAGTCACGCTGTCAGAATTCCTGACGCGCTTTCCTCCGAGCAGGCCGCCCCTCTGCTGTGCGCGGGAGTGACCGTCCATCGCGCGTTGAAGCAGGCCAAGCTTCGTTCTGGCCAGCGCTTGGCCGTCTTCGGCATTGGAGGACTCGGCCACATCGCCGTCCAGATCGGTCGCGCCGCCGGCGCAGAAGTCACTGCCATCGATATTTCTGAAGAGAAACTCGCCCTCGCGAAATCGCTCGGCGCCACTCGCACCCTGAACGCCACGACCGCTGAGGTCGTAAAAGAAATCCGCCGCGCCGGAGGAATGCATGTTGCCATCGTTACCTCCGCTGCCAAATCCGCCTACGATATGGCGTTCTACTGTGTACGGCCAACAGGCGCGCTTCTCGTGGTTGGCTTGCCCGCAAAAGAAATTTCATTTCCGCCGATCATGATGGCCGCCGGCGAAATTCACATCAAAGCCTCCGCCGTCGGTACGCGCGAAGACCTGCGCGAAGTTCTGGAGATGGGCGCAGCCGGAACTATTCATTGTCAGGTCGCAACGCGTCCTCTGGCAGATGTCCAGCAAGTTCTCGAGCAGTTGGCCCGCGGAGAGATCTCGGGCCGCGTCATTCTTCGGATCTAAGCAGTCGGCGTTCGTTGACGTTAGTGACTCTATTATGATATTAACTATCGCGTTTGCCTGATACCACGTCGTGGGGAAAGCGCTTCTCAAGGTGGATGCCAAACAACTTTTCGATTTGACTGGCCGTGTCGCCATCATCTCCGGCGGCTCAATGGGACTTGGGCGTCAGATGGCCGAGGGTTTGGCCGAAATGGGCGCGAATCTCGTGCTCTGCGCTCGAAAGAAAGAACGCTGCGAAGCGGCAGCCGAATCGTTGCGCCGTCTCGGCGTAGAGGTGTTGGCGCTCGGATGCGACGTCAAAGACAAATCGTCAATCGACGAAGTCGTGGAAAAGACGCTCGCAAGATTTGGCCGCATCGACATCCTCATCAACAATGCGGGCGTGTCCTGGAGAGCTCCAATCGAAGAGATGACCCTCGATCAGTGGGATAAAGTCCTCTCCACCAACCTGACCGGCACGTTTCTCTTTTGCCAGGCCGTCGCCAAACCCATGACCGCGCAAAAATCAGGCAAGATCATCAACATCGCCTCCGTAGCGGGTTTAGGCGGAGGGTCCGCCGAACTACAGGCCATCGGCTACCATGCCAGCAAAGGCGGCGTGATCGCCTTCACCAAAGACCTCGCGTGCAAATGGGCGCAGCATAACATTCAGGTGAATGCTATCGCGCCCGGCTGGTTTCCCACCCACATGTCAGAGTGGGTCATCGAGCACCGCAAAGAGTCTCTGCTCTCGAAGATTCCTTTAGGACGCTTCGGCAGCGATCACGATTTAAAAGGAGCTGCGATTTTTCTCGCCTCCAACGCATCGTCCTACGTGACCGGCCACGTGCTGGTGGTCGACGGCGGACAAACAGCTTGGTAATAAATTATTGCTTGACATGAATCTGCCACTCACTCCCGTCCGTTTCCTCCGTTACGCGGAGCAGCAGTTCCCCCGCAAAACGGCCGTCGTATGCGGCGAGCACCGCTTTACCTACTCAGAGTTTGCCGATCGCGTTAGCCGCCTCGCTGGAGCATTGCGTTCCGCAGGCGTGAAGCCCTGCGATCGCATCGCCTTTCTCAGCCTGAATTGCCATCGCCTGCTCGAAGCTTATTATGGGGTTCTCGAGGCCGGCTGCATTTTGCTCCCGCTCAACATTCGTCTCAACGGCGCCGAGCTCACCTACATCCTCAACGATTCGGGCGCAACCATGCTCTTCCTCGAAGAAGAGTTCGCCGGCCTCGTCGATTCCTTCCGCCATGATCTTCGCACCGTCCGCAAGTTTCACCTGTTGGATGGAACTCCGCCAGCACCATGGCTTTCCGCTCAAACCTACGAACAAATGCTCGCCTCTGCCGCGTCCTTCCGCGAAGACTTGATGGTGTTCGACGAAAATGCCGTGGCCGAAATTTTCTACACCAGTGGGACCAGCGCCAGTCCAAAAGGCGTGATGCTTACGCACCGCAACGTCTATCTCCACGCCCTCAATCTCGCCATCTATCACCACACTCGCTACGAGAACGTGCTAATGCACACCATCCCGCTCTTTCACGCCAACGGCTGGGGAGCGGCTCATACCATCACCTCTGTTGGCGGAACGCACGTCATGCTCCCGCGCTTCCTTCCCGAAGAAGTATTTCGTCTCGTGCAAGCGGAAAAAGTCAGCGCCCTGAGTCTTGTCCCCATCATGGCCATGGTGCTCATCAATTCGCCCGCGCGCTCCAAATACGATCTCAGCAGTGTGGAGTGGTCCGTGATTGGTGGAGCGGCCTCTTCTCCGACGTTGATCCGCGAGGTTCAAGAAAAGCTTGGCTTCAAATGTTTTTCTGGCTACGGCCTCACCGAGTGTTCGCCCTCGCTCGCCACTGCCGAATTAAAGCCCGACATGCACGGCACGCCTGAGGAAGAACAGGCGATCCAGGCCATGACTGGCTACGCCTACCCCGGCTCCGAGCTGCGCGTAGTCGACGCTGACGACAACGATATTCCGCGCGACGGTGTCACCATGGGAGAAATCATCGCCCGCAGTGACGGTGTGATGGCCGGCTACTGGGGCCAGCCCGAAGCCACCGCGGAAGCCTTGCGGGGCGGCTGGTTTCACACTGGCGACATGGCCGTGATCGAGCCGAATGGGTACCTCCGCATCGTCGATCGCAAGAAAGATATCATCGTGAGCGGCGGAGAAAATATTTCTTCACTCGACGTTGAAAAAGTTCTGGCATCGCATCCCGAAGTTTTCGAAGCGGCCGTGATTCCCGTGTCTCACCAGAAGTGGGGCGAAGCACCGAAGGCGATCGTCGTAGCCAAACCGGGATGCAAACTCAACGAAGTGGATCTGATTGAATTTTGCCGCGCGCGTCTCGCCCACTACAAGTGTCCACAATCGATTGAATTCTGTGACAGCTTGCCCAAAACCGCTACCGGAAAAGTCCTCAAGCGAGAACTGAGAAGAAAGTATCAGGTGGAAACTCCCCTATGAATAATTTAGTAATAGTCACCCGAGCGAATCAGAACGATAGTGAGAGTGAGAAAAATAACGGCATCGCCATCATCACCATCGATAACCCGCCCGTGAACGCGCTCAGCCCCGGGGTTCCTGAGGCCATCTCGGCGGCAATCGACGAGATCAATGCCGACCCCGCCGTCAAAGCCGCCGTCGTAATCGGCGCGGGCCGCACGTTCGTTGCCGGAGCCGATATCAAGGAATTCGTCAAGATGACCGCCGCTGGAGCGCGCCGCGCAACTTTGCTTCCTCTGCTGCTTCGCATCGAAGATAGCGCCAAACCCATCGTCATGGCGATTCACGGAAGCGCATTCGGTGGCGGCCTGGAACTCGCCATGGCCGGCCACTACCGCGTAGCGTCACCCACGGCGCAAGTCGGCCAGCCCGAAGTCAAACTCGGCATCATTCCCGGAGCCGGCGGGACCCAGCGCCTCCCGCGCCTCGTCGGTTTAGCCAAAGCAGTCGAAATGTGCGCCGAGGGCAAGCCCGTTTCTGCGCGTGATGCCGCTGAGCTCGGCCTCATCGACCAGCTCATCGAAGGCGACCTTCTTACCGGAGCAATATCTTTCGCCCATGATGTCGCTGGCAAACCCGCTCCCAAAACCCGCGAGCGTACCGCCAAGCTCGGAACTCCTACCGAGAACGCCGCCATCTTCGCTGCGGCACGCTCCGTTGCTGCCAAAAAGCAACGTGGATTAAAAGCTCCGCTTGCCGCCATCGATGCCATCGAAGCCGGAACCAGGTTGTCATTCGACGAAGGCTGCCAGGCTGAGGCGAAGCTTTTCACCGAATGTCTTTTCTCCGATCAATCGAAAGCGCTCATTCACGTTTTCTTCGGCGAGCGCGAAGTCGCGAAGATTCCTGACGTCCCCAAAGAAACTCCGACTCTGCCCGTGAATCGTGCGGCGGTTGTCGGCTCCGGAACCATGGGTGGAGGTATCGCCATGGTCTTCGCCAATGCCGGCATTCCTGTACTGCTGAAAGACGTTGACGAAGCCGCGCTCGCAGCCGGAATCGCAAAAATTCGTAAGAACTACGCGACCTCAGTCGAGCGTGGACGCTTCACCCAATCGTTCGTTGACGAACGCATGCACATGATCACCCCCGTCCAAAGCTACGATGCGTTTTCCAGCGTAGACATGGTGGTGGAAGCCGTATTCGAAGGCATGGCCCTCAAGAAAGAAGTTTTCGCTGAACTCGACCGCGCCTGCCGCCCCGGAGCGATTCTCGCCAGCAACACCTCGACTCTCAACATTGACGAAATCGCCGCTGCCACATCTCGGCCCGAATCTGTGATTGGAACGCACTTCTTCAGTCCCGCCAATGTCATGCGCCTGCTCGAAATCGTTCGTGGAAAAAAAACCAGCAAAGAAGTCATTGCCACTTGTATGCAGCTCTCAAAGAAACTCGGCAAGATAGGCGTGCTGGTCGGCAACTGTCGCGGCTTCGTCGGCAATCGCATGTTCGGCCCCTATCGCCGCGAAGCGCAATTCCTCATCGAAGAAGGGGCCGACATCGAAGCTGTCGATCAAGCGCTGGTCGCATTTGGTAATGCCATGGGGCCGCTCGCCACCGGAGATCTCGCAGGTCTCGATGTAGGTTGGCGTATTCGCAAAGAATATCGTCACCTCGAAAAACCAGGAATCCGGCAGCCCTTCGCAGAAGACCGCCTTTGCGAACTCGGCCGCTACGGCCAGAAGACCTCGAAAGGCTGGTATCGCTACGACGAAAACCGGCGTCCGATCGCCGACCCCGAGGTCATTGCGCTAATTCGAAAGTGGAGCGCCGATGCCGGTATCCCGCAACGCCAGATTTCCTCCGATGAGATCGTTGATCGCTGCACATATGCGCTCGTCAACGAAGGCGCGCGAATTCTCGAAGAGGGTTTTGCACTGCGCGCCGTCGACATCGACATCATCTATCTCAACGGTTACGGATTTCCCGCCTACCGCGGTGGTCCGATGTGGTATGCCGACACGGTGGGATTGTCGAAGGTTTATCAGCGCGTTTGCGAGTTTCAGCAGCAGCACGGAGAAATCTGGGCACCCGCACCTCTATTGAAACGTTTGGCCGAGGCTGGCAAAACATTCGCCGAGTTCGACAAAGAGCAGCTCGTGGCCGCCTAACCGCCGGTGCGAGGCTGGGTTCTCAGTTGATTTTGACACACAGAAGTTGAGGAGCTGATGAGAGAAGCAGTCATCGTAACCAGTTCGCGTACCGCGCTAGCCAAATCATTTCGCGGATCGTTCAACCTGACGCGCCCCGAAGAACTCGCCGCGCATTGCATTCAAGATGTGCTGCGCAAAACACCGCAACTCGATCCCCGCGAAGTCGAAGACGTCATTCTCGGTTGCGGACAGCCTCACGGCCCGCAAGGTCACAACATCGCGCGAGTCGCCGCTCTGCTGGCCGGTTTGCCGACTTCAGTCGGCGGCCTCACTCTCAACCGCTTCTGCTCTTCCGGTCTTCAATCCATCGCGCAGGCTGCGTATCAAATCCTCAGCGGAGGCAGCGACGCAATAATCGCCGGCGGCGTCGAAAGCATCACGCTGGTGCCGCGCAACAGCGATCCCAATCCCCGCCTGCTGGAAAAATATCCCGGCGTCTACATGGTGATGGGCGACACCGCCGAAGTCGTAGCCAAGCGCTACAAAATCAGCCGTCAGGCGCAAGACGAATACGCTCTCCTCAGCCAGCAGCGAACCGCTCGCGCCCAGCAGGAAGGTTTCTTCGGGGACGAAATTGCTCCCATGCACGTCATCCGAGCCACGCTCGATAAGAAAACCGGCGAAGTCATCGCAAAAGAAGAAGTCTGCGCCGATAAGGACGAATGCAACCGCCCCGATACCACCCTCGAGGGCCTACTGGCTCTCAAGCCGCACTTCGACACGACCAGCGGCCACGGAACCGTCACCGCCGGAAATTCTTCCCAGCTTTCCGACGGCGCATCCGCCACGCTCGTAATGTCGCGCCAACGCGCCGACCAGCTTGGCATCCCGTACAAATTAATTTTTCGCGGCTTCCAGATCGCCGGCTGCGATCCTGACGAAATGGGAATCGGTCCCGTATTCGCCGTTCCAAAATTGTTGCAGCGCGCCGGCCTCAAATCGAGCGACATCGATCTTTGGGAGCTCAACGAGGCCTTCGCCGTTCAAGTCATCTACTGCCGCGACCGCCTCCAAATCGATCCCGAGAAAATGAATGTCAACGGCGGTTCCATCTCCATCGGCCATCCCTTCGGCATGACCGGCTCGCGCATGGTCGGAACTCTGGCCAATGAAATGGCGCGTCGCAGATCCAGCAGCAAAGCTCGTTACGGAGTTGTCACCATGTGCGTCGGTGGCGGCCAGGGCGCCGCCGGACTGTTTGAATCTGCACACGCGGAAAGCGCGGCATGAAAGTGCAAAACGCATGAGCCACATCGTCCTCGTGCGTCACGGGCAAGCTTCTTTTCTCGGAGCCGATTATGACAAGCTTTCCGCCAACGGCGAAGCGCAAGCGAAGTTGCTCGGGGAATACTGGTCGCGCCATGCCACCGTTTTTGCCAGCGCATACTCCGGCCCGCGTGTCCGCCAACGCGAGACCGCCCGCATCGTGGCTGATGCATATCGCGCCGCCGGCGCCGACTTTCCCGAGCCAAAGATCATGACCGATTTCGACGAATATCAAGCGGAAGCCGTCTTGCGTGAATGTCTGCCGCAACTGCTGCAAGTGGATCCCGCGATCCGGGAAATGCGTCTCGCTTTTGAAAACGCGAAAGGCTCCGGTGATTCTCTCGATCGCCGCAAAACATTTCAAAAGCTGTTTGAAGCCGTAATAGCGAAATGGGTCGCAGGAGACGTCACCGCTTCCGGCATTGAATCGTGGTCCGATTTCTGCCTGCGCGTAGAACGAGGATTGGCCGAAGTCGTTCGCGCCACTCCCGCCGCCGCGGCCGCTGTCATCTTCACATCTGCCGGCCCGATTGGAGCGGCCATGCGCCGCGCGTTGCATCTGTCCGCCCAAGACATGCTGCAGATCACCTGGGCGTCGCTCAACGCCTCTTTCAGCACTTTTCTCGCTTCCAGCGAGCGCTTTTCCTTGGGCGCGTTCAACGCGTACCCGCATCTTGATGGCGATGGCTTGTTGACGTACCGATAGAAAGAGCTACAACTATGGTTGCGCTTTGTGATCAAGCGGGAATGGTGAGGGCCGGTGAAGCACTCGACATCGCCCGGCTGGAGCCGTTCTTACAAGAGCGCTTCGCCTCCACGGGCAACCTATCCGTCGAACAATTTCCCAGCGGCCACTCAAACCTCACCTACCTTGTTCGTCTCGGCAGCAGGGAACTCGTTCTGCGCCGTCCGCCGTTCGGCAGCAAAGTCCGTTCCGCGCATGACATGTCGCGCGAGTATCGCGTGCTCTCGAAATTGCACACTGCCTATCCCGTCGCCCCCAAAGCGCTCTTCTACTGCGACGATCCGTCGATTCTCGGCGCGCCGTTCTATCTGATGGAACCAATTCACGGAATCATCCTGCGCCGCGATCCGCCCGCCGGTGTGCCGTTTCCGCCGGAGACTGCGCGGCGATTAAGCGAAGCGTTTATCGACAATCTCGCGCGCTTGCATTCGCTCGACTACGCTGCTATCGGATTTTCTGATCTTGGAAAGCCGCAAGGCTATCTCGAACGCCAGGTCACTGGCTGGATCGAGCGCTATCACAACTCAAAAACGCACGACCTGCCGGAAGTCGAAAGCATTTCCACTTGGCTCACGGCGCGACTCCCGGACATTCTCGAGAAAGCGCACCAGCCCGCGATCATCCACAACGATTACAAGTACGACAATGTTGTGCTCGATCCAACCGATGCCACCAAAATCGTCGGCGTTCTCGATTGGGAAATGTGCACCATCGGCGATCCGCTCTCCGATCTAGGAACCGCACTGGCCTACTGGGCCGATCCGCAAGATCCGAACGATTTCCAGGAAATTCGCAGCGCGCCTACCACCTTGCCCGGCATGCTGACGCGGTTACAACTCATCGAGCGTTATGCGGCCGCCACTGGCCGTGATCCGCGTGGCATGGTTTTTTATCTCGCCTTCGCCCGCTTCAAAGTTGCCGTCATCATTCAGCAAATCTACTACCGCTTCGCCCAGGGACTAACACAGGACGAACGTTTCGCGACCCTGCCCGCGAAAGTCCACACCTTGCTGCGCGCCTCATGGCGCTGCGCGGAAAGCGGAACTATATGACCAGGCACTCATTTCGCGTAGTAGCGGATGAGCCACTCGGCAACGCAACAAGGTTTTTCCGCCGCCGCGCCGCTCGCATCCTGACTCTCAACTTGAACAAGAAAAACGGCATCGACAAACCCAGCTGCTTCCTTGACCGAAAGCAACGTAATCCGGCCCCGCACCGCCGATCCAGCGCGCAGCGTCGACGGAAAGCGAACTCTGTTCAGTCCGTAGTTGACCGTCATCGCCAGTCCCGAACGAATATGAATCGCCTCCTTCAGAAAATGTGGCAGCAGCGAAAGGGTCAGGAACCCGTGCGCGATGCTGCCGCCGAATGGCGTCTCACGCCGTGCCCGCTCCGCGTCCAGGTGGATCCATTGCCGGTCCTCGGTAGCGTCGGCAAACCTCTCGATGCGCTCCTGCGTGACCACGAACCACTCCGTCGCCGGAAACTGGCGTCCCTCGCACGATTTCAAGGAATTAAAATTTTCAATCTCAAAAGGTGGCATAGGAGTTTGTCATGACGACATTAACAGACATCTCGCGCAAAACCACAAAGGGCGTTGCGTTCCTCATCGAAAACTCTACCCCGCACGACATCTTCACGCCTGAAGATCTAAGTGACGAACATCTCGCCGTCGGACGCATGGTCGATGAATTCTGGGCCAACGAAGTCGAACCGAATCTGCCCGCCATCCGCGAAAAAAAACCCGGCGCTGCCATGGCTGTGCTGCGCAAGTCGGTCGACCTCGGCCTCACCGCCATGGCCATCCCCGAAGAATATGGAGGCATGGCCATGGATCTCCCATCTCTGATGGTCACCGCCGAGCGCATGGGTCGCGACGGTTCTTACGGAGGTTGGCACTCCGCTCATACCGGTATCGGTACCTTGCCCATCGTCTACTTCGGCAACGAACAGCAGAAAAGAAAATACCTTCCGAAGCTGGCGAAAGTTGAACTGCTGGCCGCTTACGCGCTTACCGAGCCTCTCGCCGGATCGGACGCGCTTTCCGCTCGCACCCGCGCCGATCTTGCCCCCGATGGCAAGCACTACATCCTCAGCGGCCAGAAAATGTGGATCACCAACGGCGGCGCTGCCGATCTCTTTACCGTCTTTGCGAAAGTCGGCGGAGAAAAGTTCACCGCGTTTCTTGTTGAGCGCAACTTTCCCGGCGTGAGCAGCGGAGCCGAAGAACACAAAATGGGTATCACCGGCAGTTCGACCACCGCCGTTTATCTCGATAACGTTGCCGTGCCGCTCGAAAACGTCCTCGGAGAAATTGGCCGTGGCCACGTCATCGCCTTCAACATACTCAACATCGGCCGTCTCAAACTCGGCCCCGCGTTAGTCGGAGCCGCAAAAAACGTCTTGGCCGTCAGTATCAAATACGCCAAACAGCGCAAGGCATTCGGAACGACCATTTCTGAGTTCGGAGCAATCCAGCACAAACTCGCCGAAATGATGATTCGCATCTTCGTCGCCGAATCAATGGCGTGGCGCGTCGTCGGCCTGATCGAAAGTCAAATGCACACCGTCGAATCAGCTAACAATCCGAACCAGGAACTGAAGGCCATCGAAGAGTTCGCCGCCGAGTGCTCCATGGTCAAGGTCTATGCCGCAGAGATGCTCGACTACGTTGTCGACGAAGGCGTCCAGATCCACGGCGGTTACGGATACCACCAGGACTACGCCGTCGAACGCTACTACCGTGACGCGCGCATCAACCGCCTGTTTGAAGGCACCAGTGAAATCAATCGTCTGGTGATCACCGGCATGCCGCTAAAACGCGCTGCCCGCGGACTTCTGCCGCTGTTCGAGGCCGCCAGCGAAGTCCTCCAACAACTCAATCAGCCGCTCAAGTCAGCCGGCAACGCCGCCGACGCCGAAATGACCCTCGTCCACAACGCGAAACAAATCGCGCTCCTCACGCTCGCCGTCGCCCACCAGAAATTCGGTGCCCAGCTCGAGCAGCAACAGGAGATCGTCATGAACCTCTCCGACATCATCCTGGAGGTCTTCGCCATGGAATCCGCTCTGCTCCGCTCCCGCAAGCTCGCCGCCGCCGGCGGGGGTCTCAATGCTGCCGACGCCTGCGCCGTATACTTGCGAGACGCCATCGCCAAAGTCGAGCTCTCATCTCGCACCATTCTGAGTGCCGCCGTCCAAAGCGGCGACGACTTGCGCCGCTATCTTTCTCGCGTCCGCGAATATGCCAATCACGATCCTGTGAACTCCATCGCGCTCCGCCGTCAGATCGCCGTCCGCTTGTTGGCAAGTGAGCGCTATACCGTCTGAGCCGCGCACGATACCGAAGGAGCCATCATGCCCCCAACTAATCACAAGTTTCTTCTCGCCGCCCGTCCTGTTGGCATGCCCAAGCCAACCGACTGGACCTTCATCGAAGAACCGCTCCCAGAGCCGAAAGACGGCGAATTCCTCGTCCGGATCCTCTACATCTCGCTCGATCCTGCCATGCGCATGTGGATGAACGACGTACGTTCCTACATCCCGCCCGTCGCCATCGGAGAAGTGATGCGTGCTCTCGCCCTCGGTGTCGTCACCGCATCGCGCAATCCCCGCTTCGCCGTTGGCGATCACGTCTCTGGAGCATTCGGCGTTCAGGAATACGCGCTCACCGACGGCCGCCGCGTCACCAAGATCGATCCTAAACTCGCACCTCTGCCAAAATTTCTCAGTGTCTTCGGCATGACTGGCATGACCGCATATTTCGCTCTGCTCGATACCGGCCAGCTCCAGCCCGGAGAAACCGTTGTCATCTCCGCCGCTGCCGGAGCCGTCGGCGCGCTCGCCGGCCAGATCGCCAAAATCAAGAATTGCCGCGTCGTCGGCATCGCCGGCGGAGCAGAGAAGTGCCGCTACATCGTCCACGAACTCGGCTTCGATGCCGCCATCGATTACAAATCCAATAATGAAGATGTCAAGCAGTCGCTGCGCAAGCATTGCCCCGACGGAATCGACGTTTATTTCGATAACGTCGGCGGCACGATTCTTGAGGCCGCGCTCGCCAACATCCGCATGCACGCACGCATCGTGATCTGCGGCGCCATCTCCCAGTACAACAACACCGGCCCCGCCACTGGCCCGCGCAACTACATGTCGTTGCTCACCAATCGCGCCGGCATGAAAGGCATGCTGGTCATGGATTACGCCGACCGTTTTCCCCAGGCCCTCGCGGAAATGGCAACCTGGGTCGCCGCCGGCAAACTCAAATCCCGCGAAGACATCGTCGAAGGCATCGCAACCTTCCCCGAAACTCTGCTCAAACTTTTCAAAAGCGAGAACACCGGCAAGCTGATGCTAAAGGTGAACTAAGGTACTGAATGTCGTTCGTCGAAAACCAAGGCGTGAAAATCTACTGGGATGAACAATCCCCCCAGCAAGGCCCCGCCCGCGCCGAAGCCCCGCCGCTCCTGCTGATCATGGGTCTCGGCTATGCCTCGGCTCTATGGCATCGCATCCGCCCCGTGCTGGCGCAGCATTTCCGCACCATCGCCTTCGACAATCGCGGCGTCGGATCAAGCGCTGTCCCGCCCGGGCCTTATCCCATCGCGACCATGGCCTCCGATGCTGCCGCCGTTCTTGACGCCGCCCGCATCGCCCGCGCCCACGTCTTCGGAGTCTCCATGGGCGGCATGATCGCCCAGGAGTTCGCCCTGCAATATCCCACCAGAACGCGCTCCCTCATTCTCGGATGCACCTCGTCCGGCGGTCCTTCAGCCGTGCGCGCCGAAAGTAAAGTCATCGACATTTTGTTCTCGCGCGGCATGACCCTCGCGCAAGCACGCGAGGCCATCATCCCCTACATCTACGATGCGGCGACGCCGCGAGAAAAAATCGCCGAAGATATGGCCCTTCGCCAGTCCTGCCTGCCCACGCCCGAAGGCTACATGGCGCAACTCCAAGGCATTCTCGCCTGGGAAGCCTACAGCCGCATCGCTCAGATCACCGCGCCCACCCTCGTCATCCACGGCAAATCCGATGCCCTCGTTCCTCCCGGCAACGGCCAACTCATCGCCGCGCGCATTCCCGGAGCGAAACTCCTCCTCCTCGATCACGCCAGTCACCTGTTTCTCACCGATCAACCTGAAGCCTCGCAAAAAGCGATCCTCGAATTTCTCTCGCCCCACTCCTCCAGCAGAGAACCCGCCTAGCCAACAGCCGCTCCGCAGCGCTTTACTCGCCAAAAATCGCCCCCAAATCGACATTCGCCACAAGCATAGAGCATTATCAAAACAATTCATTTGATGAATTCCGCAATCGCGGATACCCTCACGCCCATCATGCAAACGTTGCGCTCTGATGCGGCAGGAGCGTGGGAAGTAGTCGTTCGTTTTCAATCGACTGATCCTCAATGGAATGATCCAACCAAAACTGGACCAAACGCGGCAGACGCTGACGGCTGATGCCCGAAGCTCGATGCCTGACGGTAGCGCCCTGCGAGTGATTTTGTAGTCAGTCAAAACTGCGATACGGAAAGTTTGGGGTAGGGAAATATGGATTTTGGACAACGTTGTCTCACGCGAGTGTTTGTTGTTTTCGCAATCCTCGCCTGCTTCCTCGGTCTCGCGCTCCCGTCTCATGCCCAGGGCGTCGGCTCCTCCGGAGAAATCACCGGTACCGTCACCGACTCCTCCGGAGGCGTTCTGCTCAAAGCGACCGTCGAGATCGTCGATACCCAGACCGGTCTCCGGCGCACGGTCACCACCAACTCCAGCGGCCAGTTCCGCGTTACCGGACTCTCACCCGCCTCCTACGACGTCAGCGCGCAAATGACGGGCTTCGCCACCGGTATCCGTAAATCCGTAACCGTTGCCGTCGGCCAGACCGTCGTTTCCGATTTCAAATTGACTTTGTCCAAAGTTGCGACCGTCGTCGAAGTCACCGACCAACCTCCCGTCGTTGAAACCGAACGCGGCAGTCAGGCTGATCGCATCACCCAGCAGTACATCGCCGACCTGCCCGTTGACCGGCGCGACTATCTCACGTTTACCTTGCTCGCACCCGGCGTCTCCGATTCCACCCGCCTCGCTGGCGATCAGGATTACCGGGTCAAGCAAACGCCGCAGAGTGGTCTTTCCTTTTACGGCAGCAACGGCCGCGGCAACAGCATTACCGTCGATGGCGGAGAAACTTCCGGCGACAGTGGCGGCGTCCGTCTCACCGTCAGCCAGGATGATGTACAGGAATTCCAGATCAACCGCAGCAACTATGCCGCCGAGCTCGGCTCCGCCACCGGAGCTTCCGTCAACATCGTCACCAAGTCCGGCACCAACGACGTTCACGGCTCCCTCTACGGATTTTTCCGTGACGATGCTCTCGACGCCGCCAGTCCCTTCTCCTTCAGCCAGGCCTTACAACCCGGAGAGGTTTTTAATCCCGCCAATCCCGACACCTTCGGCTCGCCCGTCAAAGACACTCTCACTCGCCAGCAATTCGGCGGTACGTTCGGTTTCCCCATCTATAAAGACAAAACATTTCTCTTTGCCGATTTCGAGGGCCTTCGCCAGAACGCGCAAAATGCCGTTCCGCTGCTCACCGACACTGATATTTTTCGTCCCACGGCAGCGCAAAACGCCATCATCGCTAATCTGGCAACCTCGGCAAACCCCGTCACCTGTTTTCCCGGAGTAACTCTGCCCGCAGCCGAATGTGCCTTCGCCCTGCAGAGCGTGCTCACCGTCAATCCCGCTCCAGGCTCCAATCCCTTCATCTCGCCCGGTCAAGCCGCTTTGAATGCTTTCCTGGTCAATCAATTTGAAACTCAGGGTGGGGTCTTTCCCTACACCACCCGCGAATATCTGGCCTCCACTCGCCTCGACCACCGCTTCAATAGCAACAACGAGGTCTCTCTCTCCTACCGCTACGGACACGATCTCGAGGAGTCGCCCGACGTCCAGTCTCTGACCGCTCTCTCCGCCGGAAGTTCAACTCACACTTACGACAATAACCTTCAGGCTGCCTGGTATCACCAGTTGAGTGCGTCCGCGCAAAACGAGGCGCGCGTGCAGTGGGATTACGACAGCTTCAATGTCATTCCCAACGAGCCGGGGCAAGCCGGAATTCAGATTCCCGGGTTCATCAATAACCTCGGAACTAATATCTTCTTGCCCAACATCACCATCCTGCGCCGCTACGAATTCGCCGATAATTTCACCCTCGTCCGCGGCTCCCACACTTTCAAGTTTGGAGCTTACGAACTGATTCGTGGCAATCACACCGAATCCCATACTTTCTTCCCCGGCCGCTTCGTCTTCGGCTCGCTCCCTGGCTTCCTGGTCAGCCCTTGTCTCGCCGCTACCCCGCAGGGCGCAAATCCTTGTGCCGGATTCACCACCCCGACAGGGACCACCGTCAATCCGCTTCAATCCGCCTCCTTCGGACTGCCTCAGGTTTACCAGCAGGGTTTCGGAAATCCGGACTACGGCAATTACAATCGCCCTCTCACCGCCTTCTACGCGCAGGATTCCTGGAAGATGGCGTCGAACTTCACTGTCAACTACGGCCTCCGCTATGAACTGGACTCCCAGTTCGCCCCACTCACCACCTACAAGAAGGATTTTGCTCCGCGGCTTTCTTTCGCCTGGGATCCCTTCAAAGACCACAAAACCGTCATTCGTGGCGGCTACGGAATTTTCTATGGCCCAGTGGACGCGCAAATCCCCGACGTCGATCTGAGCCTCGGAGTCCTGAACAAGAACAAGACCACGGTCGAGAGCGGTCCGCCATCTGGCCAGGTCAATAATCTCGTCTCCACCTGCGGTATCTCCCAGTTCGGCATACCCATCTATCCCGGTACCGGAGCCAGTCCTTGCAATCGTGAAATTTCCATCTACGTCGATCCCATCGCCGGAGTTCCTGCCTTAGGTTTGGCGGGCGCTCCCACCGTGTTCCAGACGCTCTTCGGCCAGGGAGCGATCACTTGCACCACTCCAGCCGCGGGAAACTCCGCTTGCATCACGCCCGCCGCCGTCGCTCCGTTTGGCATCAACGTTACAAACAGTGGCCCGATAGGCCCGCTGCAAGTGGTTTTCGTAAATCAACCGAACTTTCGCCCGCCCGTCGCGCAGCAGGCTTCCTTTAGCATCGAACGCCAGGTAGGAAGCGGCTTCTCGATTTCTCTCAGCGGCATCTACACCCACACCCAGCACATCCCCGTCGCCATCGATACCAACCTGTTGCCTGCGCCTTTTACCACCGTCACGCTCGCCAATGGCCAGCAGGTCTCCTATCGCAACTGGAATACCACCGCTGCCGGCGCCGATCCTCTTGGAGGTACCGAGCCCGGCGGTTTGCCCTGCGACAACCCCGCCATTCAATGCGTTGTCAATCCGCTGGTCGTGCAAAACAACCAGTACAGCTCCGCAGCCTACGCTCTCTACGAAGGCGGCATCGTCGAAGTCAAGAAGCGCTTCAGCGATCGCTTCACCGTATTCGGAAACTACACCTTCAGCAAAGGCATCGACACCTCCACCGATTACAACACCGACTACGGACCCCAGGATCCAACCAACCTGAATCTGGATCGCAGCCTCTCCGAGTTCGATCAACGCCACAAAGTGGTCATCGCCGGTGTCCTCGACAGCCCTTGGAGGCAGAGCATCCTGTCAGGCTTCGAACTCGCCCCTATCTTCACCGCTCACAGCGGACATCCCTTCAACCTGCTTGCCGGCGGAGAAGTGAACGGAGACAACCACACCACCAACGAACGTCCCATTGGAGCCCCGCGCGACACCGGCCTCGGCCCCGACTACATCGACTTCGACACCCGTCTCACCTGGCGTCACAAACTCGGCGAGCGCTCGAACATCGCCTTCACCGCCGAAGGATTTAACCTGGTGAACCGGACCAACTTCGCCAGCGTGAACAACGAGGTCGGCCCCCTCTACGGCTTCAACCCAGGTTTCACCACGTTCAACGTCCGGGGAATTCGCCCCGGCACCACGCTGGCGGATGGCACCCAGGTCACCTCCAGCACGCCGCTGGGCTTTACCTCCGCGTTCCCCAAACGACAGATTCAGCTCGGCTTGCGCCTCAGCTTCTAGCTGGAGCGCCAGCCCGCCTCCCTTGGGCGGATACGAATACGCGGCTAAAATGCACTCACGATGCGGATTCCTGCGCAGCATTTCCGCATTCCGTCCCCAATATTCCCCGTAACTGGCCGTCGTTAAGAGAGATAACGTCATTGTACATACACATGTGTATGTACAAAAACATATGCAAAATGTTCCCGTGGAACACATCTCACTTTTTGCAGGTCGCCTCAGGCTGGGTGGTCGCACCGCGGTCTGTATTTCCTCAGCTCCAGCTTGGCGATCAGGGCGCGGTGGACCTCGTCGGGACCGTCGGCGATGCGGAGGGTTCGGATGGCTGTGAAGAGGGCGGCCAGGGGAAGGTCGTCGGAGACGCCAGCCCCTCCATGGATCTGAATGGCCTGGTCGATGATCTCGAGGGCGATGTTGGGAACGGCGATTTTGATCTGCGAGATTTCGCTGCGCGCGGCCTTGGTTCCGACCTCGTCGAGCATCCACGCCGCCTTCAGGATGTGAAGGCGGGCTTGCTCGAGTTTGATGCGGGCATTGGCGATGATGTCGGCGTTGGCTCCGAGGTCGGCGAGCGGCTTGCCGAAGGCGACGCGCTGCAGTGAGCGCCGGCAGAGCAGTTCGAGCGCGAGCTCGGCTGCGCCGAGCGTCCTCATGCAGTGATGGATGCGGCCGGGGCCGAGCCGTCCCTGGGCGATTTCAAAACCGCGGCCGGGTCCGGCGATGATGTGGTCGAGGGGCACGCGAACGTTGGTGAAGCTGACTTCGCCGTGGCCGAAGGGCGCGTCGTAGGATCCGAAGACGGGCACCATGCGTTCAATGTTCACACCGGGAGTCGCGAGCGGGACTAGGACCATGGAGTGGCGCTGATGTTTGTTGGCGGCGGGATTGGTGACACCCATAAAGATGAGCAGGCGGCAGTGGGGATGGCCGAGGCCGGAGCTCCACCACTTGCGGCCGTTGAGCACGACGTGATCTCCGTCGATGACGGCGGTTGCCTGCACGTTGGTGGCGTCGGAAGAAGCGACGTCGGGTTCGGTCATGCAGAAGGAGGAGCGAATTTCTCCGGCGAGCAGCGGCTTGAGCCATCGTTCTTTCTGAGCGGGCGAACCGTACTTCACCAGGACTTCCATGTTGCCGGTGTCGGGCGCGTTACAGTTGAAAACTTCGGGAGCGATGGAAGAGCGTCCCATGATCTCGGCGAGCGGGGCGTACTCGACGTTGGTGAGGCCTGCGCCGTTGTTATCGTTATGGTTATTATCGTTGTGATTATCTCCAGAATTAGAATTAGAGCCGGGGAGAAACAGGTTCCAGAGGCCGGCGGCTTTTGCTTTCGACTTCAGCGATTCCATGACGGCGGGCTGCTTCCAGCGGAGCCAGTCGGAGTGATCGGTCACCTCGGCGAAGTAAGCGGACTCAGCGGGCAGGACGTGCTGCTGCATGAACGCCTGAAGGCGCTGGACGTAGCTCTGGGCTTTGGGTGACGGAGAAAAATCCATTTAGCAGGCGCTCAGAACGAAAACACGGTCAAGGGTAGCGAGTTTGGCAGAATTCTCCTAATGAATCTTGTGAATGCTGTAATATATGCGGCGTGCATTTAAGCCAGGTCGACCTGAATCTGTTTGTGGTGCTGGAAGCGATCTATCGCGAGGGCAATATCACTCGCGCGGGAGTGCAACTGAACCTGACGCAACCGGCGATCAGCCACGCCCTGAAGCGGCTGCGCGAGCTGATGCAGGACCCGCTGTTTGTGCGCCAGGGAGCGCACATGGTGCCGACTCCGTTCACGCGAAACATCATTGAGGAAGTGCGGCAGGCGCTGCAGATTCTGGAAGTGAATCTTAGCCAGAGCAGGAATTTCGATCCGAAGAATACGCGGCGCAACTTTCATCTGGCGTTGTGGGAGTATGCCGAGGCGCTGTTGCTTCCGCCGCTGCTGCAGCGGCTGACGGATGCGGCTCCGGGAATGTCGATTACGACGTCAAGGGTGCGGCGCAGAGACCTGGAGACGGAACTGGCGAGCGGGTCGGTCGATCTGGCGATCGAGATTCCGATGACGGTGAGCGATCGCATACGGCACAAGTGGCTGCTGAACGAGCAATTCGTGGTGATGGCGCGGCACGGGCATCCGGCGATCAAGGGCAAGCTCGATCTGGATACTTATGTGACGCAGCGGCATGTGCATATTTCGTCGCGGCGGCATGGGCCGAGCCTGGTGGATATTGAACTCAGCCGCAGGGGATTGCGGCGCAATGTGGTGCTACGGAGCCAGCACAATCTTACGGGATGCCTGGTAGTGAGCCAGACGGACATGCTGCTGACTTTGCCGGAGCGCCATGCGAAGCTGCTGAATGCGAATTTGATGAATGGGGCGTCGACAGGAGCCCCCACGACAAGACTCCCCAGAAAGAATTCAAGCGCGGCCCGGAGAAACGAAACCCGGATGAATCAGGTGTATCCGTTTCCGCTGGCGATTCCGCGGCTGGAGGCGCATTTGTACTGGCATGAGAGCGTGGAGAACGATCCGGCGAATCGGTGGTTGCGACAGGAGATTGAGGATGTACTAACGGCCGGAGAGCGGGAGACGGCGAGTGAGGGCGGTGGGCGGGCGCGAGGACGCGGCGCGAAAAAGCGTGGCAAGGCCACCTAATAGCCCGGCTCTGCAAGTGGTCTGACAAATCGAGGTATTTATATACCTGGCACACGTAAAGAAGTCTGGCACAATTGTGCAAGTGTCCACTTTTGCATGGAGCTTCGTCGCATACTTTGCGCTGGTCTTCTGGGGCGCTATGTTTAGCCTCGCCGAACGGATCGGCACCCCGAGCATGTGGCATCCTCCAATGTCCAAACCAAAGAGGAGTGCTGTCCTCTTGGTAGCCGTCAGCACGTTTCTCGGAGGCCCGTTTCTTAATCGCCCCCACAAAGGCGAGCTTTGTTGGCTGGTCATCGCGCTGAGCTTAATCCTAGCTTATGGACTTAGCGATTACCTTAAAAGGAAACAACGCAATATCGCCGCGTTTTGTCTGACATTCTCTGTCGGCTGCGTGTCCATAATGCTTGTGGCTTGGCATTTTTGGCCCGTACGCCAGATTCCGCTATTTACGCTCAAGACGGCGAATGCCGGACTCCCGGTCTCTGTGCCGCCACGTTCCACGTTACTCATCCTCCCATTGCATCCCTATCAGACGTTCACGCACGCAAACAGCCACCTTCACGAATACGAAAACGATTGCTCTGAGGCTCGAAACTGGCCTTCACAAGCAGAAATTGACAGCAAATCGGTTGATGGGTACGAAGAAGTTCTGCGTATCGAAATAGCGAATCACTCCCAAGCTGCAATGGAGAGTGGAGTAGCGGCCTTTGACATCCTCTATGGCGAGTCTTTCGGCGGGGGATGCATTGTGCCAAGATCTAGAGAGCCTCAGCAGCGTGACGTGGTATCAATTCCGGCTCTCGACCCGGGACATTCGTTTGAGTTTGTCGCGGTGAATCAAACAGACCGTTGTGCGTGGTTGCTTCTACCAACAAAGATAACAGTGAAAATGGAGAACGATGAAGACTCGATGGAGATACCGATAAAATTTGAACCGGGGGTCGTTTCTTCTTTGGCATCTCCTCCGTTCGTCCCGACAGCAATTAAGTGGTATGGGGTTCCAACAAAGAATCCAGGTTACGGCATGGCGCGAAGTGGCGCTGACTGCCATCTGCCAGTCGCGAAACCGTGAGGTTGTGAAGTGGCAAGATACGAATACATCGAAGGCCGGCGATCAACAGAGAAATTTGAAGAAGGAATGAAAGCCTTCTCCGAAGTTCCCAAAGAGCGAGTTGTAAAGGCCGCGAAGAAACAGGCTTCCTGGCGTTCTTAAAAGAAGAAGCCGAACCTTCCGACAAGGACTAGAAGGGAATTTGTTGCGCTTCCCCCGTCCCTGTCGGCGCGTGGCGTGGCGATTCGCCCTTACCTGTTAGCGCATCATAGGTGAGGCGTTTGCCAGCGATTTGAGACATGCCGAGCGCGAACCGTTGCGAGTCGTTCATGTCCTTGCGGTTGTTGAAACGAAACATCTGTTCGTCTAGGTAGCGAAAAAGATGAAACGGTTCCACCGGAATGTAGGTGCCATGAAGTTGGCGCTTGACGAGCGACCAGAAGTTTTCAATCGTGTTGGTATGCACCTTGCCGCGCACGTACTCAACCGCGTGGTCAATGACTTCATGCTCGTAATGCTTATCGAGTGCCGATCTTAATGTAAGCGATGGTGGCATCGGCGCTGGCCGGGTCTTGCCTGTACCCATCCCGCTTAAGCGCGGCGATTATTTCATCGGCAGTAGTAGCTTTTAGCTGCTGCCAGACATGCTTAGGGAAGGCCATTGAAGTTCAAGGTAGCGTAAAAAAGCCCCCGGAGGAACCACTTGGACTTGTTCCTCCTCGACACTGCAATCCGGGCCCACAGGCAATGGCTCCCCGTGACTCACAAGAGAATTGACGTAAACGCCAATAGCCTGCGCCGCATTCCGCAGGGCTTCCTTCTCGTTCGCCCCATCCACATGCAGTCCCTTGAATGCAGGGCAATAGGCGTGGAAAGAATCACCATCCGGTTCAATGACAACGGTGATCTGAAGACGCAGCTTCCGCCTGTTAGGGGCAGAGGCTTTGCGAGTAGTGCGTCTGGATGATTTAGTGCTCACGTGCAATTTAGGATGCTCTCTCCGGGTTGTCGGCTGCTAGTTAATTATGAGCGAAGAATGGGAACGGGAGTGCACACCACTTTGGTCACCTGCAAAGTCAGATTATCACGGCTAGGTCATTTCGTGGACTTTACCGCCTTGCTGGGCTATTGCTTTTGCGTTGTCCCGGCGTGGAGCTTCTTGGTCCTAGCATTCTCACCCTTTAGCCCGCCACGCCGCCCTAGAGCCACGGGCGGACGGCCAATTGCCGCGGTCATAGAATCGAAACCTTGCGGCTACCGACAAATTGGTGGCGTCCGATGGGGGGACGCTAGAGAGGCCGTTGTGAGGAACCATCTGCTTCCACCATTTTCGCTTCCTCCTGATTTATCTCCGCGTCGGCTTCCACTACAATCCTTTGATCAATTAAAGCCCTGGCAGGAGCCGTCATGTCTACGCAGCAGTTAACTCCTTTGTTCGCTGATCCTCGTGATGAAGCTTTTCCGCTTCTCACGGCGGAACAGATCAACCGCATTCGGCCTTTGAGCAAAGTGCGAGAGGTGAAGGCGGGAGAAATCATTTTTGAGCCGGGCGCCATCGACATGCCATGCTTCGTGCTGCTGTCGGGCAAGCTGGATATCATCCAACCGGAAATGCATGGCGAGCGCCTGGTGGTGAGTTACGAGGCAGGGGGGTTCACGGGAGAAATCAGCCTGATCTCCGGCCGGCGCGGGTTTATGCGCGCGCGGGTCACGGCGGACGGCGAGTTTCTGGAGATGAACCGCGCTCAGCTGGGAACTCTGGTGGCGCGAGATGCGGAGCTGAGTGACATTTTCATGCGCGCCTTTATTTTGCGCCGCGTGATGCTGATTAACCGGGGCCAGGGCAACGTGGTTCTGCTGGGATCGCTGCACTCGGCCAAGACCATGCGTCTGCGCGAGTTTCTTACGCGCAATGGCCTTCCGTTCACGTTCGTCGATCTGGATACGGACAGCAGCGCGCAGGAGATGCTCGATCACTTTCACGTGACCATAGAAGAAATTCCTGTCGTGATCTGCAACAACCGCAACGTGCTCCGCAGTCCGTCGATACAAGAGTTGGCGAATTGCCTGGGGCTTAACGCGCACATCACGGCATCGGAGGAGCGGGACCTGGTGATCGTTGGCGCTGGGCCGTCGGGCCTGGCGGCGGCGGTTTACGGCGCATCGGAGGGGCTGGATGTGCTGGTGATCGAGGCGGAATCTCCCGGCGGGCAGGCGGGGTCGAGTTCCAAGATCGAGAACTATCTGGGCTTTCCCATGGGAATTTCAGGACTGGAGCTGGCGGGACGAGCGGCGACGCAGGCGCAAAAGTTCGGGGCCAAAATCATGATCGCCGACAGCGTAACGAAACTCAATTGCAAGCAGAGTCCTTACGAGTTGACCATGGCTGATGGCCAGGTGGTTCGGGCGCGCACGATTGTGATTGCCAGCGGAGCGCAATACAAGAAACCAGACCTTAAGAATCTGGCCAAGTTTGAAGGTCAGGGTGTTTATTACGGAGCCACGCACATGGAGGCGCAATTGTGCGAAAAGCAGAATGCGATTGTCGTGGGAGGGGGAAATTCGGCGGGTCAGGCGGCGGTGTACCTGTCGCAGACGGCAAGCAAAGTCCATATTCTGATCCGGTCCGGTCAATTGTCGGACACGATGTCGCGTTATCTTATCCAGCGCATTGAAGAGAACCCGGCAATCGAATTGCATTACCACACCGAGATCGTCGCGCTCGACGGCGATACCCAACTCGAACGCGTAACGTGGCGGGACAAGAATACTGGCGAGACTTCAACCCACGACATTGGCTACGTGTTCATCATGGCTGGAGCTGCTCCTCGAACCGAGTGGCTGCAAGGCTGCGTGGCGATGGATAGCAAGGGATTCATTCTTACCGGACGCGATCTGGATCCGGTGCTACAGGACTTCCATTGGGGGCTTCAGCGTGCGCCGCTGATGCTGGAGACGAGCCAGCCTGGAGTATTCGCGGTGGGCGATGTTCGCGCTAATAATGTGAAGCGCGTTGCCTCGGCGGTGGGCGAAGGCTCGATCGCGATTTCGCTGGTGCACCGGGTGTTGACGGAACTCTGAGATTCGCTTCAGAGCAGGCGAGGCCTGGGGCTTTCTCCCATCATTCTCCAGCTTTCTCCATTCGGGATTATTCCATTTCAAAGGCGAGCCATTGCAATCCGCCACCGCGCTCGATCTGCAGCACGACGGAATCGTGGGGCTTGATTTGATTCAGCGCGGTGCGGAGTGAAGCGATGGAGTCGATAGGCGCCTGATTGACGCTGTGGATGACGTCTCCGGTTTGCAGGCCGGTGGAGGCGCTGAGGAAAGTGGCTACGCGGGCCACGACCACGACTCCGGAAGGATCGCGCAGCGGGCCAAGAATAGAGTGCAGCTTATCGTCGAGCGTTAGGCCGAGGATTCCCAGGCGGTTAATCAGGTTGTCGCGGGGATTGGCGAGATCGGGGAGGGCGTCCATCTGATCTTTCATCTCGAGGGCGGCGATGTAGAGCGTTTTGCGCTCAGTGCCGCGGAGAATGTCGAGCTTGAGCGATTCATCGAGGCGGTGCAGGTAAAGAGCAGCGGTGAATGCGGGCAGCGTGCCGATGGAGCGATCATCGGCGCGCAAGACGATGTCGCCGACTTTGAGGCCGCCGGCTTCGGCGGGACCTCCGGGGGTTACGTCATCGATGATGACGCCCCAGTTTTGCGCGAGACCTAAACCCCTGGCGAGATTCTCGGTGATAGTTTGCGCGCCGGCCTTGACTTCGATGCGATGTACGTGTCCGTACTTGCGGAGACTTTCGTAGACGAAACTGACGACACGCGCCGGAATGGCAAAGCCGAGGCCTTCGCTGCCTCCGGCGGAAGAGAAAATAAAAGTATTGATGCCGATGACGTAGCCTTCGCTATCGACGAGCGGGCCACCGCTGTTTCCGGGATTGATGGGAGCATCGGTCTGAATGTAAACCAGCGGACGGTTGGGGTCGGCTTGGCGCCCAACGGAACTGACCACGCCCATGCTGACGGAATTCTCTAATCCTTCAGGACTGCCCATGGCAAAGACGAGTTCGCCTTGATGCACGGACCGGTGCGCGCCGAGGGTAAGGGTGGGCAGATTGGTCTCGTCAATCTTGATGAGTGCGAGGTCGGTTTCCTTGTGGATGCCGATGAGATGGGCTTCGACGACGCGCTGCTTGCCGACGGGCGCAATCAGTTCGGGATGATCCACCTGCGCCAGCGGGAGAGCGACGTGAATGCGTTGCGCGCCTTCGACGACGTGGGCGTTGGTCATGATGTAGCCGTCGGGATCGACGATGACTCCGGAGCCGATGACGTTTTCGCGGGTGACGAGGGCAGTCTGGCCGCGGTCGTTGGTTTCCTGAGCGCCGAAACTGGACACGAGAATCTGGACTACGGCGGGGGAAATGCGGGAGGTGAGCTGCTCGACGGCAGAATTCAATTGCTGCAAGACGGCGGGCGGTTCTGCGGGGCGAGTTCCAGCAGCCTTGGCTTTTTCGGCGTCGGGCTTTGCGGCTTCGGAATTGGCGTTCGCTGGGGAGGTCGTTGCCGATTGTTGAGCGGCGCTCAGAGCTGCGAGTAAGAAGGCGCAACCGGCAACTGCGATCGCACGAGTTACGATCGAGCGTATCGTGCGGGATCGGGCATTTGCGTCAGCCGTTGAAATACACGCTCGGAAACTAAAGGTAGGGAAGGGCATCGTCGAGATCCTCGGGAGATATTAGTGCATCAGCATTCGATGGCGTCAATACTTCAGATGACGATTATGCCGGAACGGACGCGTTTTGGCGGGAAATCAGGGTGTGGCGTCTCGGGCGAACGAGGATGACTCGCAGCTACTGAATCGCATTGCCATACGTGGGCACATTTTGCTGAACCAGGAAGAGTAGAGTCTGTCCGCGCGAAGACCAGTCGCTTTGGGCATATTTGGAAATCAACTCTTGGGCGATGGCGATGGACTGGTTTCTGGACTGCTCGGACTTCTTGGCCTGGTCTTCAGTTTTATAAATCTCGATGAGTGCGGCTTTGCGAGAGGCGGCGTTGTAGAGTGCCTCGGGAGCGGCGGGAGAATCAGGATGTTCTTTGGCGTACTTCTCGTAGATGTCCGCTTCTTTCTCGGGGCATTTCGAGGAGCCCTGCCAGTCTCCGCAGAGCTTGTTGTCGATGAGGTGAAAAGCGGCGAGCTGAGCCCACTTTGAGTCGGGAAATTTCTTCATGACGAGTTTCATCGACTCTTCGGTAATGCCTTCGCGCATGTAGGCCTCTTTCTCGCGGGCGGAGGGACGTGATTGCATGTCGGACTTCTCGATTTGCCAGCGAATATCGGCGGAGCGATAGAGACCCTCGGCGGCGAGGGGGCTGTCGGGGAAAATATCGTAAACGCGGTGATAGAGACGCAAGGCGTCCTGTGCAGCGCCGCGGCGGCCGTGGCGGCGGCTGGCTTCGTCCTCGGAATCGACGGCAGCGCCGAACAGGATCTTATCGCCGTTAGGAGTCGATGCCCAGACGGCGCCGAGATCGAGCACCCAGCCGGTGATGGTCTTGGTCTCGTCTTCCTCCTCGGTAATGAATGCGGGATCGCGGTTGGGCGAGCCGAGCAGAGCCTCAACGTGGAGCCAGTCGTGGCTCTTGTCGAGAAGGATGAGCTCGCGTCCGCGTTCAACCTGGGCGAGCTTGCTCGAGGTGGGGTCAGGAGATAAATAAAGTATGGCTTCGCGCACCAGAGTGCCGCGGTCGGCGGCCAGCAGCAGGGAATTTCCCAGCACAAGCAGGAGGATCAGCGACAGCAGTTTCAGGGTTGGTTTCACGGTAGGATTGCTCTCCGGTTTGAGGTTAGCACTTATTTTAGGATGCGTGTTTTAGGATGCGGGGAACAGCGCGAGTGTATGCAGGATGGCGAAGGGGTGCGGTATTATGCTCCTGCAAAACAGGGATGGGACGAGGTCTTCGCCAACGACTGCGTGCGAAATGTGTGAATGAGCGTCGTAGGAGTGAACTTCTATGAGTGAGAACCACCGACAACGCCGCGAGGAAGAACCGTTGAAGGTCCGTGCGTCGTTCCGCGCGTGGGGCCGCGCATGAAGTCCAATGGCAACGGGCAGCAGATTACGATTCGGAGCCTCAAGAGCATTGATGACCTCAGACAGATGAAAGTGGTAGAGAAGCAGGTCTGGGGCATGTCGGATGACGATGCGCTGCCGCTCACGCTGGCTATCGCGCTGAAATCGGTGGGAAACATCTTTATTGGCGCCTTTATCGGGGGCGGGGACAAAGACGGGGATAAAGGTGACGAGAAGCTAGTTGGTTTCACCCTTGGATTCCTGGGGCGCGAGCACGGGCAAACGACGATCCACTCGCACATGCTGGCTGTGCTCGACGAGTATCGCCATCTTGATCTCGGCGCGCGGCTGAAGTGGGCGCAGCGGGAGCGCGCCATCGCTATGGGCATTCATGAAATCACCTGGACGTTCGATCCACTGCAAAGCCGCAATGCGCATTTCAATTTTTCCAAGCTGGGAGTGGTTTCCGATGAATACAAGATAGATTTTTATGGGCCGGAGACGACCAGCGTGCTGCATCGCAACGGAACGGACCGGCTGTGGGTGCGCTGGTTCCTGAATTCGCAGCGGGTGCGAGACCGGCTGGCAGGAAAAAATGAACGCACGGAGACACTCGATGCCCTGAAGTTGCTGGCCCCTCTGGTGCGCTTTGATCCGAGTGGCAAACCGGGATGCGCCGATCTGGGGGAGTCACTGCGCCGGCAGCGCGTCAGCATCGAGATTCCCGGCTCCATTCTGGAGATCGAACAGACGGATGCGGGACTGGCTCGGGAGTGGCGCGAAGCGACGCGGTGGGCTTTTTTTGGGGCCACTAAGGCGGGATTTGTCGTCTCCGAATTTTGCCGCTCGATTCGGGGACAGCAAGGTCCGGGAGCGTATCTGTTGCAGCAGAGCGGTGAGGTGGGCGAGCCAATTCCTGAAGTGGAGAAGGACCAGGGTTAGTATTGCGCTTCAGTTATTGTGCTTTAGAAAAGGCTAGAAGCTAGAGGCCGATTTGCTGGCCGACTCCACCGAACCGCGCTGCTCGCGCATGTGTTCCATGAAGGTCTCGACCGGCATTTCAAATTTTCTGCGGAACAGGTCGACCAGAGCGTCTTCGGCCCCGGAAGCATTTGCCGCAGAGGCGTGGAATGCCTCCACGCTATCATCGGCAGACATTTCCAGACCGTCGGGTTCGACGTGGACTTCGGGAGTCTTATCGGGATTGTCACGCAGCGTGCTGATCATGCGTTCCGCGTGCTCGCGCTGTTCGGCCGTGCTCTGGAAGAACTCGACGCCCATTCCGAATTCGGAGTGCGCGACCAGCACGATGCCAGTGGCGCGGACTTCAAGGGCGGTAGCTTTGATGGCCAGCGTAACCCGCGTGCCTCTGGGGAACGGTGAGCTGGTGGTGAGATAACAACCACCCAGGCTAAGGTCGGTGAGCCGGCAGTTTACTGGAGGATCATCGGGTTCGGGCTCGGGAAGCTGTTTATCGAGCCAGAGACGCAGAGTTTTGCGCTGTTCGTCGGTAGCGTCTTTGAAGCGGACGCCGGCTTGCTGGCTGTTGCCTTCCCAAGCCAGCTCTCCATAGATTTCGAGGGTCCCCTTGGATTCCGGCAGTTGCAGCGAGAAGCGCAGAGGGCTTTCTTTGGCGACGCGACCTGTAAACTGTATCGCCATGCCACCTTCGCAAACGTCAAGAGTGGTCGCGTTGTATCGGCCAGAGCCATAGCACTCGACGGGAATCTGCACGGGCACGCGCAGTTGCAGACGGCGTTCGCGCTTCATCAGGGCGCGGACGGCGCGAAAGCTGGCTTTGGCACGCTCAACGGCAAAGGGTTTGTGGAGAACGAAATGGGCACCCATTTCAAACCCGCCTTTGAGGCCTAGAGTGGATTCCACTAAAGCAATGGTCAGGGCGCGCTTGTTGACCGGCGCAGCTTTTGCGGCGCTCATTACGATGGCGGCGTCGTCAGCATTTGCACCGTCGACGATAATGGCTTCGAAACGCTGGCGCGTGATGCGGCGGACGGCCTCGTCTGCGGCCTGGCAATGCTCGACCTCAATTTCCAGATCGCTGAGCACCCGGCGCAGGATGCGCACCGTTCTTTCGTCGGAACTCAAGAGTAGAGACTTCAGACTCATGGTTAACTTGGCAATGCTTTAACTCGCAACGTCAGCTGGCTACGTCAGTTGGGACGTCGGTTCGGAGCCGTTCAGGATCACGATCCCAAATCACACTTTAGCCCGTTCTAGACGTGCCTTCCGTCGGGGTCAGAGCGGAGAACCGTCAAGGGTCCTATTGGCACTTTAAGGGCGCCCGAAGCAGGGGTCAACGCCACCTTCGGGCGATGCGGTTACCGGGGTCACGCGCGGATTCGACTCCCAGGAACCCGGCCCAGGAACCCGGCCGAAAATCACAGGCGACCGATGCCGTTGTTGGTGTTATCGGCGAAGGTGGGTGTATCACTTGAATCCTGCCACTGAAAGGAACCGTGCCAATGACGAATGGGAGGGGTCGCCGGCGAGGGTGAACTACAAGTGGCTGTGTGCAAAGGGGATACACCAAGTAGGTGCATCTGACCCAACTTTCCTATTGACTTAGGCACAAAAACCCATTATTATCAATAGCTTCCATGAGAGCCGAGGGGCGCTGGAACCTACAGGATCGGAATCTTTTTGCCGATGAATCCCTTGGACTCGACTTGGAATCAAACTGTTAAGTGGCATTATAAAAGTCCTTATTTCACAAGAGGGTAGGTTCTTTCATGGCAAAACGACGCGGAAACCCGAACTGGGGCAAGCCCGAACCGATCGGTCCAGTGGTGCCGACCGTGACCGAATTCGAGCAGGTTGTGCACGAGTATAAGCTCTCTCCCGACCAGTATTTGCGGTCGACGAGGCTGCGCGAGTGGGCGCGGCGCAACAAGAATTCGAAGTACATTCCCGAGCCTTTGCTCGAGGCGTGGGGTTTTGAGATCGAATCCACCCTGTAAGAGTGGGAGCCAGATTAGCTGGAAGGGTCGCCCTTGGGCGGCCCTTTCTTATTGGTAGAAAGCGGATTATCGTTCACAGCGAACCGGTATGCTTACGAACATGAAATTCGGCGGCTCCGATCTGGTTGGCTCGATCGTAGCGGTGAGCTTTGCGGCCGGACTGAACGTCTATGCCACCGTGGCCACACTCGGACTTCTGGCCCATGCCGGGCTGCTGAACTTGCCGGCTGGCTTACATGTGATTTCCAGTTGGTGGGTGATTGGGGCCAGCGGGGTGCTTTTTGCCATCGAGGTTTTCGCCGACAAAATCCCGGTATTCGATTTGTTCTGGAACGCGCTGCATACCTTTGTGCGAGTTCCGGTAGCGGCGTTGATTGCTTACGGGGCGACGTCTCAGCTTTCCGCGGAAAAGCAGTTGCTGGCGGCGCTGGCCGGCGGAGCCATTGCCTTGGCGGCGCATGGTGGCAAGACGGCAGCCCGCGTGGCGGTGACGCCGTCTCCTGAGCCGGTTTCGAACTTCGCGCTCAGCGCGACCGAAGACATGGTTGCGGTATTCTTGACTTGGCTGGCCACGCAGCATCCGATTGCGGCGGGGGTCACGGCTGCCGCATTATTGACGGTTGTTGCGATGGCGATACGCCGTGTGTTGCGGGCCGTCAAGAGCCTGTTTGGTGTCCCGAAGAAAGAGCTGCCGCGCGAGCCGCGGCGCAATCTGAATGCTGCGTGATGAACATGACTCCTAAACCTACGAGTTCCAAGCCAAGCGACCCAAACTCGCCTTTCACCGATGTTCCTACTGCGGTTGAAGAGATCCGCGCAGGGCGGATGATTGTGGTGGTTGACGACGAAGACCGCGAGAATGAAGGCGATCTGACGCTGGCCGCCGAGAAGGTCACTCCGGAAGCGATCAACTTCATGGCCAAGTTCGGACGCGGACTGGTATGCCTGGCCATGACCGAGGAACGGCTGGATCATCTGCGCATCGGTCCCATGACCAGCGAGAACACTTCGCAATACGGGACAGCGTTTTGCGAGGCGATTGACGCGCGGGTGGGGGTAACGACGGGAATCTCGGCGCATGATCGCGCGCATACGATTAAGGTGGCTATTGATCCGGCGACGCGACCGTCGGACCTGGCGCGTCCAGGGCATATGTTCCCGCTGCGGGCGCGTAAAGGTGGAGTGCTGGTGCGCGCGGGACAGACGGAAGCTTCGGTCGATCTGGCGCGGCTGGCAGGCATGATACCGGCGGGCATTATCTGCGAAATCATGAAAGACGACGGCGCCATGGCGGGGGTGCCGGACCTGATTGAGTTTTGCCGCACGCACGAACTGAAGATGCTGACGGTCGCCGAGTTGATCCGCTACCGTATGCAGCATGAACGTTATGTGCATCGTGTGGGCGAGGCGATGGTGGAAACGAAGCACGGGGAATTTCGGCTGATTGCCTACGCGAGCGAAGTCGATGGCGGCGAAACCCACATGGCGTTGATCCGCGGCGATATCAGCGACTCGTCGGCACCGGTGCTGGTCCGAATGCACGCGCATTGCCTGGTGGGCGACGTTTTTGGCGCAACCGGCTGCGACTGCAATCAGACGCTTGAAGCGTCGATGGAAAGAATCGCCGAAGAAGGACGAGGGGCGCTGATTTACCTGCACACGACTTCCAAAGGCTTTTCAGCGGAAAAGATTGGCGAGCAGGCATTTCTGACTTTTCATCATGAGCGACGAATGCCGTCTCTCCCGGAGAACGAGCGCAAGATTCAACGCGAGATCGGACTGGGCGCGCAGATTCTCTCCGACCTGAATCTGGAGCGTATCCGGCTGCTGACGAATCATCCGCGGCGGGTGGCAGGCCTGGAAGGGTTCGATATAGAGATTGTGGAGCAGGTGCCGGTGAAGCTGGCGACACCAAGAGATGCGCGGTAGAAGGGCCGTAAGCCGTGCCTTGAGGGGCTAGAACGGCTTTCGCGGCGTGATTTCCTCATCTTTGATAAAGAACTGCGCTGAGCATTGCGAGGAGCCGCAGATTGTTGGCAAAAGGCCAGCCATCTGGCGGCGGGTAATCAAGCCCAGCGTGCCGCAGGACGGACAAGAAAGCACGGCCCAATAGGGATCTTCCTTTTCTCCGACCTCGCCGGCGTTCTCCAGTACGAACACGGTGCCGGGTTCCATCTGCTCGGGAATCCACTCGTTAATAATGCTCAATTCGCCGATCATCATGCCTCCCCGCCTTCCGATTGCGCTTGGTTGACGCTCATCTCTTACCCCAGTGCGGTTCTACGCAGTACGGCTTCGCCGCAACGACCGGAGCCGTACCGAACTTGCTGACTTCTTGCGCGCCTGCGTTTTTGCCTGAGCGACCTCGGCTCGAACACGGCGTACTTCGTCGCTCAGACATATATCGAACATCGGCTGGCGCGAGTTTTTTAACAGGTCCAAAACCTGCCGCGCGGAGGTACGTAGATAAAGATGGGTGCCGTCGCTGAGCAGGTGGTACTCCGAAGACGCGCGAACTGCAGCCGCCAGGTTGGTACCAAATTCGCGATGCAAGAACGAAATCACCTTGCGCATGCGCTGCAGGGAAAAGCCGCGGCGGCGGAGTTGGCAGATTACCGACACGGTGACCAGTTGTTCCCAGGTGTAAATGCGGCGACGTCCTTCGCGGTCCGGCGACACAATGCCGCGCTCATCCCACCACTGCAGCTGGCGGGCGGTGATTCCGGTGAGGGCGATCACGTCGTTGGATGTGAACTGTCGTTGCATTCTGCCAACTTTTGTTTCAAATCAAGAAGCTAAGGAAATGTTTGAAACATTCTAGGGGGCGGAGGCGCAATTGAAACAAGGTTTCGTTCTTCGCCATGTTGACTACGCGGGTACGCTGTTCAAGCCGTCTGAGTTTGTGCGTTCGCGCTTCCGGCATTAACATTGACTGCGATCAAAATCCTTTTATCGGGGCCAGTGAAATTCATGGTGCAAAAAGCGCGTGCCTGCTTTGTCTTGTTTGTCGTTCCCGTTCTGCTTTCATTCACGAGCTTCGCTCAGCAAAAGGAGCCAACGCGCAAACTGGAGGCCGGGCAAAAGAACACGCCTGCCGAGCCCGTAGCGTCGGCGACGGAAGACAAAGACGAAAAGAACGAGGGCGATCCGCTGTTCAAAGGTATGAGCTACCGTCTCGTCGGCCCGTTTCGCGGAGGACGATCTCTGACGGCGGCTGGAATCCCCGGCGACCCCAGCACTTACTATTTCGGCGCGACTGGCGGCGGAGTGTGGAAGTCGACCGATGGCGCGAACACCTGGTCTCCCATCTTTGACCACGACGGATCGCCATCCATTGGCAGCATTGCGGTGGCAGTGTCCGATCCAAATGTGATTTACGTTGGCACGGGCGAAGCCTGTCTTCGCGGCAACATCGCACAAGGCGACGGCGTGTGGAAATCGGTGGACGCGGGAAAATCGTGGAAGAACATAGGTCTGAAAGACTCGCGTGCCATCGGCAAAGTTATCGTGAATCCACGCAATCCCGATATCGTTTTCGTGGCTGCGCTTGGCCATCCTTATGGAGCGAATGTGGAACGCGGCGTTTTTCGCTCGCTCGACGGCGGCAAGACGTGGGAGAAAGTTCTCTACAAAGATGAAAATACGGGCGCGGTCGATGTCGCATTCGATCCGCAGAATTCCAACATTTTGTTTGCGACACTCTGGGAAACTCGACGCACGCCGTGGACGCTCTCCAGCGGCGGACCGGGCAGCGGGTTGTATCGCTCGAACGATGCCGGTGCGACGTGGAAAAAGCTGGAGGAGCACGGGCTTCCGAAGCCGCCGTACGGGCGCGTGGGTATCGCCGTGGCGGCAAACTCCGAACGCGTTTACGCGCTGATCGAAGCGAAAGATGGCGGACTTTACCGCTCCGACGATGGCGGCGACTCGTGGGACCTGGTCAATGGCAGTCACGGGCTCTTGCAGCGCCCATGGTATTACATGCATGTGATTGCCGATCCGCAGGATGCGAATACGGTGTACGTCGCCGATGTGGAGTTCTTCAAGTCAACCGATGGCGGCCGCAGCTTCAACAAGCTGAAAGTTCCGCACGGCGATAATCACGGGCTGTGGATCGATCCGAAGAACACGAAGCGCATGATTGCCTCGGATGATGGTGGCGTTACCGTCAGCCTCGACGGCGGGAAATCATGGACGCGCGAAGACAACCAGCCGACCGCGCAGTTTTACCACGTGGTCACCGACACGCGGACACCGTACTACATCTACGGATCGCAGCAGGATAATTCGAGCGTAGCCATTGCCAGCCGCAGCGATGATGGAGCGATCGACGAGGACGACTGGTATGCGGTTGGCGGCGGGGAAGCGGGATACATTGCGCCTGATCCGCGCGATCCGAACATTGTGTATGCCGGCGATTATCAGGGCAACATTACGCGGTTCGACCGCCGCACCAACCAGGTCCAGAGCATTGCGGTGTGGCCTGAACTTTCAGATGCGCGTGGCGCCGCTCCGCTGGACCATCGTTTTCAGTGGACCGCTCCCATCGTGATTTCTCCGCAGGACCCGAACACGATTTATTACGGAGGCGAGCGCGTTTTCAAAACAACCGACGCCGGGGTGCACTGGGAAGCGATCAGCGGCGACCTGACTCGCAACGACAAATCGAAGCAGCAGCCTTCGGGCGGAGCGGTGACGATTGACGATACCGGCACGGAATATTACGACACTGTTTTTTCCATTGCGCCATCGGCCGTGAGTAAAGGGTTGATCTGGGCGGGCACCGATGATGGGTTAATTCAGGTGACGCGGGATGAAGGGAAGAACTGGAGCAACGTTACTCCCAAGGACCTGCCGGAATGGAGCCGTATCAGCCTGATTGAAGCGTCGCCGCACGACGCGGGTACTGCATTCGTTGCCGTTGATCGCCATCAGAATGACGACCTCGCGCCTTACATTTATAAGACGACTGACTACGGCGCGAACTGGAGCAAGATTACGACCGGAATTCCGGAAGGGAGTTTCGTGCGCGCGGTGCGCGAAGACCCGAAGAAAAAAGGATTGCTCTACGCGGGGACCGAGCGCGGCGTTTTCGTCTCATTTGACGGTGGATCACATTGGCGGTCGTTGCAAATCAATTTGCCGATCGTTCCCGTGCACGACCTGATCATTAAGAACGACGATCTGGTACTGGCGACGCACGGGCGTGCGTTCTGGGTTCTCGACGATGTCTCGCCGCTGCGACAGTTCGCCGACTCTGTCGCTCAGGAAGATGTGCATCTTTACCAGCCGGCGACTGCGTATCGAATCCACATGGCCGAATCGCCCTCGCATTTGTGGTTTGCGGGGAAGAATCCGCCCAACGGCGTGGTCATTTATTACAACCTGAGGCACGCTCCGAAAGCGGAGCTGAAGCAGGAAGTGAAAATTGAAATCCTCGACTCGGCAGGAAAGGTGGTACGTGAATATTCGAGCACCAAGGCCGAGGCGCTCGACGAACCGCTCGATCCGGATGACAAGAAGCCCGAGAAAGAGATCAAGCCAGAGGTGGGGTTGAATCGCTTTGTGTGGGACCTCCGCTATGACGAGGCGGACCGCGTTCCCGGTTATTTCTTGTGGGAGTACAACGACGGCGCGAAAGGGCCGCTGGCCGCGCCGGGAAACTATCAGGTGCGTTTGACGGCGGATGGCAAGAGCCTGACGGCTCCGCTCGAAGTCAAGATCGATCCGCGAGTTACCGTTTCGCAGGGCGATCTGGAAAAACAGTTCAAGCTGGAGCTTGACATCCGCGAGCAGCTCAATCGGGTCTATGATGCGGTGAACCAGATACAGGACGTGCGCGAACAGTTGGCGGGACTGAAGAAACGTCTTGTACCTGGCGATTCCACCAAGGCGGTATTCGATGGCGCGAACGCGCTCGACGGGAAACTGATTGCGGTCCGCGATCCGCTGATTAATTTCAAAATCACCGCCAGCGAAGACTCGCTCGCGTATGCGCCGGGCATCGACGCGAAGCTGGCTTATCTTTCTCTGGGAATCGCCGGCTTCGCTGACGCGGCTCCGACCGCATCGCAATACGAGGAATTTGAGAAGCTGAAAAAGCAGACCGACGAACTACTGGCGCGCTGGAATGATGTCCGCAACGCGGATATTGTGAGCTTCCAGAAACTGGCGGCTGAACAGAACATTCACTCGATCTATGTGCCCGACGCGCGCAGCGAACGGGTGCGGGGTGGGGGCGAAGGCGGGGACGAGGAATAGACGACGGATTGCGGGCTGTCTAGGGGTGGACGAGGAAGTTACACCAGAAGGTCAGCACAGCTTCACGACAGCGGCCCACGCCCACCGTGTTAGATAAACATTTCGTCGTGCGGAACGCCGGCGCCGTTTTTGGGGTGGCGTCGTTTCTGTCCCAGGAAAACTTCGACCCCAGTGGTGATTGCAGCCATAAGGCCGTTGACCTGACGCAAGGGGGAGACTACGGTTTTGTGCACGATTTCGCTGGTCTCTTCTACTCGATCCATGGTGCGGTTCAGGAGTTCGTCAGCGCGGATGACTTGCAGGCGCGTGCGGTCAAGAGCGTCGGTGAGCGTGGCATCAATGCGCGCGAGTTGATTGCGAATCAGATTGCTCGACTCCGCGGCATTGGTGCTGATGACGTCGATCTTCGGACGCAACTCAGTGAGTGTGCTCTGGAAGGCTTCAATGGTAGGCAGGGTCTTGCTCGTTACTTCGGCGGCCAGAGCTTCCATGCGCGCGGTGCTCTTGCGGACGGCAAGGAAGAGACCGAGCAGAATTCCGGCCTGCAGCAACACGGCGAACGTCGTTATCGCGATAAAAAGTTTTAGGAGGTTGTCATCCATAGATGATCCTGTTTTTGCTCCGACCGCTTTTTGCCTTGACCGCGCGCCGCTAGATATTCTTGGGCGGTTCGGCTCCCGCGGCGGTCGTCTCGGAATACGCCTGACGGCCGGCTTCATAAGCGGAGCGGAAGCGCTCTTTCTGCTGGTTGAGCACATCGTTGCCGCGGTTCATCCACTCGCCTGCCTGTTCGCGGGCGCGGCGAGCTTGCTGGCGAGCTTTCTCGCTGCCTTCCTGCGCTTTGGAGCGAATTACATCGCGCATCTCATCGCCCGAGCGCGGAGCATAGAGCACGCCGACCACAGCCCCCACGCCAAGTCCCGCCAAAAACCACAAAAAGCCGTTGCCGTCACGTTCCGCCATAGCTGCCCCCTTCAATTCTTTTCGATACTCGCTCTCTACGGATGGTAGCACCCTGAAATGTGAAACACAATTCACTGCGTACCGTCCCGATGCGGTTACCGCCACTGTTAGAGAAGAACCGACGCCGCGGGGTTGCCGCCTGTTGCGATCAAGATGCGCGAAAGAAACGCTTGTGCGCGCCGCGCCAAAGACGGACAATGAGCGTTCGCAGGAGGCGCTTTTTGTCCGATCGCAAGTACCGGCAACGCGGATACCAGGATTCGGGAGCGGGAGCCAAAAAAGAGTTCGAGAAGCCATCGGCTCCGAAAAGAGAGAATACCTTCGGGCCGCGTCCGCTGAACATGCCGGGTACGCGCACGGTTTCGCGTTGCGCGGAATGCGGAGCTCTGCTGCAGAAACTTTCCGATCCTCTCGGCCAATGCCCGAAATGCGGATTCGACCTGCACGCCTGCAAACAGTGCGAACACTTTGATCCGTCCAGCCGCTTCGAGTGCAATCAGCCGATTCCCGCCCGCATTTCTCCCAAAGACAAACGCAACGACTGCCAATTTTTCTCCATTCGAGTGATGGTGGAAAAAGAAACCTCGAGCAAGGGCAGTCAGCGTCCGAACGACGCGCGCGCGGCGTTTGACAGCTTGTTCAAAGACTGACGGTTCAGGCGATCGGACGAAAATCAGGCGTTTCCACTTTGAGCAGAAGGTACGCATCTTGCAGCGTACGAACTACCTGCAATTCAGGGCGAGTCTTTTCCGTGATCATCTGAAACATGCGCGCCATTCCGAAAATGAAGTCCTTGGGAATGACCAGGATTCGCATGTATCCCTTTGGGAACGCGGGCGGGGACGCGGCTATTTTCCTGATGGCCTCGCTCGAAAATTCGAAGTCAGTCACACCGGAGAAATCGAGAATGCCGCGACAAGGCGGATGCGACGCCATGTAATCGGTAGTTTGGGAGTAGAAATCCAACAGGATGGCACCGGTCATGCTGCCGGTGAGAGTCGCGCGAAGGACGTTGTTCCGGGCGTCGAAGTCCACTACCACGGCCATAGAGGGCCTCGCCGAACCATGCTGGAACCATTCTAACAGTTGGTTCTGGAAGCAGGTTCCGTTGCGTTCTCGCGCCCGCAGCCTCGTTACGGTTTCTGCGTGGGACGCAGCAGGATTTCGCTAGCGAATGATTGCGGCGCCTGGGTGGCGAGCATTCCGACGACGTGGGCGACGTCTGAGGCTTGCAGCATCTTGTCGGAGTTCTTTCCTACGTGCGGGCTGAAGGCGGTGTGGACCGATCCGGGACAAATGACGGAGACGCGAATGTTGTAGGCACGCAGTTCTTCGGCGACGGAGTAGGTTAATCCGTTCAGTCCCCACTTCGAGGCAGCGTATGCGGCGCCATTCGGCAAAGGGTTCTTGCCGGCAAGCGAAGAGATATTGATGATGTGTCCGTTGCGGGTCTTGATCATGATCGGGGCCAGACTGCGGATGCAGTAGTAAATGCCGCGCAGATTGGTGTTGAAGATGCGATCCCAGTCGTCGGGCGCGAGTTGATGCAACGGTCCCGGCGGTCCGGCAATGCCGGCGTTATTGACCAGAATGTCGAGGCGCTGGAAGTCGCGCTCGATGAGCTTGGCCAGCGCCTCGACGGAGGCGAGCTCGGTAACGTCGCACTCGATGACTGAGGCTGCTGGCGAGGCTGGGCAGCTTGCCTGAATCGCGGTCTTGGTTTGTTCGAGCGCTGGTCGGGATCGACCGCAGAGGACAGTGTGGGCTCCAAGTTCGGAGAGCTTAAGGGCGACGGCTTGACCGATGCCGCGTCCGGCGCCTGTGACCAGCGCAACTTGGTTTGCCAGCGGCAGACTGGTCGAGGACGGGTTGGAAGAGGGCATCGGCAAAACAGGCTCCTTTGAGTCCCACTATTGAGTCCCACTACTTGAGTCCCGCTATTCTATTTTGTGGAGACGCTGCTATGGCAAGACGGAACCGGGGAGTGGCTATCACCTCTTGCTTGCTGCACCTGCGGTGGGAATCTGAGACGATGGGTCATTTGCCTGTAATCTATCGTCTGCGATCTGCCGTCCGTAATCTACAATTTTGTGTGTAATCCACAGTTTTGTGCTTTTTCCGCATCTAAGACGGCAGGAGGCGCAAAGCGTACAAGCCGCTTGCCTTAGCGGTAGTACATCCTTATAATCCGCACACCGGAATAATGTTAAGCCTGCTTTTTGAGGCGGCCCAGGGTTTCCGCGACCGCCGACATGGCAACAGAAATGCCGGTGGGTTGGTAAAAGTACTGGTGGCGAAAGACCGATCCATGGTGCAAGCTCGACGCCAGGCTTGATTGACACTAGGCAAGATAGTAAAACTCCCGCTTCCCCCGAAGAGTTAAGGAGCCATAGGAATGAAGAAGATCGTTCTCGCGATGTTGCTGGTAGCCGCGGTTACCGCCGTCGCTCAAACTGCTCCCGCGCCGGTGCCACAAGGCACTGCGCCAGTGCCACAAGGCACCGCGCCAGTGCCGCAAGGCGCAGCCCCGGCCCAAGCGGCGCCAGCCCAAGCGCCTGCGCCGAAGAAAGAAATGAAAGACCCGGCCGAGTACAACGCCTACATGGGCGCCGCGAACCAGACTGACCCGGCGGCAAAGATCAGTGGATTTGAAGCTTTTGTGACGCAGTTTCCTAACAGTTCTTATAAGGAAGACGCGCTGGAGCTTTTGATGGGCGCGTACCAAAAGACGAACAACATTCCCAAGACCATCGAGACCGGGCAGAAAGTGTTGCTGGTGAACCCTTGCAACCTTCAAGCGTTGGCCGTGATTACGTATATCAAGCAGACGACGGCGGCTGGTGCGACGGCGCAGCAGAGTTTGACCGAGGCGGGCCAGAACGGTGACAAGGGATTGCAATGTTTGCAAACGGCAACCAAGCCGGCTGAGATGCCAGCGGCGGACTGGGACAAGCTGAAAGCGACCGCAACGGGAATCTTCAACAACGCAGTTGGGATGAGCGCTTACTCCGCCAAGGATTATGCGAGCGCGCAGACACATCTGCGGGCCGCGGTCGCCGGCGATCCGACGAATCTGACAGAAGTGTATTATCTGGCGCTCGCTGACTTGGCGCCTGGACCAGCCGAAAACGACCTGGAGGGACTTTTCTACGTGGCTCGCGCCTCAAACTTGCAGACCGGCGCGGGCAAAGCCCAGATCGCCGACTTCGGCAAGAAAAAGTATGCAAAGTATCACGGGACCGAGGACGGATGGAATGATGTGCTGGCGCTAGCCGCCACTGCGACCAAACCTCCGGACAATTTCGCGATTACGAAGTACGTGCCGCCGACCCCGGCCGAGCAGGCGGCCGCTTTGGTGAAGAGCAAAAAAGTCGAAGAAATGAGCTTCGCGGAATGGCAGATGGTGCTCTCCGAAGGCACTCCCGAAGACGCCGAGAAGGTGTTTAGCGCGCTGAAGGGAAAACCGCTGCAGATGCAGGCCCATATCATCACGATAGATCCTCCAGATAAGACGACCGACGCCAAAGGCAAGAGCGTCGACTCGCCTACCAGACTGCACTTGGCTGGTAGCCAGGACGATATCGATGCCAAGCGCGCCGACATCGATTTGACCATGACTGGGGTGATCCCGAAGGCGAGCATGCCGAAAGAAGATACGGACTTCCAGTTTGGAGGAACGCCGGTATCTTACGTAGCAAAGCCGTTTGTCATGACGATGACCGATGGAACTCTGCTGGTGAAAGCGGCGCCGAAAGCGCCGGTTCATCGCAAGCCAGCGGCGCACTAGGAGCGAGTCAGACGCAGGTCTTAGGTGTCAGGTCTTAGGTCCGAGGTCTTAGAAAAAGCGCTCGAACTCTAGATGTGGCGATAAATAAGGAAGGCGTCCCGATGGGGCGCCTTTTTTCTTGCCCTGGCATGTGTTGCTCAGTCACGACTTTCTGAGAACTGAGACCTAAGACCTGTGTTTCTACCTGACCTGCTTTCTTTCCAAAGTCAGAGGGCGCGCGCTTCTAGGCGGGCGCTTGGCGCCGGCGCGCAGCGGGCGAACATCGATCTTCAGTTCCTGCATGGTGCGGCTCAGCGTGTTGCGGTGCATCCCCAATTGTCGCGCTGCCTTGCATTGATTGCCGCGGTTCTCTTCAAGCACGGTGATGATGAATCGCTTTTTGAATTCGCGAACGGCTTCCGAATAAAGGATATTGCTTTTGTACATCTGAAGAATGAGAGCTTCCAATTGATCTTTCACGTGCCGCCTCGATTCCGTATGTTTCCTTCGTCGTAATTCCTGGTCGTATCAATAATTACTTCGACTGCGGCAGGAGCTTCGGAACATTGTCCGTTGCGCCATGGGTCTGCCGCATGTAATCCAGGCCCTGATAGAAGCGATGCCGCAACTCCGGAGGAGCGAGCCAAATTGCGGCCCTTCCACCTACCAGAAAATATGGAGCCAACTCTGAGCCATCAAGCCACTTTGCCGCCGGTGCAAAAGCGGCCACTGCGGTGAGCACAATCGCCACCACCAGAACGCCGCGGAGAAGCCCGAGGACCGCACCCAGCAAACGATCCAACGAACTCAGGCCGGCTTTCTTCATAGCCCAGCGAGCGATCCGTCCGGCGATCCCGGCCACGAGCAGGACCGCGAAAAAAATAATCAGAAAGCCGGCAATCTCGCCCAGCCACGGCGATTTCAAATGGGGCGCGAACCAGTCCGCCAGGCGCTGATATTGCCAGGCGGCCAACAGATATCCGATGGCCAAGCCAGCCAATTTGAAAGCCTCAAAGAAAAAGCCCTCAATGGCCGCCCCGATTACGGAAAACACCAAAAAGCCGATGATGATCCAGTCCGCAATGCCCATGCTTTGTCGGCGAACTAGATTTCCAATTTGCGTCCCGTTAATTGCTGGTAAGCCCCGAGGTACTTATCGCTCGTCCGCAGCGCAACCTCATGGGGGAGGGCTGGCGCGGGCGGTTGCTTGTTCCAGCGAATTTCTTCGAGGTAATCCCGAACATACTGCTTGTCGTAGGAATCCTGCGCCTTGCCCGGTTGGTAGGAATCGGCCGGCCAGAAGCGCGAGGAATCCGGTGTGAGCACTTCATCCGCCAAGGTGATGCCTTTGGCGGTTTGCCCAAATTCAAACTTGGTGTCGGCGATGATAATGCCGCGCTGGCGCGCATAGTCTGCGGCCTTCTTATAGATACGCAACGTGATGTCGCGCAGCTGCTGGCTCAGTTCGGGATCGACCAGCGTGCACATTTCTTCGAATGAAATGTTGATATCGTGGCCGGTGGTCGCCTTGGTTGCCGGAGTGAAAATCGGCTCGGGAAGTTGGTCGGATTCTTTCAATCCCGCCGGCAGCGTGATGCCGCAGACTTTGCCGGTTGCTTTGTATTCCTTCCAGCCGGAACCGGAAAGGTAGCCGCGCGCAACGCACTCGACGGGAAACATGTCGGCACGCATGACCATCATGGAGCGTCCGCGGAGTTCTTCGGCGTGAGCGCGAACCGCCGCAGGATAGCGGCTGACATCGGCCGTGACGAAATGGTTGGGGACAATGTCCTTGAGAAAGTCGAACCAGAACAGAGAAATCTGGGTCAGGACGCGGCCCTTGTGTGGAATGCCGGTCGCGAGAACGTAGTCGAAGGCCGAAATACGGTCGGTGGCCACGAAGAGAAGGTGATCGGGATCGAGGTTGTACACGTCGCGGACTTTGCCGCTGGCGTGGAGCTCTAATTCGGGGTAGTCCGTCCGCAATAAAACGGTGTCTAGGATTTCGGGGCTCATGTGGATTTCACCGGCTAGAAAACTTTGCGTATTCTAGCTGTCGCCAAGAATTTGTCAACGCTTTCCATCATTGGCCCCAAGCAACACGGCATGCGGCCGGAGGGAAAGGAGTTGACAGTTCCAGTGTACGGGAGAACCCTTGTCTGTGGCGGGTTTTAGCGAGGCAGTGATGTGGAAAAACTGAGGAAGGCTCTGGAAAAAAGGGCAGCCGGTTTCTCACCGGAAAAAGCATCACGGCATGAAGGTTGTCAATAAGGTTTTAGCTTGTTTTTGGCAGGCGCGGTCATCGACGTATGGGTTTAAAAATGGCTGGGCCACTTGCGGGCGGCATGGAAGACACGGATCAACTGCACAACACCGCCGCGCACGCGATACGGAACTATATACGGCGTTCCCGAAACAACTAACTCGCGAGTGCCGGAGATCCGACCGGGACGGCCTGAAGATGGGAACCGCTCGAGATCTTCTACAGCACTCCGAATGACCGCAACAGTTCTTTCGGCGGCGGCTAGGTTGTCGCGCGAGATATACTCCGCCAAGGCGTCCAAATTATTGATCGCTGCTCGTAGCCACTCAACGCGCACGACGGGTCCACTTCTTCAGCACCCGCTGCACTTCCTCCTCGCTGGCGAAGTCGCCAGCGTCAGCCTCGGCTAGACCCTTCTTGATTTCATTGATCTGCCATTCATTCACGCTGACATATTCCTGGATCGCCTGGGCGGCGACGAACGAGCGGGTGCGGTTCATCGATTTCGATATACGGTCGAGCTGTTTTTTCAGTTTGGCATCCAGACGAAGAGTGAGAACCGAAGATTCGGGCATAATGTATACATTATATACCAGATGTACACATCATCATCGGTTTCTTCATGGGGGTCGACCGACCTTCCGTTTACGCGGCCCCAAACCGCACCGACACCAGCTTCGATACGCCGGGCTCCTGCATGGTCACGCCGTAGAGTACGGGCGCAATGCTCATGGTCTTCTTGCTGTGCGTGATCAGAATGAACTGGGTCTGCACGCTCATTTCGCGCACGAGTTCGGTGAAGCGCGCAATGTTCGACTCGTCGAGCGGAGCGTCAACTTCGTCGAGGATGCAGAATGGGCTGGGCGTGTACTGGAAGATTCCAACGAGCAGAGCGAGCGCGGTGAGCGCCTTTTCGCCGCCGGAAAGTAGAAGCACATTCTGCATTTTCTTTCCCGGAGGTGACGCCACCACGTCAATGCCGCTTTCCGCGCTGTTTTCGATGTCGGTCAAGCGCATGAAGCCCTGACCTCCGCCAAACAGGGTACGGAAGGTGACCTGGAAGTTCTCGTTGATTTTGTGGAAAGCTTCTTCGAATTTCTGCCGCGAGACCTGATCGATTTCTTTGATGGTGGCGGCGGTATCGGCGATGGCGTCGAGCAGGTCCTTTCTCTGGGTGGAGAGAAACTCATGGCGCTCAGCGGTTTCTTTGTATTCCTCGAGCGCCATCATGTTGACAGGGCCCATGGCATCGAGCCGCGCGCGCATTTCGCGGTGAGCCTGATCTTCGGCGGCAAGCTCGTCGCCGGTGACGAGCGAAATGGCGGTGTCGGCCATCAGGACCGGGCGCTCGATTCCGAGTTCGTTCAGGCAAGTATCGGCCAGGTGTTGCAGATCGGATTGCAGCTTGGCTGCGGCGGCTGAAAGTTCTCCGCGCCGGTCCCGAGCGAGATCGAGCTGCTGGCGCGTAGTGCGCAGGAGTTCGTCAATTTCGGCGAGGCGGGATCGCACCTGCTCCGATTCGAGTTGCAGCAAGCCTTCCCGAGCTTCTCCAGCATTGCGCTCGGCTTCGAACTGCAGGAACTGTTCGGCGAGCATCACATTCTCGCTCTCGCGTTGAGCGATTTCGGCACTGGCCGATTCCATTTGCGATTGCAAAGCTGCGGTCCGTTCCAGCATCTCGGCAAAAAGGGTTTCGACGCGCTGCAGCAGGCTGGTTGCGGAGCGGTGGCGCTCCAGCAAAGTAGCTACGTTAGCAGTTCGCTGGGAAGTGGCTTCAGCGGCGGTGTCGCGCTGGCTGCGCAGAGTGGCGAGGCGGTCGTGGCCTGCGGCCAGTTCGATTTCCAGTTGGCTGCGCGTCGCCTCGATGGCCGAAAGCTCGGCTTGCCACGAAGTGATCAGGCTTTCCTGCTGCTGGCGTTCGGCCGCGAGCCGTTGCACTTCGCGTTCGCTAACCGCGATGCGCTCATGCACCCGAGACATTTCGTTTTCCAGTTGCTTCAGCAAATGCCCGGAAGTCATCGCCTGCTTCTCGGCTTCGCGCTTTTCGTCTTCGAGGCGATCGAGCAGGGAAGTGTAGTCCTTGATCTCGCGGGTCAGGGTTAGCGCCAGAATTTCTTTTTCGCGCAGCGCTCGTTCGAGTTCTTCGAGCAGACGCAGCACATCGCGCAGTTCGCGCTTCATCGAAAGCGGGCCTTCGCTGCGCTGCTTGCCGCCGGTAACAGTCACGTTGTGGAAGCACTCTCCGGTTTGCGAGAGAAAGAACGCGTCAGGACTGGACAGCGCCAGTTCGCGGGCCACTGCAGGATCCTGCACGATGTAGCCATTGCCCAGCTTGGGCAGAATCACTTCAAGCGATTTGCCGAATCCGTTGAGCACGCGAATCGAATTCTTGAGGGGAAGGACGGTGTCGTTGAGGGGAGTGTAATGAAGGCTCTCATCGGCGACGAACGAAAATTTTGCCTGCGAGTCTTCGGGATGGACGAGGAAAGTGGCGCGTCCATCGACATCGGAACGCAGGAGGCGCAGACCTTCGTCAGCCGCGCCCCATGACTTGACCACGACATAGTTCAGTTCGTCGCGAAGAAAGTCTTCTACCACGCGCTCGTAGCGCGGTTCGACTTCGAGGAAATCAGCGAGCACGCCAGCGGGAGTGTTTCCGCCTTGCATGGCGCCGGATTGAAACAGGCGACGAACCGACTCGGTGGAATAACCGTGCTCGGCGATGATGGCTTCGAGAGAACCTCTTTTGCCGAGCGCGGTCGCGTATTCGGAGCGGATGGAATCGAGGTGTTTCTTGGTTTCGCCTTCGGCAGAACGCTTCGCCTCGAGGGTCTCGCGCAGGCCCGCGATCTCTGCCGACAAGCCATCGACGCGCTGTGAAACGCTCTCGAACTCCAGGGTGATCTGGCCGCGTTGTCCGCCGAAAGTTTCCGATTGCGACGACGCGGTCGCAATCTCAGAGTACAGACGCTGCTCTTCACGGCCGATGCCTGCCAGACGCTCCTGCGATTGCGCGAGTTGATTGCGCAGATTGGATGCACTGCCCACCGCTTCGAGAATGTGAGTACGATGAGACTCCTGTCCTCGCTCAAGTTCGTCCAGGCTGGCCGCTGCGCACGTCATCTCGTGCTGACTTACGGCGAGGTCCTGTTGTGCGGCAGCAAGATCGGCTGCTGCCGAATCGAGTAACTGCTGGTGACTGTTGCGCTCTTCCTCGAGCGCGGTGAGGCGCTGTTGGGCGTGGGCAAGTTCCGCGCCGGCGGAGGCGGTGCGCGCGGTTAGTTCGGCGCAGCGCTCTTCATTGGTGCGAACACGCGCTTTGCCGCGATCACCCTCGATGGCAATCTGGTTGAGCCGGTCGCGATTCTGCCGGGTTTCGGTTTCGATCGCGTATCCGCGCTGCATGCGCTCGGAGTGGTCTTGCTCCAATTCGTGCACGCTCTCGGTTTGCAGGCGAATTTCCTCGCCCAGTTGCAGAATTTGTGAATCGAGCGCCACGGTTTCCTGGTCCATCTGGGTGAACTTGCTGGCGAGGACGACGCGCAGTTTAGCGCGCATTTCATCGCGCAACTTGGCGTAGCGCTCGGCTTTGCTGGCTTGGCGTTTGAGCGAGTTCATCTGCCGTGTGACTTCTTCGAAGATGTCGTTGACGCGGTTCAGATTCGTTTTGGCGTCTTCGAGGCGCGCTTCGGCAAGGCGCTTTTTCGTTTTGAATTTTGTGATTCCGGCGGCTTCTTCGATGATGGCGCGGCGATCGGTGGGTCGGCTGCTCAGGATCTGACCGATGCGTCCCTGCTCGATGAGCGCGTAGGATTCCGGACCGAGGCCGGTGCCCATAAAGAGTTCCTGAATGTCGCGCAGGCGGCAGAGCTTTCCGTTCAAGAGGTATTCGCTATCGCCACTGCGGAACAGGCGGCGGGTGACGGAGATTTCTCCGGCGTGATGGTTTTGCTGATTGAACTTGCGGCGGCGGATTTTCAGAACTACCTGCGGGACGGTCGCGACGGCGGCTTCGGCTACGGGCGATTCGCCAGTCTGTCCGGTTTCGGCGGCAGCGTCGTCGGCCAGTTCTTCGGTTTTTCCCGGCTGAGCTTCTTCTACGGCGCGTTCAGTTTCGGCGGCTGCCTGAGCACGCACCTCGGCTTCGTCCCAGTTTTCGCTTATGCTTTCGCCGGCGGGCAAGTCATCTAGAATCTCAATCTCGGTGGGCGCACTGGTGTCTGGTCCGCCATAAATCTCGGGGTCGATCAGGGTCAGCGACACTTCGGCCATGCCGGTCGGATTGCGGTCGCGCGTACCAGCGAAGATTACATCCTCCATGCGCGAGCCACGCAGGGTTTTGGCCGACTGCTCGCCGAGCACCCAGGAGATGGCGTCGGCGATGTTCGACTTGCCGCAGCCGTTGGGGCCGATGATGGCGGCGATGCCTTCGCCGTGAAATTTCAGTTCGGTGCGATCGCAGAACGACTTGAATCCCAGGATTTGCAGCTTTTTGAGTTTGAGCAAAGTGACTCCTTCGTTACAGACGCGGATACGTGCCATCCGCGGACCCGGTTGGCGCTGGCTGGAGGGCGCTGCAAATCGCGGGAATCAGGGGTTAACTTCGGCGGATCAGAGCTTTTGATTAGCCGACAGCTGTTAACTCTTCAGGTTCCTCGCTGCTCACATGATTGGATGCCGTGCCTTGAACGTCTGCCTGAACCGGAACGCCATCCATACTTTGAACCAACTCTAACGGCGAATACGGGGATGGGTCAAGTGATAAAACACCATATATTGTGGCACCCACTCCAGTAGCGCCTTTAGTTGCACACACACTACAACCATTTCGCGCAAAATGCGGGTGAGGAATGGGAAGGCGGGAGAATTGCGAGAGCAATAAAACTCTACAACCGGCTGAGGGGAGATTCAAGGGCTGGAAGTGCTTTGGCTGGCGGCTAGGGCAACGTCAAGTCGCGAATATCGGCGAGATCGAGCTCGGGATCGGCGGAGGCTGACGAAGAGGGCATCGAGCAGCGATCGCGCAGCGGACCGCTGAAGAGCTTCTTGCCGTTCCAGATAATGCGGAAGTCGCCGGGTTTGGGCAGCAATTCGGGACGCAAGTAGAGCCGAATGCGTTTGACGTCGTGGGTGTGGATTTCGATGGTGTTATCGGTCTTAACCCGTGCGTCGATGTCAGATTTGGGGGGCTTGCCGTCCAGTATTTCGACCCAGTAGGCGCGGGTGGCGAGGGCATCGGTTTCGATCAGGTCGACCGTGCGCGGAAAGGGATTGCGGACTTTGTTCTGGAAGAAAGGCAGCGTCAGCCCTTCGTCGGATTCTAAGGTGATGTCGTGGCCGTGTTTGGGCAGAATTTTCAGTTCAGGCGCAGTCGCTGGATGGAAGTCGTTCATCGCGGACTGGGTCGTAGTGGAGCAATCGGGAGTGATGGTGGTGTCATTCTCTCCGTGGATCAGGAGCAGCGGAAGGTTTCTGGCGTTGGCGAGACCGGCTTTGACTTGCTCGTTGCACTGGCCCGCGCCCATCTGGGTCACGACGGCTGCGAAACGGTGCGGCCACAGCGTGGCGTAATAGAGCGCGCCAGTGCCTCCGTTGCTGAAACCGGTTATGTAGATGCGATCGCGATCGACGTTGAAGCGCTCCAGAACGTCATTGAAAACGGCGTCGAAGCGGCGAGCGATCTCAGGGGTCCACCAGTATCCAGCGGCTTGCGGATAGAGGACGAGATAATCCGTCTGTGCGACGACGTCTTCAGCGGAGTTCACGGCGTCAATGGCATAACCGGCGCCGCCACTGAGATAGACGAGCAGCGGTGCGGGTCGGTCGCCGGAGGCGCGGTACGAAGGCGGAACGCGAAGCAGGTAGGGAATCTCTGGATTGTCTTTTGTGGCCGGAACAACCTCGAACGAGGTCCCGGATTTTCGATGTGGAGGTCTCTGCGGCAACGGGCGATGGCATTCGTCAACCGTGGGCGATGGACGTTCAGAACCGCTATGGGCCTCGGTGAGCTGTCGAATTTCGGACTGGATAAGAGTGCTTGAACTTGGCTGCAGGTTGCGCAGAAGGGCAGCCGGGAGATCATTGCCAAGCAGATCAGTGCCAAGCAGATCAATGCTAAGCAGATCAATGCCACGCCGCGACGCGATCGCCAGCGCGAGAGAATGCCTGGCCGCGTCGTTTGAGGGAACAGCCGACGAGGGAACGTCCGACGAAAGAAGTGGGGTGAGTTGCCCTGCGGAGATGGGAACATCGGGACTCAGCAGAACCGACTCGAGGGCGGCCTGTTGCGTGTCCGGTGACTTGAGCCAGCCATCGAGCGACTCGCCTCGTGTGCGCGATTCGAGTTCCATTTGCGCGGTCTCATGAACGATGGTGTCGTAATTCGAATAGCTCCCATCCAGGATGAGCTGCTCGATGACACCTGACTCGGGCGACCACCAATAGCTGAGCTTGATGGTTCCCGTGGGAGATGTGCCTTCAATGTGATGACACGGCTTGCCATGGATGACTTCGTCGTCGACCCAGCGAAAATCCAGCCCGAGCACGGCACTGCCGTGCCAGATTTCTCCTCTGGCCGGGGGTGTCGGCGGAAGCGGCATTACTTCGTGCACGGCGCCAATGAGATGGCTGGTGGTTTCGCGCGCGATTTCCCAGGGATAGCGAGCGTCCCCGATCGCGGATACTTCCATGGCTTCGGAAAAATGCGTTGGTCGCGCCCGCATCCGTTTCTGAAAATCAGGCCGCTCGTGAGCAAGTTGGTCTTTGCCCTTGGAAACGTATTCAGTCAATTCCGCGGATTCACGATTGCGCTGAAAGCCAAGGGCGATGCTTCCGGAGTTCTCCGCGGTGACCAGTACGTGAGTGCGAAAACGGGCCTCGGTTTGAAACTTCTCTTCATCCCTGTCTTTGTTTTTGCTGCTTTGGCTCTGCCGATGAAACGAGTAACCATAGATCAGGTGATCGCCGGGACGCAGATCATAATGCCAGGCAGGCGTTGTCGTCGTCTGAGCGGCGGCGAGGGAGGAGAGGAAAAGGGACGAGAGGAAAGCGGCAATTCCCGCAACGATGAGAACAACGCTGAAAACAACGAAAGGCGCTGACGGGAAACGAGCTTTGTCGGCAGACTTGATTTCGGCAAACTTCACGCAGTCATTTCTTGCGCTCGACGAGGTAGTGAGCGAGATCCTTGAGAGTAGACGCTGCGGGGCCGTATTCGTTTAGTTCGGCGCATGCTTTTTCGACCAGAGCATCGGCTTGGCGAAGCGATTGTTCGATCCCGAATAGCGCGGGGTAGGTTGTTTTTTCCGCAGCGGTGTCTTTGCCAGCGGTTTTGCCCAGTTGCTCGGAAGTTTGGGTCACGTCGAGTACATCGTCCACGATCTGGAAGGCCAAGCCGATCGACTCGCCATAAGTGCGCAGGTGGGCGATCTCAGGACTGGTTGCGCCGGCGAAGATTCCCCCACTGACGACGCTGGCCGTGATGAGCGCGGCGGTCTTGGAGCGGTGAATATATTCAAGGGTGGCGAGGTCGGGCTTTTGGTGTTCGGCTTCGAGGTCGACGACCTGGCCTCCGATCATGCCGTCGATGGTGCCGGTGGCGTGTGCGATTTCGCGGATGATGGCAACGCGAGCTTCGGCGGAACAAATCAGTTGGGCCAGCACTTCGTAGGCCTGGGTTTGCAGCGCGTCTCCGGCGAGGATGGCGATGGCTTCTCCGAAGACCTTGTGGCTGGTAGGGCGGCCGCGGCGCAGGTCGTCATTGTCGAGAGCCGGCAAATCGTCGTGGATCAGCGAGTAGGTGTGCAGCATTTCGAGAGCCGCCCCGACTTGCTCGATGCCGGGAGGCGGTGATCCTGCGGATGACCTGGTATAGGATTTTGCGGCAATCATGCGCCCCGATTCCATGCAGAGGATCGGACGGAGACGCTTGCCTCCGGCGAAGACACTGTGGCGCATGGCCTGATGAATCGAGATGGGATGTTGGGAAGCGGGCGGCAGAAGCTCCTCGAGAGCGATGTCCGCAGTTTCACGCCCCTGCTCCAAGACTTTTTTCAGCATGGCATCGCAGTATAACAAGGCGGGCAGGTGGGTGGGGCAGGTCTTAGGTGTCAGGTCTTAAGGTCTTAGAAAATCCTGGTTGCTTCGGTTTTCCTAAGACCTAAGACCTGGGGTTTTCATGCGGCGGCGCGGTGGGCCATTCCGTTTTGCAGCGAGCGAACCACTTCCAGACCGCGGGGCTCACAAATGTCGGAGGCGCCCAGGCTCATAGCTTCGGCCCAGAGTTTGTCATCCGCGAGGCGGTGCGTACCCACAATGCAAAGGGCGGGGAACTCACGGTGCAGACGCTCGACTTCGTCGGGTCCCGATGTTTCCAAATCAAGCACCAGCGCGTCGGCGCGGTTCCGCGCGATCGAGGAGCGAACCTCCTGGTAGGAGTGGGTCCAACAAACGGAGTTAAAGTGGCGGCAAAGAGTGGCTACGAGAGTCTGACCGGTTTGAGGGTCGTGCTGATACAGAACTACCGAAAGTGACTCCATAATTCCCCCTGACTCGCTGCAGTTTCGCGGCGGCCTCGGCTGCGACAGCAAATTGCCAGCACAGGCGTTGTCATTTCCGATCCGAGTGTTGCGACGGCTGCGTCTTCGTTGTTTTACTTGCGCAGCGCTTTCTCGGCCGGGGGCTCGAACGGTTCAGTTTGCAGTTTGCCGTTCTGTTTTAACAGAATCTCTACTTTTCCTTCCGCGTCCTCCAGTTGTTTTCTACAGTTGGCGGAAAGTTGCATGCCCTCTTCAAAGAGCGTCAGAGATTTTTCCAGAGGAACCTCACCCTTTTCCAGTTCCTGCACAATTTTCTCGAGACGCTCGAGGCAATCTTCAAACTTCACCAATCGACTTGCTCCTGGAAACATTGTAAGCCGTTTGGGTGAGGGAATGCGCAGGGAAATTGTCTAATGTTGTAAATCTTTCGGGCACCCGTTTCTCAAAACTAGACAGAGGCGGGACGTCCGGAGCCGAGGGCCTCGAGAACGTCGACGGCAGAAGTGTAGCGACCTTGTGGAGCGCTGATCTGCGCACCCTGCACCCGATCACGCACCGCCGCCAGCATTTCGCGGGCGATAGCGATGCCTTCCTCGCGGGCGGCTTCCGGAGATGCGGCTCGCGTCATACGGTTGAGGATCTCGTCGGGGACAGAAACACGCAGTTCGTTTTTCATGAACTCGGCGTTGCGGGCGCTGACCAGGGGCCAGATTCCGGCGACCACCGGAATGCGGCAGTGCTCAATGCGCTTCAGAAAATTCTCCAGCAGGCTGAGATCGAATACCGGCTGAGTCACGGCATATTCCGCGCCAGCCTCCACTTTGTATTCGAAGCGCTTGATCTCTTCATCGAGGTTGGGCAGGCCAGGATTTGCGCCCACTCCGATGACGAAGCCGGTCCCGGAGCCGATCGGGTTGCCGCCAAGATCAAGACCTCGGTTCAGGTTGTGGACAATGTTGACCAGGCCGATGGCATCCACGTCGAAGACTGCCGTCGCGTCGGGATAATTCCCCATCTTGGGCGGGTCGCCGGTGATGCAGATCAGATTGCGGATCCCGATGGCCGCCGCGCCGAGCAGATCGGACTGAATGCACAGTACGTTTCTGTCACGACAGGTGTAATGCAGAATGGCTTCGATGCCGACGGCCTGCTGCATGAGCAGAGACAAGGCCTGATTGCTCATGCGCGCCGAAGCGCGAGGGCTGTCAGGGATGTTGACGGCATCTACGCCGACCGATTTAACGAACTTCGCGCCTTCAATCTCTTTTCGGATGTCGATGCCCTTAGGGGGGACGATCTCGACCATGGTGACAAACTCACCGGACGCGAGCTTAGCGCCGAGGCGCGAGCGGTCCGCCATGGGAACGATGGCCGGTTCCAGTGGGGCCGATCCGGAATGAATGGCCTCGGTGATCGCAGTCTTGCCGCGGGCCTCGCGCACGCGCAGAGCGGCCTTCATGGCGCGGATATGATCGGGGGTTGTCCCGCAGCATCCGCCAATCAGTTGGACGCCGGCGGCCACGAATTTTCGCGTGTAGCTCGCCATGTATTCCGGCGAGCAGAGATAAATGTTACGGCCTTCGACGGAACGCGGCATACCGGCGTTCGGCTGCGCGGAGAGCGGTAGTGAAGTCACCGCACGAACGCGTTCGATGGCATCGAGCATCGCGACTGGTCCCACGCTGCAGTTAATGCCGAGGACGTCGACATTCCATTCCGTTAGCCGGGCCGCAAAGGCTTCCGGGTCGGAACCATCGAGGCAGTTACCGTCCTCGTCGATGGTGACCTGCGCGATGATAGGAATTTTAGCGTTTACGTCGCGACAGGCGAGGACGGCTTGATGCAATTCTTCGACGTAGCCGAAGGTTTCGAGCATCAGCAAATCAACGCCTCCCTCGACCAAGGCCTCGATTTGCTGGCGGAATGCCGCCCGCGCTTCCTCAAATGCGGTCTTGCCGAGTGGCTCGATGCGAACGCCCAAGGGGCCGACCGATCCCGCGACCCAAACGTCGAAGCTTTTAGCCGCCTCGTGCGCCACGCTGGCACCCGCCAAATTGATATCGCGGACACGATCGGCCAGACTGTGGCGAGCCAGACGAAAGCTGTTGGCACCGAAAGTATTGGTTTCGATGATCTCAGCGCCAGCTTGCAGATAGTCGTGGTGGACGGCGCGGATGAGCTCCGGCTGCGACAAGTTCAGCTCGTCGTAGCAGCGGTTGATGAAAATACCCCTGGCATAGAGAAGCGTCCCCATGGCTCCATCGCAGAGCACGGGCGACTGCTTCAGACGTTCGATGAAGTTTTGCGCCATCTCTTTGAGAATACAAGAAGCAGCGATCTCTGTGCATCCCTGCCGCGAGATAGAAAGGTTCGGAGCCTTAAGGCTTCAACCGACGGTTGTTCGGGTGGAGGTTGAGATTTTGCGCCCATCCAACCTTGAAACTGGTAACTCTTCCTTTTGCTATAATCCTTCTTCTTGCATCCAAGTGACTATCCTGTCTAAGGTTTGGAGTCCAAGATTTGAAACGAGTCGTGATTCTTTTGGCGGCACTGCTGTGCGTATGTCTGGCGGAGTTGGGTTGCGGCGGTAGTCAGGCCCCCAGCACCGGAACGACGGGCATCACCAATCGCGCTTTCATTTCGAATAGCGTTTCCGCCGGAACTCTGTCGGCGGGCGTGGATATCCTGAACGCCGAATCTGACATACGGGCGAGCGGACCGGCAATTCCCGCCGGCAATAATCCTGGGATGATGGTGGTCACGCCCAGCCGCGCCCAAACCCTGGTCTTCAGCGGCAATGGTGAGCAAGACTCGGACAACGTGCTCACCTTCATCAATAACGCCAGCGAACAGGCTCCCTCTCACTTGACCATGCCGGGGATGACGGAGAGCTTCCTGGTTTCTCCCGACAGTTCCACTGTTTATCTAGCCATTCCGACGGCGCCGGTGGTTGGGCAACCTCCAGGGTTGGTCGAGGTCGTCTCGACGAGTTCGGGCACCTTTACGGGACAGGTTGCAGTTCCCGCGGTCCACTATCTTTCCATCAGCAACAGCGGCAACTTTCTGTTCGGCTTCAGTGACAACTCCGATTCGGTAGCTGTAATCACGCCGACGCTGATTGGTGTGGGGAATGCGGTGACCTACATCTGCTGCTTCGATAGTCCGGTTTCGGCATTCTTCAGCAGCGGCGATACCACCGCCTTCGTCGTGAACTGCGGCGCTGAGTGCGGAGGAACCCAAGCCAGTATTCAACCCGTCGATATGACGACCTCGCCGCCGACTCCGGGTGTTGCGGTTCCGGTACCGGCGGCCAGTATTGCGCTGGTCAACAATTCGACCATGTATCTGGCGGGAACGCCGGTTCCCGCTTCGCCGTGTACTGGAGAAGTCACGCAGGCCACGACTTGCGGATTGCTGACCATCTTCGACCTCAACAGCATGACCGTGACGAACACGACTCCGATCATCATTACCGACGGATATCATAACCGCATTGCCATGGGCGCGAACGGGCAGCTCTACATCGGCGCGCGCACCTGCACGGAAGTTGTTCCGCCGGTTCCACCACCGGTGGGAGCAGAGGTCCGCGGTTGTCTTTCCATTTACAACACGCTGAGCACCGCGGTGGGGACGGTTGCGGCGGGTGGGGTTGTAATCCCTCCCGAGAATGGGGACGTCACTGGATTCCAGCCCATCGCTACGCGAGTCGTCGTGTATGTAGTGCAGGGTGGATCACTACTTATCTATAGCGACCTGATTGATGCTTTGGAGTACAACCCAAATGATCCGAATAATCCCGGTCAGATCAATAACCTTGTTGGGCAATTCGTTGACATTAAGTCGGTGGATTTCTAGGCGGGTGTCGGGTCTCAGGTCTTAGGTCCTGGGTATCGGGCAAATCCTCATTCAGTTTGGTCTCGGGAAACGACTACTTCGGTTCCAGAGTTACCTCGTGGGCTCGATGGTGCTCGACGGCATTTTGCGAGAAAGGAAATGCGAAGGTTGAGCCTTCGTACCACGCCTTCCATTGATCCAGGTAATACGGACTGAGGAATATTCCGCTCTCGCCGGTCACCAGATTCAGCGTGCTCTCGTCAAAGTTTGCGAAGTTCAAGGTCAGCCGTTCGGAGGGGCCAAAGCCGCGGCCCACGGCCTTTACGGTGTAATTGTTTCCGCTCAGCGGGTGCAACCCGGGCCCGGTGAATCGCCCGATTAACGGAAGCTGGCTGAGTACGAGATGATCGATTTCCACGGGATAGTCTTTTCCCCACTTCCACTGATTGAGGTCCGCAGGAGAATGGTAGCCGACCGGATCTCCATTGTTCGCGTACAAGCCTTCCTGCTTCACGACATTCTCTACCGCGGCCGTCAGGACCGCTCCGTAGTCTGAAAATCCAGACGGCAGCCAGCGTGCCGGCTGCTTGGTGAGCACATTTTCCAGCCACACGGATGACATTGACCAGCGATAGCTCTTCCAAGTCAGAAGACCACGATCTGGCCCTATGCCCGGCGCGCCCAGCTTCGGTTCGAGCAGCAGGCGCATCAGTTCCTGACGCGCCTTGGTTTCAATGGTTGGTGCTGGCGAGTCGGCCGACATGCGGCCGTCCCAGTCGCGCAGGATTTCTGCCGCACGCTTGGCGCGGTCCGAAGCATTGGTGGCGTGATCGATCGCGTAGACAAACTTGTCGGCGCAGAAGCGGTCGTAGGTGGACTTCACGTCCATCTGCAATGCCAGCATGTCGGCTGGGGCAAACTTCTTTCCCGATTCCAGCACCCGGTAAATGCGATCGGTGCGCCACGGTGCGTCCCAATTCGTGCTGATCGAATATTTGTAACCGTCAGGAGCAATGCGACCGTTGGCTGTCGCCAGAATGCCGCCAGGTGGATCGTAAACGTGCGGCATCTCTTCGAAAGGAATCCATCCCTTCCACTCGTGGGCATCGTCGCTGCCGCTGACCGGCAGGCTACCATCGCCCGCGGCGCGGATAGGCACACGTCCTGTTGCCTGATAACCGATGTGGCCATCGATGTCGGCGTACATCACGTTTTGTCCGGGGGCGAGGAAATTCGAGAAAGCGTCGCGGAATTGGTCCCAGTTCTGAGCGGAGTCGACGTTGAAGAAAACCAGACCGACTCCATCTTGCAATGTCCAGCGGAGAGCGATCTTGCGTGTCTCACCGGGAACCAGCTCGGTAATGATTGGACCGTGGCGCGTCGTGATCACGTCGAGGGTTACATCGGGTTTGCCTTTTACGTGGATGGTCTCCAGCCGATGCTGTGCGTCTACCCATCCTGCCGGAGTTTTGTACTGGCCCTGAGGATTGAACTCTTCGATGAATTCGTCTTCGACGGTTGGGCCCACGTTGGTGAATCCCCATCCAATGCGCTGGTTGTGGCCGACGATCACGAACGGGACCCCGGGTAGGGTCACGCCGGCGACGTCGAAGTTGCCATCAATTGTTTTCAGATGCGCCGCAAACCACAAGTTTGGCATCTGGTGATCGAGATGCATATCGTTCGAAAGCAGCGGCTTGCCTGAAACTGTATGTTGACCGGACACGACCCAGTTATTCGACCCGGGACGAAATAGATCAGCCTCTTCCTCGGCAAACTCGGAAAACGCGGCAGTTATTGCGGACAGTGGAATGGCAGGCAGAGCGGAAATCATGCGATTGTTTCCGCCCTCCGGTTCGACTTCTTCGTCATCATCGTCTTCGTCGTCGCCGCTTTTTGCGTCGGGATTTTCTTCAATGCGCCGAACCTCGGTTGGAGGACGGTCGCGCCAGGAGGAATTCACGTACAGGTCGGCCGTCAGTTCGGGGCCGAGCTTGGCCAGGATTTTTTCGCGCGTGAGCGGCGGAGGATTCTTGTAGTGATTCATGTCCTGCACCATGCGCGCGCCGACCAGCAGGGAATCGGTCACAGTCCAGGGACGCGGAGTGTATTTCATGGCGCGGAATTCGAGAGAGAGACGGTCGCGGTGGGAGTCGAGAAACGCGTTCACTCCGCGGGCGTAAGCCTCGGAATAGAGCCGGTCGCGCGCGGAAATATCTTTCTCAGCTGATTCGGCCGCCTGGCGCAGGCCGAGAATCCGTTCTTCGCGATCCATCTTGACCGTGGCTTCGCCGATGACTTCTGAGAGTTCTCCGGCGGCCGCACGGCGCATCATATCCATCTGCCAAAGCCGGTCTTGCGCGGTAACGTAGCCCTGGGCAAAAAACAAGTCTTCGAGCGAGGCAGCTTCGATGGTTGGAACGCCGTGCTCATCGCGTATGACCCGAACCTTGGAGGAAATCCCCGGCACCGAAATGCTGCCATCAAGTTGCGGCAGCGGAGAGCGCATGATCGCATACAGCCACCAGATGGCGGCGATGAGTGCTACCAGCAGCACGCAGGAAACATAGTAGAAGGCGCGGAGGACGGGATGGTGGCGGTGAATTTCAGGGAGCGAAGCGGTAGAAGACATTACTCAGAGATTGTAGGGATGCGCGCTGTCTGTGACAACCCGCGCAAACAGGATGGGTCGGATGACTGTCGGAGTTACTTCAGCGCAGCCGAAGATGAGTCTTCCAAATTGAGGCCGAAGCGAACCCAATAATCAGGCTTGGGAGGAGGTGGAAACTTGGACTGATCGCTCGGTCGAGGGAAATTCATTTTCCCGAGGATGCAAGAGCCGACAGGGTTGAGGCCGACAGTTATAACCGTCTGGGGCGTGCCGTCTTTTCCAATCTTGAGTAGGATCTCAAACTCCCCGTTAAGGTAGCCGCCATATTCTTGTGTGCAAGCTGGAATGAAAGCCGCAAATTTTTCGTTAACGGCAACGTTGTAGCGCTGACCTTCGGGAGTGCGCGCGTTGTCCTCCGCAGATTGCTCTTCCGGGGTCTTCGCATGCATGACGTGTGCGACTTGCGAGGCCCATCCTTTAATCGATTCGAAATAGGCCGAACTCTGCCAGACCTCTTCGCTCCATTGGTCTCCGATTCGAACGAGCATTTTGTTTGCGACCACGGGGTCGTTGAAGCTTGCGGCCATGCGAGCGAGCAGGTTCCAGTTTTCCAGCGAGGTGCCGTTATGCTTTTCGATGGCCGCGAAACCGCGCTGGATTCTTGGCCAGGAGAGTTTTAGGGTCTGGTCACCACCGCAGTAGCAAAGCAGCGTACTCGCTATCTGAAAATACAAAATATCGCCTGCTTCTCCGCCGAAGCGATCGGCGCTGTTTTGCACGAACGCTTCGGCTTGTCCTCTTTCTCCACCCCATTTCGGCAGGATCGAGTTCGCATAGAGGCGGTAATAGTAGTAGTAATCCGGTGCAAACTCGACGGCCTGCTCGAACAGAGCCTGCTTGGCGTTTGGTTCCCGGTCTTGAGCCAAGGCCACGTATTGCATGGCGACATACCACTCGGGGCATTTGACCGACAGAGTTGAAGCTTGTTTGAGGACCACTCTTGCTTGTGCAGCGCGCTCTTTGAGCAGCCTCCATCCACTGTTGCTAACGGTTTCGGTTTCTCCATCGCCACGAGCGTCCCAACCATAGCTGACATAGGATTCCGCCAGCGCTACGCGCGCCGTAATCGAGCGAGGCCTCGCTGCAGCCCACGCTTTTACCAGGCTCATATGCAAGATCCAGTCCTGCTGAGTCGCATGTACCGGAGGCTTCTCAAGAGCGGAGTAAATCGTGCGGAGCTTCCACATTCCTCCCGGGAAAGTTTCCTTGTGAGAGCGGGCGGAATCGGCAAGGCAATCCAATTGCGCGAACCTTCGTCGTCTAAGTAGGTCAGATATTGTTTTCTTGTAGGTAGAGCGGGTATTGGCATCGGTACCGGCATCGCCGTTCAAACCGGCAGCCTCGGCCGGTGTAAGACCGCATGGCACTGCCGTTGGTTGCAAGGTCTCGGCATGAGCAAACTTGCAGACCGCAATCGACAAGAAGAAAAATAGTGCGATTACGTGAATGCTATAGTGCGCAGCCAGCTGTGTGGGAGATAACGAACACCCTACTGCGTTTTGCCTCATATGAACGCCCGCCTCTAGGAATAAACCTAACGAAAGGGGGCATTAGGACTAAAGTTACCGCGGACCATGGACTGCGGGCCCACGTGGTTGTGTGCCGGTTGGCGTAACGGGTTCTCGCCCTTTATCATGTTCCCGACCGCTGTTGCCCAACATGTTGCAGAAACGAATCGACGATCAGCCGACTATCTCGCCCGAGAATGTCCTCGAGGCCGAGGGAATTTTTCTGCGGCATCTTAAGCGCGTCGGGCTGAAGCAGACGGCGCAGCGCAGCGCCATCCTGCGGACTTTCCTCGATACGCGCGAACATCTTTCGATTGACGAACTGCATCGGCTGGTCAAGAAAACCGATCCGCGCATCGGATTCACGACTGTTTACCGGACTTTGAAGCTGCTGGCGGGGTGTGGGCTGGCGAGCGAAGTGGCTTTTCACGACGGAATCGCGCGTTACGAACATCAGTACAATCGGCGCGGGCACCATCACATGGTTTGCACCGAGTGCGGGGCTTCGGTGGAGTTCTTTTCAGAGCAAGTAGGCGAAATCGAGGAAGAGATCGGACGCAAGCACCATTACGTCACCACGCGCCATACCTTCCAGATTTACGGGGTCTGCGAAGCGTGCCAGACAAAAGTACGCCAGACCAAGACGAACGGACGGCGAATTGTATAGTCCAAATCAACTCCCAGAAGAAAGTCAGGCGAATCCTGCCGACGATTCAGTAAACTGTCCGCATTGCGGGACGGCGATGCCGGCGAGTGCGGCATTCTGTCCGGTGTGCGGAATGTCGATGACGACGCTTCCCGCCGCGGACCGGGCTGCTGCCGCTGTGGCCTATTTCACCTTGATTCCGGCCGCGATCATTCTGCTTCTGCCAGCGTTTCGCCAGCATGCATTTGTACGCTTTCACGCATGGCAGAGCGTGTTGCTCTGGGCAACCTTTCTGCTGATAACGGGTGCCGCGCTGGCGCTATCGAACATCGCGGCTGCCATCGTTTTGCTGCTGTTCGGGATTCTGGTTTCGCTGGCTGCACTGTTTTTGTGGATTGTGCTTACGCTCAAGGCGTGGCAAGGATTCCGCTTCGAGTTGCCGCTGTTCGGCCCGCTGGCGGAAAGACTCAGCAGGGCAGGTCTTAGGTCCTAGTTGTTAGGTCTTAGGAAAAGCGAAAGCCATTCTCGTCAGCTCTTGCCTTTTTCTAAGACCTGAGACCTGACACCTAAGACCTGACACCTAAGACCTGCCCCGACGCTGCTAAAATAATCAGTTCATCACGCACTGCATCATCAGGCATTTCCAGATCACGCAGCTCAGGAGAGTTCATTGAAGCAGCTTCAGCGCGTTAAGATCAGCGCTCTTGGCACTTACGTTCCGCCACGTCTTCTTACCAATGCCGACCTGGAAAAGATGGTCGATACCAACGATCAATGGATCATGGAACGGGTTGGCATTCGACAGCGGCACATTGTGGACAAAGGAGTTGCGACCAGCGACCTGGCTGTCGAGGCGGCCAAGAAGGCGCTGGCTGAGCGCGGCATTGAGCCGAGCGAACTGGACGCGATCATCGTCGGGACGGTGACTCCCGACATGTTCTTCCCTTCGACGGCTTGTCTGGTGCAGGATAAACTTGGGGCGAAAAATGTTTGGGGATTTGACATTTCGGCGGCGTGTTCGGCATTCGTTTACGCGTTGCAAACGGGAGCGCAGTTTGTTGCTTCGGGCTCGCACAAGAAAGTGCTGGTGATCGGCGCGGACGTGATGTCGTCGATCATCGACTACACCGATCGCGCTACGTGCGTGATCTTCGGCGATGGCGCAGGCGCAGTGCTGCTGGAGCCGGCGGAAGACGATTCGGTTGGGCTGATTGACTTTCTCCACGAAGTGGATGGATCGGGCGGATGCTCGCTCTACATGCCAGGCGGCGGAAGCCTGAATCCTTCAACGCAGGAAACGGTGGCGAAGAAAATGCACTTTGTGCATCAGGATGGAGCGGCGGTCTTTAAGTTCGCGGTGCGCAAGATGGCATTGCTCTGCGAAGAGATTCTTAAGCGCAACAACATTCAAGGCAGCGAGATCGATGCGTTCATTCCGCACCAGGCGAACAAGCGCATTATTACCGCGACGGCGGATCGGCTGAGCATGCGTCCGGAAGCGGTAATCGTGAATATCGAGGAGTTTGGAAACACGACCGCAGGGACGATTCCGCTGGCGATGGAAACCGCGCGCCAGCAAGGCAAGCTGAAGAAGGGAAGCCTGGTGCTTCTCGCGTCGGTAGGAGCTGGATTCACAAGTGGAGCTACGCTGCTGAGATGGGCATACTGAAGCAGGTGTCAGGTCTGGGTCTTAGGAAGGCCGTAAAAGTCAAAAGCGGTTGACTTTGCTTTTCCTGACAACTGAGACCTGCGTTTAGGATCTGAGACCTGATGCCTAGTTTCCCGGTGCGGCGGCAACTACCTTTTGCACGAGTTCCGACATCTGTCGCTTGTGAACCTCACGCTTGGTAATGTCCCCATCCACGCGGTTGACAATGATCAGATCGAGTGATGGCACAACCACGGCGTACTGGCCTAGATGACCCTCAGCCCAGAAACTCCCCTTTGGGAAGGGTATTTTCTGCGGTGTGGCGCTGGCTGAGTCGCCCGTCCACCATAGATATCCATAGCCGCCTGATTCTGAATCGGAATATGGGTGTGTGCTCGCCTTCACCCAATCTTCTGGAACTACCTGGGTGTTGTTCCACTTGCCTGCATGAAGATAAAGCAGCGCAAAACGGGCAAAGTCTCGAGCACTCATGTCGAAAAGATAGGCCGGGAAGCGCGAATCTGCGCTGGTAACGTAATGCCCGTCGCTCGGCCTGAAATCCTGCATTCCTACGGGCTGTGCAATCTCGCGATAGAACGCCTCGAAGATCTTTGTGCCCGTCGCCGTTTCATAAATGTAGCCGAGCGTGTTGAAGTCCCAGTTGTTGTAGTACCAGAAAGTGCCGGGAGCGTGGGAGCCGCGCTGCGGCCTCTGCTCCGCCATGCCCTTGGTCTCGTAGGCAGCAGGATGATAGACGCCAGAGCGCGCTTCCAGCAGATCGCGCACCGTTGCCTGCTTCTCCACTGCTGTTAGTGACGGTTTGTTGTCGTCGATGCCGAGCTTGTCGAGCGTGTCGTCGAGGTTGATTTTTCCTTCGGCCACGGCAATACCAATCAGCGAGTTCAATAGGCTCTTGCGGCAGGAGTGCAGATTCGACCGGTGCGCGACATCTCCCCACGCGGCAACCACCACGCCGTGCTGCACGATCATCGCGGATGTCGAGCCCATCTCCCCGACGTATTCGTGGATTTTTTTTAACTGCTTGGCTGACCAGCCCGCTTGCTCGGGCGCTGCTAGCTGCTTCCATTCCGCGCCGGGCACGGCGCTGGATTGGGAGTTGGCTGCGATGGCCAATCCAAGTAACAGTAACGCCGTCATACTAGAACGTTTACGCATGTAGTCTAGAACGAGAGGAACTCCGAACCTTTCAACTGTGAAACTCTACTTCAACTGCATCGCTCCCACCAGCGACTCGAAAATCTTGACGCCGTCGGTGCCACCTAGTTCCGGTTCAGCGGAGCGTTCGGGGTGGGGCATCATGCCGAGGACATTGCGTCCGGGACTGCAGATGCCGGCAATATTTTCGAGCGATCCGTTGGGATTCGACTCGCGCGTGGTTTCGCCTTGCGCATTCGCGTAACGGAAGATGACCCGGTTGTCGCGGTTCAGTTCGGCGAGCGTCTGCTCGTCGCAGAAATAGTTTCCTTCCATGTGGCCGATGGGGATGGCGAGGACTTCGCCGTTATGGCAGGCGTTGGTGAATGGCGTCTCCGCATTTTCGACGCGCACCTCGACCGTTTTGCAGACATATTTCAGGCCGACGTTGCGCATGAGCGCTCCGGGAAGTAACCCGGATTCGCAGAGAATCTGGAAACCGTTGCAGATGCCGAGGACGAGTCCGCCTCCGTCGGCGAACTTACGAACGGATTCCATGACAGGCGAAAACTTCGCGATAGCGCCAGTGCGGAGGTAATCGCCAAAGGCAAAGCCTCCAGGAACGATGATGGCATCGCAGTTCTGCAGGTCGTGCGAGTCGTGCCAGAGAAAAGTTACGGGCTGCTTAGCGACATGCTGGATCGCCCAGAAAGCATCGTGGTCGCAGTTGGAACCGGGGAAAATTATGACGCCAAATTTCATGGGGCCTCGTGTTAACTCCATTGTTATCGGCGGTGTCGCCCTCGTCAAGCGGAAGCGCAGCGGTCGGTGAGAGGAACGCGGGTTCGCGCATCGCCTCAATTCGCTGATGTGGATGTGCGGTAGATGTAGATGTGGGCTAAGGAAGGATCCCAGGTCAGCGCCCAAGCTGCGACGCTGACCTGAGGCAAATCGCGCTAACTTACTGACGCTAACTGCTGGTTAAGCTGACGGTAGAAGTTGAATCATCTCCGGCCGCAGGCGCGTCATCGCTGGCGCTTGGCCTGGCGGGATAAATGTTGTTCGAGGGTTGGTCGGACGAGTCATCGCGATACGGAGGATCGTTCGACCAGTTGTCGCTGTAGCCGTCATATCCGTAGTAGCCGTAAGGACCATAACCTGGTCCGTACCAGTACGGCGAATACCAGTAAGGGTTGTACCAGGGACTCCAGCCGAAAGCCCAAGGTCCCCAGAAGGGTCCGAAGCCAAAGCCGAAACCCCAGCCCCATCCACCTCCCCAACCCCAGCCTCCGCCCCAACAACAGCCGCGGCCATATCCAAAGCCACCACCGTAGTAACCGCCTCTAAAACCGCCGCCACCGAAGCCGGGCTCTCTGGTCCCGCTGAAAGAATGGAAGTTGCCGTCGGCGGTGCCGGTGTTGTGCGCGGCGAGAGTTCCGGTTGCGGAGTGCGCGGTGCTGCCGCCGAACGAATGCCATTGGCCGTCGGCGACGGCGGGATGAATGTTGTGAGCAGCGTCAGACGCCGCACGACTGGCGGATGAGTTTGCGCTGCGCCCGGCTTCGGAGCCACTGCGGCTGTAACTTCCGCCGCGATTGTAGCTACCTCCGCGTTCGCCTTCTTCTGAACCACGGCCTTCTGAACCACGGCCGTACGAGCCGCGGGATTCTTCGCCGCCATGGTAGGATCCGGCGCTGCCGTGGTAGCCTCCGCCACCATAGCTGCCACCGCCACGGGAACCGCCGCCTCCACCGCTGCTGTGGCCTCCGCCACCGCCGCCGTGCTGGGCGAAAACGAGACTCGGCGAAAGGGCAAGGGCGATAAAAGCGCTGAAAGTGACGAGAGATCTCTGAAAACGGGTCATAAATCTGTGCCTCCGTTGCGAATGTGGCAAACGTGCCGCCGCATTCGGATGGCGCGCCCCTAGTTCATCAGATTCTAACGCCGGTCACGGGGTTGCGCGAAAAGAAATCGAAGCGGAGGTCACACTCGGGTGCGTGACTTTTGGGATGTACTTCTGCCAGCCCTGATTTTCAAGGGCTTGGAACGTAGCGTCGCGCGATGCCTGATTTGCGCCCCATTTTGCGCCCCCCAAGGTCAGCGTCGAAAACGACGGACGCTAACCTACGGCGAGCGCGTTGCTATTTTCCCGAGACTTCATTCCACAAGAAGGACAGCTCGTCGGCGGTGTCTTCGATCGCTTGCGTGATGGAAACGCCAGCGCTGTGGCCGCTGATGGTTTGGTAGTGGAGCAGGATGGGGCGATCGCTGGCGTTGTCTTTCTGAACCAGGGCGGTCATTTTGCGGGCGTGAAGAGGATCGACTCTGGTATCGCTGTCTCCGGTATTGAACATGATGGCCGGGAATTTCATGCCGGGCTTCACGTTCTGATAGGGCGAGTACTTGAGCAGGTAGGGAAACTGGTCGGCGTTTTCGGCAGAGCCGTATTCGGCGGTCCACCACTTGCCGACGAGGAAATTCTGGAAGCGGATCATATCGAGCAGGGGAAAGCCGCACCAGATGGCGCCAAACATTTCCGGATGTTGGGTCATCGCGGCACCCATGAGCAGTCCGCCGTTGGAGCGTCCACGAATGGCGAAGTGGTCAACCGAGGTGTATTTTTCGTCGACCAGATATTGCGCGGCGGCGAAGAAGTCATCGAACACGTTTTGCTTGTGCTCGAACATTCCAGCCTGGTGCCATTTTTCGCCGTACTCGCCACCTCCGCGCAGATTGGGCTGGGCGAAAAATCCGCCTTGCTCAAGCCACCACGCGTATTCGGGATTCCAGCCGGGATTGAGATCGACGAGGAAGCCGCCGTAACCGGTCATCAAAGTCGGAGTGTTGCCATCGCGCTTCACGCCTTTTTTGGAGGAGATGAACATCGGGATGCGCGTGCCGTCTTTGGATTTGTAGAAAACCTGCTTGACCTCATAGTCGTCCGAGTTGAACGGCACCTTCGGTTTAGCGAAGACTTCAGTCTTGCCGGTGGCAACGTCGTAGCGATAGATAGTGGGTGGAATGATGAAAGACTGAAAGTTGTAGAAAGCCTCGTTTGAATCCTCTCGTCCAATGAGTTGCGAAGCTGCACCCAGCGTCGGATATTCGAGGTGTCCCGTCCGACGGCCGTCGAGGGTGAAGATATTGGTTTGGGTGACCACATCGTGCAGTCCGGTCACGAACAGCTTTCCGCCCACGATGGTCATGCTGGAGATGACGTCGGCAGCTTCGGGGACGATGGTGGTCCAGTTCTGCGGGTGCGGGTTAGCGATGGAAACTTTGACGACGCGATAGTTCGGCGCCTGGTAATCGGTGAGCACGTAGAGATCGTCGCCGTAGTTCGTTGGAGTGAAGCGGAAATCCATGCCGCGGATGACGGGGCGGATGGGCGAACCGGGCTGACGCAGATCTTTTGCGTAAATATCAACACGCTTCGGCGGAACACCGTGAACGACATCGATCATCAGATAGCGTTCGTTTTCGGTGATCTCGGCTTGAATGAGTTCCATTTGGCCGAAGGTCTCGCCTTCGAAACTCTTGCCGAAGATGAGATTGTCGCTCGATGCCGGCGAGCCGAGCTGGTGGTAGAAGACGAGAGTTCCCGTCTTCTCGTAGCGCGCGTAATAGAGGCCCTGTTTATCCGGGCTGAGTTGGATGCCGTCATAGCGCGCGGAGGGCAAAGAGTCGGGGAGTTCGTGGCTGGCGCCATTGTTGTCGATCGCAAGGATGTGCACCGATTCTTCGTCCGCGCCCCCGGAGCGGATTCCATAGACGAGTACCGTGCCGTCTTTGGAGATGTCGTTAATTTGCACCGAGGTGTTCTGGTCGGCGCTGAGTTTGGTCGCATCGATGAGGCGAATATCATCGCCGTGTAATCCGTGGCGGACGTAGATCGATCCCTGGTTTTCGTCGGCCAGGCGCTTCTTGAAAAAATATCTCCCGCCGCGTTCGGTCGGTATGTCATAGCTCTCGACGCGTTCGAGGCGGCCGAGGTCCTGGATGATCTGGGGACGGATCTTGACCTGGGAAAGATATTCCTCGGTGTACTTCATCTGCTCGGCGATCCAGGCGCGAGTCTCGGGGCTTTTCGGATCTTCCAGCCAGCGGTAGGGATCGGTGAGCGTGACTCCGTGGATGGTTTCAGTCACAGGTTTTGCTTCGGTCGCAGGCGGAGGAGGCAGCATGATTCCGTTGCCACCTTTGACTTCGGAAGGATTTTCTCCGGCGAAAGCGAAATGTGCGAGAAACAGGAAGAGGAACAGGCCGAGGGATGTGTTGGCAAAATTTGTGAGTGACATGGAGCGAGTATTTTATCTCTCCGGACAATTCGGTGCCAGCAAGGGTGGCCGTTACCCGAACGGCTGGACGAGCGGGGATGACCG